>Ga0209087_1001435_pt1 | contig 14009 bp, 17 predicted proteins | sample S_130805_EF_Meta_FD_187321 | JGI IMG/M metagenome (GOLD analysis project Ga0209087, IMG submission 187321) | Freshwater microbial communities from Lake Simoncouche, Canada to study carbon cycling - S_130805_EF_MetaG (SPAdes) (version 2) | ecosystem: Environmental > Aquatic > Freshwater > Lake ...
AGCCAACAAGAACAATGTGTTGGCTCGGATGCTCGAGCACAAGGAAGCGATCATCAGCCACCTGAGCTGGGTGTCCCTGTTCCTCGGTTTCCACACCCTCGGCCTCTACGTCCACAATGACGTGGTTGTGGCCTTTGGCACACCCGAGAAGCAGATCCTGGTGGAGCCCGTCTTTGCCCAGTTCGTTCAGGCCGCTAGTGGCAAAGCCATGTACGGCATGGATGTGCTGCTGGCCAATTCCGGAAGTCTGGCCAGCACATCTGGTGCCGCCTATCTTCCGGGCTGGATGGATGCCATCAATGCAGGCAACAACTCCCTGTTCCTGCAGATTGGCCCTGGTGACTTCCTTGTCCACCACGCCATCGCCCTGGGTCTGCACACCACCACTTTGATCCTGGTGAAGGGCGCCCTCGATGCCCGCGGTTCGAAGCTGATGCCCGATAAAAAGGACTTCGGCTACTCCTTCCCTTGCGACGGTCCCGGCCGTGGTGGCACCTGCGACATCTCGGCCTGGGACGCCTTCTATCTGTCAGTCTTCTGGGCTCTGAATACCGTCGGTTGGGTCACCTTCTACTGGCACTGGAAGCACCTCGCCATTTGGCAAGGAAACGTGGCCCAGTTCAACGAATCCAGCACCTATCTGATGGGCTGGTTCCGCGACTACCTGTGGCTGAATAGCTCCCAGCTGATCAACGGGTATAACCCGTTCGGCTCGAACAACCTGGCCGTCTGGTCCTGGATGTTCCTATTCGGTCACCTGGTTTGGGCCACAGGATTCATGTTCCTGATCTCCTGGCGTGGTTATTGGCAGGAACTGATTGAAACCATTGTTTGGGCGCACCAGCGCACCCCGCTCGCCAACTTGGTTGGCTGGCGTGATAAGCCAGTGGCTCTCTCTATCGTTCAGGCCCGTGTTGTGGGTCTCGCTCACTTCACCATTGGCTACATTCTCACCTATGCTGCATTCCTGATAGCCTCAACTTCAGGAAAGTTCGGTTGACGTTTCACGACTGGGTACGGCACTGCTTGGCCAAGTCTAGTTAACTGCTTTGCCTCATTTCCTCGGAGGACCCTTTCCCCTGGCCTATGTGGTCAGGGGTTTTTTCTTTGATTTCGTGCTTGGACTCCGCGTTGCCGCGTGAATTTTGCTTTTATGGCTTGAGGGCACCTCGAAAAATCCTGATTCCTCATGGCTGTTCCGAATGAGACTCATTGCCTGACCTGAATGACGCTGACCCGACGGAGCTGGAAAGTGCAATTTTTCGAGGTGCCCTTGAGTTGGAGCTTGCGGTCTCGTGCTTCTATGTGCTCTGCTTTGGAATTCCGCTCCTTATTTTGTCGTCCTACGGGTTTCTTTGGATTTGACTGGCTAGCTTGTCTTGGGGCTTCAGGTATCAGTCATTTTCGGGATGTGGGAATGATTTCGTGCTGCAATAAGAAGCTCCATGACCTGTTGACTCAGCTGCTGCTGTTTGCCTTGGCTGTGTTTCAGTGCGTTTGGACTTGGAAGGGGGTTGGCGAATTGGCATCCCATTATTGGTTTTTATTTCATGAATTCTTTCCGATCTGCTGTGCGTTGGCATGTCGATCGGCTGGTCGTTAGCAGGTTTGATCGATGCCTTATTTGTGATTTGATCGTGTTGCAATTTGCCGGCAAGTCCTTGTCACACAAAAAGCCCCGCTTGTGCGGGGCTCAGGCTTATGTAATTTCAAGTTAGGCTCTGAATCGATCTAAGGGCTAAGTCCGATCTTAGCTCACGCTCCAGACTCCACCAGCAATCTTCACCAAGGGTGAGACAATTGCTGTGCTGCACAGGAACCAAGCAAAGGCGGCTCCGCCGCATCCCCCGAGCCAGAAGCCACTAGCAAATTCTGCCCAACCGGCTTTGGTGAAGAGATCGGCAGGTGGATTGCTGATCGTTGCATCGGGTGGTTGGACGTTCGGTCCTGTTCCAGCTGTCCCATAGATGGAGAGACAGACCGTGAGAATGGACACCAAGCCAATGGTGGCCAGCAAGCCCGCGGTGCTGGCGTATTCAGTCAGGCGCAGTGGGCCGGTGATGGCAAAGGGTCCGAACAGGAAGAACCCATGGGCCATGCCAATCTCAAGTCCCCGCCGGTTGGGGGACAGGGACGGCCGGTAGGCCGGGAGGGCATTGAGAAAAGCTTTGCTGAAGTAGCTGCTGTTGACGGGTGTGGCCAGATTGCCGACGGTGGGGTCGGCCACGGGAGTCACGGTCATGGGGCGTGAGGGTGTGACGTTGAGACGGATTTGAGCTGGATTCGGAGCGCTGGCGATGGCCGAAATCAATCGCGCGCTTCGATCACGTTGAACAGCAGGGCCATGGCCACGGCAGGGGCGAGGATTCCCACCAGGGGAACCAGCATCGATGGCAGCCAGGCGGCGGCAAATTCTCCAGTCATGGCACAAGCCAATAGCAACCGTGGGTACTGTAAGGAGCCCTTACGGTTGGTTTGCAGCCGCCGTCAGGGGCGACATAAAAGTTCAGCTGTAGCGATCCCGTTCCCTTATGTCCCCTTCGCTTCTCGCGGCGTTCCTTGGCGCTGTACTGGTCGGCTTCTGGGTTGTGCGAGGGCGTCGTCCGGCAACGATTCTCCGGTCTACGGACAGCTCTGCGGTGGCTGCCCTGAACCGTTCCCAGATTGAGATGGTCCACGCTTCCTCCCTGGCCACGGATGGGTCAACCGACACCGCAGCACCTTCCACCTTCCGGCCTCCGGCCGGCGCTATCGATCCTCCGGCAGGATTTGTGGCTTCCACTTTCCTTAACCACCATTGGAATCGCCAGCCACTGGCTTGTTATGAATCTTTTGGTTTTGAAGCCCTGCAGAAACGAGACCGATTACGGCAACTCTCGGCGTGGATTCAGGGCGACTCTGGGGATCGCTTGCGTGCCATTAAGATCGCCCGTCGCTGGGGTAATCGGGCCACTTTGCCCGTGCTTCGACGTGGCATGAGGGATCCTGATCCGGCGGTGATGCGGGAAGCGGCGCTTGCCATGGAAATGTTTCGTGGACGAGCAAGAGTTGCTCTTGGATCTGATCAACCGCTACCGAGTGTTTCGCGGCCGCGCACCGTAGCGCGGACACGGTAAATGGGTCGTCCCTGACTTTCGTGATAGGTCCGCATCTGCAGCTCAGCCAGTAGTCCGAAACCGAACAGCTGGACACCACTGAGGATGGCGAGGACAGCCATTAAGAGCAGAGGTCGGGCGCCAATGTCCGTGCCAAGCAAAAGCTTCTCTCCCATCAGCCATAGGGCAATCCCTAGGCCAGCGCCAAGGGTTAGTAGGCCAGCAAAGCCGAAAACATGCATCGGCCTGGTGAGAAATCGCTTCATGAACCAAACTGTCAGCAAGTCCATGAGCACACGGAACGTGCGGTCGATGCCGTATTTGCTCCGGCCGTAGCGGCGGGGATGGTGGTTCACCTTCACTTCACCGATGCGGGCGCCTTCGATGAAGGCAAGGGCTGGCAGGAAGCGATGCAGCTCGCCGTAAAGATTCATATCAGCCACCACTTCTCGACGGTAAGCCTTCAGGGAGCAGCCGTAATCATGCAGGCGGACCCCTGTGACCCCGGCGATCAGTCTGTTGGCGAGAAGGGAGGGTAGTAATCGACTCAGCCGGTTGTCCTGGCGTTGATGGCGCCACCCACTGACCAGGTCAAGGTTGCTTTGTTCAAGCTGGCTCAGTAGCAGGGGAATATCTTCCGGGTCGTTCTGGAGATCCCCATCCAGGGTGACGATCAACGGGCCCTGACTGGCATCGAATCCTGCCGCCATGGCTGCGGTCTGGCCGTAATTGCGGCGCAACAGGACCGCGACCAGTTCGGGAATGCGGGTGGTCTGCTCGCGCAATAGGGCTGCCGTGCCATCACGGGACCCATCGTCCACCAATACCAGTTCAAATGATCGTCCGATGGGCCGGAGGGCGTTCAAAAGTTTTTCCACCAAATGGGGGAGGCTTGCTTCCTCGTTGTAAAGAGGCACCACAACCGACAATTCCGGCGTGGACCCCCAGCCATTGGGATCGCATGGTGCCTTGTCGCCACTAGGGCTAGCGGCAAGGTGCACTGTCGGGCTGGTTGATTCCGCCATGGCCTAGCGGCGTGCAAGGTGCCATGAACTTAAGGGGGCAGGGGGCTGCCATCGTGGCTGTGCATGACCCGTCCGGCGCCCCGGAGTTCGCCCCGGTAATGGCTGGCCACTGGATTTGGGTTTTGGGGGTGCAGGTTATCGATGCCGATGCCGTTGTGGCCATGTTCCTGTCCCGAACTATGGACGTATCGGCCTTCGCCGAGATGGAGGCCCACATGGGTGCAGCGTTGGGCCGTTCCGAAGAAAATCAGATCGCCTGGCTCAAGCAGATAGTAGGTGCCTGGCTGCACGGCGACAGGTTGGCAGAACCGCTCCTGGAGATAGGCGTCTCGGGGTAGCCAGATGCCGGCGCTGGCGAAGGCGGTCTGGATCAGGCCTGAGCAGTCGAAATTTGGTCCGAGGCTGCCGCCCCAAAGATAGCGATTGGGCAGGCAGCGCGCCTGTTCACAGAAGTCCAGCACCTGGTTCAGCCTGAGGCGGATCTTGTCGTGGTGAAGGGCTGCTGGGGTCGGACGCTCTGCGGGCTGGCCATGCACCTGCCAATCACGGCGCTCCAGCCAGCAGGGGTAACCGTCCTCCAGCAATCGCACCCGCAGACGTTTGGAATCGGTGCCATCCAGTAGTTGAGCGTGGCGACCTGCCGCCACCTGGGTCGCCAGGCCAGAGCCCTGGGAACGGCTGTAAGCGTCGACCCCGGTGGTAAGTCTGACGATTTGGCCTGGGGCGGGGGCGATGTCGGGTCCCAGGTTGCCTAATGTCGCCATCGTCAGAGTTGCCGGTGATGGCGTTCTACAGCCCGGATCCGGCCATGCAACAGCTCCTCGGGGATCTGGTGTTGGACTGTGAGCGGCAGGGTCGCTCGGGATTGGGACGGGTCCTGTCCATCACCTGGCTGCGTTTTCCCGAATCGATCGTTGGTCGGGGGGGGCGGTTGACGCCTGAGGCCTTTTGGGGCTTGCCCGTTGCAGGGGCCAGCTGGGGCGGTGAACGTTTGCGGGATCCGGGCTCCTTGGTGCACCTCGTTTATCTGGTGGCGTGCGAGGCCTGGTTGCAGCGTCAGTGGTTGCAGGAGTCACCCGAGCTGCGCCGTGCCATGGCTGCCATGGTTCGCCATGGCTGTCCTGATGCCACCAGTCTGGTGGTGGATTTGCTCAGCGGCACCACCAGCGGCCCTTCCCTGCCGGTCCCACGTCAGCCCATGTGGATCCGACAGCGCCAGTTGGTCAATGATTGGATGATTCAGCTTGGCTGGCCGGAATTGCAGGGCTGCAATGCTTGCCAGAAGACTTGGGCGCAGGCGCCTTATGGCCGCGAGGCTGACTTCACGGGCCCCAATGGCGAAAATCGTAATCGCTTCAGTAGCGAGGCTCTTGCTCGGCTGTTCCTCGCCGTGATTGGAGGAGTGCTGGTTTCTCCTCCAGCCTGCGGGCGGATGGGGGAGCTGCTGGCTCACCCCAGCGAAGCCCCGCTGAAGGGTTCGTTGGCCGAAAATCTGGCGATCGGTTGCCGTCTATGGCATTCCCGGGACTTCGGGGCGCGGACCCGGCAGGAGGCGGCCTATCTGGAAATCCACGGCGAGGCTCCCATGTTGTTGGTGGCAATGGTGGAGAGCGGAGCCTGGGCGCATGATCAACACCTTTTTCCGGCTATTGGTCATGGGCTCGTTCACGGCTGCCGCGTGCTCAGTCAACAAACTCCGGTGACTGGGGTTGATCAGACCTTGAACCGATGACTCAAAATTTTGGGGAACGGAGAGGGAGGGATTCGAACCCTCGACAGAAGTTGCCTCCTGTAACTCCTTAGCAGGGAGCCGCTTTCAACCACTCAGCCACCTCTCCAGGGGGCTCTAGGAGCTTATCAGTCCTCTGGTTCGTTCTTCGCCGCTCCGCTTTCCCCAGGGGCGAGGCCAAGGCGGGGCAGGCGGTGTTTGAAGCCGCACAGGATCTCCCATGGGATCGTTCCACAACGCTCGCTCCATTCAGCCGGCGTGATGGCGACGCCCCCTTGTTCCCCCAAAAGGGTCACGACGGCCCCCACCTCCAGCCCAGGGGCCTCAGTGGCATCCACGACCAGTTGATCCATGGTGATTGCACCCACCTGGGGCAGTCTCTGGCCCCGGTGCACCACCTCCAGGCGATTGGACAGGAGGCGAGGCACTCCATCGGCATAGCCGATGGCCACCACGGCTAGGCGACTGGGCCGTGTGGTGCGAAAGCCATGCCCATAGCTCACGCCTACGCCGGCGGCCACGGAGCGGATCAGGGTGACGCGGGCGTGAACCTGCATGGCCGGTTGCAGAGGCACCACCTTGGCCAGGTGTGGGGCAGGCGCATGGCCATAGAGAGCCAGACCCACTCGGACCATGTCGTAGTGATGGTGTCGGCCGCTCAGGGTGCCAGCCGAATTGGCCAGATGACGACAGCCGCTTTCTAACTGCTGTTGCTGCAGGCTGGCCAGGACCTCCTCGAAACGTCGATGCTGCAATCGGGTGAGCCCCGCATCGCTTTGAGGATCGGCATCGGCATCGGCCAGATGGGAATAGAGGCCGGCCAACTGGATGGCTTCCAGATCTTGCAGGGCCGCCACCATCCTTGCTCCCTCCTGCCAATCAGCACCAAGCCTGGCCATGCCCGTGTCCAGCTTGAGCTGCACGGCCATGCGGCGACCGCTGCCATCGGCCAGGTTCTGGCACAGCAGGGCTTCGCGCATTGAGCTGATCGTGGGCATCAGCTGCCAGCGCAGGCAGCTCCGGAGCTCTTCTACCTGGGTCAGATTGCCGAGGACCAGAACGGGGGAGCTCATGCCGGCCCTCCGTAATTGCACCCCCTCGGCCAAGGTGGCCACCCCGAAACAACTGGCTCCGCCAGCGAGGGCTGCCTTCGCTACCGGCACGGCTCCATGGCCATAGCCATCGGCTTTGACCACGGCCATCAGCTCAGTCTCAGCAGCCAACATCTCCCGCAGGTTGGCGGCGTTAGCCCGAATGGCTTCCGTGCTCACTTCCACCCAGGCCCGATGCCGGCACCGGCCGGTTTCATGGGGTTCTGGTGCTGAAGAGAGGGGGATGCGGGTCATGCCGAAGACGCTTGGCGTCGAAGGACACCATGCGATGCGTCCGATGCCCTCTAGCATGCCGCGGATTAGGGGAGCTGGCATGGGCCCCGTTCTTGTTCTCAATGCGTCCTACGAGCCCTTGAACATCACGACGTGGCGACGGGCGATGGTGATGCTGATTAAAGGCAAAGCCGAGGGCCTTGAACACGACTGCGATCAGGAAATACGTCCCCAGACGTTCAGGCCTACGGTGATTCGCCTGCGCCAGTTCGTCCGCGTTCCTTACCGCCAGATCCCGCTCACCCGACGGAATGTGTTCCAGCGTGACGGGTACGCTTGTCAGTATTGCGGTACCACAGTAGATTGCTTGTCCATTGATCATGTGTTCCCCCGAAGTCGTGGTGGCGCTGATCTCTGGGAGAATGTCACCACAGCCTGTCTTACTTGCAACGTGCGAAAGGGAAGCCGCACCCCCCGCGAAGCCGGCATGGTGTTGCGGCGTGAACCCCACCGTCCCTTGAGCACACTTACCTTTGAAGCCAGCCGTCAGATGCGCTCTGGCCGCCACCAAGAGTGGGCGAAATACATGATTGGTTCTTGATCAGCCTGCCCCTCCGCTGGCTTCAAGGGCCAGTTGTTCGAGTTGATGGCGTTGTTCGGAGGCGATGCAAGCCTCAATCAATTCTTCGAGCAGGCCATTGAGGGCAGGTTCTAGTGAAAAATTGCGGCCAAGCCGATGGTCGGTGAGGCGATTATCTTTGTAATTATAGGTCCGAATCTTTTCGCTTCGATCCCCACTACCCACCTGGGCCCGTCGTGCGGAGCTCTCCTCTGCGGCCGCTTCAGCTAATTGGCGTTCGTACAGTTTGGCTCGCAGGATTTCAAGAGCGCGCTCTCGGTTTTGTAACTGAGAACGCTCCTGGGTGCAGAAGACCCTGATGCCTGTCGGCTTGTGCAGCAGGTCCACGGCGGTCTCCACTTTGTTCACGTTTTGACCGCCTGCTCCACCGGATCGAGCGGTGCTGATGTCCAGGTCGCCAGGGTCGATCTGGACTTCAACCGGGTCGGCTTCCGGCATCACTGCGACGGTCGCCGTGGAGGTATGGACCCGGCCCTGGGCTTCGGTGGTTGGCACCCGCTGGACACGGTGCACCCCGGCTTCGAATTTCAGGCGGCTAAACACGGATTCGCCACGAATGGCGAGGATTAACTCCCGGAATCCTCCGAGATCGGCTTCAGAGGCGCTCACGGCTTGGACGTGCCATCCGGCGTTCATCGCGAAGCGTTCGTACATCCTTGCTAGATCTCCGGCCCAGAGGCAAGCTTCATCGCCGCCAGCGCCGGCCCTGATTTCAAGCATCACGCTGCGACTGTCACGGGGATCGGAGGGCAGCAGGGCCAGGGTGAGGCGCTGGCGGAGCATGCTGATGCCTTGGTCCAGTCGTATTAATTCTTCAGCCGCCAGCATGGCTAGTTCCTCCCCAGCGCTTTCTCCGCGTTGTTCCTTGAGGAGATGGCGGGTGTCTTGCTGCTCCTGTTCGAGTTTTTGAAGGTGTCGGTAGTCCTCGACCATGGGTTCTAGACGCGCCCGCTCTCTGGCAATGGTGAGTAACTGGGCTGGATCGGCTGTGACGGCGGGATCGGCCAGTTGTCGTTCGAGGGTTTCGAACGTGCGACAGGCGGTCTCTAGTCGTTCGCTGAGCAGGGCAGGGTCCATGCGGAGTGTCGGCGTCGGCCAACAAAAACGGCCGGATGCCGGTGAGGCATCCGGCCAAAGAGGGCCGTTGGGGCTGAATCAGGGGTTGGCTTGGGGAGACTCGGGGGTCTTCGCTGCAGTGGCGCTGTCGGCGCCGCCCATGCCGTATTTGCGCATAAAACGATCGACGCGTCCTTCGGTGTCCAGGATCTTCTGGGTTCCGGTGTAGAAGGGGTGATTCCCACTCCACACGTCCACGTTGATTTCGGGTTGGGTGGAGCCAGTGGTCATGACCACTTGTCCGTTGCAGATGACCTTGGCATCTGGGTACCAAGTGGGATGGATGTCGGCCTTTGGCATGACGTGAATCAGCGCTTGGAGAACTGAGGAGCTTTGCGGGCTTTTTTGAGACCGTACTTGCGGCGCTCCTTGGCCCGTGGGTCCCGGCTGAGGTGACCCTCAACTTTGAGGGGCTTGCGATTGTCGGGAGACAGTTCGCACAAAGCCCGTGCAGCACCCTGCTTGATGGCATCGGCTTGGCCGGTGAGGCCGCCGCCGCGAACGTTGACCAAGAGGTCGTACTGAGCGAGCAGACCAAGGGTCTGCAGAGGAGCTTTAACCGCCGCCAAGTACACCGGATTGTAATTGAGGTAGTTGTCCCCTGGTCGGCCGTTGATGGTGACGCTTCCGGTGCCCGGAACGATACGAACACGGGCCACGGCGGTCTTGCGGCGACCGGTGCCCCAATAAACGACGCGATTGCTGGTGCTGGTCATTGGGCGGCGGCGGCGGGATCGAGGGCTAGAGCCTGGGGTTGCTGGGCTGCATGGGGGTGCTCGGCACCCTTGTAGACCTTCAGCTTGCGGAACAGCTGCCGACCGAGGGCGTTGTGGGGGAGCATCCCTTTGACAGCCTTTTCGATGATCCGCTCTGGCAGACGAGCCTGGAGATGGGCGAAGGTCTCGGTCTTCATGCCACCGGGCCGGCCGGAATGACGACGGTAAAGTTTCTGGGTGGGTTTGTTGCCACTGACCCGGACCTTTTCCGCATTGATCACGACAACGAAATCGCCGGTGTCGAGATGGGGGGTGAATGTGGGCTTGTTCTTGCCCCGCAGCACCTGGGCCACTTCACTGGCCAGGCGACCGAGGGTTTGATCTGCCGCATCGACCACATACCACTGTCGGTCGAGCAAATCGGTGGAGGGAAGGGGAGTCTTGTTCATGCGCCTAAAGGGGCAGCGGCTGACGATGGCAGCGGCAGTCAGGGACAAACGGAAGCCAGGTTGAACCTGAAAAGGTGTCTGGCTGCCGTCGGAGTTACCTCCTTCGCCGCCGGTGCGGGCGGGGATGGAAGGGAACGGATGGAATGACCCTACCGCGCCGTGGTCCGGACCTTTTCAGGACGACAGGCCGGGGAAGCGGTGGGCTGGTGCGGCTGACCCTTGGAAAGGGGTGGAATCAGGCTGGCTAGTCCGGCGGATCGGACGAAGCCAGTTGATACCGCGGTTGGCAATCATACCAGGCCCTCTCTGGGAACACCGGCTCTGGGTACCCCACCCGCAGCAGGCAGAGGCCCTGGGGCGGAGCGGCTTCTTTCACCTCCTGCCGGGCCCGGTTGACCCATCGGTCTGTGAATTGCTGTGGACTGAGACGTCCCTCTCCCACTGCCACCAGTTGGCCCATCACCAGACGGACCATGCCATATAGAAATCCGGTGGCCTGCAGTTCCGCGATCAGCAGATCGCCCTGTCGCTCAAGAATGACCTCTTGAACGGTGGTGCGACTGTGGGCACGATGGCTCCCAGCTCTCTGAAAGGCGGCAAAGTCATGGTGACCGAGCATGCTGCGCAGCGCGAGATCCATGGCTTGCTCATCTAGCCGATGACGGTAGCGATGCCAGCTCCAAGGGGCCAGGAAAAGATTGGGCGCGCAACCGTTATAAATGGTGTATCTGTAGCGCCGATAGCGTGCAGAAAAACAGGCATGCCAATGGGGAGGTACGGCGGAGGCCGCACGGACGCGGATCGTGGCGGGCAGGCGTCCGTTGAGGGCCTTCGGCCAGCGCCCGGCGGGAATAGGTCCTCGGCAGTCGAAGTGCACCACTTGAGCCGCAGCGTGCACACCACTGTCCGTGCGTCCAGCGGCAATGGCATGCACGGGTCGGTGATCTTCAAGGGCCTCGATCGCCTCTTCCAGTGTCTGTTGCACGCTGGGTTGGCGAGGTTGGCGTTGCCAGCCATGAAACGCCGAACCCTCGTACTGGAGGCAGAGGGCGATGCGACGAAGCTCGCTTGAGCAAGCAGCGTGATCATCGTCCTTCTTCACCATCGCAGTCGAGGGTTGGAGAATCAGTTGGGATTCCAGGCTCAGACCAGTTCGATGATTGCCATCTCGGCATTGTCACCGCGGCGTGGCACGGTTCGGATGATACGGGTATAACCGCCGTTGCGATCTCCATAACGGTCTTGTGCCTTGTCGAACAGGGCATGAACCAGTTGCTTGTCGTAGATGTAGCCGATCGCCCGACGTCGGGCAGCCAAACTACCTTCCTTGGCAAGGGAGATCATCCGCTCGGCTTCATCGCGGAGGGCCTTAGCCCGGGCCTTGGTCGTCGTCACGCGACCTTCGCGAATCAATTGAGTCGTCAGGCCACGCAGCATGGCTTTCCGTTGGTCGGCGGGTCGTCCCAGCAAGGGAACGCGGCATTGGTGTCGCATGGTTCAGGACCTTGGTCGAGGAAGGTTATGGAGGGGATCAGGCGCTGGTGCGGCTCTGGGGGAGGGAGATACCGATGCGCTCAAGCGCTTCGATGACCTCATCGGCTGACTTGGATCCGAAGTTCTTGATCTCGAGCAGGTCTTCATAGCTGAAGCCCATCAGATCCGAAACGGAGTTCACCTGGGCACGCTTCAGGCAGTTGTAAGCCCTTACGGAGAGGTTCAACTCCTCCAGGGGGATCTGGGCTTCGGCGGAAGGTTCCGGCTCGATCCCCGCTTCTTCGGCCATCGTGAGGCTGGCCAGGGGCTGGAACAGGCCGATCAGCTGATTGGCCGCCTGGGCCATGGCGTCGTCGGGAGAAATGCTGCCGTTGGTCTCAATTTCGAGGCGCAGGCGCTCACGGGCGGAACCGCCTTCTCCTACGGCGGTTTCGTCAACGCTGTAGTTGACTCGCTTAACAGGCATGAACACCGCATCGATCTGGAGGAGATCGATGGCGCTGGTGTCCTCGTTGTGGCGATCTACCGGGCGATACCCGATGCCCCGCTCCACATGGACTTCAAGCTCCAGGCTGTGGCCTTCCGCGACGGTGGCAATGGGGCGCTCCCCATCGATGACCTGAACCTGGGATGAGAATTGGAGGTCCGAGGCGGTGACGGTGGCGGGGCCATTCACCACCAACCTGCCGATTTCCATGTCTCGGCTCCTGCTGGTGACAGGAACTGATTTGCAGTTGAGCAGGATGTCCAGGACATCCTCGCGGACACCGGGAACAGTGGCGTATTCGTGGTTGACACCGGCGATGCGCACGGCGGTGATGGCACTGCCTTCGAGGCCACCGATCAGCACCCTCCGCAGGGAATTGCCAAGGGTGGTGGCCTGGCCCCGATCGAGGGGGCCGATCACGAAGACGCCCGTCAGGGAGCGGTCGTCGGCAACCTGGTGCTCGACCCGATCGATCTGGTATTGCAGCACGGTCTGGGAGGCAAAGAAAGGAACAGAGCGAAGGGCGCTGGGCCCGACGACGTCAGACGCGGCGGCGCTTGGGCCGACGACAGCCGTTGTGAGGCAAAGGGGTGACGTCGCGAATCAGGGTGATCTCGAGACCGGCAACCTGAAGTGCACGGATCGCGGTTTCACGACCGGAACCGGGACCACGAACAAGAACCTCAATCTGACGCATGCCTTGTTCGAGGGCTCGACGGGCTGCAGCTTCGGCGGCGGTCTGGGCCGCAAAAGGGGTGCCCTTACGTGCGCCCTTAAATCCGCTGGCGCCGGCTGACGACCAACTGATCACTTCACCGGCCGTGTCCGTGATGGACACGATCGTGTTGTTGAAGGTGCTTTGGATGTGCGCCACCCCGTTGGGGACATTGCGCTTGGCCTTTTTGGGGCCTGTTTTCTTGGCTGGCTTCGCCATGGCAGGGACCCTGCAGGAGCAGGGAGGTGATCGGGAAGTTGAACTGGGAATGCCCTGGTGACGCCAAAGCGTTGGCTTTGGTCGGCAAGGCAGATCGGCGGAAGCGGGCGGAGGGCCTTACTTCTTCTTGCCGGCGACGGTTTTGCGTGCGCCGCGCCGGGTGCGGGCATTGGTGCGGGTGCGTTGGCCCCGAACGGGAAGACCCATGCGGTGACGACGACCACGCACGCATCCGATGTCCTGAAGTCTCTTGAGGGCCATGCCCTCTTCGCGGCGTAGATCTCCCTCGAGGGTGAAGATCTCGGCGGCACCACGGAGCTTCTGCACATCGCCATCGCTCAGATCCTTCACCCGGATGTCGGGGTTGACGCCTGACTTGGCGATGATCTTGCGGGCACGGGTTAGGCCAATGCCGTACACGTAGGTGAGGGCGATCTCAACCCGCTTCTCGCGAGGGATATCGACACCAGCGATGCGAGCCACGTGGGGAAATGTTCAGAAGGAAAGGGGGAGGGAAACCCAGCCAAGGATCGTAAATCTCCTGGAATGTCATGTCCTCGCGGAAGGGGGACCGACGTTGGCTGGGGCTTGGGTCGCTTCGATGAATGGATCCTGGAACCATCGCTCGACGGGTTGCCCAAGCTTGTTGACGGAAAGGTCTGGCTTCCCGTGGGGGGCCAGTGAGGGGGGAGTTCACGAGGCAGGGGCCCCGCAAAGGCCGGGCCTCAACCCTGGCGCTGTTTGTGCTTTGGATTGGTGCAGATCACCATGACCCTGCCGTGGCGACGAATCACCCGGCACTTGTCGCACATTCTCTTGACCGAAGCACGCACCTTCATGGGCGATGTGCTCTCCGAATTTGCAAACGACTAACCTACCACATCACTTGGCCAGGCAGTCCAAAATGTTGGCGCAGATCTGCTCGACGCTTCCGGCCGCGTCCACGGCTATGAGCAGGCCGCGGTCCTTGTAGTGCTCGATCAGGGGGGCGGTCTGTGT
>Ga0209087_1001436_pt1 | contig 14007 bp, 15 predicted proteins | sample S_130805_EF_Meta_FD_187321 | JGI IMG/M metagenome (GOLD analysis project Ga0209087, IMG submission 187321) | Freshwater microbial communities from Lake Simoncouche, Canada to study carbon cycling - S_130805_EF_MetaG (SPAdes) (version 2) | ecosystem: Environmental > Aquatic > Freshwater > Lake ...
GCCGTTACCACTCCAGGGAATACCGGTGCCCGCAGTGAGTGGAATGCCTGGTGTGATCCTGAGGCGCTTGACGAGGTGATTCGTGCCTGTGCCGCCGCGGGCCGACCGGCGCTGATCCTGCCGCTGGATGCCACGGAGTCGGCACTCATTCGACCACCGCACTGGGCGGCACTCGTGACCGCAGCCGGCCGTGCTGGCGCGCAGCGTGGCGATGCCACACTCAACCCGGTGCTACGCCTGATCGACGAGGCGCTGCGCTTCTACGACGAGTTCCACCTGCAGTACGACAAGATCGAGGGGTCGCACATTCACGACGCCTTCACTGTGGCGGTGGCGCTCGACGCAGCGCTTGCGACCATCGTTAGCGCGCCGAGTGCCGTTGAGACACGCGAAGGGATTACGCAGGGCGACCTTCTCGTGGATGTGCGGGGCCGCACCAACACCCCAGCGAATAGCCGCGTCGCCATCAAGGGCGACGGCGAGGCCTTCCTTCAGCGCTTTGCAGAGCGGGTCGGGCGCTTCTCGGCGCGCTGAGCTCCCAGCAGGATCGGGAGCACCATGAAGAGCGCGAGCGGGATCAGAATCAGGCGTGCATCCGACGCTCCAGCAGCATCAATTGCCACACCGCCGATCGCCGATCCGGCGGAGATACCAAACACAACACCACCGCCGATGAGAGCAAACGCCCCACTTCGAGCGGAACCCCCAGCCCGTTCGGCGATCACCGCATTTACCTGGATAAACATTGGCGCGATGCCGAAGCCCGCGATCGTCGTGACGATTAGGTACGGGAGGTAGCCGTCAACGAACGCCGTGGGGATCGTGACGAGTGCAAAGAAGATTGCTGCCACGGCAAATCGCCGCTCTGCCGACCAGCGCCAATCACTCTTCGCGCCGATGGTAATCGCGCCAACAAGGCTGGCGCCTGAGTTCAACCCGAGCGCGAGCGCAATACCTCCCCCTGCGCCAATGGCGGCGCAGTACCCAAGGAGCAACACCTGGCTCGCACCGAGAATGGAGCCAATCCCAGCAGCACTCACAATCAGCAGGCCATTCTCTCGAATCGCCCCAGCCATGCCCGCCGCATCCGGTGCGTGCAGCGCCGGCTCCCATCTTCGCTGCGACAGTACGGCGATGAGTCCAATCAGCGAGAGGAGTGCGGCCGCTGCAATAGGCCCCCACAGCAGTCCCTGCACAATCAGGAGTGACGCAAGTGGTGGACCGATCAGGAAGTTCACCTCATCGTTCACCGACTCGAGTGCCATGGCACGGAGTCGAAGCGGCCCGCTCTGCACCACAGCGGTCCAACGCGCGCGAATGATGGACCCGATGTTCGGTGTTGCAGCCCCGAAGAGCGCCGATGCTGCAATCAGCAAAGCCGCCTCTGGTGCCGCAAGTGCAACAGCGGTGATCGCCGCTGCGGCAACGACCATCACAGCGGTCGCACGAATGAGTGTTGGGCGATGCCCCTGCTCATCGGCAGCGCGACCGATTAGGGTTGCGCCGACTGCGTTGGCAATAGAGAATGCACCTGCCGCTGCGCCACCAACCGCGTAGGAGTGCAGGGGGCCGCTACCGATCGCGATCAGGCCGATCGGCACCATGGCGACTGGTGCACGCGCAACCAGACCACCGAGCGATGTGACGACGGCGCCATCTAGGGAGAGAACATCGGCGAATGGCAGCGAACGTGCGCCGCGTGTCTTCCTCGTCACCGTTAGTACATGATCGTTCGCGTGAGATGGTGTGGATAGTGCGTCGCGTGATACGTCTTCCAGAGTCGGTAGTCGACCTCTGGAATCAGCAGCTGCTTATCTGCTGGTCGTCGCGCGTTGACCTCGTCGGTGAGTAGTGCGGTTGCGTAGATGCTGTGCGCACGAATCTCAATCTCTTCAAGAGAATCGCGCGGGATGAGTTCGCCACCCATGATGCGCTTCTCGAGTGACGCTTCATATTCAAAGATGCCCATGGTGCGCAGTGCGACGGGCACGATGTAGTCGGCAAACGCCGTACACATTTCTGGATCCTTCAGCACCGTGCGGCCGAGTGGGGCGAGTCCGCGGTGGAGCCCCCAGAGCCCGAGCTGCGAAAGCTTCTGAATCTGGATCTTGTGCCCCTTCCAATCGCTCACGTCATCGAAGCGCGGGAACTCGGTAACGAGTCGTTCAAGCAGCCCGTCACCGCCGGAATAGAGGGCGGGCGCACAGGAGGCGACCCAACGGTGCCACTTCCCGTCGTACTTTTCGGTGAGGGTGGTGCCGACCGTGTTGAGTGCCGCGACTCGTTCGTCGAGCATCGGGATCTCGATGTCGCCACGGAAGAGCTCCTCAAGGTCGCGTCGGGTAACCCCTGCGGCCCACTGGCCGGTGAGGATCGGCTGTCCGGCCAGGATCGCCTTATGCAGGCAGGCGAACATCGCCTCGCTGTCGGAGTAGCGGACCCCGTTATAGGTGACCTCGAACTTCTTGGAGGTGGCGAAGTCGGTAAAGGCGAAGTTCAGGATGGTGATGAGCATCGTGAGGTCAATGTTCTTGTCGGGGTCGGGGCCAATGTCAAAGGGCCCCTTCGCCGCCGGGGCGGTGGAGCGGAAGTTGGGGAACTCCTCGGCGGCCATCCACGTGGCCACCCGCTGGACCTCTCCCTGATTCGTTGTAACAAACCCAGAGCCCTCAACCACTGGGGTCAGGGAGCTCAGAATTGGGTTCGACCACCACTTCCCACGCATGGATGCCTCCTCGTTATGGACCCCTTGGTCCGCGATCCCGTAGGGGGAGACCATACCCCGAAGCCCCATCACACCGGCCCTAGGGGCTGGTGCGCCTGACGCATCAGGGGCTTGACAGAAGGTTAAGGGAGCATAACCTGCCGTGAACGGCGGGTTGCCGTTTGGTTGTAAGGCCAAGGGTGGCGTTGTCACCCAGGGCAAAGCAGGTCGGCTCCCTCAGTGGGGACCGACGAAAGGGAGGAACAGAGATGTCAGGAGCAGCAGCGGCACGCGCCGCCCAGCGAATCCCGCTCTCGTATGTTGCGGTCCTTGTGCCAGTAATGGCGGCCCTCAACATCGTTGGCGGATTCATTATCAAGCTCGTAAATGTACCGATCTTCCTCGACATGATCGGGACCATGGTCGTGAGCGTCGCGCTCGGACCTTGGTGGGGCGCCCTCACCGGAATCATCACAAACACCGCTGGCTCGTTGGTCAACGGCCCAGTCGGGATTCCGTTCGCGCTCTGCAACGTCGTTGGCGCCCTCGTCTGGGGTTACGGTATCCGTAACTTCGGCCTCGGCAAGTCACTCCCAGGCTTGATTGCCGTCGGAGTGATCTGCGGTATTGCCGTTCAGGCAATGGCTGCGCCAATCATTACCTTCGTCTTCGGTGGTGCCACAGGGCACTCCTCGGACGCGCTCGTGGCGGCGCTCGCCTCAGGCGGCACCGGTGTGCTTGCATCATCGTTCCTCGGCGGCCTACCAGGCTCGTTCGCAGACAAGTTGATTGCAACGTTCATCGGCCTTGCCATTCTTCGTGCACTTCCATCCGGCCTCACCGCTGGCGTGGCGCTGCCGAAGACTGACCAGAGCGGTGCGCTCAAGATTGTGCTCATCGGCCTTGGCGTTGGTATTGCCGCCTTGCTGTTCGTGTACAGCCAGATCAAGCCAGCGTAAGGAGGAGAAATCATGGCAAAAGATACTGGAGCAACGGTTGGGCCTCGTGAGGCCGCAGCTGTCGGCGTAATTGCAATGGGCGTGTTTGTGCTCGTCTTGCCGTTCGCCGTTGGCAACATCAAGATCGATGCACCTGACCAGGCGTTTCCGACGCTTGCAGCAATGAATGTGCTTGCAGGCCTCTTCACGCTTGGCGCAGGCATCGCCGTTATTCGCGCAAAGGACTGAACAGAGTAACCATCGTGCTGACGAGCACGATAGCCGCCCGGTCGCACCGCATAGTGCGATCGGGCGGTTCGCTTCACATCACGCCGCATAGGATGAGCAGAGAGAAGTAGGAGGTCACATTGGCTGGAGAGATCGCCGTCAAGATTGAGAACTTGAGCTTCACCTATTCTGGTGGTGAGAAGCCGGCACTGAACAAGATCAATCTTGAAATTAAGCGCGGCGAATACCTTGGCATCATGGGCCTCAACGGCGCTGGAAAAACAACGCTCGGCCTCTCCATCAACGGCATCGTTCCGCAATCCACCATGGGCCTCTACGACGGAAAAGTCACCGTCGAAGGGCTCGACACCGCCACCACCCCCGTACGCGAGATGGCGCGCACCGTTGGCATCGTGTTTGACAATCCTGAATTTCAGATGAGCCAGGTAAGCGCTGCCGAAGAGGTCGCCCTCGGCCTGGAGAACCTCGGCGTTCCAAATGAAGAGATGCCACCGCGCGTTGGTGCGGCACTCGGCACGGTTGGACTCGCTGGATTTGAAGAGCGCTCACCGATGGGCCTCTCAGGTGGACAGCAGCAGCGGCTCGCAATCGCCTCGGTACTCGCAATGCAGCCGAAGATTCTCTTTATGGATGAGCCGACCTCCAACCTTGACCCGATCGGTAAGGAAGAGGTCTTTGAGCTCGCCCGCAAGTTGAATCGCGAAGAGGGGATGACGGTGATCGTTGCCGAACATGAGGCTGAAGTGCTTGCCGCCTACGCCGACCGCATCGTCGTGCTCCACCAGGGCGAGATCGTGATGATTGGCACGCCGAGTGAGGTCTTCTCGCGCGGCGCTGAACTCGCCAAGATTGGTCTACGTGTGCCACAGGCAACCGAACTGGCACTCTCACTTGCGGCCGCAGGCGCAAAGGATCTCCCCGTCACCACGGAGCAAGCGGTTACCTGGTTGGAGGCACGATCATGAGCACGCCGCTGATTAAGGTCACCGATGCCCGCTATGTGTATTCGAACGGCGCGGTCCTTGCACTCGATGGCGTGAGCCTCGAGATTCCTGAGGGGCAGTCGGTCGGCATTGTTGGCCAGAACGGCTCCGGAAAGACCACGCTCACCAAACTGCTGAACGGTCTGCTGAAGCCAACCTCAGGGAGCATCGTGGTTGACGGCAAGGACACGGCGAAGAACTCCGTGCAGCAGATGTCGTCGACGGTCGGGTACGTCTTCCAGAACCCGAACCACCAGCTCTTCGCCCCGTCGGTGACGGCGGAGTTGGCCTTCGGTCCCACAAACCTGAAGCTGCCGCCAGAGGAGATCGCCGAACGAATTGCGCACGCCCTGGAGTTCTTTGACATCAAGCAGTACGCCGACATGCACCCCTACCGACTGAGCTTCCCGCTGCGCAAACTGGTGGGGATCGCCTCGGTCTTCACGATGGGCCCGAAGGTGTTCGTGCTCGACGAGCCGACCACCGGCCAGGACCATCAGACCACCAAGGTGATCAACCAGTTGATCCATCGCCTGCAAGATCGCGGCTCAACGGTGATCTGCGTCTCGCACGACATGCCGCTCTTGGCCGACGTCAGCGAGCGCATGATCGTGATGTGGAACGCCAAAATCATTGCCGACGGTGGCGCCCGCGAAGTCTTTGGGAACACCGAGGTAATGGAGCGCACGCACATTGCGCCACCACAGGTTACGCAGATCTCACTACGCCTGAAGAGTCGCAAGGGTAAGCCAGCATCGCTGAGCGTTGCCGAACTCTCCGCCGAGCTTGGTGGCAAGAAGAAGGGAGCTGCCTAATGTACGGACCGAGCGTCTCAGTCAGCCACGTTCGTGGCACTTCGTGGATGCACCGCCTCGACCCTGTGGCGAAATTCGCCTGGCTGCTCCCGGCTGGAATCTTCTGCTTCACGACCTATTCACCGCTGCCGCTGCTTGCGGTCTTCCTCTTTTCGATTGGGATCGCACTGACCTCAAAGATCATCAAGCCGCTCACAAAGATCCTTGTGATCTTTACGCCGATCACCGCCTCCATCATCGTAATTCAATCGCTTGCGCCAGCAATCTGCGGGGATCACTGTGCAACACCAATTTCTGTAGGCCCATTTAGCGTCTACTCCGAGGGCCTCTCGCACGCAATCTCACTGATGTTGCGTGTCGCCTCGTTCCAGACGATGGCGTTCACGCTCATCCTCACGACACATCCATCTGATCTCTTCGCATCGCTCGCGCGCATGCGCGTGCCGTATCTCATCAACTTCATGATCTCGATGACACTGCAGCTTGTGCCGGTGCTCCAGCGCGAAGTGCAGCTCGTATTGGCGGCGCAGCGATCGCGCGGCATGAAGGGGACCGGCTTCGGCTCAATCGTGCCTTCGTTCGTGCCGGTTGCCGCTGGTGCCGTTGAGCGCGTGCAGCAGTTGGCGATCAGCCTTGAATCACGCGCCTTTGGCTCCAAGGGCGTGAAGACCTCGTATCGTCGCGTGCCGAGTGGACCGTTTGATCTCGTTGTCGGCATTCTCGGCATCGCCACCATGTCAGTGCTGACTGTGTATGGGCTCGCGAACTGGGGGCAGAGCGCTTCGACGCCGCTGCAGTTCAATCCACTGGTAGCCACCGCAATGTTCCTCTTCGGCATCATCGTCTTCGTTGGGGTGATCTTCATCGCGATCCGCGCGCTGATCACGTCGTAATCCACACATGGCAATCTTTGAGCCAGACGGCACCGTTCACCATCTCGGCCTAAAGAAGGGCGACGTCGGGCGTTACGTGCTGCTGCCAGGTGACCCTGGCCGCGTTGAGGTAATCGCACGACGATTTGATAACCCGCGATTCGTGGCGCAGAAGCGGGAGTACACCACCTGGGTCGGCGAGCTCGACGGTGTGCCGGTGGCCTGTACCTCAACCGGGATCGGTTGCCCATCAACGGCGATCGCCGCCGAAGAGTTGCACGCCATTGGTGCCGATACCTTTATTCGCGTCGGGACCTCGGGCGGGATGCAGCCCGGCATGCAGACGGGTGACCTCGCGGTCATTAGCGGCGCAATTCGCGACGAGGGGACGAGCAGCCATTATCTGCCGATGGAGTTTCCCGCCGTCGCCGATCTTGATGTGGTGCTGGCGATGCGTGATGCGGCGCGTGAGCGCAACGTGCGCCACCGCGTTGGGGTGGCGCAGTCGAAAGATTCGTTCTATGGCGAAGTTGAGCCGGAGCGCATGCCGATCTCTGAGGACCTCGCCCGGCGTTGGAAGGCATGGATCGGCGGAGGTGCGATTAGCTCTGAGATGGAGTCGGCCACCCTCTTCATCGTTGCGGCAACCCTGCGTGCACGCGCGGGCGGGATCATGGTCTGCGTTGGAAGCCCCTCCATGACGCACGAAGAGTCGCAGGCTTCGATGAAGAACTTCTCGATTGATCCGGTGATCGACACGGCCGTACACGGCCTACGCCTGCTCATCGCCCGAGACCGCGCCGCTGGGGCGTAACCCCGTGGCGGACTCAGAGCTTCTCTTCGACCCAACCGACGCAGCCACCGCGCTCGATCCCTTCCCTGCCTATGCCCGCCTGCGGGAGCATGGCCCGGTCTGGCACTCGCCGCAGAGTGGGATCCACTTCATCACCCGCCACGCCGACGTACATGCCGCGTGGCGCGATAAGCGGCTCGGCTCCGACTTCTCGCAGCGCTACACCCCCGAAGAGTTCATTCGCGACAAGGCCGACCTGCAGCCGTGGCGCGACGATCGCTACGCCGATTTCAAGGCCTTCGAGCGCTGGGACATGATCGCCCTCGAGCCGCCCGACCACACCAAGTTGCGCCGCCTCGTCACCACCGCCTTCACGCCACGCTCCATTGAGGCGCAGCGCGGTCCGGCGAGCCGCCTCATTAGCGAGCGCATCGCCGCCGCACGTGCGCGGGGCAGCCTTGACTTGGTGCAGGATCTCGCCGAGCCGCTCTCGCTCACGATCATCTGTGAGCTGATCGGGGTCCCCGAGCCTGACCGCATGCGGATCCTTGCCCTCTCCCACGACGTGGTCTCCATGTATGAGCCGGCGCCGTCTGACGCGGTGAAGGATCACGCCAACCTCGCCGTGCGCGAGTTCGCCGCCTACACCGCAGATTTGATTCGCGCGCGGCGCCGCCAGCCAGCCGACGACCTGCTCACCGGCCTCATCGACGCCACCGTTGACGGCGAGCACCTGAGCGACGATCAGGTGATCTCCACGGTGATGGTGCTCCTCATGGCCGGCCACGAAGCCTCGGTGAATGCCGCATCTAATGGTGTCGCGGCATTCGCGGCACATCCAGATCAGTGGCAGCTGCTGCGCACCGGAGCGGTGCCGATGAAGAGCGCGATTGAAGAGATCCTGCGTTGGGATCCGCCGCTGCAGTTCTTTCAGCGCTGGGTCCTTGATGAGGGGTTTGAGGTGCGGGGTGTGCAGATCCCTCGCGGCTCAAAGGTGGGACTGATGATCGGCTCCTCAAACCGTGACCCCGAGAAGTACGAGAACCCTGACGCCTTCCGCATCGAGCGCGGCGAGACCTCACACCTCTCGTTCGGCGGTGGCATTCACTTCTGCATCGGTGCGCCGCTGGCACGGCTCGAACTCGAGCTTCTCTTTGGCGCGTTGGCCGAGGCACTCCCCGAGATCACGCTCCTTCCAGGCGGAGTGCGCCGCCCCGGCTTCCAGTTCCGCGGCTATGTGAACCTGCCGATCGTCGCCCCCAGCGCCTCACGCTAACCCCGCTATCCTGAGCCCATGACCACCCCACGACGCCACGCCATCACCTTGATCCCTGGCGACGGGGTCGGCCCTGAGGTCGCCCTCGCCACCAAGCGCGTCCTCGATGCCGCCGCCGCAACGGCGGGCGTGGCCTTCGACTGGGAGGAGGCCGAGGCTGGTGCTGAGGTCTTCAAGAAGGGCGACACCTCCGGTGTGCCAAAGGCGACCCGCGACAGCATTGAGCGCACCCGCGTTGCACTGAAGGGGCCACTCGAGACGCCGGTCGGCTTCGGCGAGAAGAGCGCCAACGTCACGCTGCGCAAACTCTTTGAGACGTACGCCAACGTTCGACCTGCACGCGAACTCCCTGGCGTGCCAACGCGCTACAAGGGCGAAGGGATCAACATGGTCATCGTGCGCGAGAACGTGGAAGACCTCTACGCCGGCATCGAGCATCTGCAGACACATGACGTGGCGCAGGCGGTCAAGCTGATCAGCCGAACCGGTTCAGAGAAGATCATTCGCTTCGCCTACGAACTTGCACTGCGTGAAGGTCGCCACAAGGTCACCACCGCAAGTAAGGCAAACATCTTGAAGTTCACCGAAGGGCTCTTTAAGCAGATCGGTGAGGATCTCAGCAAAGAGTATTCGTCGCTCGAGGCGAATCACCTGATCATTGACAACGTTGCGCACCAGATGGTGAAAGACCCAGCGCAGTTTGATGTGGTGGTTGCCACCAACCTGCACGGCGACATTATTAGCGACCTTGCCTCTGGACTTGTTGGCGGACTCGGATTCGCCTCAAGCGCAAACTACGGCGATGGTGTGGCCATCTTCGAAGCGGTGCACGGCTCGGCGCCAAAGTACGCTGGCAAGAACGTGATCAATCCCACCGCGCTGATTCTCTCTTCAACGATGATGTTGCGCCACCTCGGTGAGACTGATCTCGCTGACGTTGTTGAGGACGCGGTCCTTGCAACGCTCGAAGCTGGCAAGGCACTCCCACAAGACGTGGTGCGCCAGCAGGGTGGCGATGTTGAGGCGGCAACAAGCACCAGCGGTTTCGCTGATGCGGTGATCGAGAGCCTCGGTTCACGCCCAACAACGGTTCCCGCCGCTGCAAGTCGCCCACGCCCTGTTGATGTGAAGCCGCACGCGCGCTGGACCAGCGGTGAGGCGCGCGAACGCGAGGTGGGCAACGCCCGCGTGGTCGGCCTTGATCTCTTCTTGCAGTCGCTCATGTCGCCGGCTGAGCTCGGCGCCAAGCTCTCCGCCCTTGCCGGACAGGAGCTCACCCTCAAGATGATCGAGAGCAAGGGGACGGTCGTCTGGCCGAACGCTGCCCCAGCGTTCGATCCGACCGGCCTCTTCCGGGCGCGCTTCCTGGCACGTGCCGACGGCTCCGATCTGCCCGACGAGACACTCCTCGCGCTTGCCGCTCGTGTGGCGGGTGTTGCCCCATGGGTGCACCTTGAGAAGCTCCGTGTGTGGGGTAGCGAAGAGGGATTCACCCGCGCCCAAGGCGAGTAGTCAGTGAACGCTCGTAGCTCGGGTCAATCCAGCAGAGGGGGACGCATGCAGTTCATCGCCTTGGCACTCTTCATCTTCGCCGCCGGCGTTGGCTCCTCGGTGCAGTCCATCTTGAATGCCGAACTCGGGCGCCGCACCGACCCGGTGAGCGCCGCGGTGGTCTCGTTCATTGGCGGCCTCGCGGTACTGCTCGTTATTGCGCTGCTGAGCGGCAAGCTGCAGCTCGTTGAGGCAACCAAGGTGCCGCCACTCCTGCTCACTGGCGGCCTGTTCGGCGCGCTGATCGTGACCGGATTCGCCACCACCGTGCCGGTGCTCGGCGTGACCGAGGCGACCCTCATCTACATCCTTGGCTCGCTCGGCGCCGCACTCGCCATCGACGGCTTCGGCCTCCTTGGCGCCACAGCCATTCCGGTCACCACGACGCGCATCCTCGGCATTGTTCTGGCGGTCGTCGGATTCCTGCTCGCTCGACGATGAGCAACGAACGCCAACGCATCGTTCGCCCCGACCAGATTGACGGCGCTGAGGCGCTGCCACACGCACTCCCAGGTGCCGAAGAGGAGGCGCCAGACGCAGGTGATCTGATGCGCGGCGTGCTCGTTGACGAGCGTTACGAGCCAGGGATGATCAAGCTCGATCGCCAGCCTGTGCCGATTGCCGACGACGGTCTCCCCGCATTTGTTCCAGAGACTGATCCAACGCCACTGCGCGGCGGCTACATCTACCTCAGCGTTGTCGCACTGATCTGCGGCACGATTGTGATTAGCGCGCTGAACCTCGGCGCGAAGTGGAGCGACGGTATTGTGAAGGTGCCGCTCCTGATTGGCTCTATTCCACTTTTTGTCACCATGGCTGAGGCGGCGCTGCGAATCGCGCGCTCCGTTGGTGCCTGGTGGCCGATCAGTCGCGGGCGCGCACTCTTTCGTGCCGGGTGGGTGCTGATGATTGCAACCTTGGCGTTGATCGTGCTCGCTGCAATCTGGGTGGCGCTGAACGCCTAGCGCCGACGCGGCGCGCTTAGCTCGCGAGGCCCGCGATCAGGTGATCAATCGACGTGCGCAGGTACTCTTCCACCCGCTGCCCCGCCAGCACAGCGAGCATTGGATCGAGCTCTGTTGACGTTCGCCACGAAGCGTTGCTGCTCGTTGCACTCGCCTCAGTCAAATCAATGAGGGCGACGACAATCGCATGACCGCCAATGTCTGGTCGCACCTTCAGTCGTAGATGCAGTCGGGTGACACCACCATCGAGCACCTCAACGGTGCGACGAACCGAGATTGCCGCCTCAATTGGGATGCCGGAGACCTGCGTTGCGAGGCGACCCTCGATATGTTCTGCATCAATGCGGTGCAGCCCATCGCATCCGGGGATCAGCTTCGCAATAAGTTCTGGGCTATCACTTGCAGCAACGAGTTGCGCAACCGACTTTTCGAGCAGTGCCTGTCCCACGATCTCACTCATCGGCGGCTCAGTAGAGCGTCACGACGTCGGGCGGAAGCTCAAGATCGAAGGCACTGGCAGGAATTGATGCATCAACCTCAAACGCAGTGCAGAGCGCGCTGCGCACGAGATGCGCACTGCGGAACTCTTCTACACCGAGCAAGACGCCAGTGAGTCGATCAAAGGTGACGCGGAAGCGGAAGTCAGCTCGATCGCCATCGAGCGCAACGGCGCGTGGCGCGGCCGCCTCAATGGTGAGTGCGACACGTCCAGCGAGGCTTGTCTCGTGCACGGCGCCGAGCACCGCACCGGCGAGGACGCTGCTGCAGAACGATCCCGGGCGAACGAAGCTCGTCGCCCAGCCTTTCCCCGGGAGCGGACCCATGTCGGTCGGCACGCGCGAGTTCTGTGGCAGACCACTGTCATCAAGGCCGGTCGGCGCGGCGCGGTGTGGCCGACGCGTGGTGGTGTTGGTGACCGCGTTGTAGCCGCGCACGTCGGCGCCGTCGGTGAGCCAGACCTCGTAGCCACCCTGCGGATGCACGGTGGTGACCCGGGCGTGGGGGCGATCAATCAGGAGTTCGACCGATCCAAGGCCCTCACCTGTAGCCGTGACGGTGCGCTCCTCAATGCGGAGGCGCAGGGTGCGGAAGCGGCGCTCGGCGCCTGCGGCGAAGTCGAAGAGTTCGGCCGCCGTGGGGAGCCCAGGGGTGAGGCTGGTCGCGATCGGAGGGAGTGCGGAGGCGATAGGTACGAGGGTCTCGCTCATGGCTCCATCCTAGCCGAGGGGCGGGCGTAGACTGAGCGCATGAGCAGCAGCGCACCACTCTCCCAGAGCAGCACCCCGGGCCGCCCCCTCAAGGAGGCTTGGATCGTTGAGGCGCTGCGCACCCCCTTCGGTCGCTACGGCGGTGCACTCGCTGGCGTTCGCCCCGACGACCTCGCCGCCACGGTGCTCGAAGCGGTCGTTGCTCGCAGCGGCATCAACGCCGCCGACATCGATGATGTGATCTTGGGCTGCGCCAACCAGGCCGGCGAAGACAACCGTAACGTCGCGCGCATGGCGCTCCTCGTTGCCGGCTACCCCGTCGAAGTTCCTGGGCAAACCGTGAACCGACTCTGCGGCTCTGGTCTGCAGGCACTCGCCGCCGCTGCGAACGCCATTGCCGTTGGCGATGCCGAGGTGGTCGTTGCCGGCGGCGTAGAGAGCATGAGCCGCGCACCACTCGTCACCCTGAAGCCAGAGAGCGGCCTGGAGCGCGGCAATCGCGAGCTCGTTGACACCACCATCGGTTGGCGCTTTGTGAATCCGCGACTCCATGCGAAGTACCCAACAATCTCGCTCGGCGAAACGGCGGAGCGGGTTGCCGATAAGTGGCACGTTTCGCGCGAGGCGCAAGACGAACTCGCCCTCGCATCGCAGCAGCGGGCCGCCGCTGCCGCCGCGAGCGGCATCTTTGCAGAAGAGATCGTGCCCGTCTCCATCCCGCAGCGCTCTGGTGCACCAATCGTGGTGGATCGCGACGAACACCCACGGCCCGACACCAACGCCGCCGCACTCGCGAAACTGAAGCCAGCCTTCGCCGCCGATGGCACCGTGACCGCAGGGAACGCCTCTGGCATTAATGACGGCGCTGCAGCACTTCTTGTAGTGGAGTCGGAGCGCGCACGAGCTCTTGGCCTCAAGCCATATGCACGAATCGTTGCCACGGCGGTTGCTGGCGTGGATCCGTCGGTGATGGGCGCAGGGCCGATCCCTGCGATCAAGAAACTACTGGAGCGCACCGGGCTCACCGTCGCCGATATTGATCGCGTGGAGCTGAATGAGGCGTTCGCCAGCCAGGCGGTCGCCTGTATCACCGAGCTTGGGCTCGACCCGGCGAAGACGAATGTGCACGGTGGCGCCATCGCCCTCGGGCACCCCCTCGGTGCCTCTGGCGCCCGTATGGCCACCACCCTCGTACGTGAACTGCGCCGCAGCGGGGGTCGCTACGGGATCGCCGCCATGTGCATAGGTGTGGGCCAGGGGATCGCCATGTTGGTAGAGCGCGTAGAGGCGTAGGCGCGCTAGAATCACGGTCAGAGCAGCGGCAGATGCCGAAGGAGGAGCGATGTTGAACCAGGAGCCACAGGTCGCCAACGAGGCGCCAGCCGGAGCACCCGTTCTCGCCCTTACTGACACCGCCGCCGCCAAGGTCGTCGAGCTCGCCAAGGGCGAGACGAATCCGCTGATTGGTCTCCGCGTCTATATCGTTTCGGGCGGCTGCAGCGGCTATCGCTACGGCATGATGCTCGACGATGTTGAGAATCCAGGCGACAGCGTCTTCATGGCAAACGGCGTGCGCGTCTACGTCGACGAGAAGGCCGTTCCGCTGATCAAGGGCTCAACCGTTGATTACGTCGACGCGATGATGGGCGCCGG
>Ga0209087_1001438_pt1 | contig 13989 bp, 20 predicted proteins | sample S_130805_EF_Meta_FD_187321 | JGI IMG/M metagenome (GOLD analysis project Ga0209087, IMG submission 187321) | Freshwater microbial communities from Lake Simoncouche, Canada to study carbon cycling - S_130805_EF_MetaG (SPAdes) (version 2) | ecosystem: Environmental > Aquatic > Freshwater > Lake ...
GATGCACGTAGCACATCTTCTACAGCTCTAGCCCTTGTGCCAGGTGGTGAATAACTTGCAACCTTTGTCATTTCTTCTCGGCTAGCCCTTTTGCCCTTAGCTGCATAACCTGCGTTTGCAAGCGCTCGGCCGATCGCTGAAGTCTCAGCATTCTCCAATGCAGAAGTTGAATTGACACCCCGATCAGACACGCTCTCGCTAGCAAGCCCAGTCGCCCACGGGTGTGCATCGGCTTCTGTCTTAAATAGTTGAGCACTAATAATGTATCTAGTGTCTGTGGCCTGCTCAATCTTTGTTGATAATCTTCCATCTGGATACTCCTTCCAAAACTTATCTAGTCGGCTTTCGACTGTTTCGTAATCTGCTAAATTAAATGCCATTAGTCATTCCCCCACGTGAAGTTAATGTCGGCTTCTGCATCAAGGACTGTCTGGTATATTGAAATGTAAGCAAGTGCATCTTTGACACTGTCTTCATGGCCTGGAGATTCACTAAGCCTAGAAACCTTGAGCAACGCCATACATAATGCGACTTGACTAGGTGTAATTGGATGGTCGAGGTATGCCGACCAGAGCTCACTGATCCTTTTATGGTTTGTGTAAGGGTGACCATAGATCGTTCCCCTTGTATGGACCAAATCAACAACATCAGCTAGCAACTTCTCAGTTTTTGTCATAGTCAAATACCTCATCTGACTTTACTTTGTTTTGAATCATCCTGCGGTGCATATCCCAGCCATCTTTACGGCCTCGCCAATAATGAGTTTGCTTTAGGTCATCTATATGCGTTGCCAATAACAACCATCCAATACTTGTACCTATAAATAAATATATAGCCATTTCAAGTGTCATTTTGTAGCCCTATCTATGCTCACATACTTTGTGGCATGGCAATAGTGTTGCACCTGTGTATGACTTTGTAGATGATTTAGACTGTTTTGTTTATAACGATTAGATAACGTTAATATCTTCGAGGTCATCGATATGGTCATCGATAGTGCGCTCTTCGTACTCTGTATTAAGCCCCATAATGTTTGCTTAATGCTGTAAATGAGCCATCCTTGTTTATTGGCACCAGGGTTGGTGTCAAGGTCTTGCCTATGGTTTCTAGTATAGCAATACCCATCTGCCAATTAGCGCTTCCATAGCGTAAATAAGAGGCTTTCTTACGATCCATAAGATTACCTACCTCAACCCCGTATAAAGCCCTGTAATGGCTTCCTACGCCCTCTGCATAGGCACTCATGCCTAGTCTATGGGTGTGCCCACAGAGTACAGATTTACCCCATTTTTTAGCCAGGTTAAGAGCTGTGATACCAGCGTGCTGTGACATGTTGCCTTCATCGCCATGGGCCAGCATCCACCCTGGGTGAAACTCATAAGCGGTCTTGTGATACTCCATGCCCATATCTTTAAATCCCATAAAGGCTGGGTACTGTAATTCGGGTAGGCTAATTAAACCAGGCACCTTAAGCAAAGTGTTATATAAGCGATCAGTATGATTACTGCGGATAATATGACACTCTCGGCTGTACTCACTGAGATCCCACAGTATCGACTTAGTAAGTTCCCGATCATCGTGAATGGTTTGCCGATAAGCCAAAGGTGTGCCTTCAGCCCATTTACTAATTGTGTTAAAGTCAATCTCATCCCCAACCACCAATACTGAATCAAACTTCTCCCGCCTTGCTAACTTAATTACATTGTTTACAGCTACCTCATGATGAAATGGCACCTGCAGATCGCTAATAACTAGATAGCGCTTAATCTTCATCCTCTTCAAAATCATCAAGTGGATTTTTTATAGGATCTTTACTATCTATGATCCAATCTGGATAACTTGATCTATCCATCGCAAACGCTAAAGCTGTACCTTCGTCCATTCCAGATTTACGGCAAGCCATATAAACTTCATTAGCTGCTATTGCCCAGAAGTCTAACTTTGTAAGTACAGGCTCTTTAGTAGTCCTGCGCCTACGTGCAATCTTCTTTTTAGGTTTGCGTTTAGTAGCCATAATAAAATTATGACTTACTGATTAAGATAAAGAGATCATCGACACGCTTCTCTAGTCTTGTTAATTGATCCTTCATGCTAGAGCCACCATTAGGGCGTAACTCATTTAGCCAGCCTTTAACTAAAAAACGTAATCCTACTAGCCCGCCTGATAGCACGGCCATAACGCCAGCGCCAAAGCCAGCCCACTCTGTAGGTGTCATGCTTCATTAGCACCGATGCCATAAGCACTGTCGGATTTATCTAGAGCCCTAGCTGCTGGACCTGCGAGCGCTGCAACAATTACAGACACGGCAGGATCTAAACCTAATTCATTACTTGCTAAAAATGTTAGTAGTGATACAAGCACACCTCTAAAGTATGATTTTAGTATTGCTTTTTGCTTCTTGCTTATCTTCATATCTTGCCCCCTATTAGTGGTATATCGAATGGCGTGCCATTTAGATCGCCTAGTGTTGTAAAACTGATATGCATATGACGCTTGTGCGGGTTGATTCCTTTGTACTTACGCCATTTCCAATTTAATATCTTTGAGCATATTCGCCCGTTATAGATGACGTATGATATGCGTGGATCCGACTTGGCTGCGATTCTGATTTGGTCAGCCAAATAAGGTGCGAGCCCATCGGATGGCTCCAGCCCAGCATCAATATCAATTGCTCTGACCCAAATCCCGTCTGGATTATGATCCGATTTTCTGGCGGAGTGACGGCTATCGCCCAGCCACCCATCACTGGCAGTACGCCTATCTGGAAACCACGTATCAACTTGATCTCTTAACTGCACGCCAGCTGCACATAGCTTAGGTTGCATTACAAACCTAGAGCTGTTAAATCCTCAACAGTTAAACCAAGTGCTGCAAGTTTAGCCTGTGCCGCTGATTTTACTAATTGCTTTGCTTTGGCTTCGGTTTGTTCAGCTTGGCCTTCGGCTTGGCGTGATTTAATATCTTTTATTTCTAAAGCGGTTGCTTCTCTTACATCATCATCTATCTGTATATTTATAGTCATTTTATCTCCTAACTTAGAGCGTAACCATAGACAAAAATTGTTCCACCAGTCAAAGTGCCGCTAACGGGGGTTAAAGTAAATGCTGTGTATGAAGTGGTGTTATCTACGTATCCACCCCAATTTCTATACTGCGTATCACCGCCATAAAGTCCATTTTTTATATAAGTGCGTTTGGCTAAAAATGGATTGATTATCTCAAAACTGCACTGAGTTCCATTAGTAATAACATTACCAGCTCTTGTAAAATTAGAAGCATTATTATTGGCAGCAATAGTTGAAGCAGCGGTTGAATAAACTGCACCAATATAACACGCATAATATCCGGTCGTAGTTGAACCTAATTGCATAGTCATATTTTCATCATTAACGCTGCCAGTTCCGCCAGTTACAAAAATTGCATAAGCATCATAAGTTGCAGAAAAAGCACTTGTAACAGTAACGCTGCTAACAGCAGAGCCGATAACTTGGCTTTTAACTAAAGTTAATCCAGCACCAGCAGGGGCAGCCCACTTTAATCCTAATGCTTGTGTAGAATCTGCTGTTAGAACTGTGTTATTAGCACCGATTGGAATTCGGGCATCAACTGTAGAAAAACCATAGACATCGCCTTTAGTAGTCAATGGTGATCCGCCACCTACTGCTACCCATGCACTACCGCTATAAGTTAAAACTTGGTTTGTGTCTTTTAAATAACATGCGTTACCTTCTTGCGGTGATGTTACAGCTGCATCTCTAGCAGCGGCACTGGCAAAAACCCAGATACCTTGCATCAAGTAGCCATCAACATCGGCAGCGGTTAATACCTCGCCTGTTGTAAAATCCTTAAATCCTAATCCAGCGGCCATTATTTCTCCTTAGTAACTGAGCACATTATAGTCTAAAGTGCCGTATATATTGTTATTTAGAATCAGTGCATCGATGACTGGTTCAAGGGTCGTAAAGAAGACCCTAAAGCTGTTGGGTGTGATCGTGGTAGCCACGCCAAATATCTGCAAAGTGTTGTCTAGGGTAGATCCACCTGGCTGAGTAGTAACAATTTTAATCGGATCAAAAAAGTCCAATTCTAAAGCTGCAATAATGCCTGAGTTGTAATTGTCTGTATATAAGTCCAATTCGATGCCATCGCATCTAACCTGTGTCTCGGCACGGCTAGCAACATAAGCCTGGGCATAATCTAGAGCCACGGCATCGGTCTGCATTAGCAGGTCTTGTAGGTTATATGAGTGAATAAAGTATTTGTCAATAGATGGTTGATTGATCGCTGTCTGTGGTGATCCACCTGCACGACTTACCTGGGCTGAATTAAAAATCAAGTTATCATCTAATTTCCACATAGCATTGGCGTATGAAATGCCTGTGCCGTCATCATTAAAAGTAGTTACTGTGCCACCGATTGATCCTGCAGTTACAGCTCTATCTTGGAATACAAACTCGCCATCAGTGTTTACATATAGTGCGCCATATTCACTGTCAGCCACAGTCTGCATAGCACCTAGAGAAGTACGTGGTGTGCCAGGATCTGCCTGTAATGTAGTAAGTCCAGCATCAACATCACGCATAGTTGCTGGCCAGTCAATTTGATCTAATATCTGGTTAATTCTTGTGCCTGATAGGTTGCCAGCACTAGCACCTGTGACTGTTGATACCTGAGCATTTTGAGCAAGTCTGAAAGCATCTACAGCTTGTATTGTTGTATACGCCACTTCTGTTGCATCTTTAGGTTGAGTGTTGACATAGCTTGTAATGAAACCAGAGAATAGTGAATAAGTAGTAGCGCCATAAGTAGCAGAGATTTGCACCTTCTTCATAGGTGTTAGTAATTCGTAATATGGCCCTGATGGATTAGTCGGGTTAAAATCTCCGTTTTGATCTACTATGCGTAAAGTCAATTGGCCTGTTTGAAATTGATCTACTAAAGCGTTACGGCCTCGGCTAGTTTGTATGTAGTTAATCTGATCTGATACATCGACAATTACAGCAGTAGAATCTGCTAATACGTTTACGTCTAATATACCTGTGCCTAATATCATCGCCTGCGCAAAACTTGGCCCAGTTGAGAAGTTAATTACAGCATTGATTGTTGGTACAGCCATTAGGTGCCGCCAGATAGACCGCCTGCGGGTGTAGTACCACGGCCCATTTTATTGATTCTCAATAAAGTCTCATTGATTGTGTTAGTCAAATCTTGCTCGGTTAATACTGATCCAGCCACGTTTACAGTTACTGGTGTGTACTCGCCACGTGATACACCACCCATAGCAAAACTTGCAGCGCTTGGTAATTGCATAGCACCGCCAGCGCTCTGTGTAGGCACGTTACTTATATTCTTATAGGCATCTGCGTACTCGCCACGTTGCACCGCACCCATAGCAAAGCTAGAAAATGAATCAGCCGCTAAAGCTGCTTTAGTCATGGCATCGGCCAATAGTTTTGTTTTAGCCGTTGCATCTAATTCAACATTTAATTTCTTAGCTAAAGCCTCGTTCTCATCTAAAATTGCTATCTGTGCCCTTATTCGTAATTTAGTCTCAGCATCTGTGGCTTGATTAAGCGCAAGCGTCAAACCTATACGCTCTACGTCAAACTTATCTTTAAGTTTATCTACTTCTGATTTAGCCTTCAGTTTGGCCAGTTCATCTGCTCTGGCTTTGTTGCCTTCTTTGATAATTTTATTTTCCAATTTAAGTTGCTGTAAATAAACACGGCTAGCAGCTCTTGGTTCTAGATTGGCTTTAGTGCCTGCTTTGCTTTTGTTTTCTTCTTCTGCCAGTTTGCCTAATAATCCAAATATGTTGGTGCCAAATAAAACATCGGTTACTCTTTTTGATCCAGGTATTTTTTGGAGTTCGGCAATTAAAACTCCAACGCCAGTAATAGCATCGCCCGTAGCCTTACCAAAATTTTCCATTTTGTCTGTAGTGTCTTCAATGCTAGTGTCTTTGCCCAGTGCGTCTAATGCACCTAATATGCCTTTACCTATTTCTTCTTTGACGTTTTCGGATGCTACTTTTAATAGATCCATTTTGCCAGCGTAAGTAGTTAATCTAGCTGCTGCTTGGCCTGCAAACTTCTGTTGCAATTCGGCCATAATCTTTTCCATATTGCCAGTTGCTAATGTGGCCTTACTTAATCCAGTTCCTAATCTGCCTAGTGCTGTAGTTTGACCAGAATATGCTTTGGCTAAACTAGCGCTAATTTGTTCAACTGATCCATACCCAGCTGCGCTTAAATCTAATGCCAGTGCTAAAGCATCTTGGCTTTGAGTAATAGATTTAGTAACTGTTAATAGTCTTTGAAATGATGGGCGTAATTCATCATCAAGCACGCCTGTAGTCTTCTGTAATTTTCCAATGTAATCTTCAACTGCTGGCGAACTAAAAGCATATCCAGTATTTTTTAGCTGTAACTCTAAAGACTTGGCTGCCTTCTCATCTGCCATAAATGCAGACACTGCCTTCTTACTGTAATTTAATAATGCGGCGGCACTAAACACCCCAGCAAATACTTTGCCAAAACTCTTAACTTGTTTCTCAAAGGCTGATACTTCTTTCTTGCCTTTTTTTAATCCTTTGTTATCAAAGGTGCTGAGTGCGGAGACTACTAAGGTTGGCACAATTACACGCCCTTAAATCCACGAGCTGATCGCTCTTTGTAAAATCCTAATACCTGAGACTTCTGCTCTAGTGGCATCTTCTTATAGTATGCAAATATGGCATCATCTAAAGCCTTCTTTAGATTTGCGTACACTTCGCCTTGCTCTTCTTTCCATACCTTGTAAATTACTCGGCCTTTATTCTTACGACCTCTGCGACCTACTGAGCCTGCCATTGTTGCATCTACTACGTTAGGTAGTGCCTGAATAAATTGCACGCCTGCATCTGGGTTTAATGATGCGCCTTGTGCGCCAGTAGTCTTACGGCCAGCAGTTTCATAGATTGCACCAGCAGCTGATTCATTAGATACGTAATTGTAAACAGAATAACCACTTCTGTTTTTCTTGTTAGGGCCTAACTTATATTTAATGCCCTGCCTAGCTGTGGCCTGATCGTATGCTGGGAATGGCCTGCGTTGGCCTTCTTGTGGCTCGGCCTGTTTAAGCCATCCGCTTAATACGTTTTGATTAGATGGTAATTCAGACTTGGATCTATTGGCTACTTTGATCATAGGTGTTTTTAAAGATGCTTTTACGTTTTTAAACATATCATCATCAAGTTGATCTATAGCCTTTAGGAACTCTCTAACGCCGTTTACCACGACTGGCATTTTTGATCTCCTTAGCTCTGTCTGTTAATACCTGAATTATTGCTAGATACATTTCGGTATCCATATCAATAAACTCTCTAGGCGGTATTCCAGTTTCTACTGCTAATTGCGCAATAGTGTAAGCAATAGAATTCCGCTCAGTTATTTTTTTTCTTCGTCTAATACCTCGACAGTGTCTAAAGTGTCTATAAACTCTGATCCCCATAAAGGTATCTGTGCGCCAGCCCTGCGTAAGCATTCATAAGCCAGCCAGAATATCTCTGTTTGACGCTCATGCTCACGCAAGACCTTGCTAATTCCTGATCCGTATTTTAACTCGAAAGCGTACTCAACACCTGGTGTGATCTTGTGCTCTGATACTTCACCATTAGCCCTTGTTATCTTTAGCTTTGCCATTGTTACTCCTTAGTTAAAATGCCACCGATGATGACACTGTTACTGCGGAGTTTACTGTAAAGGACAGACTTGATGTTGCAACTTCAGCCACGCCGCCTTGCCCAATTGGCGTTAAGTTATTAACCAAAACTGAGAATTGGTACGTTGGGTTTGTAGCTGATACGGCAGTGCCTTTAACAGTAATTACTGATACTGACAGGGTTTGTCCAAAAGCTGCGTTTAATGTTGTCATTACTTGGCTGGCTGCCCAGTCATTGATAAAGTCGATTGAGAATGTTGCTGATTGTAGGCCTGCAACAAACTTATGTGCGGTATCGCCCATCGCTGTTACTTCTAGCTCATCTACGATCTGATTGATTACAGCGTTAGTTACATAAGCGCTGATATCGATTGAAGGTACTGTAGGTGCAGCAGCGGTAGCCAACTTAACACCAACGTTATTATTTAAATAGATTGCCATTGTTATTCCTCATCTTTCTTTGTTTGTGCAGTTGGTTTTGGTGCGTCTTGAATTTGGCCTGTCTTTTTTAAGAAGGCTAAGTCTTCTTCGTGTGTACTCATTTTAACTCCAGCTCGTTAGGATTGATACAGTTATTTCTGATGTTAATAAATCTCCACTAGCTGCATTAGTTATAGCTGGAGCGGAGACACTTGATATGTTGTAAACCAGGGTTGATGCCGCTAGTTTAGTTACGACTGCCACAATAAAGTTTTCCATACCTAGCAAGTTGCCTTGGTTATCAAATGCGGGTGTAGTTATTAAAATCTTAAAATTAGCCAAAGGCGAGATACCTGTTTGGCTGTTATTGTTTGGAATTATGTAGGGATCGGATGGGGTGACCACGACACTATTTGCAAGCAAAGTTGCTGGCGGGAATGCAAAGGTAGACCATACTCCAGCGTTTGCTAAAGCGGTTGCTAGCGTGCCACGTAGGGTGCTTATTGCAGCCATTAGCCGACCAGTGAATTAGGACTTGAATACGGCTGGATGAGGCCTCTGATTCTATTTATAAGTTGGTACCCCATCCTATAAGGACTTGCAGATACCCCATCCATACCTACCCCACCAGTCTGGCTAACTTGACGTGCTTGCCAGATGTCTACAGCTACGATCATCGCAGCCTCTCTTATGGCAGGGGTCGCAGTGTAAGCCTGTGCTTTATGCTCTGGGCCAAGGGCTCGGCCGTATGGTTTAACAAAATGAAAGTTGTCATCCGCAGCTGTCTTTGCGTATTGAATAAAACTGTAGCCGTTAGGGTATGAACTTAATGCGTATGTACTCCAAAACATTGTGCCAATTGAAGCAGGCACTGTAGTACCTGGGAATGATCCTGTTAATGTGTATGTGCCGTTATACGTTGCACCACAATTAGACACTGTTATTGATTGACCTGTAGTAAATATGCCAGGGTTTGATAAAACTAAAGTTGCTACGTTATTGCTAATAGATGAAGCCACTACTGGCGCATCGTTATGCCATAAATAACCAGAAATTAAATCCTCTGCCGATTGGCAGCACTCTTCCACTGTAGCGTCACTGTATAAAGTGCCAATACCTAAATTACTGCGTAACTCTGCCATTGTTACCATCGCAGCGGCCATAGTGTCCTTTCTAAAAAAGCTCCCCTGGGGCTAGGGCTACTAAACCCCAGAGGATTACTAAATTAACTAACTTATTACGTTAGGTTGAAGCGGCGAACGCCACCAGCGACCAATACACCAACGGCCATGTAGCCATATAGTGCTGTTTCAATCTCGCCAGTTGCTGGCTGATTAACAGATAGTCGTAGGATTGGTGATTCGTAAATTGATACTGATGAAGGTACAACAATGAAAGCGCTCTCATCAATAGTTGTGCTCACAGCGTTGGGGTCCACGTACAACTCAAGTCCAAGTACAGATCCTCGTAGTGATGTTGGTTGTGCAACTCCTCCATTGTTCATTGGATTAGCAGCATTGTAAATTGGGCGACCAGTTGTATCGGTTGCGCCTAATAGTAGTGACCACTGTGATGTACCAGCAATGTACTTAGTTGCTAACTCACCTGTTGCAAGGTATGCAGCTGGTGCTTGTGTTGATACGTAAGAAATAATTCCTGCTGAATCTGCTGCTACTGCTGTAGCTTGTGTGCCGCCTGCTGTTAATGCTGCAATAACTGCTGCATCTGTTGCTTTGTTATAGGCACGTGTCATGTTGTCCAGCATGGCTGCAAAGAAGTCTGGTGAGCTGCGCTCTAAAATTTCTAAGCTGTAGCGTTGTAGTCCAGCATATTTCTTTACTGTTAGGTTTACGTATGAAGATACGATACCTGTCTCTGAAGGTGCTGCTGCTTCTGCAGTTTCTGCAACTGTACCTGAAGTAGTGATCTTTGGTACTGATATTGTCATACCTGCAGCTGGTAACGCACGTGAACCAATTGCATCAATAGCTGGGCGTGATCCAATAAGTGTATCAACTACTGTTGGCACATACTGTGTTGGACTAAATGCTGGGTTGGTAGTAAATGAATCATCTGCAGCGGTTAGGTATTTTGCTACATCTGCTTCTGCTTTCATTACCCATGTTGCTGATTCGTGATTACCTAATTTTGCTTTGATAGTGTGTTCAAGCATGTGTGCTTGTGTTTTAATTGGTGAGCGAGGCTCTGTGTAGAAGGATGCACTAATTGTTGGGCGTGCGGCCTCTACTGGAGCAACCTCTACCACTGGTACTGCTGTTGGCTCGGTGGTGTTGTCCACTTGTGCCTCACTTTCCGTAGTTGGTTGATTTGTTGCATCCGCTTCGCCTTCGCTAGCGGCAACTTTAGTTACTTGTGCTTCTGTAAATGCTGGTGATTCAACCAGGCTTACTTCTTTTAATGTTGCTTTAGTTACATAAATGTAATCTTTTTTCTGTGATGATTTAAGTACATCTACACCAACAGACAGGCCATCGATAAGCTGCTCACTTGCCAGCGTCAAAGCTTCTGATCCTTGCATGCTTGCGCTGATCTTAAAGCTAGCATAAATACCATCTTGTTCTTCATTAAACTTTTGCATGCGACCAATAGGTCTATCGTTTTGATGTTGCATAAGCATCTTAATCTTGCCTGGATCTCCTACATCTATTGATCCTTTAGCAAAAACAACTTTACCCACGCTGGTATTGCCAACTGTTTCAAATGGCACAATTTTGCCAGCGATGACTCTGCGCTCACCATCAGCGCTTTCAATTTGGCTACTAAATGTAAGAATCAATTTGAATCCGCCCATGTTGATACATCGAATGTAAATGATGGTGTTGTACCTTCTACAACCCAAACTACTCGTAAGCGATCTGTAAAAGCAGTTGTTAGTCGTACTACTTCTCTGGTTACTGCAGTAGCTGTAGTGAAGGTTGTAATTGTATTCCAGTTAGTGCCATCTACTGTGTCCTGAACTGCAACACTAAGTGAAGGTAATGTGCCGCTTGCAGCAGTTACGTTTAATTGTAAAACTAATAATCTTGCTGCAGCAAAACCAGTTACGGCAGTGCCCGCTGCTGTTGTTGTTCTAGCAGCTGACGTTAATAAACTTACTGTGCTAGCAGGTATATTGGCTTGTTGTATATCGCTCATGCATTTTCTCCTTTAGCGCTGTTAATGTACTCAGCATCGCCACTTTCGTTTCCGTTGGGTGTTAGATCTTCCATTTCTTTTGCTTGCTCGATGTCAATAAGTCCTAGTGCTAGCATCTTTTCGATGGTCTCTAGTCTTGCTTTGTCATCTGAACGTAAAAATGTTTCGCTAATGTTAAAACGCACAATATGGCCATTAGCAGTTATATCATTCATGCTAAGGCGATCTTCAATAGCACAAATATATGGTTGTAGTGAATAGGCAACAAACTCTTTACGGCCATCAATAATATTCTGGTAAGTCATACTGTTATTCATATCTGCGCTTATGTAATATGCGGGTACGTTCATGGCTCGTGCAATTTGTGTTGCAAGATATTGTGATGCTTCGTTATACATCATATCTTTAGGACTAAATCCGACAGTCTCATAAGATAGCGTGCTAGTTAAGTATGCTGTGCTTCTATTTTGACGTGCTTGCTTCCAAGCTGCTAATAATCCTTGTACTTGTGCTTCTGGCATGTCTGCGCCAGTGTTTTTTAGAAAGCCTGTTGCCATAGGTGTTTGTGATGCTACAGCTGCAGCCTTTTCTATATCTAATGCGCTTTGTATTGTGCGGCCTGCAGTTTGTAATACACCTTGCGTTAATCCTTGAAATGTAACTAATGAACCAACGCCAACCATAGGTACTTTTTGATTATCAATTGTGTAATACAAAACTTCTGTACCTAATGGGTTTAGTTGTGCAACTACTCGTGTGTTATTTACCCATTCAAAACGTGCTGGTCTTAAATCATCTGCATATACTTCTGTAACACGCCAATATGCAACACCATAGAATATAAGGCTATCGACAGTCCACGAGATAGTGACGGATCGTGGCTGTCGTATATCTGGTTGTTCGCACCAGAGTGGCTTCGCTAATTCTTCGCCTGTAGATTTTTTATACAACTCTAATGGTAAATATCCTATAACACCTTTAATTAAATTAGCGCATCGATTAACAGCTGGTACTTGTGTTGCAAGTGTGCGATCCATAGGACCCGCACCGAATGTGTTGTAACCAAAACCTATTAGGCTATCGCCCATAACGGCAGGGGCGTATTGCGCTTGTAGATTTTCAGTTTTTTTGGTTATACCCAAAGCAGACAATAGACCCATATGTATACTTTATACCATAAATCGGACTAATGGTGCAAATTACACAAAGATTTGCGCAGTTTGTTGCGGTCTATTTAATTGACTTACAACCATAGCCAGTGATATGGCAGCTGTAACATCTCCAGCAGATTTACGCCTAATAATACGCCAGCCTGCATCGCTAGTTTTAGCTGCACAGTTATTTAAGTGCTGTACTAGATCTGCCTGACCACTATGCACCATTCTGCCGTTAGCCATAGCATCGGATAGATCAGAGCATGCTTGGTAAAACGCCTGACCCGATACATCTTGCATGCGCCATCCGCTTTGCTCTAATCGTGTGGCTATTGACTGTGTGGCGTATTTGTCATAACAAATTATGTGTGGATGATACTTCTTGGCCCATTCATTTATATCACTTGACATTTTGATTTCATCTATTGCTATATCGCTATGCCAAAGCTGTGCAAGGCCAACTGCTATTTTGCCATCTTTCATCTGGCCCATTATTAAAGCACCTGATCTTCTAGTAGGTGCAATATCAAAGGCCATTATAGTCATTGGTCCGACAGGGATTTCTAATGTGCTATCGCTACATGCTTCAATAGATCCATATACCCATGGGCTGACAGCAGAATCTACCCATTGACATAACATTTCAGTACGTGTTGCTTCTACGCTGTTTGTATTGACAGCTTCTTCAAGGGTTTCCTCAGTTACAAAATATCCTAATGCTGGATTAGCCATAGCCCAGGCTTTGCGATCATGTATCTTGCAGTGCTGTGGTGCTGACCATTCGTAATATCCTAAAGTTACAGGCGGATAAGATAAAGAGCGTTCCCTTAAATCATTTAAAACTGTACTAAAGCCATCACCTGCGTTACTTGTCATTAAAGTCATTGAGTTAGGTCTTGCACGTGTTACTGGTAATGCAGCTGTGAAAGCTTCTTCTGACCATTCACGTAATTCATCTAAATATAGGAAGTCTGCAGTTTTACCACGGGGCGCATCTCTGGTTGCAGCTGCTATCTCATACCTGGCGCCATTTAGTAATGTTATAGATTCTTGACCATTAGCCAAACGGATCTGTCTCACCTGGTCTTTTAAGAATTGATTGTCCTCTATTGTGTAAGCAACATTTCTAAAAGTATCTAATGCCATATTTCGATTAGAGGACATGCCCAATACATTCTTACTGCTCCACAGAAATAAATGAGACAAGATAAGCATTCTGGCCAGGTGGGTCTTTCCTGATTGTCGACTTACAAGAATTAAGCCAGATCGCTTAATCCACATCTGCTCATCATCAATAGTCAATAGATCATCTAGCACCCAGCGTTGCCAGGGAATCAATGGCATGCCTATTTTTACAGCTAGATCCGCTACTTCTTGTGCTTTAGATAAACCTTTTAATAAAGGTGTGTGAATTCTAGGCTCAGTGCTGCCAATTAGCCCGACCCCTCGTGGCGTCTGTTTTACTTCCGCATCATTCTGCATCGAAGTTAAGCGTATCAGGTTTAATAAATGGTGAATCTGGCACTGTTCGGACTGTCTCAGGGAGAGAACGTTCAGA
>Ga0209087_1001439_pt1 | contig 13962 bp, 11 predicted proteins | sample S_130805_EF_Meta_FD_187321 | JGI IMG/M metagenome (GOLD analysis project Ga0209087, IMG submission 187321) | Freshwater microbial communities from Lake Simoncouche, Canada to study carbon cycling - S_130805_EF_MetaG (SPAdes) (version 2) | ecosystem: Environmental > Aquatic > Freshwater > Lake ...
ATGGGAATGGATCGGGTTGGTGGGGCAGGGATCTCGGTCTTACCGTTCGAGCCTTCCGCCAGCTTGGCCACGATGCTCAGCTCGTTTGTTACCCCACTACTCATTCGAAAGATCCCTTGGATCGCCCGGTTCAGCTCATCACCCAGTCCCAAGCGAGATCCAAGGACTGGTGGATCCAACAAAGTCCTGATCTCATTCTTCTCGGTTTATGGACTCAGTCAAAATACAACCCGATTCGCACTGCCGCCCTGTCTTCGAATGCCCGTGTCATCGAGAGGTGTGACGGCGACGGCTTTCGCCTTCCCTCCTCTGGCCATCAGCAGTTCTGGAAAAACACAATCTCAGCGCAGATAGATGCACGCCCCAACTGGCCAATTTCTATCGCCGCCATTGTCGGTGGGTGCAAAGCGGGCCTGTTCGAAATCTTTGCCCCGTATTTCGAGTCCCGGTTAGCCGCTACGTTGGCCATGATTCCCCTGTTTCTTTCAGAAACCCCCCTCTCCACCCGATCCCTTCAATCGCTAGCCACAAGAATCAAATCGAACCCCAGCCGTTTTCAGCACGTGCCACACCCGATCGATGAAAATGTCTTTTCCTTTGCGGAGGAGCCCAAAAAAAACACGGTGATTGCAGTCGGCAGGTGGGGCTCTTGGCAAAAAGATTGGCCTCTAACACGGAGAGCCCTCGAAATCTTTCTGGATCGTAATCCAAATTATGAGGCCGTTCTTTTCGGAAGTGGCCTGCCCGTGGGCCGAATTGGTGAAAGGATTTTTTCGCGCGGCGTTTGCCCCCAGGAGGAGATATCCAAGAGTCTCAGAGAGGCAAAAATCCTGTTCTTTGCCTCCCGCTATGAAAGTTTTTTGTTGGCAGGTGGCGAGGCCCTTTTCTCGGGCTGCACTGTGATTGGACCTGGCACTATTCCAAGCGCGTTTTACTTTTCGGAATTTTTTAATGGTCCCACTCCTCCGGGAAGAACCGCCTCATCACTCGCACACGCTTTAGAGGCGGAAGCCCAGGCGTGGAGTCAGTGCAGGCGAGATCCTCACAAGATCTCAGAAGATGCCCGCCATCAAATGGGCTCTCTTGTCGTTGCGCAAAAGATTTTGACCCTCGCCTCGGAGATTAATTCCTCCGACCCTAGGAAGTCGTGAAAATCGGAATCTTCACATTTCACCACGTGGATAATTTTGGGGCTCTACTTCAGTGCCTTTCTCTCACTCAAGCCCTTCAAGAAATGGGCCACGATGTTCAAGTTATCAATCACCAATCCCCAACTGCAGGACTGCTAGCGGGCTTGCGCTACGACCTCAGCAATTGGACCCAACTTTCTTATCGTCTACGAGGCCTCATCCATGGAAATAAACTCCATACCGCTTTCGACTACTTTCGTCGCCACTCGCTTCCCCTAACTCCACTTTGCGAAACAGAGTCTCAGTTAGCTCAAATAGCCAACTCCTTCGATGCTCTAGTCGTCGGAAGCGATCAGGTCTGGCACTTTTCAAGGGAGCCTAAGTACTTTTTCCATTGGCACCCCTCTTTTACGAACCGCAGGATCGCTTATGCTGCCTGCTGTGGATCCGACATCCAGCCCGATACGGACAAGGCTTTGCTCTCCGCGTACCTGAAGAAGTTTAATTTTGTTTCTGTGAGGAACGACTTTTCTGCCAACTTGATTCAACAAGTTTCCGGAACTCTTCCCGAGGTCGTTTGCGACCCCGTTCTCCTTGTTGACCCGAGCTCTTGGGTCACCCCCCCTCCTTTTCGCGCCGGTTCATACCTTTTGAACTACCGTGTTGGATCCCCTATTCGAGGCGGGGAACAGACACTGATGAAGCATTTTCAAAAAGAACAAGGTGGCCTTCCTTGGGTTTGGATCAATGCCCAATCCCGAAGAATTCCATCCCCACCTCATGCTGAACACAAGATCTGGCACGCTTCCCCACAGGAGTGGTTGGGTTGGATTCAAAACTGCAGTTTGTTACTCACCGATTCATTTCACGCCATTCTGTACGCCTTAAAATTCAAAAGGCCATTTTTAGGCTACTTTACGGAACCCTTCCGAAGTGCCCGCCTGATGGATCTGTCAAACCGGTACGGCCTCACGGCTCATATTGTGGGCTCTGTTGCTGAGGCTCTTCATGCTTCGGATTTGCAGCCCACAGAGTTTTCAGATCAATTGATTCAATCCCATGTGGCCCAATCACGGCTTTTTCTGCATCGCGCCACCTCTTCCCCTCTAAAGTAAATCTATGCCAGGCCTTCGCCATCAACGCTTCACCTTGGCCCTGTTTTCCGCTTACGGCTCCATGCTGTGCGTCATCGCTTACAGCTTCCTCCTTGTTCCTCTCTCCCTTGCTCACCTCCCTCTTGGAATCTTAGGGCTCTGGTTTCTCGCTCTCCAAGCCTCCCGCTATATGGAGCTGATCGATTTGGGAATCAGTGGTGCTTCTCTGCGATTGATGGCTCAGAGCCACGGCACCCCACTTGATTATCGGAGAATGGTGACATGCTCCTTTGGGTTTCAATTGGCCCAGGGATCCTTGATCGCAGGAGTAGGATTTTTTGGTTCCGACCTTCTGGCTCAACTCCTTGTCACTGATCCTTCTCTCCGCCCCATCCTTTCGAAATTCATTTTTTGGATCTTTGTGCTTAACGGGGCGCGCTTTTCCCTCCGCATCTTCCCAAACCTGATCCGACTGAATCAGTCGCAGCATCTTCTCAATCTTCTCTCCACTTTAGGAGTCGGCTTCAATCTTGGATTGCTTGCTTTCGGCTTTTTTCAAGGCTGGGGGATTCACGCTTTTCTCGCCGGATTCGCTGCGGAGTGGGGGGCTCAATCGATCGGCCCGATTCTCATTGTCTTGTTTCACAGAAATCTGACCCATCGCTTGCAGTTTTCCCCTCCCACTCGGACCCATTGGTACTCCCTCACAGGATTGGGCTTCTCTATTTTTCAGATCAACTCGTTCCGCTTTATTTTAGAAAGTGCTCCTTTGGTTCTGGCAGGTCGCTTCTTCGGTCCCGACGCGTCCGCCATCTGGTCGATTGCCACACGCGCAGGCTCCTGTATTCGGGATCTTCTGGGCCAGATTCATATTTCTGCCGCTCCCGCATTTTACGATCTCATGGCCAAGGGAGAGCGAGCCAAGCTTAGCGCTGCATTTACCCGCCTGAGCACCATGTCCCTATCGCTCGGCCTGCTCCTCTTTATTGCTTACGGCCTCTGGAACGAATCTTTTGTTCAGCTCTGGACTCATGCGAAGTGCCAACTCCCTCCCTACCTTTCGTTCTTGATGGGCATCATCCTTTGGATCCAAATTTGGAATGCATGGTCGGTCGAGGCCTCCCTTTCATTAATTAAGACTAAAGTTCTTTCGACTGCTTTCCTTTGGGAATTCTTGTTTTTTGTCGTTGCTGTTCTTGCTTTTCGCCCTTTTGGACTAACGGGAGTCGCCTGCGCCTCTCTTCTTGCCGCTTTTCTTGGCTCCTTTCCGAGAGGATTACGCTTATTTCGGGAGCTTTGGAACTCGGCCTACTTGGGGCGCCCACTCCTCCCCTTTGTTGGCTTTGGCTTTGTTGCACTTATCTTGGTGGCCGCATCGGCTAATGCGTGCCTCCACTTCCTGAATCTGGACATCCGCGGATTTGTCATCGGGGTCTTTGCCACTGGAACGGTTTTGCTTTCAGTTTGGGTGTTTTGGCTAAAACCCTCTTGGCTGAAGGAGCTTATTTCGGGTCGATTCCGCTCTCCGATCTCCTCTTAAGAATCTCTCGGTAGAAATCGGCTGTTTCCCCCGCCACCACGTCAGGAGCATAAGTTTTTACCCGATTCTGGCTCTTTTCACTGATTTGCCTTCTCTGTTCATGGTCTAAAATCACGCTCCTCAACGAATCCACCGCTTCCTTGAAGTTGTCTGCAGAAAACATGACCCCGCATCCTTGCCCCAAAAGCGGAATGTTTGCCTCGATCCGCGAGCCCACCACACAAAGCCGCTTCGCCATCGCCTCGCAAACAGCAATCCCCATGCTTTCCCATGTGGATGGAGCAAATAAAATATCTGCTTGGTCTAACTCCGCAGCCACATCAGCCACATTGTATCGAAGTTCGATCTTTCGTGACGCTGCCAGGCGTTCGGCCATCGCAACCATTTCGATGAAATAAGGATGTTTTGGGTTTCCCATGCAGAGCATTCGCGCTTTGAAAGAGAGCCCCTCCTTCCACAACGCATCCACTGTACGAATGAACCAATCGGGCCTTTTTACATGAGTTAAATTGCCGACAAAGAGCACCGTGGGCACATCCCCCTTTTTCTCTCGTGATTCCAGATAAAATTCACTCCGGACTGCGTTGGGAATGAAGCGGGCACGCGGCGTGATCCCTAATACAACCCGCAATGCATATGGGGAAATTGCAATCACCCCATCTGTTCTCTTGATTGCAAGCCGCTCCAACAAGGCCGCAACCCAATAGTGCCATAAAGTCCGGTTCCCTTTCATTTTGACAACTTCCCCCATCAGGCCGTGAAGAGTGATCACGCTGGGGATTCCGGAAAAAACTGCCGTCCATGCACTCTCCCGCTCCGAGCCTTGGGCGTGAACAAGATCGAACGAGTGAGATCTAACATAATTCCTCAAGCTAAAAAACCTTCCCAGAAAACCACCCCCGGATAGTCCCCCGCACACCCTTCGATATGGAATAGAATGATAGTGAACAGCCCCTTGAGCAGGGCGGATCCGTGTCGGCGGTATGAGTGATCCAAACAACACGTGGACTTCGATTCCATCCAGACCTTCAAATCCCTGAAGAAGAGCTTCAATCGCAGGATGCACATTGGGAGAGGCCTTTGTGTCGCTTTTCATGCTTGAGCCTCGGACGTCGTTCGCGTCCACAACCAGCATGGCGACCTTCAACGGACGTTGTGGAATCTTCAACTTTCGCCACCTTTGATGTAAAGAAACTCCTCCGCCCAATCGCTGATGTGAGCCAACTGATACCCATGGCTCAGGAGCATTTGATGCGCCCGGATGGTGGCCGACAGTCCAACTTCCTCAAAACGGTGATGAAACTCCACTGCGATTTGTGAAATAGGAATTTGCTTTAAACAAACGTCCTCGAGAATGGAGTACTCGGATCCCTCCACGTCGATTTTTAATATATCCAGATGGCTGTGTCCAAGCTCCTGAACGAGAGTGGAAATCTTTTTGCAGGAAGCCTTCAAGAAGCAGCCTCCTTTTTTTCGACCCCCTTTCCCCATGCGCTCATACAGATCCAACTTCCCATCATGTCCTGCCACGGCCAAAGGGTGATAATGAAATCCGGCAGGAATACGGCTTTTTGCGATAAATCTTTGGCTTTCTATGGTCGGATCAAATCCATGAACCTTGGCGCCATATTGCTGGATCATCCCAAGGTCAAAGGAAACGTTTTCAGACAAACCAAGTGAGTATACCAGCGGCTCTGTCCCCAATCCCAAAGGAGAAATCACCCAAGCCTGATCCCCGGGATTGGGAGAGACCAATGGGACGCACACGGTTGGCCGAATTCCCCTCGTTGCCAACCAGATCTTTTTTAGGGCCTGGTGAATTGTGACTTGCAAAGAACGCCTCCCGTTCCCGAGGGGGTTGTTGTGGATTGCAGTCATCGGTGAAGATATTACTTTAGTGCCTGTGAGCAGTCTCGCCAATCTTACACCCCAGAAGGTTATCACGGCCCTGGTTTTCCTAGCTGGAGTGCTTGCTGCGCCCATCCTGACGAATCAGTTCCTTGCGGGCGATTATCTTCCGGTGATCGCAGTAGTTTCCGGAATCGGGGCAATCTTTTATCTAACCTACCTGGGGAAACAGTGCTGGGTCCTCATGCCTGCTTTTTTAGGTCTCAACGGTCGACTTAACTTTCTCCCTGCAAACCTGAGCATGATTGAGACGGCAATTCTCATCTCCCTTTTATTTTTACTCTACCAGACGGTATTCGAAAAGAATCTGTCCATCAGCTTTGGTCCAGCCTGGATATGGGTTCCAGCCGCGCTGTTCCTGTCGATCATTGCTTATCATTGGGTTCGCAGCGGGGATATTGGCCTTCGTCTTTTCGGCGGTGAAAACTTCGGGGGCCGAAAGAACTGGAGTCTATTGTTGGGGTTTTTAGCCATGCCGATTCTCTACTCCATGGTCAAACCCGGAGATCCTTTGTTGCGAAAGGTTCCCTTGCTGTATTTTATTATGGTGGCAGCCGATTTTTTTCCGTTTTTAGTATCCACGGCACTGCCTGCCGTTGCTCCCTACATCTACCGTTTTTATAGCTCTGTAAATCTGGATGCGTTTCAAGACACCTTGTACGGATCTTTTGGTGGCGTCGATCTTGTCCGAGTCGGGAATGTGGGTTTTTTCGCAACGGCAGCTCAAATTACGATGCTTTCCTACTTCCCTGCGAAACTGTGGCTTAGGCCAAAGAACTGGTGGTGCTTTGTCGCTTCGCTCATCTGTCTTTTAGCAACGATTTTTAGCGGCTTTCGCAGTTATCTTTTCCGCTACCTAGTGACGTGGTTGGTGGCCGGATTTTCCTCTTCCCGCTGGCTAGTTGTCCTTTTTGTTCCCTTTGCAGCAACGATTCTCTTTTCACTCGTCGCCGCTCAAGGGACCTATATTCATTTGCCACTCGCCATGCAAAGAACCTTAAGTCCTCTCCCCGGCAAATGGGATGCGGTTGCCCTCGACTCGGCCTCTGGATCTTCCAAATGGAGGGAAACAATGAAAAGGGTGTACTGGAGCGAGTTTGCGGATAAGGCTGGTTGGTTCGGCGCAGGGATGACTTATAATCGCAATCTAACGCTTGAGGGGATTGAGGATTTTTATCTGAAACGTCAACGCATGGCGTTCGAGAACGAACTGGCAGAAGCGAGATCCTTTATTGAGCGTCGTCAACCTCACGAGGGCCTCTTGGACGTTCACTATCCGACTGGATGGGTTGGAACAGGCCTACTGATCTTCTTTTTCACTACGACTTCATTTTATGTTTTGAAAAACATTTATAATACTCGCGGCTCCGAAATGACCCCAGAGGGAATTTGGGTCTGTTCTCTCACTCTCATTGAGACCCTTTCTTACTTTACTGTTTATGGCGATCTTTCAATTGCACTCCCCCGCCTTTTTATTCTTATTCCTTTGGCCGTTCGCTCTTTTGAAAAAGTGAATCCGCAGGTACCCCCCCCTCAGGCTGCGTCACCGCTCCCGCCGAGCCCTTTTCGAGCCTGAAAAACCTCGTGAAGTCGACCTAACTTCTCCTGATACTTTTCTAGTGTAAAATAATTTTTTATCCTCTCTTTTGCCTCCTGCCCTTTTTGAATTCTAAGATCTCTGTTTTGGCATAGCGGGAGCAGCCTTCGGTCAAGCTCCTCAGGAGCGAAAGTGCTTAGCACAACTCCACCTTCATCCTTAAGCACGGCCTCTTTTGCCCCAGTATCATTACTGACAATTGCGGGGATTCCCGCACTCATCGCCTCCAGCACTGATACAGGGAAGCCCTCCTCATAACTCGGAAGCAGGTAAAGATCCCATTGGGGAATCAACTCCTTCAAAGCCTCTCCTTTTTTTACCCCGTGTAATATGTAGGGCCGCTGAAAACGATGCAGAATTTCTAGACTTTCCGGATCTTGGATGGGGCCTACGAAATGAAACTCGATTAGAATTCCTCGCTGATCTGCCCACTCCGAGATTTTTCTAACTCGGTCTAATCCTTTGCGAAAGCCGATGACCCCAAGCCAGCCCACCCGCAGACTCCGCCCCTCTGCTGGCTCGTGAGTCGCGGAGGAAAAGCGATGCGGATCCACCCCATAATGAACTGTATGAAGAGCTTCCGCGGGGAAACCGCGTTTTAAATATGATTCTCGAATCATTTCACTTCCGCAGATCGTAGCATCGGCAAGATGAGCTTTTCCCATCTCATCCACAATTTCAGCGGGTAGTTTTTCTGTAAACGGATATCCCGCTTCTTGCCGTGCTTTTTGCGGGAAGCGAAAGAAGTCCTCGGGAAACATCGAGCCCCTTTCGACTAATCGAACCACAGGCCGCCTCATTAATTTGGGGAACAGAAAACGGTAGGCCGTGCCATTGACTAGAACCGCAGGGGCCAACTTTCGCTGCTCCGCCACCCAATTCCCGATCCGCCTCGGTTCATCCATTCTTAGCCCCGTAGGTAGTCGCATCCGGTCTATCCCGTAATTCCAAAGAGAGGCTCCTGGCTTTGTACGGATCTTTTCGGCTGGAATTCCCAACCTAAGATAACGGTATCTTGGAAACCCTCCGTATACGGTTCCGAGGTATCCAAGCCTCAAGAGTGCTCCACTCACCAACCCTAAAAACCAATCTCGCTCCCAAACCAAGTCCACTTTCCACTCCTGCTTGGGTTTCATTGGTTGCATCCAACTATGTCACGATTTCGCTATGCGGATCAAATCTTCAACCAAGGTCAGGTTTGTCCCAAGTTTGTATTGGGAGACATACCGTTGGCGATTCTGGGAGCCAATGATCGGCCAGCGCTCTCTTCCCTTCGCCGCTTGCACAATAGCTTTGCTTAAATTCTCCGTTCGCCCCGGTGGAAAAATAAAGTTTTCGCCTGGGCCCACAACCTCTCGGTTTGCTTTCCAATCCGTTGCGACAATGGGCAAGCCCCACATCATCGCCTCCGCAAGAACCAAGCCAAATGATTCATACGGTGCTACCGAAGGAAAAACAAAAAGTGCTGCCGAGGAGTAAAGCGCCCCCAATTCCTCAGGGGCGCGAGACCCCATAATATTGACCCTCTCTGACACCCCAAATTGTTTGGCCAAATCCCGAAACTTCTGAAGGCTCCAAGGGGGAAGAGGATCTCCAACAAGGGTGAGAGAAAGCTCTTGTGGGACAGAGGCCATCGCTTGAATCAGTCCGGGTGTCCCCTTTTCATCCCCAAGGTGGCCCACATAAAGCATGCCGTTTCGATCCTTCGAAAGCGTCAATGGAGTTGTTTGATCAGGAATTTGGTGTGGCCGAACTCGAATGTCGGAAATCCCACAAACCTCGGGATCGGCACGGTTGGCCTCCGCCATAATAAAAGCCACATCCGCTTGGCCCAAAAGCTGTGACACCCTTTTGGCCAACCAAGTAGGCCTGTTTTTCATTCTTTCGGCCAGTCCAGCCGCATGGAACTGGATCGCAAAACAACGGCAGGCTTCTCTTGCCCAAGGAACCAAAAACAGATCTCGGATCAGGGGGATTGTCTGCGGGCCTCCCACGGGAAATAGCAAAACATCCACCCCCCCCTGCTTCTTAAGCCGAGCCAGACGATTTCTTACTTTCAGCAATTCCCATACTTTATGCCAAGTCGCTCTCCGTACCTGACCTGTTGTTGGAGTAAATTGGAAAGGGCAAAAAACCGAATCGATATCCGCCCGAGCCTGTAAATCTTTCCACAACGCAGCAATCGCAAGGTTTTGTCCTCCCAAAGGAGGCGGAAGCTGACCGGCTATACCAATGCGGGGTCTAGAACCATGCATAGATCTGCTCTAGCCTCGCATCAAAAGGAGTTTCTGCCCATCTTAAGGTTATGTCTCGTCTTTTGCTTACAGGAGCTTCCGGATTTATCGGCACCAATCTTATCGAGAATTGGAAGGGGCGGTATGAGGCCATACTGAATCTTGATTCCCGATCCCCTTTGAACGCCACTCACCGATCCTCTTGGCATAAAGCCGACTTGCTGGTTCCAGACGAATGGACCCGACAGATAGCGAATTTCCAACCCACCGAAGTCATTCATCTGGCCGCCCGGACAGATATGGATGAAACAACAACTCCCGAGACTGGCTATCGGGTGAATATCGAGGGAACCCGCAACCTTCTTCAAACCCTTTCGAATCTTCCATCCATGCAGCGCTTTATTCTGATCAGTAGCCAATTTGTATGTGGTCCAACTTACACACCTAAAAGCGACACAGATTATGCTCCTGTAACCGTCTACGGCCAAAGCAAGGTCGAAGCCGAAAAGGTTCTCCGCGCTTCCCGCATTGCATTTCCATGGGTCATTGCGCGGCCAACAAACGTATGGGGGCCTTGGCATCCCCGGTATCCACAAGAGTTTTGGAAAGTCCTGCAAAAAGGCTGGTATGTTCACCCTTCCGGCTCTCCCGTCCGTCGTGCATACGCTTTTGTGGATACTGTTTTACATCAACTGCAACAGATTCTCTCCTTCCCTGAAGAGAAGGTTGCGGGTCAGGTTTTCTATCTGAGTGACCCTGTCGATGATATCGCCCACTGGGTCGATGCGTTTTCCTGCGCTTTGCGGGGCCGTCCCGCAAGAAGAATTCCACGACAGTTTCTCTTTGGCCTTGGGAAGGTAGGCGATGCGATCGAAACCCTCACGCGTCGACCCTTTTATATCAACAGCTCAAGAGCCCGAAGTATGACCACCGACTACGTCGTTCCTTTGGATAAAAGCTTAGCCCTTCTAGGGCGCGGACCCATGTCTTTGGAAGATGGAGTCAAAAAAACCGTAGCTTGGTTGCGTGAAAATTACCCAGAATTCTTTTCTCCTACGAAATAACATTCGATACTTGCACAAAGTTACTTCTGCCAGAGTCGCCCAGGCCACGTGGACCGAACTTGTTTCCCCTGAAGCGGCGTCCTTTTCTTGCCTCCCTGTAAATAGAACGCTGTTTCGATATCCCGAGGACGATGACAACCATTTGCCAGCCGTCTCATTCGATGCAGCCACACCCAAAGCCAGCTAAGGCAGTTCTTGAATAAGCCCGCGCTTCGATTGAGCCTTTTTCTTTCCTCTGCAGCGGTCGACGTCAAACCAAGGTTACCCTCGCCATCTGTGAAGGTGCTGCAAAAGAAATCAAGACTTTGGATCGTTTTACGCTTCTGCAATAGCCGAACGAACCACTCCGCATCCGCCGCCGCACGGTAGCTGGTGTCGAAGAAAAAGCCCTCCTCGATCACTCGTCTTTGAAAGAAAGTGGCCGCAGTAAACGCGGGGAGATGACAGGTCCAAACATGGTTCAAAAACGGGGCCAAAACTTTCCTTTGGCAGAGGGCCTGCCCTTTTGGATCCACCACAATCACATCTCCTACCCAAAGATCTACAGAAGGCTCACTCCCGGCAATCTTTCTGACTTTTTCGAGGACCCCCGGCAAATACTGCTCATCACAGTTTAAGTAAGCGCAAATCTTGCCTGCCCCATGCTTCAGTCCTTTGTTCACCGCGTCGTACATGCCTAAATCTTTTTCCGAGATCATGAGACGCCGGTACCCGGGTCGTTCGGGCCACCTGATCTCCATCTCTTTTGCAAATTCAGAAAAGCCAGGCGTTCCCCCATCCTGAATAATATGCTCACACGTAATTCCGGCCTGGTCGGCAACAGATGCGATACAACAAGCCAGATAGTCGAGCTGATTAAAACTGGGGGTGACAATGGTGAAATCCATGCGCCGATGCTTACCTTATCACATGCCCTCGAAAGGCGAGCCTTTCCTCGGCTTCTTTCTGGTGTTCTTTTTTTTTCACAATAGATTGCAATATGCTTTTTCGCTTTGATCTACAGGTTGTTTTATCTTTTTGGCGCTGCCTTTCTTGCAGTCGCCGCTCTAGCGAATCGTGAACATATACCTCAACATATTTCTTTTGTTTGTGGGGATATGGATCTTTGTCAGAACCCTTATCCAAGAAGGCATTATTCAATGCCCGAAGGCTGGTTCTTTAATCACAACTGTACTGATCATTTTCGGGACAGGGTTTATCATCTTTGCCTTTTTCTACTTTTTCCCCGATGGCCACTAAGAATTTCTTCTCTCACCCTTATTTCCCGGGAACTCGTCCCAGGAAAAGGCTCGTGCTTGTGAATGCATCTCGAAGGTCCTAGATTAGACAGTTAAGCCATTTCGTTATGTCGATTTTCCAAAATCTTTTAAGAATCAATCTGCCCATCGCCCTCATTCTTGCTGACTGGTTTTTATGCTTTCAGCTCGATCGCTCTGGGCACGACCTTTCGATTGCCCCTTTTTTTTCTCTAGTTTCTTTTTTTATCCTATCCCTTTTTTGCGGCCCTTGGGTCGTACTGCTTTCGATTCCTCCCTTTGCTGCCCTCACCTACTGGCTGATCACTCCTCTCTCCCCTTTTTCCGCAATTCGGACGATCACTTTAATTGCGGGCGGATTTCTTGCAGCATATGCGTCCCTTTTAAGACTTCGGGCCGAAAAATTAGCAGCAAGTCGTGGAGCCATTTTTTCTCTGCTTCCCATTCCTCTTTTAATCTCTGACCCCACGAGCAAGATTATTGAGGCTAACGATGCCGCGGTTAGGCTTCTCAAGTACTCAAGGAAAGAGCTTTTGGATTTTTCTTGGTTTAACCTCCTTTTAGATACCCCCAAGAAAAGGGCAGATATGGAATCCTATATCAAAGTCGGTCAAAAGCCCTTGTCATCTGAACTTAACTTTGTCTTTGTTGGCAGAGACGATGCCCAACACAACGTCTCGCTTGTTGCTGAACGAATTGGATCGCGGATCAACCTTATTACTACCTTTCGCGAATATCGCCAAAACTAGAGCATTTTTGTTCGGCTTGCTCGCCACGCCTCAACCCGAGTTCCTATCAGTTTTTCGATTCCGATTGCGGCCAACACCGATGCCCCCAGCAGAAAAATGCCCGCAACACCTTTTTCTCCACCATGCTGGACTCCTGAGATCCCTAGTATAATCCATTTCACAAGAATATGAACTACATAGATCGGATAGCTTAGTTCGCCAAGTAATGACCCCACCTTCCCCTCGATTTGAAACAGTGCTGGAATGAGGAGTGCCATAACTCCACACGAAAGAATCGGGCCCACGCTGGCGGGAATCCAGCCATATCCTATTACGATAATAAATGCCATCCATCCACCTACGATTCTCATCCATTGATTTCTCCAAAGATCAGCAGAGATTTTCATCCACCGATAACTCAATATTCCCATAAGAAAAAAAGGAATTTGAAGAGGGAACCAAAAGTAGTTCAAAGAAAGACTCTCGTTCGGCTTCCAAATTGAAAGAGCTGTTCGAAGAAGAATTCCGGCACCACAAAGCGCGACGAGCCAGCGAGTTCGCGTCTGCACTAAAAATGGCGTAAAAAGATAGAACATGAGTTCAACCGCCAGAGTCCATGCTTGCGGCACGAGACAAAGAAAGCCGACTGTCTTTCCTCCGCTTACCGTGCCGCCCAATCCGAGAATCGATCCCTGAAAGTCAAAAAGGCTAAACCAGTCCAACCCAAAGAGGATCAGTTGGCTTAATCCTAACCCTGCCAAGAATCCTTCATGCCCTCCCTCGTGCAAAAGACTATACCATTGGAATCGCTCTGGCATTTGCTGAGTCCAAATCAAGGCGCCCCCATATAATGCCGCTGCTCCAAGAAGAACAACCCAGTAAATAGGAAAAATCCTCGCGGCTCGGTTCGTGTAAAATATCCATAAACCCTGCCTGTTAAGCGAATACTTCTGGCCAAGAATCAGGGCCATATAAAACCCCGAGATGATATAAAAAAGTCTCACAGCTTGGTGGCCATCCACCAAGGGGATGTTTCCAGGAGTTGTGGAATGTTGAAAAACGACCGCTGCTGCCAAAAGAAATCTCATCCAGCCCATATGTTTTAAACTACTGACAAGCCAATCTTTTTGCCCTCTTAAACTTAATCTCAACGCCGCTTTTTCACTTTATTCGAACACGCACATCTTCACTTTCTTCCGTATCAATACTCCTTAACATACCCGCATGCGTTACCTCTCTCTCCTGCTTCTCCTCATTTGTTCCTTCTTGCAAACGGGACACTCTGCCCCGCCTCTCGTCCTGCCAATCAATCCCTATTATCAGGACGAATATGGTCTCTTTGGGGGGCTCTCCTACTCTTATGACGATGACCTAATGCTCGATTCGATGACCGCCTCCGCCAGCATGAACG
>Ga0209087_1001440_pt1 | contig 13960 bp, 13 predicted proteins | sample S_130805_EF_Meta_FD_187321 | JGI IMG/M metagenome (GOLD analysis project Ga0209087, IMG submission 187321) | Freshwater microbial communities from Lake Simoncouche, Canada to study carbon cycling - S_130805_EF_MetaG (SPAdes) (version 2) | ecosystem: Environmental > Aquatic > Freshwater > Lake ...
AGCGTCGGAGGAGACGCCCCATCGTATAGCGCTTGAACGGGAACGATGTTGGTTGTCCCTCGGCATTGGTTTGCCAGACTGCCATCAAAGGTTTTTGTGATGTAGTTTGCAGATCCAATCGAGAACGTCGAGTTTAGAGCTGTGCCACCTGCCGGCCCGGGCGTGCTACTGGTTCCCGGTCCCTGCGCTGTCAGATAAGATGCGATCGCTGTATTGCCGCCACCCGCTCCGACAGTAATCGCAATTGATGCGCCAGGCGTGACCGTGATGAAACCAGCGGCAACCGTGTAGATAACGGTCGTGCCGTTTGAGTAAACGCCGCTGCCAATTGTGGCTCGCAGCCGAGTAACGCCAGACGGGACCGTAAACGTGTCCGATCCGCTGGTGACCTTGTAATACAAGCTAAATTGCAGAACGCCGGTGCTAATTGTTGGCGTTACCGAAACAGCGCTGATGATCTCGTTGTTGGTGCCCCCAATCGTGATTGTCGTGCCATCAGGACGCAACGCCCCGATCTGAGCAGTCGTGGCAACCGGCAGCGCTGCACGTTTGATGATTGCATCGTAATTGAGCGCTGATGTCCCAGAATCACGATAAAGATAACCGCCGCCGCTACTTGGCAACGATTGTCCAGTCGTTGCAAGGGTACCAGCAACAAAGCTCAGACCAGATCCGACCGTGACGTTAGCAATCCCGCCAGATCCATCACCACGCAGAATTGACGATCCGCTCGTCAGACCCGTCAAATCGTTGATGCCAGAGATGTTGTCGTAAGTGCCGATGGTGACCGCCGCAGCAGTCTGAAGCACTAGCTTATAAGCAACCCCAACGGTCAACCACGTCTGATTGGCGGTGCGCCCTGCGGCATCCAGCACAATCGGGTTGGCATTGGCAATGGTTCCCGCGCTGCTGGTATACGTCGCTTGTGGCGTCGTCGTTCCTGCCGTGTACGTGTACAGCAAACCGCCAGCCAGCGGAATTCCCAGGTTATCGAAAAACTGCCAACCAGCGCCAGCTAACGGGGAGAGCTTAACCGCCATTTTCTTCCTTTTGCTCTTGAGCTTCCTGCTCAATCGCCTTAATCAGATTCATGACCTCAACATACGGACGCTGACCAAGATAATGCAAGATCGCGTTGATCAAGTTAACTGACAGATGCGCTTTGTCCATAAGTCGGCCATGTAAGGTTAAAAGGATCGGCTTGCTGGGTAATGTCTCGCAATTCTTGACGGTACGTTGCCCACTCAGCCTTGTCAACCGGAGCGTCAGCCACCTGCGTCCAGTCGGAATCTTTCAGCATTTGATTGCGTTGAGTGCGGACAACCTGCCACTGAGTATCAACCCTCGCTTGGAGTTCTTCAGCCGTTAGTGGCTCAACATTGACCAAGCAGCACATCCCGTCATACAGATGCGGAGCCGCAGACACTAGCTTCTCTGTTGCGTGGTCGTAGGGTTTCCACACAGAGATGACGTAATAGCCAGCTTCGGCAATCCAATCTAACGATGGACCACGGTCGCCAAACGAAGTGTTAGGAAACCACTCGGTGTGGTCTTTAATAATGAGGCCTTGGTTAGCGAGTTGCATGGTTACCTCGTTGGGAATGCTGCGGTTGGCGTTGTGATGGTACGGGCAACGCCTTTGGTTATGCGTAGGTCTTGGATGTAGCCATTAAACCAAAAGTTATCAAACCCAGTTGAAGACCCGCCGCCTACGCCTACAACATTGTTAGAAGAATAATTTCTAGTATCAGAGCCTGAACCAACATTTGTGCCATTTCTGTATATAGTGGTTGTTGACCCGCTTTTAACAATTGCAATATAATACCAAGTTCCTGTTACAACAGTTGTTCCTGTTTCTGCGGCAATTAAAGCAGGGACGGCGGTCTGATAATAAAAATTTATTTTTCCATCACTTAGACCAGTTTGCACAGCCCATCCACCAGTGACAAAGCCAACATAACCCTGAGAAATTATTGTTTGATAACCTGTAAGACTACTATAATATTGCCAAAATTCAATTGTCCAGTTTCCAGAACCAAATGTTCCAGTTAAATTTGCGGGCATCGTTAAATAATCACCCGACCCATCAAACTTCATGCTGGTTGGAGGCCATTGAGCAGTAATTGTGTTACTAACCTGAGCATCCCCAACCGTTGACACTACGTTCTGCGTTGTAGCGTCGTAGATTCCTGCGTTGGTGAAGTTGAGCAGGAGACTGGTGTTTGTGACGTTGGTTACTGGTGCGGTGGGTCCGCCAGCGGGTGGAACGATTGCTGTGCCTTTGACTATACGAAGGTTAGATATATAACCATTTACCCAAAAATTATTAAAGCCAGTTATTGAACCACCACCTGTGCTTAAAATTTGACTGGCTGAATAGTTTCTAGTATCCGAGCCAGAGCCAACGCTTACCCCATTTCTGTATATTGTAAGTGTTGATGAGTTTTTAACAATTGCAATATGATACCAAGTTCCTGTTACAACAGTTGTTCCTGTTTCTGCTGCAATTAAAGTTCCAGCCGGAGCCTGATAATAAAAATTTATCTTGCCGTCTCCATTTCCAGTTTGGACAAGCCAGCCACCTACAGTTGCACCACCAACATACCCTTGAGAAATTATTGTTTGAAAATTTGCAATACTGTTATGATATTGCCAAAACTCAATTGTAAAATCCCCGGTTCCAAAAGCCCACGCGGAGTTAGCTGGAGCCGTCAAATAATCCGAACTACCATTAAAGTACCCGCTCCCAGCATACGCCGCAGGAGTATACGCAGCAGCCGGTGAGAACGGCTGGAATGCTTGGACGGTTGGTGTTCCTGAACCAACAGTAATTGCACTTGCAAGAGACGAACCGTCGACAAAACGGTTGTATCCGCAAGATAAGAAGATTGTGCTTCCCAGAGCTGTTAATGGAGTTGTTGGCGTTGATGAAATTGTTAGGTTGGTGTTTGACAATCTAAGATTTGAGACGTAACCAACAAACCCGTTTGCCGCGCTTCTGTCAGTTCCGATACGCATTGCGTCGGTTTGGCTAAAAGTAGTCGCTGACGTACCAGTCCCGTCAGACGTTCCGTTGACATATAAAGTTGTTTGATTTGAACCAGTGCCAGCACGAACAACAGCGACGTAATACCAAGTATTTGCCGCAAGACTCGTTGCCCCAGTTATGCTTGTTGAAGTGTCAATAAACACCAACTTGTCAGCAGAACTTATTTGAAACACCCATCCCGTTGGAGTTGCTGCACCTTTGGCTGCAATTGTGTGTGTTGCTCCGGATGCAGTGCGAAACACCCATGCTTCAATAGTGAAGTTTGCAGCCCCAAACCGAAGGCTCGCACTATCCGCAACGCTCAAATAACTGGATGAAAAATAATTACTCCACTGCCCATTCGACCAATACGGAGTCACAGATCCCTGCGTTGTTGATCCCCCGCGAGTGATGGTGAAGCCAACCCCTCCGTTAGCGGTTCCGGAATCTAAGAACCCATTAGTGGTAGTTGTGCCTTGGTTATTCTGCCCGTCGGTGCTGGTTGTCTCTAGCAACAATGGAACATAGGCAAACGAGGCGTCACTTGTACCACCGCCGCCAGCCGCAGCACCAGCAGATTTAGATGCTGCGAACATCAGTAGTTCTGCCCAATCGTCGCACCGAACCAGCTAGTGCCGTCAGAGAAGAACGAAAAAATATCACGCTTGCCTGACCCAGTGCTGATTGTTGGCGCAGTTCCAGACGGCCATACAACCGTTGTCCAGGTCACAGTTCTAGGAGTGCTGTCTTGCGTCAGAATCAGAATAAAACTCTTGCCAGCGACCGCTGTTGGCGTCGTAATGGTCGCATTGCCACCAGAAATCGTGAACCGCTGAAAGGTTCCGTTAGCCAAATCAATCGTTACTGATGTGCCAGCAGTTGCGACATACGAAGTTTCAACGTAGTTCGTAATTGTCGGATTGGTCAGCGTTGGCGTTGTTGAGAACACTAGATTGGTGCTTGTCGTTCCAGTAGCGCCAGATGCCGTGTAACCCGTGATGTTGTTAAACGCCGTGATTCCGGCAGAAGTTGCGTTTGTGCCGCCATTGGCGACTGGCAGCGCAGTGCCAGAATAAGCAATCGCCAGAGTGCCAGACGATGTTACGGGAGAGCCTGTAACCGTGAATAGCGCTGGCGCAGACAACCCAACACTGGTTACAGTCCCAGAACCGCTAGTCGCTGCCCAACTCATTACCCCAGCGGTGGTGCTAGTCAAGGCATAGCCGTTAGCCGCAGGGACAGCCGTTGGAAGCGTATACGACTGAGTGCCGGCAACCGTTGGCGCGTTTAACGCAACCGTCCCAGACGTGTCACCTGAAAGTACAATACCGGACATTACGACCCCTCAAATGTTAGCTGTTCCACGGGAGAGCCGGTGAAACAACAGGAGGATTGATTTGCGCGTCAATCTGCGCTTGTACAGCCGCTTCGGCAGATGCCTGATCTACACCGTTTGCCCAGAGCCAGCCAAGTACTTGATCTTGCGTCAGATCAGCAAACTCAGTGAATGAGTCCGTTGGCGCAGGAACCGATGTCGTTGAATAAACCGTGCCGGTATAAGCTCCATCAACACCCGTGCATCGCCAATGAATATTGAACACTACATTGGTCTTATCGTCAGACAGCGGGTGGCAGTTAAGCTGAGAGATTTCCCAGTTAAAAGTAGTCATTATTTGACTTCCAGTTGGGCGATACGGATACGAAGGGATTGGATTTCTTTGACAAGCATTGGGACCAGTTTGGAGTAGTCCACAGCCATCATTTCATCAGGGTCTGCGGGTTGATGAACCGCTTCAGGCGCTACAGACACAAGCTCTTGGGCGACAAAACCAGCACGTTGGTGATTGCCATCTGACTTCCAGTCAAAACTACGCACCTGAAGAGAATCAATAACGCTACCAAACTCAGGCGCATCAACAATGTTTTCTTTCAGTCGCTGGTCAGAGGTGGTGTTGTACAGAACCCCGGTTGTGCCGGATTGGGCGATTGAACCAATATTGTTTGAATTGTAATAAAAATATTCATAAACAGACCCACTCGCAGTGCCTGATGTATGACCTATTAAATTGTATGATGCCCCTGAATTTGGGACAGAAGTAAAACCCCCCGTTGCCCCAACATTACTTGCAGAGGTATTTCCGACAACAAGGTTGCCCGAGGAGTCGAGGCGCATCCGTTCTGAGTTGTTGTTGACAAATTTAATAGTTCCAGCGCCATCTGGCCCTATAGTTATTACTCCTGCCCCTGCCGTATAAAGCCAAGTCTCATTTGCGCCAACACCTGCATACGAATAAGAAGCGCCTGTAAGACCTAATCTAAAAGAGACAGATCCATTACCCGCTTGAAACCCGTCAAATGCCGTTCCAGAACCAGACACCACAAGAGCAAGTTTTGTTGCTGGCGAAGTCGTCCCAATACCAAGGTTGCCGGAGGAGTCGAGGGTGGCTTGTGCGTTTGTACCGTCACCGCTGAATTGCAATCCTGCGGCACTAGAAGCGTAGTTGCTGCCTTGGATGTAACCGAGAGCAGTTGCGCCAGCGGTGAAAGAAATGCGCGATGCAATGCCTGGACCGCCGCCTGTTGTGCCAGAGTTGTTTAGACGCAGCAGCGTCAGCGCAGCAGAGTTTGCCGCGCCTTCTACCATCAGCCTTACGCTCGGCGAACTCGTCCCAATACCCAGCCCCGTGCTGGTCAGGCGCATACTTTCGGTTGTTCCACCAGTGCAAAAAATTTGATTGCTTGCGTAATAAATTGAATTTGCGTATGCAGCGCCACTACGATTGTAAGAAGCCAATGCAACGCCAGATGCATCAGAAGGATTAACTTCAAATCCTGCCGCACCAGCATTAGATACAACTAATTTATTTACTGGTGAAGCCGTCCCAATACCGACGTTCTGGCTGGCGTCGACCGTAACCGCAGTAGTACCCGCAGTTTGAAGCTGCAACACCCCACTAGTATCGGCGGTTGATACCAGCCCAGCGGACGTTGATGCGTTAATCGTAGATGCCATTGCTTGCCTTTAAGAGATGACCCACCGCGAGCCGCTGCTGACAGTTACCGTTACGCCAGGCGCATAAGTAATTGGCCCAACGCTATGTGCGCCACGCGCTGCCGGGATCGTGTAATTGCTGCTGATTGTCAGATTATTCAGGTAGATGCAACCATCTGCAACCGTGCTACTCACGGACGCCCATGAGAGCGTCCCAGAGCCACTTGTCGAAAGAACCTGCCCCGACGTACCGTCAGAGCCAGGAAACGTGTACGTGGTGAATCCGGCAACCGCTGGGGCTTGGAGCGTGATCACTCCAGAAGTCGCGCCCTTAAATCCAACCGTCGTAAACGTGCCAGCATTTGGCGTTGTAGCGCCAACAGTGCCGTTGATGTTGATCGACGCTGTGCCGGTCAGATTGGTTACCGTGCCGCTGGATGGAGTGCCAAGAGCGCCACCGTTGACCACAAACGACCCAGCAGTACCAACGGCTATTCCGAGCGCGTTTAAAACGCCCGATCCAGTAGTAATTGCTCCGGGAGATTCTCCTGGCCCACCACCAATCACCAAGTTGCCAAGCCCCAAAGGGTCGCTACTAGCCCAAGTCGTTCCGCTTGTGAAATAAGGAATGCCGCCAGAGTTTCCCGCAATCGTCAGCGCCAACGTGCCAGACGTTGTAATCGGAGATCCACCAACAGAAATAATCCCGCCAGTGAAGGTCTGGGCAACGCTGGTAACCGTACCCGCGCCAGCCCCACCATACGTAGGAATATTGAGCGTATTGCCAACAAACGTCGCTGATCCGCTCGTGCCGGTCGTTGTCAGCGTGATCGGTGCTTGAAAGTCTGTACCCGCTGTGGCAGCGCTGATAGCCGATCCATTACCCTTTAGAACCCCAGTGATGCTTGTGCCAACTGAGATTGAAGGAGTTGTGGTCGGGTTAGATACCGTGCCGCTAAAGCCGTTAGCCGAGGCAACCGAGACGGTTGTGACCGTGCCGCTGCCGCCACCACCACCAGCGCCTGAAGTTGCCCTAAGTGCCATTACAAACCCTCGCCTGCGGTGACTTCAAAAGCTCCAGCAGCATCTGCTTTGAACCAGGCATTTGGAGGGATTCCACCAATCACTTCAACCGAGCTTGGCAGAAACCCAAGCGTTGCCGATGAAGGATTACCGGCTGTTGGAGCCGTTACGGTGATTGTTGGCGTTGCGTTGTTTGGCGGTGGTGCAATCCAGCTAATGTACTGAACCGAAGCGCTGGTATTGCGAATTCTATAGCTCGATGGGTTGTCGTTGTTCTTGGATGCAACCTGCACAACAGACGTTCCAACAAGGTAAGTTGGGCCAAACGGCGTGAAAGGTGAATTATACATTACCCTGATCTTCCTTTGCTTTTAGCTTACTGCGCCATTTTTATGAGATCAAAGAGAAAAGCCGACCCTTGTGAGATCGGCTTTCTTTCTCATTTGCCCAAATTAAGGCAGGAAGGTTAGATCGTAACCATAAACAAACACGTCAACCGTAGCAGCATAAGACGCTGCCGTGCCAACGTTAAAGTACAGGTTCTGAGTTGTCTGAGCCGCTGTAGAAGCTACAGTTCGCTGCGACACAACCGAAGCGCTGGTCAAAGCGCTCAGGCTGGCATTCGCCACGATTGCGGTGCCGCTTGCGCCAGGCGCTGGAAACACGCCGGCCAAAGGGACGGTAGCCGTCGACAGGTTAGCCGAAGCATTGGTCACGATGACGTTTGAAACGCTATAGCTGCCAGTGTTGAGGATCGGCAGAACGGTGTCGCCTGTCGCTGCTAGGTTCACTGATTGATAAGACGCCAACAAACGCAGAGCTTGGTTCGTGCCAAGGTTCTGTGGATGATTGGCTACGGTACTTGCGGGACCTGGATTCGCCATGATTTATTTCCTTAAATCTTTGTTGATTAGGCTGCAACGCGGCAAGCCAATTCGGGATACAGCATCGCCCAACCGTAAAGCACGTCTAAACGACATGGAATACTGTCGTTATTGATCGTATACTGCCTACAAACACGGATGGACAAGCCGAGCTCTTTATCCGATGCACGTCCAGCAAATACAACCCCCATTGGCAATTCTAAATCGGCGCAAGCCAATGTTTCCGCATTGCGATGGAGAATGATGTTTTGTGGGCTAACGGTGCCAGTGTTATTGAACGGAGTTACAACAGCCGTGCTGCTGGTAGCCGAAACAAACACGTTCTGGAATTGGCCAGCGGTGATGATTGCAGGAGAAACCGTAACCGATGCCGAACCACCCGAGCTAATCGTAACGTCAGAGGTCACAACAAAGTTACGCAGACGGTTCGTGCCATATGGCTGACGGTTCTGCGGGTTGACCGCATAGACGTTAGCAATGGTGATCACGTCACCCTGCTTGATCGGTGCGGCAGCGGTAGCGGCAGCGATGGTGATCGTCGAGGACGATGCCCAACCCGAGGTCAGCGAACCCGTGAAGGTGGCCGTGTTGGTCGACAGGGTAGCAGTGGCATAAGAGCCAAAGGTCTGCGACACAACGTTCTGGTCCATCTTCCAGCGCATACCAGCCGAGTCAGTACCCATCATGCCCTTTTCGTACTGGTCGCTGATCTTCTGGCTAGGCATAAACAGCCCTTTCAGCGAATCAACGATGGTAGCCGAGGTAAATGGCTCGACGATACAAGCGCGACGCCCGTCACGTGGTGCGCCTTCCGAATCCAGATAAGCCTGGCCGGTCAAATAGGTCAGCAACGAGGTAGGTGGAACGCCAGCCGTACCAACGATGTTGGCGATGTTGTTCTTGGCAAGCACCAGACCGTCACGGTCGATCTTGTTGGCGATAGCAGCAACGCCAGGTTTGATCACGCGATCTGAGAACATATCCAGCGACAGAGCCAAATCAGCGGTGCTGAACTGGGTATCAACGTGGAATTGCGTGTTCAGCGTGACAGGGATTGAAGTTTCGTTGAAATCTTCAACCGACAGGTTAGGACCCGTGGTTCCAATGAAGCGTGCTGGTTTACGGACATTGACCGTACTTCCAATTTTCGCCCCAACTACAGAAAATTGATCATCATACTCACGGTTTACCTCGGAGGTGAACGTGAGTTCGTTCTCCAAAACCATAAGAGCTTCATTGGTGATCTTACTAATCGTAAGTAAGGTATTTGCCATTTTATTTCCTTCGCGTCATAGACGCATTAAATCTGTTTACCTAATCTTGCCGGCTTGTCTAGCCGCTTTCCATGCTGCATATGTCCCATGAAACTCCCCTTTGGAATTCACAAGATTATCAGCGGTTGCGTTGCTTGACTTGATAGGGTTGATCGGGGCTGGTGCCTTGCTTTTTACCACAGATCGCTCAGGCTTGCTAGTTTCAGATTTCTCAAACTTTGCTTCCAGCTTGCCAATAGCTCTCAACGCTTGAGCCGGCGTCAAATCATTAAAGGTTCTGGCCTGATCCTGATTTGATGCAAGGTGATACAGGATTTGTGGTCCTACGTCTGACTCTAATATCGCGTCCCGAATGTGATTCGGTACAACGACATCGCTTGACGCCACCATCTCATCAAAATCGTCAATCTCAGCTTTTGCCGCTTCGAGCCGTTTGGTCCAAGTCTGAACGACTTTCGCCTGTTGCTCTTGCGCTTTCCTTTCTAGATCCTGCCGATCTCGCTCTTTGAGTGCCCTTTCAGCGCTAAATTCAGCCAATGCTTCTGCATATTCAAAAGCATCCGTGAATTGATCCGGCGTCGGTTTGGCATCAGCAACAAGAGCCTGTCTCGGCGCCTGTCCTTGCTCCAAAGCCGCCAGCCGTGCTTCCAGTGCTTCCCTGGCATCACGTTCACGCTGGGCGTCTGCCCTAGCCTGTTCGCGTTGCTTCGTAAGCTCTGAAAACCGCGCCTTCAGCTTGCTCGGTTTACCTTCGTTCTCTATGGCTGGTGCTTCATCTTCTGCTTCTGGCTCATTCTCAACCTCGGATTCGATTGGCTCTGCGTCATCGGCAGCCTCAGTCGTTTCTTCGGGAGCTAAGTTCAGTTTCTGTGCAAAAAATTCGGCTTGATTCTCGCTTGTGACAACTTGCGTCGTCTCTCGTTGTTCGCTTGACATGGTTACCCACGGATTTGCCCGGTGAAACGCGCCGGTACGATTGCGTTTATATAACCCGCTTTTAGATTGGTGTCAAAGACTATTGCATGAACGGGTTTTGCCCTTGATCAACGTCCGACACCGCAAACTCTGCCGCCATCATCTGTTCAGCATTGCGACGCTCAATCTCTCGAGCCAATGCGTCGATGGGCATATTGTGAATCAGCAGGTTAACCAGCGCATCAATCTCGGTCTTGTTCTGGCTTGTAATCGACCTGGTGTTTTGGTCATTGACCCGGACCTCGGCCATTGTCTCGGTGTTGTGAGCTCGAGCGGTGACATCCATGAGCTTGCGTTTATTAGCGCCTTCTTCTTTGATCTGCGCCACTTGACCGCGGTTGTTGATCTCAAGCTGCATTGCTTGCATTTGCTGCTGCATTTGCTGCATTTGCTGCTTGGCTTGTGCGAGCTGCATCTGGACCTGTGGCGGTATATCCGACTTCTCATCAATCTGCGCCAGCGGATTCACCGCTGCCAGCCGGTCGGCAATGATCTCGGCGCCAGGGAAATCCATCTGCCGGAAGACCAGATCGCCAGCAGCCTGGAACAGCTCTGTGCTTGCGCCGATGAGCGGCATCATTGCCTCGACCGCTTGGATGCGCCGTGATGCGTAGCCAGGACCCGTGTCCATGCTGACGTCGTACTCGCCAACAGTCACGTCGTTAAGCACTCTCCCAACTTGGGAGGCTTCATTGATGGTGATCAGATCTGGCTTGCCATCAACGCCGATGATGCGCATAACGCGCTCAGAGTCGTAGATCTTGGGGATCAAATCAAGAATGATGCGACCAGTCTGGGCAATGGATTTGGTCAAATTATCGTAGTAATGATAATTCGTCATATCCGTCTGCTGCTGCTGACCGTTCAGCGCTTTGCCACTGATGTTGCCGGTCGGGAGCTGCGCCGGATCGAAGATGCCAACAACCTGCTGTAGATCGTTGCTGACAGCCTCGGCAGCGCCCATGATGCCCAGCGGTGGTGGCTCGGGTTGCAGGCGCGTCGGCACCGGAGCTGTGCGCCCCTCAATGTCGGTCTGCTTGTATCGCAACACCGGCGTGGCTTTGATGTTAGCCGCTGCCCACTCATTCTCGTGACCCTCGTCCTGCCCTTCTGCCAAAAGCCATTTAGCTTTTGGTGCGAGCGCAATCGCCTCGGTCATTGAGGTTTGCCAGAAGTTGTACATCTTCTGTGGATCTTTGGCGTATCGCACTAGACCGTACTTGATTGACTTGCTGTCAATCACGATCCGACCACCGTAGACCGGCACCACAGGAATAAACTTACCTGGCCAGTCGCGCTCCTCAAGAATCTCCATTGCGGTGAGCTTGCACCACTTCACAACCTTCTTGTAGCTATCACGCTCGCCAACGACCTCAAGCCCGTGCGTGGCCATAAACTCCTTGCTCGGGAGCTGGTCCTTGAACAACCGAGATTTATCGTTTAATAGGTACAACTTGGCCGGTGTTCGCTCGATGTAAAAGTACTCAGCGATCCGAATATCTTCTTTGGTCACCCACTCAGGGTTGCTGTCGCCATTGCCGCGACCGCTAAAGTTGCCGCCAGCGTCTGCGTCTGGGTATAGGTCGCTGAACTTATCCTTGCTCATCACGGTCGTGATAAGGCAACGCTCTTGGTCAGATCCGTCTAGCGCCACGCTGTTGGGATCGAAGTAGACCGAGAAAGGATTCTCAATAGGGTTGATATAGATCTCTTGATCAAACGAGTCAGGAGCCGTGTAATCGGTGACCACTCGCCAGTAACCCCAGCCCATGCGCACAGCAGACTCAAACGCTTTGTCGTAAGCGCTATCAGCATCGCTGTTGGTCTCAATGTGCCGGCAGATACCCTCGACAACCTCGGCTGTTTCTTTGTCGGCGTAGCTGTTGCATGGATGCACTTTGATTCGGGGTCGCTGCTGGCGCTGCTGGTTGGCGATCTGACGGCAATAGGCGTCGAGCTTGTTGATCGTCAGGCACGGCCTGGCTTCCAGGTTCCTGCTGTTTTGTATCTCAACCGGCCATTGATCGCCGCTGACGAAGCGCAGATCGTCCAGCGCATCTGATCGGTTGTTGGAGTCGGCTTCGTTGGCCAGCCGGAGAAAGTTCATCGCGTCTGCAATGCGGGAATCGTTCCCCTCGCTTTGATAATTTGCCATTTCAGCCCATCCAGTTCGTTGGTAACGTGAAGGTTACTTGTTTCTTGCGTTGCTTTGGCTCGTTGACCATCAGTCCGATGTATCTAAACGCATCTGCGCCGTGCGAATAATGGTCGTGAAGTGGTGACTTTGAGAATCCACCCGTCTCTGGGTCGACTTCGTAGCGGTAATGGCGCAGACAGGTAAGACCCTCTGCGCAGGCTTCTCGGTCGAACCAGCAGTTGTTGAAAATAGTTCGCGCAGCATTGATGGAATCAGCAATTGGCACTCTCGGAATAATTCGTGTCTTGTATCCCGCCGCTCTGACAATCTCCTCAATAGATTTGCCAGCAGCGGCAAGCGTTTTGTTCTCAGCGTCGTGCGGAAGCCACAACGTGTCGTAATGGTATCCAAACGTCTGCAATTGCGCTAGGTAATAGCTGATTGTCTTTTGATTATCCTCCATGTAACGCAGCAAACGCGTTTCCATGCCGACAAACTGCAAGAACCAGATTGCCGTAGCGTCAGACCATCCCAGGTCAAACACAGCGTGAACAGGCTTGCTAGGATCGAACGGAACCCGTCCAATGCGCCCTTGAAGCTCGGCATCCTGCATCTCCCTGGCAAACACTGCACCGTCGACGGTCTGCCGGCATATGCCCTCCCAGACGGTGTTGTAAGCCTCAACGTCCCGCTCTTTGAGCGCGTCCTTCTCAGCTCTTAAAGTCTCTGGGAACCAGGGGTTATCGCTCCAGTTGATCTTAGTGACCACACAGTCAGCAGGAGGATGCACCACAAAGCGTTGGAACGTCTCATCAGTCTCCAGCTCCGGGTTGAAGCTGATCCAAATCTCCGAATCTTGTTTGCGAATTGTCGGGATTAAAACATTCCATGACATTCGAGAAACTGACTGGGCCTCCTCGACCCAACATACATCAACACCTTCGAATGATTTTATGTTGGATACATTATTCTTTAGTCCAACAAAGAAGAATTCAGAGCCGTTTTTAGCTCTGATTGACGTCTGGGTTATTTCATAGAACCCATGCAATCGCAATGATTCAATCTGATCGCACAATAGCTTATGCACCGAATCACGGATTGACGTCTGAAATTCACGTGCGCATAGAATGCGAGTGGGCTTTGATGCACCAATGATCAACAAAGCCCTGGCAATCGCCCAAGACTTGCCGCCACCTCGACCGCCATACGCTACCTTATACCGATGCTTGTCAAAAAGAACCGATAGCTTCTCAGGAAACTCGGCATTTGAGACGGCATAATCAATTTCATTCACTGGGCTTAACAAAGGTAACTTTAATGCCCTCAACCGGCGATCCGTCTGGATTGCTCAGCACGGTCGTGTTGCGCTCGCCCCAACCCATCTGGGCTTTGGTCCACCAGATTAAGCTGGTTGTATCGCCGGCAACGGCTTTTGAAAAAAGTGTTTTGGCAATGTGCCCGTTTGCCCTGGCTTTACCGACGTCCAGCTCGTGCCGATAGTATTTCCTGAGCGTTTTATCGTCGATGCCAACCAACGTGCCAATTTGTTCGTGCGGAAGCCCCAGACCACTGCTGGATTCAACCAAACGACGCGTTTCGGGAGTGGGTTCGTGTGCAATCATTTTCTTAAGGGGAAATGTTAGGGTT
>Ga0209087_1001445_pt1 | contig 13945 bp, 9 predicted proteins | sample S_130805_EF_Meta_FD_187321 | JGI IMG/M metagenome (GOLD analysis project Ga0209087, IMG submission 187321) | Freshwater microbial communities from Lake Simoncouche, Canada to study carbon cycling - S_130805_EF_MetaG (SPAdes) (version 2) | ecosystem: Environmental > Aquatic > Freshwater > Lake ...
TACCATATAACACGGCAGTTGTTCCTGTTAAACCGCTTATCCCAACAAGACCACTTAATGGTTGATTTTCGTAATATGAATAACCACGATATCTTTTAAATAAAATACTTCTGTTATCATAATCAGTTCTATTATTAAAGTTATCAATTCTTTCAGTGATTCTACCTTTTGCAGGACTACTCGTGATTTCAGTGATATTCCAAGTTATATCGTATGTTATTTTATCGTTAGGATATAATGTAGAATATACGGTAGGTGAAAACCCTGTTGTAGATATTGCTAATAATAAAATTGGTTCGGTGTTGCCCGACATATAATTACCTGTAATAATAGGATTCTTTAAATTATCATAGTTAGGTTGATCATAACAAGTTTGAAAATCTGTCATCAAATAAAATCTACCTGGTGTTAACACACCCGAATTAGCTTCCGCAACAAACTGTGAGTATGACCCCTCGTTATATGTAATAGAAGAAAATGTAATATGATAAGTACCCCCAATATATTGTACGGGAATTAAGGTATCGTTTGTTGGAAATTGTAGGTATTCTAATTCTCCAATTGTTTTTCCTGTTAATGCCATAATTTTTTATTATATAAATAGTTTAATTTTGTTTATAGTGAAAATCTTGTTTTAAAAAAATTGTAATTTTGTTCTTGTTCTTGTTGTGTTAGGGTTCTATTATACATTAAAACCACCGCAATTTTACCTTGCATATTTCGATTTTCATATCCCGATGTACCAATATACAAACTATTATTATTAGGAAAAGCAGGGCTAGTATTATTCTTTGACCCCCCAATAATATTCCAACCTGAAACCATTTGATCACTTACTTGTCCATTTACATAATATGTTGTTGGTGAACTTGCCCAATCATCATTATTACCGGGATTTGGTAATTGCCAACCATTATTATAAACCCTTACACTTTTATCATTTAGAAACCCGAATATTCCACCTATACCGGCCATTGAAAAATCAGGTGATATAATAATTGTAAAATCTAAATATGTGTTTGCGGAAGTTGTCCAAATACTACCACTAAATGAATTTGAACCTCCGTTACCTCCAGCATTACTATCCCAATTGAAATAACTAGTATTACCGGAACTAACATATGATATATGTCCATAATCATTTACAACAGTTCCATTATTATTATAAGCAGATAAATCAATTATATTAGACCCACTTCCCGAATAACTAACCGGATTACTAAAATCGTAGTACAATACTAATCCATCGATAACCGGAGATAATGGGGGTGTAGATTGTGTAGGTGTTACCGTTGGAGTTATAGTTGGTGTGATTGTGTTAGTTGGTGTTATAGTTGGAGTTATAGTTGGTGTTGGCGTTATGGTTGGTGTTGGCGTTATGGTTGGCGTAGGTAATGGAATTGGTGGATTAATAAAACTTAAAAATTGGTCAACTCCAACTAATATATATTCACCAATTGTTGTTAAAATAGCATCAAAAATATTTTGTTCAGGATCAACAAACATCAAATATTCATTTTCACCAACACCAATATATTCATTGTTTTCAGTTATTATAGGGTTAATTAGTACATCTATAACAGATGTTGGTGTAGGAGTTGGCGTTGGTGTGGGCGTTAATGTTGTGGTGTTGGTAGGTGTTAATGTTGGACTTGGTGTTAATGTTGGTGTGATAGTATTAGTTACCGTTGGTGTCACAGATGGTGTCACAGATGGTGTTTGAGTATTTGTTGGCGTTGTTGTAACAGTTGGGGTTACCGTAGATGTTGGTGTTTGAGTTGGTGTTTGAGTTGGTGTGTTACTTAATTCAGGATACGGCGTATGACTTGGTACTGGAGTTGGGAATGGGGTAACACAACAATTGTAATTTAATATGTAACAACTATTATATGGTAAGTCATTTGCAATATAACTTTCCTCAATATTAATATATAATGGTTCTCTTATTGGAAGAACCAATGTTCCCGTTTCATTAATAAAAAGAAATTGCCCTTCATACCTACCGAATTTACTTGTATCTTGTGGTGTAAATTTATAGTAAACATAATATTCGGCAGATGCATTTGGGTCCATACCAAGTTTCTCAACAAATCCAGCGACCTTTGTGTAAACTTTGGGGATACCTGTTTCCGTATTTACCATAGAAAAGAAAATGGAAGATCGCTCTATAAACTCCATCATAGAGTTATAGTCTTCGATACCATCTTTAACGACCTGTAATTTCAGTAAAGGTAAAGTCGAATTCTGACCAATAGTAAATTCCATTCAATGTTTTAATATAAATACTTTAGTAAGACTATTTGAAATAAGTTAATTTTAGACACATTACATTATCATTGTAGTTGTGGTCGTTACAGGAATAATCGTAGTTGTTGTTGTAACTGGGGTAGGTGGTATTGGTATTAACCCACCAAAACAACAAGGGAAATCAACGATGTAACATGATTGAAATTCAAAATCGTCTATAATAAAACTATCGGTAACGTTAATATATACTTCCTGATTTAAAGGGAGGGTCATTATACCCGTTTCATTTCTAAATAAAAATTGACCTTTATATCTTGCAACTTTTTTAGTATCAAAAGGTGTGAACTGATAATAAACGTAATACTCAGTGTTTTGACTTGGATTTAATGGGTCTTTTTTTATAAGGCCCGCAGGTCTACTAGTAATTCTTGGAATACCAGTTTCAGTGTCTACCATAGAAAAAAATATGTCAGTATCTTGAAGATACCTCATAGATCTATCGTAGTCACTTCTTCCGTCTTTAATTACATTTATTTTTAATACGGGGAGTGTTGCGTTTTTTTTGATAAAAAATTCCATTAAATCTTTTATCTATAAATACCTCTAACTAAAATTCTTTTCTTAAATTTCCTTGATAGAACTCAAAACGGTCGTGTTCTGTTGGAGTCATTAAAAGAACTCCGGCATGAATCTTACCTTGTTTCATTTCTTTATAACAGTGAGACATTAAAGTTTGTTCGTAAGGATATGTAAACTGAGTTTCAATATAACACTTATAATTACCTTCTTTTGAAAGGATTATCGGCCAATTTGAAAGGTATACTTCTCCTGTTGCGTATGGAACACCGTCATAAGATTTTATATTTTTATATTCTAAATAAGGCGCGTTAGGGTCTTGTCCGTTCACAGGTAGTTTTGGATTATCAGGCCAATGTGTATTTCTATATTCTTGATCTACATTATACCAAGCCCATTGTTTTTCATGACTTCCATAAAATTCAGTAAAGTTAAACTTAAGAAAATCAAAGTTTTCTTTTCTTGTGATTTGTAAAACTTTCTCAAATAAATTTTTAGTTTTACGAGTAAATCCATTTCTACATGTTACTTCAGATCCATTATAGAAAAACATGTCATCCTCAAAAAATATGTAATGGTCCATGTTAGAATTGTTGAAATGTTCGGCAACAAATACACGACCACCAGTAATTCCAATATTATCTTTTTTAATGTGTTCGAACCCATACTGTTCACAAAGTTCCAAGTATCTTGGTGTGGTTGATAGATCTGTTGAATTGTCTAATAAAAATTTCTTTGTTCTTGTTAGAAAATCTGAATCACATAATTCCATAGACGTTAAAAGAGTTTCAAATTGTTTTGGACTATTAAATGTAATTACATATAACCCAACTTCCCCATTTCTTTTAACTTTTATTAGTTCATCTTTTCTGAAACTTTTAATTACAACTGTATCATTTTTTACATCTTCGAAAAACTTATACAACAAACCATTACCCTCAATCTCAACGTAATCAATATTTTTTGGATTTGTGTATACCATAATTGAGAACAAACTTTCTTCGGTTCCCATTAACCCACGACTTAAAGTTGACTTCATAAGACCATAATACATCTCATTCATTTCTCTAATCAACAATTTTGATCCACCAAAGAATCCACCTCTACAAACTTTGTTAACTTTTTGACCAACCATATCTGTCATAGCGTCAATATCAAAACCGTGAATTTCTTTATCGGCTTCGTAAGGAAAAGCAACAAACGTAAAATTATCAAATAAATTTTCTATTTTATTTAAAACATTATCGTGGGTAAAGTATCCTATGTTAACGGTATTAGCGATACCCGCATCTAACCAAAATAATTTTTGAGAATCAAACTTATCTAAAATAACAGCATCGTGTAATAAAAACATTTTTGACATCACAAGTGGATTATACATTTCTAATTTTGCCTGTGTAGAATCTTTTAACCAACCTGATAAGTTAAACCAATCAGGATTAGTTCTAATTTTTTGAATTGGTTCATAAAATTCTCCTTTAAACCATGATTGATCCCTTACAATAAATTGGGTGTTATCATGACTTCTTTTTGAAAAAACAAAACTTTCTAATTCTGCATCACCAAAAATTATCATGTTGCAAGGAATATCTAAAAATTGTGAGAACTTATCTAAATAATGTTGGTAAGTTCTTGCCCATCCTTCGGTAAGACTATCTCTTTTAATGTCCCATAAACCAGTTACAATAGTAAGTTTTGATTTTGGGGTCTCAATTTTTTTAACTTCAGGTTCTAATGTTGCTTTAATTTCGTCGTAAACATCTTTTCTAATTGCGTCTATATCCATATTACCTAAGATCTCATAAACATAACCAGCGTCTTCTAATTTTTTTGTAATGTTAGTTTTTTCTTCATCGGTCATATTACACCATTCTAATCTGATTAGTCTTGGTTTAAATTTGTTTAAATCGATTTGATTAAAAATAATATAGTCGTGACCTTCGGTATCAACAGACATAACATCAAAATGATCTATGTTGTGTTTTTGAACAAGGGTGTCCCAAGTTATACAGTTAACCACAGTATCAATAGCATACTTCTCAACAACTTCTCTATCCCCTTCACTACCCATACCATTCTTTGTTGGGTCAATAACGCTCATACCATAAAATGCGTGATGAACTAATCCTTGATCAACAATCTCAATTGGAATTGTTTTCATGTTTATAGTTCCGTTGTAGTTACTAATTGCTGAGTTCTCAAACTTATTACCGGGGTTACCTCCTTTATGTTTAACCAATCTGTCAAAGTGAGGTTTCATTGGTTCAACATACAACACATCTGAATTATACATATCCGCATAACCACTCATACCATCGAATAAAACACCGTCCATTGCGCCGATGTTAATCATAAATAGTTTTTCTCCTTTTCTACCGTAGTAGTGCAATACCTTATCAAAAAAATCTTCCATACTTATTATTTAAATTCCTAACTCCTTCTCAAAAAAATGAACAAAGTGAGTCATACCTTTTATTACTTCTCTATCAAAAACTGGGGTTGTTAACCAAAAATCATCGTGATACCATGTGTTGAAACTATATGTTTTAAACATATCAGGATTTTCAAAATTCATTTTGGTCATCATCGCTTCGTGGTTTAAAATAAAATTATTATTTAAACATACGTCAGCAATTCTATCGAACTCACCTATAAACCATTTTAGTTTAGAAATGTGTCCACCCAAAATACCGCCTACAGTCATGTGTTTGAAGTCGTGGTTATCGTTATAAACTCGATTAAGTTCACTTGCACTATGAGAGAACATAGTGTTCGCTAAATTTATTAAATTGTCTCCCACCCAATTATTTATCTTTGGAAATAACTCAGGACAAAATAAATTTGTAAATGAGTAGTTTTCCCAATCTCTTGATAAACCTGTGATTTTATCTGGGTAAGGATTATATTTTAAAAGAAACAGACCTCTGTGAGATAACCCACAATCAATCCAATAGATATAATCATAGCTTTCATCATATTCTTTAGATAAAAGATATAATTTATTCCAATCAACCTCATGATAAAAATTAAATTGTCCTGTAGACTTTTTAATCTCAATCATTCTTTCTGTTCTTGGATAATCTTTAAGGTTTGAGATCTTTAATGTAATGTTATTGAGATTATATTCTTCACAATATTTTTTTAAAGTTTCATGTTGAGTTTCATTACAATAACACACAATCTCTGTGTTCATGTTGTTTAAAGTTCTTAATGAATGTAAGTAACGTTCATGTCGAGCAAATGCTTCATGACCAAAGAATGGGAACCCAATGATGTCTGTATAAAACGCAGTTACTAACTTTGTTCTCATATTCTTTTTCTAAAATAATAATCGGCCAAAACTAAACAATCCATTTCGGTTTTATCATATACCCACATAGCGTCACTATATCTTGAAAGAATTGGTTTTCCGTTTACGTTGAAGGATGTGTTTAGTAATACTCCTATTCCTGATTCTTTTTCGAATTCAGTTAAAAGATTATACAACCAAGGGTTTTGTTCTTCTGTTACCGTTTGAACTCTTGCGGTCCCATCAATGTGTGTAATTGAAACTAATTTTTCTCTCCACTCTTCTTTTACTGTAGGACAGAATCCCATCCACTTACTTTCACCTTCGAAGTTAAAATATTTTGATACGTCTTCTAATTTACAAACAGGGGCAAATGGTCTATACCATTCTCTGTTTTTAACTTTAGCATTTAATATATCTTTCATGTTATTGTATGCAGGATTACAGATAATACTTCTGTTTCCTAAAGCTCGAGGACCATGTTCTGCAGTTCCTCTAACAACACCAACAATTCTACCATCAACTAAATCTTTAACTAACATTTCGTTTTTTAAAGGAAGAGCGTGTCTTTCTTCTACATGAGACATTAGAGTGTGTTTATCTAAAACACCAATACCTGCATATGTAATGTCAATTGCCTTTTCAGGTTTGATATGATTTAACATCATTCCTGTTGCAATACCACAGTCGTTTGGATTGGGTGGAACAAATACAGGTCGATCAAGTTCTTGGTGAAGTTTTGTGTTTAATAATATATTAAGAGCACAACCACCAACAATAATTAAAGGTATGTTTGGGAACCTATCTAAAAATGGTTGAGACAATTCCATAAAGACATTCTCAAATGCAATCTGCGAAGTCTTAGCAAGATCCCAACCAACTTGTCCTGTCATACGATTATCAAAATCAAAAGACAATCCTGTTTGTTCGCCTAATTGGTTTAGATATTCTAAGTAGTTATTACCATCTGGTTTTTTTCTATAGTATTCCTCAAAGTATGGTAACCATTCTTCATTAACATTACCATAAGAACAAAGTCCCATGATTTTACCTGAATAAACTAAGTTACCAATATTAAGTGCCGGTTCTCTTGTTATATCGCCTAAGTAATCACCAAACGACATATAAGGGAACCCTAAATCACTATTAAACTTTTCGATAAGTGTAATTGTATCTCTATCTTCAGCGTGATAAACATTAAAAAATCCATCGTTACCACCACCATCAAAAGAAACAATTAAAGCTTCATTGTAATCTGTTTGGTATAACCCACAAGCGGCATGACTTAAATGGTGTAATGAATTGATGTATTCTTTCGCGGGAATCAATTCTTGGTAATGAACTTTTTCCGTATGTTCAATAGTGTCGGCATTTAAATAATAACATTTGTCGTATTCACTAATACCATATTCATCTTTGATATATTGTAAAACATGTTTTAACAAAAATGGTCTCGAGTAAGAAATCAAATATTGTGCGTATCCTGCGTTTTTTTGTGTTAGAAATCTTTCCATTTCTATAACCACAATAATTTTTCCTTGATCCTCAACAACAACTGCAGAATTGTGGGATCCATAAAATGAAATATTTGCCATTCTTTTTTTTTATTTTATAAATTTCCTGTTATTCTATCACACCATCCTTTAGACTTAGAGTATGGCCACACAACCCAATACTTTGGTTTTTGTGTTGTATTAAATTCTCTCCATACTTTACAATATCCATCAGGATCATTTTTAAATGCGGATATCTCATTAATATCGGCATCTCGTCTATAAAGAGTCTCATCTTTATCATTGTGGAACGCCACAACCCAATATTCGTAATCGGTTTCAGGAACACTTGAGTAACTAATATCAATACAGTGTTTGAATATGGTTGAGAATGATTTTTTCCATTCTTCTTCATTTTTAAAATTATAAGTGTTTGGTGGGTATTTTTTATCAATTGTCTCTTGTTGAATCCCTCTTGACTCAAAAATTACTCCCGCATATTTTTCATAATCACGAACCGTTCTTTCTGAACCAAACCATTGTGAGTAATCTCCATCATATTTTTCACCATCAACACCAAGTAGTTGTCTGTTTTTAATATGACAAGCGGTGTTTCTTAAATGCCAATCCTTATCATCGTCCCACTGTTTAGTTCTACCCTTTCTTGTGTATTCGTGCCAAATAAGAACTTTGTGTGAATGGAATAAATCATAACCGTGAGTATACGCCCTAACGCTAATTGAGATTTCTTCTCCGTGGAAATAAAATTCAGGATCGTGTTGGACCTCGGTTGAGAATTGTCCTAACGTAAAACAGTAATGTGCTGAGTAGAATCTCGCAGGAACAGGTTGTTTCATTTCTTGCCAACCTGGAATTGTTTCAGGTAAAAAGAACACAACACCTTCGGGGGTAAATCTATCAAAAGACATTCTCCATGGTTCAGTTACACGACCCGCAGGATCATTATCAGGATCAAAAGATGAAACATAACCTGTTAACAAAGGTTTTTTATGTCCTTTCTTTTGAAGTTGTTTGATCATTTTAATCATTTCATCATCCCAATTCTTTTCAAATCTCATATGTGAGTCAATTTGAAGAGTATATTCTTCACCTCCATATAATTGTTGAACTTGGTGTCTCGCCCAACAAACTCCTTTTGATTCTGTGTATGGAATGTTTAAAACACGAAATCTTTTATCTTTTTCGTATTTAGATAAGTCATCAAATCCATCTTCAGGATGAAATTGTCTTGCCACACCAATAACTATATTTTTTGGTCTTTTGGCATTTTCCAACATATTTTCAATAGTTGGTATAAGTTGAGGGTCGCGATAAGCCGCAATTTGCACAAATATTTTCATGTAGAAAAAATATGAAAATATAAACCGATGTAAACTTTTTGTTTGTAAAAATTAGACAGGACCTTCGTATATGTATATCGAAGCGTCTTGAAATAAAAATATATGGAAATCTTCAAATTCTTTTCCATAAATTTCCCCACAACTAAGTAGATAGATTTTCTCACAATTATTGGCATCAATTATTTTTAATATAATTGGTGTTGTTGAATCTAAAGGGTATGGGACATTAAAGGTATAAGGGGCACCAACAATGGTTTGAACAAAAAAACAATACGTTATTGTTGCATCACAAACATATATGTTGAATGGTGACGCTCCACTTAAATTATTTATTTGAACTATATTTGGCATAATTAGAATGGTTTTAATGAACTACTTTGAGTTACCGTATTATTATTAGTTACGGTTTGAACCCCTGAACTATCGGTTGTAACTACCGCACCTAACATTAAGTATTTAGTGTTTGATAAAGGAGTTAACGCAGATGTTGGATTGGTTTGGGTTAATGATTCTGAATTATAAACAGCCCCATTTAAACTAATTCTCATATTGGTCCAATATCCCGGCCAATAACCGGCATAATCTCTACCAACCATATCGGTTGCGGTGGTATAGTTAAGTGTGTCAATGGACGTTGAAGTGCATCTTACACCATCAATATAAACTGCGGTGGTTCCATCGGCATTACGATTATATATAAGATAGTGCCAAGCATTTAATGAAACCGCAGATCCCATCGTATATGAATATTGCCCACCACCACCATTTTTATCAGAAGTAATTACCGTGCTAGTTGTAAAATGTAAATTTAAACAACCCACAGGGTTAGTAACCGGAGACCCTAATATTCCTTTATTCGTAAAACTAGAATTATTATAAAACCAACCCTCAACCGTAAATGCTCCTGACCCAAAAGTTAAACCAGGACTTAAACTTAAAGATTGATTGCTTCCATTAAAGACTAAACTACCCGCCAAAGTAGGTGTAACATATCTTGAAGATTGGGCATTGTAGTTTTGTAAAACTTCTGCGGCGGAAAGGGCTCTATTATAAAATATAAAATTACCCATTCTTCCTGTTCCGTAAGCGCTTGTTCCCATGTTTGTTGCGGTGTCTATTGAACATAATCCGTAATATAAAGAACTAGTTGTTTGTCTTGTAAATGTTGTTGTTCCAATACTTGACCCATTTATATATGCCGTAAGGGTCGTTCCCGAATATGTAAAACCTATATGATACCAAGTATTAAAACTTTTTGCGGTTGATACTACTCTGTTAGTTAAATTCCCATGCCAAATAGAAAAACTAAAAATACCGGCAGAACTAACTTCAATGTTTGAATCATGCCACCCAGTATTTATTGTTGATTGACCTAATTCTGTCACAATTTGACCGGCAGCGGTTGGGTAAAACCAAACAAATACCGATTCATTTGGGTTTGTTGTTGGGTTTAATAAATTTGCGGTTATCACATAATTATTAATTCCGTCAAAAACAATTGACCCCCCATTTGAAGAGTTAAAAGTTGGTCCGTTAACTAAAGTTGCAACAGTATTTCCCGTACTAACATCATACCAAGTTACCCCTGAACTTGAGTAAGACGCCGTAAATCCCGCATCAATACATAAAACTAACCCATTTGTTGTTATACTTTCGTAATCTCTATTAACACATACAAAATTAGATTGAGTTGCAAACCAATTTAGACTTTCTGTTGTTGTGGTAAAAACTTGACTTGAAAACCCTTTTGCAAAATTTATAAGTTGAGTATCGTTGTTTGCGCAAAAAATTGCCGGTAAATTACCAACAGACCCCGCATATATTGTCCATCCACTTGTAGGCGGAGTAATACCATTATAATAACCACTACTTGATGTAGGACCCTTAGGGTCATCGCCAACACCAAGGTATATATTACCCTTTCTTAAACAATTTGAGTTATTTGTAGTTGAGTGTTTGAAAACATTTGGCATTTATATATTTCTTTAATCATAAATACTTTGTTTTGTCTTTATACTACATTATATTTTTACTATGAAAAAGATCTTATTTATCGCTCCCCATCTCTCAACAGGGGGTATGCCACAAGTGTTGGTTAATAAAATTGAACTTCTTAAAGACGAATATGAAATTAAATGTATTGAATGGAGTTGGCATGGAGACGCATACGTAGTTCAAAAAAATAGAATTAAAGATTTGATTGGACCTGAAAATTTATTTCTTTTAGGAGATGACAAATTACAGTTACTTAACTTCATATCAGAATTCCAACCTGACATTGTTTGTTTGGAGGAATTTTGTGAACATTTTATGTCTGAAGAAGTTAATGAAAAATTGTTTTCAAAAGATAGAACATATAGAATTTTTGAAACAACTCACGACTCAAGTATTCCCGTAACAAACAAAAGATGGTTCCCTGACAAATTTATTTTTGTTAGTCCGTTTAATGCGTTTCGTTATTCTATGTTTGACGTTCCATATGAAATTATTGAATACCCTATTGATGTTGTAATACCAAATAAAAAATGGGCTCAAGATCAATTTATGTTGGACACAGATTATAAACATATTATGATCGTAGGGTTATTTACAGAAAGAAAAAATCAAGGTTACGCTTTTGAATTAGCAAGAAAACTTAAGGATGAAAAAATTATGTTTCATTTCATTGGTAATCAAGCGTCTAACTTTGAAAATTATTGGAAACCCTTAATGGAAAACTGCCCTGACAATTGTGTTGTTTGGGGCGAAAGATCAGATGTCGACACATTTTTACAAGCATCAGATTTATTTTTATTCCCGTCTAGAGGTGATAGAAACAACAAAGAACTAAACCCGATTGCAATAAAAGAAGCAATCAAATACGACCTTCCTATGTTAATGTATAACCTTGATGTTTATTGTGGAAAATACAATAACAACAAGAACGTAAGGTTTTTAACGGGAGATTTAACACAAGATATGAATACATTATTAGACCAATTAGAAATTAAAAACACATGTAGTTTGTTTGACTACTATTTTACACCAGAAGAAAATAAAATTAATATATTCTACCACGGACAAGACCCTTTGAATATTAATTTTAGTATTAGATGTATGACATCAAATGCCCCTATGTATTGGTTTAATTTACCATACGAAGGTCCATTAGGATATTTTGTAATCCCAATCCCACCAAAAGTTTTAAAGTTCCACGGAATGAAAGACTTTAGAGGGTTTTTAATTGAGTCTTATGATGCAAACACAAATGAGTTATTATGTTCTAGGGAACTTGTTGTTAATGACGTTCACCCTAATATACCAAAATTTAATTTCTTACCGTTTGATTGTAATTACGTAAACTACCACGAGTTCTTTGTTGATAGATGTTTTGATGGGTTAGGTTTGGAAAACTTGGATTCCGTTGTTGATATTGGGGCAAATGTTGGGTTATTTGCAAAATACATGTATAACGTTGGGGCCAAAAAAGTAATCTTGGCTGAGGCGAATCCACATTTAAGAAAAAGTATTGAGACAGTATTAGGGGATGATTTATCAAGTTCCACTATTTTAATGAATCCTGTTTATAAAGAACACACAACAATACCATTTTTATTTTCCTATGAGAATACAACCATTGGGTCAAATTATTTTGGAACGGACAATTTAAATTATCAAGGACTATCTAATAAGGTTGATTGTCAAACAATTACAATGGAGGATTTGTTGTTGGCAAATGACAACAAAAGAATTTCTCTTTTGAAGTGCGACATAGAGGGTGGTGAATACCCTTTCTTTGAGGGAATGACAGACGAACAAATAAAAATGGTTGATAGGTTTATGATTGAGTTTCACGGAAACACAAATGGTGAGGTAGAACCAATTTTAGAACAACTTGAAAGGAATAACTATGAATGTGTGATCTACAAATTTGAGGCGGAAAATAAGTTCATTTCAGATAAAACTATATCACACGCAGTAATATTTGCTCAACCAAAATCTTTAAAGATTAAAAAACCGGGAACAATCCAATCATCAGTTTATGATGTAACTAAAAACTTTGAGCAATCTCTTTGTGATTATACAGGTGCCAAATATTGTGTTACCGTTGATAATCAAAGTAACGCTTTGTTTTTGGCTTTGATGTATGAAAACATTAAAGGACAAACTATTAAAATACCATCAAGAACATACCCATCCGTCCCTTGTGAAATTATTCATGCGGGTGGTAAGGTTGAGTTTGATTCTGTGGAAGGAACAACATTAAAAGGAGCGTATCAATTATACCCTACTAAAGTTTGGGATAGCGCACTTAGATTTACGACAGACATGTATGTTCCAAACACACATATGTGTTTATCGTTTACTGGCCCTTACAAACATTTAAAACTTGGCAAAGGAGGAGCAATTTTAACCGATGACTACGAAGCATACAAATGGTTTAAAAGAGCAAGATACTCAGGTAGGAATGAATGTTCTTATCATGAAGATAATTTGGATATGTTGGGTTGGAACTTTTATATGATGCCAGAACTTGCGTCTCGTGGATTGTTATTGATGAATCAATTCTATAATTTTGATGGGTCACCAAAACATAATAAAGATTTAGAACTTCCATATCCGGACTTATCTAAGTTTGATGTTTACAAACAACAATGAATATAGATAAAGTAATTTTTGCGGTAGACGATAACCCTGATTACCAAGGGTTTTGGGAAATCAATTCTGAAATATGTGAAAAAAAATTAGGTATAACACCAATTCTTTTTAGAATTACAGATCACGACTCCGACTTTCAAAAAGACAAATTTGGATACGTTAAAAATGTAAAATCGTTAGATGGTGTTGATACCGGATTCCAAGCACAAATCTATAGGATGTATGCCACAAAATACTTTTTAGATGAGGTTTGCATGACAAATGACATTGACATGATCTTATTTAATAAAGAATATATTAACAACAACCTTGATGGTGTATCTGAAGAAGATTTGGTGATT
>Ga0209087_1001451_pt1 | contig 13913 bp, 10 predicted proteins | sample S_130805_EF_Meta_FD_187321 | JGI IMG/M metagenome (GOLD analysis project Ga0209087, IMG submission 187321) | Freshwater microbial communities from Lake Simoncouche, Canada to study carbon cycling - S_130805_EF_MetaG (SPAdes) (version 2) | ecosystem: Environmental > Aquatic > Freshwater > Lake ...
CTGCTAATCGATGGTTTTGAAGGAAAGTTGAATAACTCCAAATGGGCAAAAATCACGAAATGCTCCTCGGATTCGGCGCTTCGCGATATGAAAGCTTTGGTGCAACTGGGCTTGTTAAAACAAGAGCCTGCAGGCGGCCGAAGCACGAGCTATGCGGTGGATCTTGAACTTTTCCCGACAAAAGAAAATGAGCCGAAGTGATCAATAACACGCCCGACATGATATCAGAAAATCCAGCTCCGGCACACTCCCGGGAAACTGGCAGGGGGGCAGTGCGGCCGTATTTTTCAGTCATCACGCCGAGTTGGAATCAAGCAAAGTTTCTGAAGGGGTGCATAGAGTCGGTGCTGGCTCAAAACGACCCGGATTTCGAGCATCTGGTATTTGATAATTGCTCCACGGATGGATCGGCGGAAATCGCATCGGCATTTCCCCATTTGCAATTTGTCCGGGAAAAAGATCGCGGACAGTCGGACGCTGTGAACAAAGGCCTTCGCGCTGCGCAGGGGAAGATCATTTGCTGGCTGAATTCGGACGATGAATACGCCTCGGGGGCGTTTCGGAAATTGCGTCAGGCATTTGAAAATCCCGATACTCATGTCGCCTTCGGCGATGTGCGCCAAGTCGGGTATGAGGGGGCCGATGATGTCGTGGCGCGTGCGAAGTTTGCTCGTCGTGAGGATTTCGTGCGATGGTGGAGCGGTGAGGTGAAACTTCACCAGCCCGCGATTTTTTTTCGCCGTTCTGTCTTGGAAAAAATCGGTTTTCTCCGGGAGGATTTGCACTACGCGATGGATTATGAGTTCTGGTGGCGGATGTCGGAGTTCTTCAATTTCAAGTTGTTGCCTGAGGTGCTCGCTGTGCAGCACCGTCAACCGGAGTCAAAAACCATCGTCGCTTGGCAAAAGGTGCTTCAGGAACGCGAGCGAATGTTTTCACCCCACTATGGCTTGATCGATGGCGGCGATCGACCCCGGCTATTGAGGGAAAAGCGCGAAGCCCTTTCGCGCATCTACCTCCAGCAAGCCTACGCTGTCGTCGGAACAAGAAAAATAGAGGCGCTTCAATTGCTGCTGCGTTCCTTCGCGCAGTGGCCGAAGTCTCTTTTGGATTTCTCATGGGTGGGAATTTTAAGGAGAGTGGCTTTTTGAGCACGGCGATTCTGATTTCCGTTTGGCCAGATTACGAGTGGCTGTTGCCAATATTGAAGGGAATGCTTGCCGAGTCTTGGCCAGGGCATCCGGAGTTGGTTTTCAGCAAAAATGTTGGAGATGGTCGAAATTGGACCAAGAATTTGGCGGCGGGGGTTGCCGATGCTAGGGACAGGGGCTTTGATTCGGCTTATTTGATCAATGAGGAGCATGTCCCGGTGGGGCCTTGCAATGTCGATTATTTGACGCGGAAACTTCCCCGCCAAGCCACAGAACTCGGGGCGGAGTATGTTTCTTTGTTTGGCTGGGACAACAAGCGATTCTGCTCCCGGAGTCCGTTTTTGGATTTTGAAAAAGGCATGTGGATGCATCTGATTGGAAAAAAAGATTCAAGGTTTCATTTGCATCCGGCTTGGTGGAAATTGGACGCGCTCGAGGCGTGTTGTCGGCTGACCTTGAAGGATGATGTCTCGAATGGCTCGGCTTGGCGTTTCGAAAAAACTTGTGACAATCCAAATGCCGATTTGCCGGAGCATTTCCAAACGGCATGTTACCAGATTTCTGCCTCTGCCACCCGGATTAGTCCCCTCCAACCCTTGGCGATTTCCTTGCTCTTGTCGAAACGCTGGCTCGCCAACAAGGCCATGGCGGTCTTGCCTCACTTGCACGAAGGGCCGCTCAGAACTGCGTGGCTCAAAGTCTGGAATTTCGATGATGTCATCAGCGATGGGGCCTATCCGATGGTTTTCTCAGGAGTTTTGGCGAAGGGAAAATTAAATCCGGCATTTATCAAACACAGTCAAAGGTCCGAGTTCTCAAAAAAGTGGATGCAACAAATCAGCGGGATTTTAGCAAAAAACCAAGCATGCTAAGCTCCCTCAGAGCGATGTGCAGAGGTGCGTTGGCCGCTCTGGGAAAGTGCCTGGGATCCATAGCTATGCTTTTTTGGTCGCGATCCAAGCGGCCCGAATATCAGGTGCCAGTCCATATGTTGGTTTCCTCCAAAAGTTGGCATTGCGGTTTGCTTGCCGCGATCAGTTTGGAAATCAACAGCGAAAAAAAATGGCGCTTCGTCATCCACGAAGACGGTTCCGTGACCGAGCCCCAGCGCCGTAGGATTCAAAAGACACTCCCAGGTGTTCGGTTCATCAGCAGGCCTGAAGCCGAAGAGCGTTTGCAGTATGAGCTCCAACATTTTCCATTAAGTTTGAAGCATCGCGCGCGGCATAATTTTTTTCTAAAATTTTTTGACGCTCCCCCGTTTGTTGATTCCGAAAAATTTATCGTTTTGGATTCCGATGTGATTTTTTTCCGCCGTCCGGAAGAGATCATTCGATGGTGCGAGGAGGCGTCGGATTCGATTTTCTACAACGAAGACACCCAAGAGAAATACTGTAATCCCAGGGTGGATTTGGAAGACGCCATGGGATTTGAAATATGGCGGAAATTCAATAGTGGTCTCGTCTTGATGCAGTCGTCCGCAATGAACAATGAGCTGGCGGAAACCCTCCTTGCAAAATTCGAAAACTCGGCGCACCACCCCCAGTTTTTTGAACAAACTTTATTTTGCGTCATGTCGTCCGCCTGGGGCCGCGGTGGTGCGCTTCCGAAACAATACGAAATCAACTGGGGCTATCTGAAAAGCCGAGACGCGGTCTGCAGGCACTATGTGGGAGCGTTCAAGCATGATTTGCTCTACATCGAGGGGGCTTCAATTTTGTTCCTCCGCTTGCTGCCGAGTTTGATCAAAAATGCGGTTGCTTCGGGTTTTGCAAATTTTGGAAAAACAACGCGAGTTGTAGCATTAAGCTCTTTGATTTTTGGTCTGACAGCCTTTGCATTGCATTACTTTAAGACAGATGAAAGGTTTTTAAAATTGCAGCAAACAATTCTTGGTTTGCCATTTCGCGCCATCGAAACGCGGGATGGAATTCCAAGGTTCAAAGCCAAGCTCTTAAAGGGCGGGCCGATTAACATTGCGTTTATTGGCGGATCAATCACCCAGAATGCTGGAGAGGGCGGCTTTGTTACGACCCTAAAAAAGAATTTAACTTCTGAATTTCCTAAATCGGATATCCGAATCATCAATGCTGGAATGGCTTCCACGGATTCTGCTTGGGGAGCCAAGCGGATTGGCCGGGATGTCCTCGAGTCGAAACCGGATTTGGTGTTTGTGGAATTTGCTGTAAACGACGGCGAAAGGGACTCAGCTCCTGATATGGAGCGGATTGTAAGAAAAATCCACGATAGCAACCCAGAAGCCGAAGTGGTTTTCATTTATACAACAAGCGAATCGGCGCTTAAAAAACTTAGGAAAGGCGTTTTTCCAAAGGCTATTCTTGAACATGAAAAAGTCGCCAATCATTATGGAGTTCCGTCTGTCACCTTTGGAGCCGATTTGGTATCTCTGATCACCTCGGGACAATGGAAATGGCGCGATTTTTCAAATGACGCCTGCCACCCGACGAAACAGGGCTATGAATCGTATAATCGTGATTTCCTTTCGGCATTTGGTCGTATTTTAAAAGAGAGTCGCGGAAAGGGTTCTGAACAGTATCCTGAACCAATCTTCGATAACCTCGCACTATATCCGCCGAAAATCACTCCCGAGCCTGTCGCAAAAAAAGATTCCTTGTTGGATGGAAATGGCAACCTCGCGATTCAAACCGAGAGAATGCCGGTTTGGGGATTTCAGTGGATAGATGAGCCTTTTTTTGAGAGCTACACTGGTTCTGTCTGGAAACTTGAGTATGCCGTCTATTCTGCCATGCCAAATCGCACCGAAGCGTCAGCATCCATGATTAATTGGAAGCCTGCCCGGTGGTTTGAGGAGGCCGGCGCTTTCACTGGAGAGCGCTCCAGAATTCTAGCAGGTGGAAATTCCACTTTCAGTGAACTCTGGATTCCACCCCACATTTCACCGGGGAGTGTCGAATTGCCTCGGATTATCTGGTCTTCAGGGCAAAGCGGAAATTGCCTTGTGGATTTTTCCATTAACGCAATCGAAGGCCATGTGAATAGTCCGCCTGCCTTGGCTGGTTTTGATCTTCTCGTTCAGCGCAGTGCGGGTGAACTGGAGTATCTGGCCAGCATTTCAGGGGAAGAGGGGCAAGCACTCAAGCTTCGCTACCCTGTCAGTTTAGCAAAAGGCGATGCAATAATCCTTATCCCCTTTGCGAAGGGGTATGAGTTTTTAAAATTTGGAGGTCTCAATTTAGGCATCGGATTTTTTGAAAATCCGCCTACACCATAGAAAATGCCAATTCGGACTTTTTACATTAGATAAAACCACCTCATGGCCTACCTGCGACAATCGTTAATCAAACCCATCCATCCCGGATTTTGGCTTAAGACCGCTTTGCATCTCCTCACGCCTGGAGGTTTTGGTTACATCCGCAAGCTCCGCCGCATGCAGGATGCCGCCTACAACCACGAGCGGGACAAGCACGAGGTGCGAAAAAAACACCACGGCGAGGGAGGCTGGAAATCCGAGAAAGACGGGGATGTGCTCAAGCGCGACTACGCGAGCTATGAGGAGTATGTGACTCACCAGAAACAGAAGCTCGACGAGATGCTCAAGATGAAGGGCGGCTTCAGCAACTGGGATATCTGCGAGTATCGCCTCAAGTTCTACTCCCGCTTCAAACACCTCCAAGGTTTGCTGCCGAAGGATGCCAAGATCGTGTGCTGCGGCGCGCGCCAAGGCACAGAGGTGGAAGTGCTCCATGACCTGGGCTTCTCCGGTGCTTACGGAATCGACCTCAACCCCGGCCCGGACAATCGCATAGTGCGACAAGGCGACTTCATGAACATCGACCTGCCCGATGGCTCGTTGGACCTTCTCTATACAAACTGCGTCGACCATGCCTTTGATCTGGAGAAAATGATGACGGAACATGCCCGCGTGCTGAAGCCGTCGGGATTTTTGCTCTACGACATGGGCATCAATATGGAAGAAGGCAAGGGGGGGCCATTTGAGGCTGTATCATGGGATCGCACCGAGGATTTGGTGGTCAATTTACTTGGCAGATTCCATAAGCTCATCCGGGCCGAGCGTGACGAGCAGTTCGGCGGACAGTGGCTCTGGGTCTTGCTACAAAATAAAAAGTGACCCGCATCACCGGCATCGTTCTTGTCAAAAACGAAGACCGCTTTGTGCGGCGTGCGGTGCGGAATATTCTCGGTTTCTGTGACGAGATTCTGCTCGTGGACAATGGCTCCACTGATGGAACTCTTGGCATCCTCAAGCAACTCGCTGCGGATTTCGACAAAGTCCGATTACACGCGATCGCGCACCCGAGCCAGTCCCACGATTTGCTGAAACCCCAAGCTGGATCGGACACTTGGGTTTTTGCCGTGGATGGCGATGAAATCTACGATCCCCTGGGTTTGGAAAGTTTTCGGCGCATGGTTTTGAAAGGCGACTTTCAGACCCACTGGATGGTGCTCGGAAATGTGCTGCACTGCGACGAAATCGACCAAGGCAAAGCGCGGGGATGGCTTTCGCCTCCGAGTCGAAGCATCACAAAATTTTATAATTTCTCCGCCATAGAGGAGTGGGATGGCGACACTCCCGAGCGCTTGCATGGGGGCAATCCCGTTTTTCGCAGAGGATTTTCCGAGACGGACAAGCGGCGTTTGGAGCTGGAGTATTCTTGGGAGGAGTCGCCCCTGCGCTGCCTGCACACCTGCTTCATGACGCGCAGCAGCAGGGATGCGGCCGTGGACTCGCGCGAGAACATTATGGAAACCTACCGGGGTGGACTCACCAACTGGGCGCGCCGTGCCCTGCGGCGATTCACTGGCCGCCCGGAAGTGTCAAAATGGAAGCGTGAGCGCTATGCGCGGGGGGCTGTGGTGACCGTTGACTCAAAGCCATTCTTTGGAGAGCTCGAATGCTGAATTTTCATAACAAGCCGATCGCAACCGTGGCGATCAACCTCAAGCCCCGCAAAGGCTCGTGGGGTGGGGCAAACCAGTGGACATCACAACTCACGCGGTTTTTCGAGTTCAGTGGCTGGGGGGTGCGCTTCGATCTCAAGAAGCCGGTGGATGCCGTCATTCTCACTCACACGGGGTTGAGCCGTGACACGACATTCGGAGTAGAAGAGGTCTCGGATTTTAAAAAAGAAAACCCGCAGGTGCCATGCCTGCATCGGATCAATGACAATGACATTCGCAAAGAGACCTGCGAAATGGACACGCTCCTCGCCCGCACGAATCAGGCTGCGGATCACACAGTTTTCGTTTCCGAATGGCTCCGTGACCACCACGCCGCAAAATGGTTTGAGGCCTCAAGGCCCCATTCTGTGATCATACCTGGAGCCGATAGTCGTTTCTTCCATCCTGTCGGCGGCCGTATTCGCCGGACTGGCGAGCCGCTTCGCCTGGTCACGCATCATTGGTCCGATAATTGGAAAAAAGGCTTCGATGTCTATCAGCAGATCGACGAGTTGGCATCAGGACCACTCCGGGGTGTGTGCGAGTTGTGGGTCATCGGTCGCTGGCCTTCCGATTTGAAATGGAAATCCGCCCGCACATTCGAACCTGCCAGCGGAGTGGCGTTGGCCGATCTTCTCCGGCAGTGCGACGCCTATGTGAGCGCCTCCCGCTTCGAGCCCGGCGCCATGCATGTGGCCGAAGGCCTGCAGTGCGGCTTGCCGCTGTTGTATCACCGCGATTCCGGCGGCACGGTCGATCAGGGAAGACTCTATGGAGTCGAAATCGGAGATGATCTCGAAGCCACAATACGGGAATTCGACAGGCGACTGCCGCATTTCAAAAGCGTCCTCCTCGCTTCGCCGCCCTCTGGCACGCGGATGTGTGCCGAGTATTTTAACCTCGTTCAAAAACTCATCACCCATGGCGATTAGGGTTCACTACACTCCGGGTGATGGCAAAGGTTGGGCTCTGGACGAGGATCTGCGCCAGATTCGTGCTTCGTTGAAAGGGCGTGTTCGCGAAACCTCTGCCGCCGCTGCTCAGGTCATCCATGCGCCATTTTGGCAAAACCTCTCAATGGTCGAGCCAGGAATTCTGCAGCGGGCCTTTGTCATCGCCCACGCCGACAACCCACCGTTTTTCTATCTCAAGCAGCCAGAGTTCGCGCTGGGGCAAGGTTGGGTGGACCTCTGGGTGGCTCGTTCCACCGAGGCTCTGGAGCAATTCCAGGCCCTCGGGCTTCCAGCGGTTCACACCCCTTACACGATCGATCCCAAGTTGTTTTTCCCGATCGAGGATAAAAAGGCGTTGCGACGGGAGTTCGGAATTCCCGAAGACGCTTATGTGATCGCAAATTTCCATAGGGACACGGAAGGCGCCGATTTAAAAACGCCCAAGTTTCAAAAAGCCCCGGAGATGATGGTGGCCATCCTGAAGCGGGTGCGCCAAGCGGGGGCCAGCTTCCATGTCTTGCTCGCGGGGCCCCGCCGACACTGGATCAGAGCCGAGCTCGATCGCGAGGGGATTCCTTTCACTTTTGTAGGCCAGGCAAGTATCGCAGGTGACGACTTTGGAAAAAACATTCTCTCTCGAGACACTCTCAACAGACTCTACAACGCTGCCGACCTGCATCTGGTGACCTCCCGCTGGGAGGGCGGCCCGCAATCCGCGATGGAGGCCGCCGCTTGCCGAATCAAACAACTCTGTCCGCCGATCGGAGTCGCCCGCGACATTCTCGAGCCGTGTTCGTTTTTTTGCTCAGTCTCCGAAGCCGCCGCGAGAATCATCGACGATATCGCCAACCGCAATCTCGACTCCACGATTCAGCCGCAATGGGAGCGATGGAATAAGTCCCACACGACCGCAAAACTCGCGGCGGAACTGCAGAAACTCTACGAGGGCCTTCCAGCGAACGAAGCGTTTCAATCGAAAGTTTCGACCACCCCGTCAAGCCTAATCTCTTCTGCCGCACAGCAACTTTTTTTCACCATCAGGAGACGAACACGCCAGCCTGCCCTGCCTTCGCTGGTTCGTTGGAACCACCTCCCTGGCCGAGACTCCGACCTCGATGAAATCATGCAAGGCGTGCGGAAGATCATCGAGGGCCTGAATATCGGCGTCACAAATTCAAACGATGCGAGCTTGGAAATTGCTGGTTGGCCAATTAAGGATATTAAAAAGCCTCGTCGCATTTTTCAATGGATCACGCCCTGCTTTCCTCCAAGCGAAATTCTGCCCGGAGCCACACTCGTTGCGCCATCCGTTCAGGATGTGCTGAATTTGCGCTGGGCCGATCTTTTGAATCCAGCGGTGGTGTTGCCGATGCCTCTTGGCGGGGATGGAAATGTCGAATCCCCGCTCGTAGTTGAAACAGGCGATCGTTTTGCCTCCCTCCGCGTCTGGCGAGCGCTTCAGGCCGGGCGCCCCGTCATCCATCCGCAAGGCATGGCCTATGCTGAACAGGTATTCTGGGCAGGCGTTCGTTACGACGAAGGCTCTGAAGTTCCTGCTCCCCCGAATCCTCAGGAACTTCCTGCTCTTTTGCGCGTCCCGGATTCATCCTCGATCACAAATAATCTCAGAAAACTTCTTGCTCATTGAAAAGCATGGCCGCACCCGCTGAATCTCTTGCAAAGCTCCCAAACGATAAGTCTGGCGCCATCGCCTACCGTAAAAAGTTGGCTTTTTACCTCAACCTCGTCATCCCCTCCTTGGCCTCTGTTTTGGAAATCGGGTGTGGCTCGGGCCGCCTCCTTTCTTATTTGAATGGTTCACGCAAGGCGGGGATCGAGGTCTCTGAGGCGCTCGCCGCTCAGGCCCGCTCCAACAATCCCGATGCGGTCGTTCATGTCGCTGATGCCTGCAACTTGGATCTCAAGGAATCCTTCGACTACATCGTTGTCTCGGACACGCTCAACCACTGCGCGGATGCGCAGTTGCTGTTGCAGGCCGCGCATCGGTTTGCCTCCGATAATACACGCTTGGTTGTGACCACCTACAACGCTCTATGGCGCCCAGTGCTTTCATTTTTGACCTGGATTGGACTAAGGGATCGCGGGCCGCTTCTGAACTGGTTGGCTCCAGGAGATGTTCAGAACATTGCGGAACTTTCGGGTTGGGAGCGCATCAAAAATGTGCCTCGTATTCTCGTGCCAATCGAAATTCCGATGCTCTCCAATTTCCTCAACCGCTGGATTGCTCCCCTGCTGCCGTTCTTTTGCTTGTCGCATATCGCTATTTTTCGCAAAGCGGGCTCACCGCCGAAGCAGCCTTCGGTATCCATCATTATTCCGGCGCGAAATGAGGCGGGCAACATTGCGGCTGCTGTTCAGAGGATTCCCTCCTTTGCCGGCGAGATCGAAATGATCTTCATCGAGGGGCACTCCAAGGATGATACTTGGGAACAAATCCAAAAGGTTCAGAAAGACCACCCGGATAAAAAAATTCTCATAGCCCGCCAAACAGGCCGTGGCAAAGGCGATGCCGTGCGACTTGGATTCTCCATGGCCACAGGTGACATTCTCATGATCCTCGACGCCGATCTCACGATGCCGCCCGAGGATTTGCCGAAATTTTACAACGCTGTGGCATCTGGCCACTGCGACTTCGCAAACGGTTGCCGCCTTGTTTACCCGATGGAGAAGGAGGCCATGCAGTTCCTGAATCTCTGTGCGAACAAAATGTTCGGCATCCTTTTCTCCTGGTTGCTCGGGCAGCATGTGAAAGACACGCTGTGCGGCACGAAGGTTTTGACGCGCTCAAATTACGAGGCGCTCGCTGCAAATCGCGCTTATTTCGGCGACTTCGATCCCTTCGGTGATTTCGACCTGCTCTTCGGTGCTGATAAACTGAATCTTAAAATCCGCGATATTCCTGTGCGCTACCGCGAGCGCACCTACGGTTCAACCAACATCCAGCGGTTCCGGCATGGTATCTTGCTGTTTCGCATGGTCGGCTTCGCAGCGCGTAAACTCCGGTTCGTTTGAAAGGCTAGATGGTTTTTTCCAACAAAAAAACGAGCCTCGCGCTGGCGGTGGTTCTCTTCGGAGTCGCCTTGGTTCTTTCGTTTCCTGGCTTCATGGGCTTGTCAAAGCGCTTTGAAATCCAGCCCGCCCAAGCCGATGGATACCTTTTCACCAGCAAGGCGGAAAACTCTGTGCCCAAAATTCGCGGACGGGCACTGGTTCCTCCAGAAATCCCGAGAGTCCTGGAAAATGGTGTTCCGCTGCCGATTCCGAATGCCTCTGAGAAACACATTCGCAATGGTGGATTCGGCCGCTACGCGATCAAAGGCCGCGAGATTTATTTTTCTACAAGCGATGGCATGCCGCCGCAAAATCGACGCTATGAGATTGTCTGGCCTTTGTGGTCACTGCCGGAGGGAATTTTGCTGGTGCCGTGGTTTATGGCATCAGGTTTTTTACTGTTCGCTCTGCGTGGACGTCCGGCTCCATCCTCTCACTGGCTTCTCGGTATAAAAATCGCCGCCGCAGGACTCTTCCTTCTATTCTGTTTTATTCGGCCTAGCCAGACAGCGGCGTCTTTTTTTAACGGTCTCACTGTTCCTGTTCTTTGGGCGGGACTCGTCGCCGCATGGGCTTCACGCCGCGGCTCATTAGCTTGTGCTGTGACATGTCTTCTTTGCCTCTTGCCGGTTTGGGCTGCTGCCTTTGTCTACCTCATAGAGGCTCGTTCGCAGGGGTCTTTCTTGGTGGCGGGTATTATTCCCCGTAGCGATGCTTGGTTGCATTTCGTCCAAGCGATCCAAGTCGCAAGCTCGGGCGGCACGGATGTTTTTTTCAATGGGCGCCTCATTTATCCGGCGTTCCTCTCATCACTCCTTGCGCTGACTGGTCTGAATCTCGCCGTTTCCATGTATCTTTCGGCGACCTTCGTGCTGTTGGCCTGCGGGATTGCTGCGCGCTTTGTGGCTTGGAGGGCAGGCTGGTTTGCAGCGGCCTGCTTCTGTCTGATTGTCTGGGTTTATTTTAGGAATGACGGCTGTGGTGCTGCCATGACTGAAAATTTTGGCCTGCTCGCCGGGTTGCTGGCCATCCCGTTTTTTATCAAAGGATTTCACAGCGGGCGGGTGTCCGTGTTTGCGTTTGGCGTCTTCTTGATTGGTATTGGTTTCTCCGCGCGACCGGGCGCGCTTTTCTTATTGCCCGCGCTGGGCTTGGCTGCGGGGTTCCTTTCATGGCAGCAGCATCGCTCCTGTTATCGAGCATTCGCTGCTATTGTTCTGGCAGGTGTCTTCGGCCTCGCAGGCCTCGTCAGCAATGGAATTTTAACTTCAACACTACTCCGCACCGAGGGCGTGGCTTTTGGGAATTTTGCCTATTCACTCCATGGACTTCTTCACGGCACCGATTGGGAGGACAGCTATTCAAAATACCAGGGAGACACAAAACGGATTATGCAAATCAACAGGGAGCGTCTTCGCGATGACCCCGCTTCGCTTGCCAGAGGAATTGCTCGCGCTTATGGCGAGACATTTGGCCGCCGCTTCCTTTTTCGATTCGGACGGGAAAGCAGGCTGGCTGCTTTAGGAATGCTGGGATTTTGCATTGCGGGTGTTGCCGCATGGTTTTTGCCGGGATGGCGCTCCGATGCGCCTTGGATCAGCGCCTCGTTTTTGGGAATTCTAGCGTCGATTCCATTTGCTCCTCCATGGGATGCCTCGGTTCGTCCGTATGCCGTCTCGATTCCTCTTCAGGCTTTTCTAGCAGGCGCTGGATGGATCATGCTTTGTCAACTGGCCGAAGTTCTCCTCACAAAAAATCACGGGGAGAGTGCCCGTGATGCACGATCTTTCTCCGCACCAGCTCTCCATTTGCCCACTTCCCTCGCGGCGCTTGTGCTTTTCTTAGCCTTTGTCGGGCCTTTCCTATTTCGAACAGGGCTTTCGCCAGCTTCTGGCGGGGAATTGACATTCCTGCCTGGAGCCTCGGTGACCGTTGTCGAGGACTCTTCCCAGCTCGCGGGTAGTGTTTCTGAATCCACATTCCGTCGTGGCCTTGCGGAATTGGCTGCATCCTACCCAGAATCGCTTCAGCAATTCGCCAACATGCCGCGAGGCTTCAGATTTGGAATCGCAACACCCGACATGGAGGTGGCTCTTGTTCCTTTATCCAATCCACAAAAAAAAGCAGCGGAATGAAGGAGGAAATCTCAAGTTTGATTCCATGGAAAATCCGCGAGGGATTTCATTCCTTGCTCAACCTGCCGAACTCACGGGCTCTGCACGAGGCGCGTTCTGCAATTCTGAGGTCGGAGAATTTGGTGATCGGATTTGGAGGTGTTTTGGACGATGGCCGTCCGGTTCATGGTGGCGCGGTCAAATTGCTCGCCCTTCGTGATGCGATGTCATGCGACGAGCGGAAATTCTCGGTCCTTTATGCTGTTAGCAGCAGTCTCCCGCAATGTGCAGAGGCGCTCTTCGAACTTTGCCGCGCGCGTGGCATCAAAATTCTCTGGAACCAAAACGGCGTCGGATACCCGGCTTGGGCTGGAAGGGAAAGCGAGCGATTCAACAGGCCGATGCGGCGGTTGCGTGAAATGGCCGACTTCGTTATTTATCAAAGTCAATTTTGCGAGGAGTCCGCCCGTCGTTTTCTTGGTCCTTGCGATGCTCCCGCTGAGATTCTCTTCAATCCAGTCGATATTGAAAAATTCCAGCCCGCGTCGTCCCGCGCTGCAGACCAGCCTCTCCGGCTTCTTGCCGCTGGAACGCACGGCACTAGGGATCGCGTCATCCATGTCCTCGACATGCTGGCCATCCTGCGCAGAGAGGGAATCGATGCCGTTCTCACGGTCGCTGGAAACTTCCAATGGCCAAATGGGGAGCTTGATTTTCAAAAACACATCGCCCGGCGAGGACTTCAAAACCATGTGCAAAGGGTTGCCCGATTCTCTCAAGCCGATGCTGCGTCTCTTTACACCTCGCACCATGTTCTCATCCACCCGAAATACATGGATCCCTGCCCCACAGTTGTGCTTGAGGCCATGGCCTGCGGCTTGCCTGTCATTGGATCGGGAAGTGGTGGAATGCCCGAATTGGTGAGCGAGGAGTGCGGTGTTCTTGTTTCTGCGCCGATGGACTACGACAAATTCCACACGCCCACCGGTGAGGAGTTGGCTGATGCCTTGAAAAATGCCCTGCCCAGGTTGCCTGAAATGTCCGCCGCCGCCCGTGCCAATATCGTTGCGCGCTTCAGCATCGGTCCATGGGTCGATTCCCACCGCCGAGTTATCGAGCATTTGCTCAAATGAACGACAGCCCCGCCATCACGGTTTTGATGACGGTTTTCAATGGAGGCCGCCACCTTGCTCCCGCCGTTCAAAGCATCCTTTCGCAAAGCCACGCCGATTTTGAATTCCTCATCGTGGACGATGCATCCACGGACGAAAGTATCGAGGCGCTGCGCTCTTTCGCGGCAGGAGATTCCCGCATCAGACTTCTTCTCAACGATCGCAATAAGGGTCAAACGGCCTGCCTCAACCAAGGTCTTCGCGAGGCAAAAGGGAGGTGGATTGCGCGTCAGGATGCCGACGATCTCTCGCTTCCGGGACGCCTCGCCGAGCAGTGGGCTGTAATTCAGTTCTGTCCGGACCTTGTTCTTGTGGGTGTGAACGGCTGGATCATCGACGAAAAAGGAACATGCTCCGGACTCATTCATGCACCGCTGCACGATCCCGGAATCCGCTGGTCGATGCCGTTCAGAAATCCCTTCATCCACACCGGCGTTATGTTTCGAGTCGGCGAGGGCTTTTACGATGAGGAATTTAAAATTTGCCAGGATTGGGAGTTTTGGAGCCGCC
>Ga0209087_1001452_pt1 | contig 13908 bp, 34 predicted proteins | sample S_130805_EF_Meta_FD_187321 | JGI IMG/M metagenome (GOLD analysis project Ga0209087, IMG submission 187321) | Freshwater microbial communities from Lake Simoncouche, Canada to study carbon cycling - S_130805_EF_MetaG (SPAdes) (version 2) | ecosystem: Environmental > Aquatic > Freshwater > Lake ...
CAGCCCCCACCGCCCAACCACGTCATTGATGGCGAGAGCATCTGCCTCACCGGGGTGCTCGTCGAGCACTTCGAGGAGGACGAGGCGCTCAACGCCGCCTACCGTGAGTGGGTGGCGGAGCGTGACGGGTCGTGGTTCGAGACCGCGGCCGAGTTCATGGAGGAGATGGGGTATGTCAGCCTCGGGCGTGACAACACCTACAACTCGGAGAACGACTTCGACCAAGTCTTCGTCTACGAGGCTTGGTCACTCGACCATGGCATAGACTGGTACTACTCCAGCGACGTCGTCATGACGTTGTTCGTCCACACGGGCGCCGACGTGCGCGGCGGTTACTCGCCGCCGCTCTTCGGAAAATGGCGCTGTGAAACCAACATCCCTGAGCTTCGCCTCAAGTACGACTGCGAGGCCGGGGACCCCTCCCACGAGGACATCGCACAGCGATTCAACGACTCCGACGTCAGCCGCTGGGACGTGGAGAAGCAAGGCTACGAGATCGAGACGCTGGAGAACGGGTCCTTCCGCGCCACCAAGGATGACGTCGTCCTGACGTTCAGCCTTTACTACTACCCCTGAGACTGAGAGGAGGCCTACATGGGCTGGTATTTTTCGTATTGCACTCGGGAGCAGCTCGTCGCAGACATCCGAGAGGGCCGCGATGGCCACCAGAAGCCCTTGGAGTCCGCGGTGCGCGGCACCAAGGTCTGGTGCGTCTATGAGCAGAAGGAGGTAGGCCACCTGATCGTGGTCTACCTCACTGCCTATGACAGGCAGGCGGATCAGGCCGGGTACAAGGAAATCTCGGAGGACATGGGACCTTACGAGAGCGACTGTCCGGTCGGGTGGTTCGAGAAGTACCCGACGACCTACCCCGCGTCGCTTGAGTGGCGAGAGCGCGCCCGCGCCTCGCAAAAGCGGCGGCAAGAGATCACCAAGCGCAAGGTCGAGCCGGGGGTCAAGTTCTTCCACGGCCCGTCCAAGGTCGAGTTTACGGTCGTCGAGCCCTACCACATGCGCGGCTGGTGGGTGGTTCGCGACCTCATCGGGCGGCTGACAAGGTCCAGAACGGGCACCATTCAACGGTGCATGGGAGATGTGAATTGAAGTACAGGATCGCAGAGCTTGACATCACGAGGTACGTGACGCTTCCCGGTGTCACGAAGGTGGTCGAACATGTCCTCTTCGACGAGGACCTGCACGTCTATATCGCCAGCCTCTCGTGGAACTACGAGGGGCTGACCATTGGGTACGGTGTCGAGTTCGACGACGCCGTCCCTGACGACGAGCGTGACTCCATCCAAGGCGAGACCTGCGGGTGGTCGCAGGAGTTCAGCTACTACGGTCAGGACCTGCCCAAGTCGGCGGTCTTCACCGTGCCGGATGCCGACGTCCAGCAAGCCATAGAGGAGGTGACCGAGGAGAAGCAGGATCTTCGAGTGGGCGTCCCCATGAAACTCGCCGAGTACCACTCGGCCAATGCGTACGTCTGAGGTCAAAATGAACGACGAACTCTTCCTTGAGATGGTGGCCAATGAGCCTGGCGGGGCGCGCTTCCCCAACGTCATTCAACTCGTCTACAGCGGGCAGCCTACACCGCAAAGCGTGTGCCTCGGCAATCCCACCGAGCGCGAGGTCTTCAGTGCCGTGAAGCGGCTCCATGCCGCCGGCCACCTCAAGTACGTGCGCCGATACGGCTACACATGGGTCGTCAAGACGTCCTACCCCGCGAGTGCTGACGAGGTCATCCCGACCCCGGAAGCAAAGGATCTGCCCTACTACTGGGAGAAGTGCTGAGATGGCAAACAACTACCTGCAGTATGCTTCCAACCTTCGGCTGGATGACCCCTCTCACACCAACTGGTGGCGAGAGGTGGCTGCGTTCGACCCCTGCGACTACGAGTCGGAGGAGGAGTGCGAGGCGGCGTTCAAGGCCCTGACGGGCATCGAGGAGATCGGGCACGAGTTCGACGACCTCGCCCACTTCGGGATCGACTGCCAGATGGACGTGGAGGACGACGGTATCGTCTTCTACGCCGAGGAGAACGGCAACCCCGACCGAGTGGCTGCGCTGGTGCAGGCGTTCTTCACCAAGTTCGACTTGGACTGGGTGTTCGAGATCGCCTACGGCTTCTTCTGTTCGAAGCTGCGGGTTGGCGAGTTCGGCGGCGGGTCGTTGTACGTCACCCGAGACCACATCAAGGCCTCGGATGAAGGCGACTACGCCGCCGCCCTGCTGAGCAAGGGTGGGCGCTTCACGCTTCTGGGCGACGAGCTTGAGCTGCTTCGCCGCCTGCTTCGAGAGCCTCTGAGCGACGCGCTCAGCGGCGGTGGTGAGGTTTCACGGCGCCTGGCGTCCAAGCTGGGCATGGAGGTGGAGAATGGGTGACCGAAGCTGGGCATGGTTCCGAGTTCGCAATGCGGACGCAGACAAGGCCGCGGAAATCATCGGGCATGTCGACGACAGGAGGGAGGTGAACGGAACCACTGAGTTCGAGATCTACGAGATGACGGGTGGTGGATACGACGCCGCGGACGATCTGCAGCGTGCAGGTATCCCACACAAGTGGATCTGCGCGGCCTATCATGGGGCCTGGGATAACACACTCTCCGCCTTCGATGGCGTCGTCGAGGTAGCATTCTCGACGAGCGATAGCGGGTCGCCAGTGCTTGAAGCCGACGGCTTCAGTCTGACGGATGCGAAGGTCGAAGACTTCCGCCGCAAGCTCAAGGAGCTGCAGCGCATCGAGGAGTTCCTGCGCTCATGAAACTGGGAGAAATCATGGACAACGAAATCGTGATGCACGACGGCGACTACATCCTCCACCCGCAGACCTACGGGGTCTGGATTGCGGTGGACAACATCGTCGTGCGCATTCGCCGCGACGATTCTGGGACGCACGTCGTGGTGTACGGCAAGGGCAAGGAGTCCGAGGACCCCATATCAGATTTCTGGGTGGAGAAGGAGGAAGCATGATCGTCGTATTCTTCGGAGAGCACGAGTTCACGGTCGAGTTCGACTCCAAGGTTGATGCCTTGGCATATGTCGACGGCAAGATGCTGCAGTATTCGCTGCACTTGGGTGCTGACGGGCTGATCTTGGAGGCTGTCCCCGAAAGCGCGCTCAATGACCGTGAGGTCATCGGCGCGGCTGAATGGGGTGAGCACCCCGACTTTAACGTGGAGGAGGCTAAGGAGTAATCATGGCGTTCATGCAGCCTGAGATTCGTCAAGGTGTGTTCATCCGTACCGACGAGGACTTGGTCCCCGCGGAGTACGCCAACTACCCCGATGGAGAGGAGGTGAGTGGCTGGTTCTGCCGGCTCTCGGCGCCCGGCTATCTGGATTGCACCGAGTGGAGTGGACCTTTCAAGACGGCCAAAGAGGCTGAGGACTACCTGGAGGAGATGTATGAGTGACATGACCGTGCAAGAGGCTTTGAGTGCTATCCGAGAGATCCAGAGCAAGTGCAAGGACATCCAGTTGAAGGTGGTGACCTTGGAGGACGTGCTGACCATCTGCGAGCTCGACGACACCACCGAGAACGCCGAGGCCATCCGCCACTCCTACGGATGGCGTCACTGGTCGGACTTCCGAGAGGTCGACCACGACGAGATCTTCGACATCAAGACTGACATCAACGAGATGAATGGAGGTGAGAAGTGATCATTGTTCCCGCTGGCAGGTACTACGTCGGTGACCCCTGCTACGCCTTCAATGAGGGTTGGATTCCCTTGCTGGAGAGCTGCGACTACTTCGACCGTCCCGCCGCCGCCAACGGCGTCGTGGCCTTCAGCACCGCCTACGGCGACGGCGTGTACCACGATGGAGACGGGCGTAGGTACATGGTCGACGCCGGCCTGATCGGCATCGTCCCCGTGGACGTCGCGGAGTGCGAGGAGGTCACGGGCATGCACCTGGTGGAGTTCACGACGCCGGTCAAGTGTGACAGCGACGAGGGCGTCATCAGCTTCAAGGCTGACAACGTGCGCATCGAGATCAACACGGACTATGAGCTTGAGGAGCCCAGCTACCACGACGAGGAGGAAGATGATGAGTGACTTCGTTTCTGACGCACGCCGGCTGCTTCTCCGCAGCAAACTCAGCTCCGTCTGCTCCATCAACATCAAGGAGAATGTCCAGTGAACGACTCCCTTAACATCCCCCAGTACCTTCAGAAGTACACCGCCAAGCTGGATCTCGCGTACACCGAGGCCCTGAAGCTCGACCGCGAGGCGGGGAGCAAGGTCTACAACGACGGCATGCACATCGTCGACAAGCTCGATGTTGCCATCGACGGCAATCGGTGGGACGAGGTGAAGGAGCTTGAGGCCAAGCTCGACGCCATCTGCGGTCCCAATCTGCAGCGGGCCGCGCTGCAGATCATGCTGAAGCACTTCGCCGGCCTGTACGACGCCTTGTGCGTCTTGGAGGACGCGACGTTGGATGAGGATGGTAACCACCCCGACTATATTAGTGAAATTGGGACCGCCTCGCTGGATTTGGAGACGGTGCTCATGCGCTGCCAGTACCACTTCGCTGCCGTGTCTGACGATAACGACACCCTCATGGAGGAGTGAGCATGAGCAACAACAACGAGCACAACGAAAGGTTTGAAGACAATGAGTGACTTCGTTTCTGACGCTCGCCGGATACTTCGCCGCCACAATCTCGACGAGGACGTTCGTGAGGTCCTCGAGCGGGTCGTCCAAGAGGCTGAAGAGAAGGACTATCGGGAGGAAGAGAAGCGAGAGCGCGCCTACGAGGCTGGCATGCTCTATGGAGTCGAGGCCTACAACGAGGCGATGGGCTACTCCCTCGCCGCCCCTGAACCCTGCGGTCACCACTGCACGAGTGACTGCCCCCGCTGTGGAGAGTGACATGGATTTCGATACCTGGGAGAGCAAGTTCAAGCCCGTCGACAACCACATCGACAACAACTCCTGCTTCGACGGGAAGATGTTCGAGACGTTCGGGCCCGAGTACGAGTTCGTCTGCTCGCAGCCCCCGGAGCGCGTCTGGACGTTCGTCGAGGTCGACGGCGACTACGTCGCCATCCTGCATGGGTTCCATCTCGTCAACCGCATGGGCTACTTCGTGACCGAGGTGCCCGGGACCAAGGAGGACTTCGTTGAGCTCCCGACCAGTACCGACGAATGACCGCTTGACAGGAAGTGGTGTACAAGTGTACACCGAAGAACAACGGCGGCGAGCCGCTCAACGAATCAAAGACCTGGAGGTGGCGACCAAGAAACTTGATGATGCGAGCTTCGGACTGACTCTGGCAACGATGGCCTACAACGAGGCCAAGCGTGAAGTAGAACGACTCCAAGGAGGATGAGCATGCGTGACCTGAAGTACTTCCTTCGTCTGAAGAGCCTCGGCAAGAGCAAGAAGGTCATCCTGCAGGCGATGCAGGCGGACCTCATGAAGATCTGCACTGCCGGTCGACCCTCGGTGTTCCGGCACCCGCCCGGGCAGTTCGAGACCTCTGTCTCCCACCCACACAGCGACTTCGAGATGTTGGTGTCCTACGACGTCTACTACGAGCCCGAGCAGCGGGGTGGCTGGGACGACCCGTCATGGGGCGCCTCCACCGAGCTTGAGGACGTGTGGATTGAGCGCCGTGGGTACTGGCGCGAGTACGACCCCGACAACTGGCTCAAGCGTCGTCTTGAGTCCGACTCGATGGGGCAGATCGTCGACAACCGAGCGCGGGACGCTTACGAAGAGCGCCACATGCACCGTTACCTGGGCGACTGAAAGGAGAGAATGAAATGCGACGTCTGAAGCACTACCTCAATGAGGCCCCTCTCGAAGATGGCATCAAGCGCATCGTCGTCTGCACCTACTGGGATGCCGACGCCAAGTCCTACATCTGCGCCGTCCACAAGGCGCGGTTCAGTGGCGGGTTTGAGCGGTTCATTCCCGGCCATGGTCGAGCGGTTCGCTTGGAGACCGCTGGCCGCTTCTCCGCCACCAAGCTCAAGAAACTGCACGACGACGTCCTCGGCAATGAGTACGTCAAGGGCATGGTCGAATGGGTCGACCAGCACGCTGAGATCCTCTGAGAGAAAGGAAGTGAGCATGAACGTCAAGGCTCGTAACGTCGAGAAGCTCCTGACCGAGGTCGGGGTCGAGTTCCGGTTCCTGAGCAACTACAGCGGCCGATACATGTTCGGCCGGTCGGCGAAGGTCGCGTTCGACTGCAGCGTCTGGCCCGAGAGCACCCTCGGCAAGCGTCTGCTCCGCCGCGGCTTCACCGTCGACAACTTTGGCAAGGGCTACGTCTACTACTGCTGAGGAGAGAAGAATGAACAGCCGAGAAGTTCGAGCCGCCTTCTGGCGCGACCACCCGCACCTTTCCCGCCGCAAGATCACTGACTATTCGGGGAGCGGCAAGATGTACCCCACCGACGTTCGAGTCGCCTTCAGTGACTACGTCGACCACCTCTCGAAGAGTGGCCTCGTGTCTGAGGCCGTTGCCGACCGCGTCACCCTCAGCGGCGACGCTTAACAGAAAGAGAAGGAGAAAGCATGGAACAGCTCAACCTCAGCACCGTCGAGACCACCTTCAACGTCGTCCTGCTCGACGAGATCATCAGTGTCGTCCTCGATGGGCTCGACCTGGAGGACGAATTCTACGAGCAACTCGCCACCCAAATCTCATGGGGCGATGCCTACTACACGCTCGTCCACGGCACCCTCGTTGAGCGCGCCCTCTACCGGACCCTAGAGGAGGTTGAGAACCCTCGCCAGTACGTCGAGCGGGTCTCGAGCCTCATCAACGTCACCGTCGCCATCCGCGGCTGAGAAAGAACCAGAATGAAGAACTTCGCTCGACCTGAAGACCTTTCGCCGCTCGGGCAGCAGGCCCACGAGATCATCCTCGCCGCCATCGAGGAGGCCAACCTGGTCCGCTCCGGCGTCCGTGTGTTCTACTCCCCCGCCGAATGGGCAGCGCGCGGTGAGACCTACGGGCTGCGCTCGGAGCTCATCATCGTCACCGAGGACAGCAGCATCTCGCCGCTCTTGGGTGACGTCGGCTACAGCCTCGCCTTCGAGAAGCCCGCCGAGGCGCTGGCTGAGAAGCTGAGCGAGGTCGGCCTGTACGTGGAGATTTGCACTGGGTGGTACTGCGCTGTTTACCGCATCAACGGAGGTGAAGCATGAACGAGCGAATCGAGCGTCTCAACACGATGGTCGACGAGGGCCGCATCATCCGTAATCGGTGGAAAGGTACCGACAAGGACGGGCGTGAAACGGCGTGCCTGCTTGCGGCGCTGGCCCCTGAAGCGGCCGAGTATGAGGACACTGGCACATGCCCAGCGTGGGTCATGCCCAGATGGTTCGCTCACCTGACGCCGCACATGGATGACCACGGTTCAGTAGAAGCGTGGCCGCGCATGGTGCGCCGCTATGCTGCCTGCGCTTCTAAGTGGGTGGCGCATGATTCCGCCGCCTGGAAGCGCGTCGAGATTGCAGCACGCCGCGCCTCCGTGGTCGAGTCAATGACGGCCAAGGAGGTGCTCGACGTCGGCAATGCGGTTCTCGCGTGGCTAGATGCCGGCATGCCTGAGGAGTCCCGTGAAGCCCTGCAGGCGCTGACTCTGTCAACTGCGAAGGCATCGACTATCGTCTGGGCTGATTCTGCCTGGATTGTCCATCGTGCGACAGAGGGGGAAGAGTGGTGGGCGATGGCCGTAACAAATCGGAAGATGCCTTCAGAAGTCGTTGACCGCTTCACGGACGCCGTGCTGACGGCCCTTGAGAAGGAGTGTGGCTTGAACCAGAAGGAGGAAGCATGAACCTGGTAGAACGAGTGGCGCGTCTCAACAAGATGGTCTCGGGTAATCGAATCCTCCGCGGCGCATGGACTGATGGGCACGAGCGGGCATGCCTGCTCGCCGCCCTGTCTCCAGAGGCAGGCTGCCGCGAATCTGCCTCAGCCTGCCCGTCGTGGGTGATGCCGGAGTGGCTGGCGTACATGACCCCATGGATCGATGACGAGTGCAGTCACGACAACTGGGACAAAATCGTTGGCAAGTACGCGAACCTCGCTGGTCGCTGGCATGTGCTTGACGACGCCGCCTGGGATCGGTGCCACTTGGCTACGCGCCGCGCCATCTTGGCCGAGGCGATGCAGCACAATGAGCAGCGCGAGGTGAGCTCGGCCTGCGCCGCCGCCATGGCCTGGCTCGACTCGCCTGATGCAGCACGCCGCTCGGACCTCTTGGAGTCCGTGCGCAAGATCTACATCCTGTTCGAGGGGAGCGGCGAGGAGTACGCGGTCTGCACCCAAGTGGCTCGCACCGCATGGGCTGTTCTTGAGCCCCTGTCGTACAGCCACCAAGCCTCATCCGCCGCCGAGTACGCGGTTACTGCTGCGAAGTTCAAGGTCTGGAATGACGGTCGTGGGGCGCGCCCCAACGCGAGTATGGCGGCGGCTGACCGCATCATCTTCAACATCTTCGAGGTCATGGAGACTGAGATCAGCAAGAAGGAAGGATGACCGTGGTCAACAAGTATCCCGGGCCCTGCGCCTACTGCTCTGCTCCTGTTCCCGCCAATGGCGGGAAGCTGCTCAAGACGGGCCGGTTGTACCAGCCCATCCACCTGGCGTGTGAGGGCAACGGCAAGGTGGACGTCTACTCTATCGGCGGGAAGAGCTACTACCGCAACAGCCGCGGCCGTTGTGAGGACGCGCCCTGCTGTGGTTGCTGCAACATCTGAGGAGGATGAAGGATAAGCATGGGAAAGCATTGGGAAGAGAATGAGCTTGATGCCTACGGCCACTTGAACTGGACGGTGGGCAATGAAGATTGGACGGCATGTTTCGACGCGATTCGCGTCGGCGGCAGCGTGAAGTATCACGTTGTCGTGAACTGCGAGAGCGGTGGGTTCATCGACACCATCGAGACCGGCGAGCACCCCGTAGAGCGCGCGGTCGAGGCGCTGCGCGGCCTGCCCGATTATTGGGTCGGCATCTGCATCGAGCACTACGCGCAGGAGGAAGGCCGGGACGACCCTGACAGTGAGTTCTACATCTCCGACGAGGAGACCCAGCGTTGCGCGGCCTCATGGCTGGCGCACCTCAACGACTTGGTGAGTGGTCCGCCTCGCGACGAGTCTGAGGCTGACGAAGAGGACGAAGGATTCGACCCCATCCGCGACGGGTGGGTTGGCAAGAACGGGTTGCCCTGAGTCATCGGCTGAAAGCCGCTTGAATCTTAGAGGGGCGCGATGGTCGCGGCTCTCGCTGACAACGAGTGATGGAGGAACGCATGAAGTACGGACGTGAAGTGGACAACTTCTTCAGCAAGTACGAGGCTCTGACGGGTAAGGCGCGGTCGATCAAATCAATCGCGTACCTTCTGGGCATGCAGTGCGACACGGGCAGCGCGCCGCTGTGCAACGAATGCACCGAGGACTTCCCCGCGGTGGTCCGCGCCTTCGCATGGCGGTTGGCGGACCTCGGCAACGCCAGCAGCGCGCCGGACGTGATCACCGAGATGGACGAGGACTACTTCGACTTCAACTACTGCCTGCAGGAGCTCAACGACAAGCTGCGCTTCTGACGCCGCCCAACTGACGAAGAAAGGAAGAGAATGAGAAAGCTCAAGTTCGACTGCCTGGTGTTCTTGGCCCCGCCCGAGTGTCAAGGCCAGATGATTGACGTCTCCTACGCTGGAGACGCCCACGGGAATGTCGTGAAGCGGGTCCATGACCGCTCCGACCGCACGACCGAGTACTTCATCGCCGCCCTCGACTGGGAGCGCGAGAATCAGCACGAGATTCCCGGGCTCAATCGGGTGCCCTTCATCGAGGGTGAGTGGGAGCAGGTCCTCTTGGTCCAGTAACAAGGAGCGCAGAATGAAAGACCTGACAGGCGGCTACAGCCTGAAGAACATCAAGATCAACGAGAAGGTCTCCGAGGAGACCCTCTGCTTCAGCGCCAAGCTCTACTACAACAACAGGTACATTGCCGACGTGTCCAACACGGGTCACGGCGGGCAGAACAGCTACTGGTCGCGTGACTTCGAGGCCATCCGCGCCTTCCAAGCATACGCGCACTCCTTGCCGCCCGTGGTCACGCCACAGTACGGCGAGCTCAAGATGACCGCTGACCTGCTCATCGAACAGATGATCAGCGAGGTCCAGTTACGACGCTCCTGCAAGCGGCGCACTGTGTTCCGCTTGCCCAACGGCAACACGCTCGAGGTCCACGAGCCCTACAGTGCGGAGGTCAAGGCATTCATCAAGGCCAAGTATCCAGACGCAGAAATCATCAACGAGAGGTTCCAATGAGCAGCAATCTCCCCAACTGGCCAGGCGCCAGCGAAGTCTACAGCCGCGCCTACAAGGTGCTCGAGAACATGGCCGGTCGAGGTCACGTCACGGTTCTTGGAATGCGGAGCCACGTCTCCGACGACATGAGCAAGCTCATCTTCGCGCTCAATCGGGGCGACGAAGAGGTCATCAAGGGCCTGCTGCTGCAGACCCACATCTACAACTGAGAGCGACAGAAAGGAACAGCATGGGAATCATCATCTACCGCGGCCCCTCGCAACTCGACGGGCAGCCCATCCTCGGTATCGTCACGGGCGCGCGTGAGCGGGGCGGCCTTCGCCGCTCCAAGAACTCCAAGATCACCGACGGCGGTCATGCCGCGCAGTTGTGGATCATCCGCGCCGACATGCACCCCGCCGACGCGCTCAAGACGGGTGGCGACGCCAGCATCTGCGGCGACTGCAAGCTGCGCGGCGAGAACGGCAAGGGGCGCTCCTGCTACGTCAACATGAACCCCGTGTTCACGTTGTACCGCTCGTCGCCCAACATGGAGGAGGTCGACCCCTTCGACGCCGGCACCCGCTGCGACGCCTCGTCGCTGGTCCGGCTCGGCGCGTACGGCGACCCCGTCGCCCTGCCGCTGCAGGTCATCGAGCAGTTCATGGCGGGCGCTCGGTCGGTCGGTGTCGAAACCTTCACGGGTTACACGCACCAATGGAGATCCGCACACGAGAAGTTCCGCCAGATCCTGATGGCCTCCTGCGAGAGCGCCGCCGGTCATCTTGAAGCCGTTGCCGACGGCTGGCGGACGTTCACGCTGCTGCGCCCTGGCGAGAAGGTCAAGAACACCGTCCTGTGCCCCGCCTCCGCCGAGGCCGGCTATAAGACCAACTGCGACTCCTGCGGTCTGTGCAACGGGAAGCGCGACGACGGCGACAAGCGCAAGTCGGTGTTCATCGCCCCGCACGGCATCGGCCGCCGCAACGCGCCGGTCTGAGAGAAAGAGTAAAGAATGTTGTGGACTCGCCACATGGGGTGTGCGAGAACCACTGTACTAGTGTACATCAGAAAGGACGTTATGATCAACATCAATGCCGCCGTCTTCTCCGAGGCCATCGTCAACCACTGCGCCAAGAACGGCGCCAAGGTCCTGCAGTTCTCCATCTTCAACCTGCCCGGTTCCCTGCGAGCCGTCGTCCTGGCGACCGACGAGTCCGAGTACATGGTGTGGGACAGCTACTTCCACCCGCAGGACCACGAGAACGCCTGCAAGGGGCTGTGCGGCGGCTTCTACTCCAAGGAGCACACCACCGCCCTCGAAGAGTTCATCGACCGCATCAACTACGCTTCCAAGCGCGCACACAGCAAGGAATAAGCATGAGCACCGCAATCCTGATCAATCGTGTCTTCCTCGGCGCTGACCTCTACAAGCGCGGCACGCAGGTCCAGGTCGACTACGACCACTGGGCTCCGGCCATTCCCGACAACAACAAGATCGAGAGCATCGTCGCTGAGGAGTACGGCCCCGTGAGCTTCAAGCGGCTCTGGGGTCGCGGTATCCCGCCCGGGTATGTCAAGCAGATGCGCTCGACTGGGTGGGACGTCATCAACCTCGGTCAGTTCCACGTCGAGGCCGAGATTGAGATCGGCATCGCCACCACGCTGATGACCCTGCCGCCCAGCATCAAGACCATCGTCCTCTTCTCGGGGTCCGGTCTGCTGATGATGCCTGTGACCATCTGTGCCGCGGCGATGGAGATCTACGTCGCCGGTTTCTCCAGTTCGATTTCCGAGCGCCTCAAGTCGTCGGCCACTGGGGTGCTTGATCTTGAGAGCCGACATGACTGGCTGATGCCCAAGCCTAACTACTGAAGGGCAGAGAAAGGATAGTATGAACCTGCTGCAAGAAAACGACCCGCCTGAGGTCATCCGCACCGTGTGGGGCAAGCTCGAGGTTGCCCCCGATGTCTTGGGCTTCCCGCCCGCGGCCATCGACATCGTCCGGTACCAGAGCAAGTACTGGACGCTGTTCCGTACCTGCGAGCTCGACACCGGCAAGCTCGCTCGCACCGTCGATGTCCACTTCCGCGACCCGCCATCCCAATGGGGTGGTCATCACCGTACCTTGGACGAGGCCATCGCCTTCGCCCGCAAGTACCTGAGGGACAACAATGGCTGACATCTGCCCTGAAAGGATTCGCGGCTGCCTCGGCGCTGCTGGGCTCGACGTTCAGGTCACTGCCTTCGCCCGCAGTCCACAGTTCTACACCGCGACCATCCGGCCCGAAGGCAAGACCACTGTTCGCCGGCTGATCAACTTCCGCGCCGACCTCTCGGTTCGTCTGGGTCGTGACGTGTCCATCAACTACGAGGCTGGCAACCTCTTCATGCAGATCGACACCGACGAGCCCTTCTACCCAGAGCTGGTCAGCTTCCCTGAAGTCTCCCTCATCCGGTTGGGCGTCAATCCTGGCAACCAGCCTGTCACCCTCTCGCCGCCCGAGATTCCTCACATGCTGGTCGCCGGTACGACGGGCTCCGGCAAGACGGTAGCCATGATTACCCTCGCCCGAGAGTTCGACCGCCTCGGCTACAAGGTCCGGCTGTTCGACTACAAGAACTCCAAGGCCTACCAGCAGGCGGGCTTCGAGAACGAAGCTGAAGAGGCCAAGGACGAGCTTGGCCAGATTTGGCTCAGCATGGTGCGGACGATCAAGCCGCAGCCGACTGCTGCGGTTCCGCTGGTCCCGATGGTCATTCTGATTGACGAGTTCCAGGCCATGCCGTCGGAGTGCCTGTACTACGTCAAGGACCTCTTGGCTCGAGGCCGCGAGTTCAACATCCACTTGGTGCTGGCCACGCAGCATCCTACGGTCAAGGTCGTGTCGTCCGCGCTCAAGGCCAACTGCCCGACCCGCTTGGCCCTGCGTACTGCGACGGCCAGCGATAGTCGCGTGATCCTCGACCAGAGCGGCGCTGAGAAACTGCTCGGCTGTGGCGACGCGCTCCTCTCCTACGGTGGTAAAATCCAACGACTTCAGGTGTTTGCACCATGATCAACCTGCAACGATTCAAGCTGGGCCGCTTCGACGACCTGCCGCCGATGGACGGCTCCTTCTGGAAGACGCGCCTGTATGACGGTCAGCAGCGCCTCTGCGACGTCGCGCGCATCTCCTCTGACGGGCTGACCATCAGCGACGTCCGTATTCCCCATGATGAGTTCATGGGTCTCCTTGAGGCCATCAAGCTGCGCCTTGAGGACGAGACGGGTCTGGAGCCCGACTACGCATTGGAGCTCATCATCGCCTCGGCAACCCCTGGCGCGAACCTGGGAGAGGCGCTGACGCAGCACTACAAGTTCTCCCAGAAAGAGCTTCAGGACGAGACAGAAGAAGATGAGGAAGGAGACTTCGATGAAAGTACTTGTTGCGTGTGAGTACTCAGGACGCGTTCGTGACGCGTTCATCGCCAAGGGTCACGACGCCATCTCGTGTGACCTGCTGCCCACTGACGTTCCTGGACCTCACTATCAGGGCGACGTCCTTGAGCTCATTCGCCGCGAATCCTTTGACCTGATGGTCGCCCACCCGCCCTGCACATACCTCTGCAGCAGCGGGCTCC
>Ga0209087_1001455_pt1 | contig 13906 bp, 10 predicted proteins | sample S_130805_EF_Meta_FD_187321 | JGI IMG/M metagenome (GOLD analysis project Ga0209087, IMG submission 187321) | Freshwater microbial communities from Lake Simoncouche, Canada to study carbon cycling - S_130805_EF_MetaG (SPAdes) (version 2) | ecosystem: Environmental > Aquatic > Freshwater > Lake ...
CGTATTAGCGAGCAGAATTGCACGCACAAGTGCTGTGTATACGATGGAAGGGCGTTTTAACCTGTCTAACAGCCGTTTTAAGAGGGATTTCACCCCAATTGACGATGAGTGTGACTGTTACACCTGTGCGCACTACACACGGGCGTATATGCACCATGTATTCCGTGGCAAAGAAATCGTTAGCGCAACCCTTGCAACGATTCATAACGAACGATTTATTGTGCGCTTGGTAGATCAAATGCGCCAGGCATTACTAGATGGAAACTTTGCCGATATGAAGGCAGATTTCTTAGGCCGCTATACGCACCGAAGCGGGCAAGCCAGGGATTGATTACCCCTTAGGAACAGTGGGCAGGTTCCAGTTAAATTTGATGGACAGCTCGCGCACCAAGACCACAACCATGCCAGCAACCAGAACCGAGATGGCTTCGTTGAGCTCCAAGGAATCTAAGGCTAGATAAACAAGTGCCCCAGAAAGACAGGCGGTCCCAACGGTTTCGCGGTGCAACAGCACTGGCTCTGTTTGGCACATGATGTCTCTAAATAATCCACCAGAGACCGCACCGATTAAACCAAGGACAGCTGCTGCCACCAATGGCGCATCGTTAGAAAGTGCGAACTGAACACTAGAAACAGTTGCAACAGCTAATCCCAAAGTATCAAGTGAAAGGGCAAAGCGACCAACATCTTGGGTCTTGCCCATAGCAACGGTAATTAAGAACGCAGCAACGATGGGTGCAAACAACCATGGGCGCTGCACCCAGGGTGGCTGCTCCCCCATAAAAAGATTACGAAGTGTGCCACCTGATATTGATGCAACGGCTGCAATAAATAAAATGCCACCAAAATCTAAACCTTTATTGGCTGCAACTCTGGCTCCAACTAATGCAAATGCAAAGGTTGAAACAAGGTCTAGGCCAAAGACTAAAAGGTCTAGATCCACGTGCAGCGCTACTTCTTAAGGGATAGACGAGCCTCGCGGCGGATGCGTTGTTCCTTTGGATCTGGAACCGGAACTGCTGAAATCAAACGCTTGGTGTAATCATTCTTTGGATTCTTCAAGATCTGATCACGATCGCCAACTTCAACAAGTAGACCATTTTGCATCACTGCAATTCGGTGCGACAAGATGTCAACAACTGCTAAGTCGTGTGAGATGAACAAACACGCAAAGTTCAACTTGCCCTGTAGCTCTTGCAAAAGATCTAAGAAGCGGGCTTGAACAGAAACGTCGAGTGCAGATGTTGGTTCATCGGCAATGAGTAGATCAGGAGTGAGTGCTAGAGCACGTGCGATGCCAACGCGCTGTCGCTGTCCACCTGAAAGCTCATGTGGGTAACGGTTGCGGTAGCTACGAGGCAATTCCACCTGATCTAGCAACTCTTCGACCTTATGTGCCAGGTCTGCGCCCTTTGCAAGTCCTGCCAAGAACAGTGGCTCACCAATTGATTCACCAATTGGCAGACGTGGGTTAAGAGATGAAGCTGGATCTTGGAAAACAATTCCGGTGTGGCGGCGAATTGCGAAAAGCTCTTTTTGAGTTGCATGGCTGATGTCTTTGCCAACAATTTCTAGTGAGCCTTCCTTGATTGGAAGCAAACCGATTGATGCACGTCCAACAGTTGTCTTTCCTGATCCTGATTCGCCAACCAGGCCAACAATTTCACCTGGGTAGATTTCAAGACTGAAGTTTTTCACCGCAACAAATGCTGGGATGCGACCACGCTTTGGATATTCAATGGTGACATTGTCTAACTTCAACACTGGTTGTGGCTTTGCGTTTTCCTTATAAGGAAGCTCGCGCTTTTTAGTTGAACCAAGCTTTGGAACTGCACCAAGAAGTTGCTGGGTGTACGGATGAGTCGGCTTATTAAAGATCTGATCTGCAGTTCCTGCCTCAACGGTGATTCCATCCTTCATCACAAGGATGTGATCCGCCATATCTGCAACAACGCCCATGTCGTGGGTAATCAAAAGAATTGCAGAGTTGAGCTTGTCTTTAAGTCCACGCATTAAATCTAGAATTTCAGCCTGAACCGTCACATCCAGGGCAGTTGTTGGCTCATCTGCCACCAAAAGTCCTGGGTCACATGCAAGTGCTTGCGCGATCATTGCACGCTGGCGTTGTCCACCGGACAGTTGGTGTGGGTACTTATTAATTGATTTTTCAGGATCTGGAATATCAACCAAGGTAATAAGTTCAACTGCGCGAGCATGTGCCTCTTTAGGACCCATATCAAAGTGATTGCGAAGAGTTTCCATGATCTGGAAACCAATTGTGTAAATAGGGTTCAGGGCCGTCATTGGCTCCTGGAAAATGTAAGCAACTTCTTTTCCACGGAACTTACGAAGAGTTACAGCCTTTGCGTTAAGCATCTCTTGGTCTTTAACTTTTACAGATCCAGACATACGAGCATTTGATGCCAGCAATGACATCAAGCCAAGGGCTGTTGTTGACTTACCAGAACCTGATTCGCCAACGATGGCGGTAACTTTGCCGGGTTCTAGTGAAAGGTTCATCCCAATAACAGCTGGGTACCAAACTCCATCTACCCAGAAATCAACATTAAAATCTTTGATCTCTAAGACTGGCTTACTCATTTGGTTGACCCCATCTGTGAGAAACTTGCGAAATGACGAATAGTGAAAAGTTCAGACCCGGAAGTGCGATTGCCAGTGGCTGGATTCTTATCGCCTTCTTTGTCGGATTTATTGTTCAAAGTTTTTTCTACGGCGGCGACATCATCCTGACACTTGGAATCTGTGGCGCCGGTGCTTTTGGTTCTTACCTGCTCTTCCTTAAGCCCTACGTTCTGCTCTTTGATGAAGGCATCAAGATTGTTAACCCAACCAAAGAGATCACCACTACGTGGGATTTGGTTGAGGAGATCGAAACCAAATACAGCATGTCCATCCAGATCAGAGATGAGACTTACTACGCCTGGGCCGCTCCAGCTCCGAGTGGTCGTCACAGTAGAAGAATGCACAAGACTGATCTTCTTCCCGGTGCTGATGCTCCGCGACGTGTAGGAGACTCGCTTAAAAGTGACTCTGGGGTTTGCGCTTACATGGCTAACATCAGAAGAAAAAACTTCACTCCCGGTGGTGCCAGCGAATTTGAAATCAGTACCGACAACTCCGGCCTTTACATCTTCATAGCTCTGGCACTGATCGGCGTTGCTGGCGTTCTTATTTAAAGAATTAATCATTTGCTTGAGCCAACTTTCTGGCTGTAGCTGACTCTTGGCGCTCCTTCTTAGAGATACGACGACGCTGACGTGGATCAAAAGCATCGCGCAATCCATCACCAATGAAGTTAATACTAAGAGCGATAGAAATAATAAATAATCCTGGATACCAGAACAGCCATGGACGAGTTGTAAATGAGTCCTGGTACTGGCTGATCAGTAGGCCGAGTGAAACATCTGGTGGAACCACACCAAAGCCGATGTAGCTAAGTGCCGTCTCAAGCAAGATCGCACCTGAGAGCAACAGCGTTACCGAAACAATGATTACACCGATTGCATTAGGCAAAATGTGCTTAAAGATGATGCGCTTATTTGTCGCACCTGCAACTCGGGCGGCATCTACGAACTCTCGCTCACGAAGGGATAAGAACTCACCGCGAACAAGTCGTGAGAGACCGGTCCATGCGAACAAACCAAGCAATAGCGCTAGGAATGTGGCTCCGAGGTTTCCGTAACGATAACCAATAACAGAACCAATGATGATTACTGGGATTGTGATCATGAAGTCCACAAAACGCATCAGGATCGCATCAATGCGGCCACGATAGAAACCAGAGATTGAACCAACAATAATTCCTAGAGTTGCGCCGATTCCACCAATAATTACCATTACTGAAATTGAACGCTGCGTGCCCTTCATAACTAGTGCGAAGAAATCGCGACCAATGTCATCTTGACCAAATGGGTGTGTGCCAAGGCCAATTCCCTGTCCACCTAAGAACTTAGGAAGAAATGAAATCGTTGGACACCCAACTGTGTCATTAGGGCAATCACCAAAGCGAAGCTCAGGCAGATCCTCTGGTGTCCACTTCCACCAACCAGGAACACGCCAGATTCCAAATAATCTAAAGTCCAAAGCTGTGAATGCTAAAAGTACGATTCCGATAAGGGTGTACAACGAGATGACTGCTGCGCGGTGACGAAAAAATCGCTTACGAACAATCTGACCTTGGCTTAAGCCTTCGATCTCTTTGTTTTGAATTGCGTTCTCACCTGAAAGAACTTCTGTTGACTCAACGCTTGCTTTTGATTTGCGTGCCATCTTTATGCACCACTTCCTACTCGAATACGTGGGTCTAAGGCTGAGTACAACAAATCTGCGGCAAAGTTAGCAAGCACTGCAAGAGTTGCAGTAATAAAGAAAACACCCATCAAGAGATTGAGGTCTTGTGCGCGAATACCTTGGAGCGCCAAAGTACCCATGCCAGACCAAGCAAATACGCTCTCTGTAATAAATGCTCCACCGATTACTCCAGCAAAATCTGCAACCAAAATAGTTGCAATTGGAATCATTGTGTTACGGAAAGCGTGGCGCATAATTACTGTGCGCTCTGAAAGTCCCTTTGCACGTGCTGTGCGGATGTAATCTTGATTCAGAACTTCTAGCAGTGTTCCGCGAGCAAATCGAATATAGCCAGCAAAGCCAATAAGAGTTAGGGCAAGTGTTGGCAAGAATAAGTGTGTGACAACATCCAAGCTAGAAATCCAAAAATCGCTGGTATCTAGCAAGTCATTGCGCTGACCAACTGTTGGAACTGGGCGATAGTTAATCGCATCTGTCTCCATGTATGGCTTCCAGGTCTGCATGAACTTATCAACTAGCACCAAGCTTGCAGAAAGAACAGCCGTGATAATCGAGGTGCGAACAATTGGTGCACGATCAATCTTTGAAAATGCCAGTCCCACAAAGACTGCTGTAGTGATCAAAACACAGGCCATCAGGAAGATACTGAGGGCGCCAGGATGATTATCAAATACCCAGTTAACTGGGTAGAAAGCAACCACTGAAAGCCCTGCCATCGTTAAGGATGCACGAAGAGCGGCCTTATTAATAAGTCCGACTGAAAGTTGAGTAACTCCAAAAGCGATTCCGATAGAAAGTGCTAGAACAACAACTGGGCCAAGTGATGGATTGAGCAACCAACCCGTAATGTCAAAAATAGTTACCAAAGCACTTGATGCCGCAAATGCCACACCATACGTCGTCCAATAAGTTTTTCGTGACCCACCAACTACTGAGGCCCAGAACAATCCGCTAACAAGTCCGATGCCGATGATCCAATTAATAGGGATGTTGGGCTCTCGTAAGAAATTGTTAAATGAAATTGCTAGGTATTCTTTCAAAAGCACTGCAACCCAAAAAACTGGAAGTGAGAAAAGCAAGAAAGCAATAAAAGTCATTGAGTAGTCAAAGCGGCTGTATTGACGAAGTGCTGTAACGATTCCGATCATGATTCCGAGCACAGCTGCAAACAATGTTGCGGCGGCTACAAGGCGCAAAGTAACTGGAATAGCAAGAGCTAGCGAATCGACAACTGCTGAGCCATCGCGGCCAATACCAAAATCAGGATTTCCTACGAATACCCCTAGGACCCCCTTTAGCCATAAGAAGTAACGCAATGGCGGTGGAACATCTAACTGGAGTTCGCGTGTCAATGATGCAATAAGAAAGTCGCGGTTTGGATCTGTACTCAAACGCAGATCTGCCGTTGGGTCACCAGAAATTGCGGCAACGTTATACAAAATAAAACTAGAACCAAAGAGGATGACACCCAAAACTCCGAGCCGTCTTAGAACAAAGGCAACCATCGTGTGTGTATTCCCCTCACAATTAAGAAAATTTTAAGTAACGCCCGACTATACAGCCAAAGGACGCCCGGAGAGTGATCTCCGAGCGTCCAAAGGACTGAATAGGTAATGCTAACTAAGGGGGTTAATCCTTAGTATGACCACTCCCAGTAGTTCCAAACGATTGTTGGAGATAGTGGGCCTGGCTTTACATTCTTTAGATCCTTGTTAACTGCAACAACACCAGGGTGAATGAACACACCAATTGTTACTGCATCAGCGTTAGTTAGACGCTCGATCTGAATGTACTTTGCGATCAAGAGTGACTCTGGAAGTGGTGAATCCAAAGTATCGATAATCGCATCTACAGCCTTGTTGCTGTAACCAATGATGTTGTTTCCACCATCAGTATCAAATACTTCAGCTGACTGACGCTGTGTTACAGATGATGCAACCCATGCGAAGAAGTAAGCATCGTAATCTGAGTTACCAAGCTTTGAAGGCCAGTCAGTACGTACGTCACCAACTAGATCAAAACCAACCTTTGCCATGTTTGCCTTTGCAAGTGCAAATTCAGCAGCACGACGTGGGTTGTTACCTGGAACAAGAACGCGAACCTTTAATGGGCTCTTCAATGCATTTGGATAGAACTTCTGTACCAATGCAAGTGCTGACTTGTTACGTGACTCTTGTGATCCACGTGAGTAGAAAGAAGAACCGTTAGCAGCAACTAGCTTGTCGTATGCAGCTGATCCTGGTGCTAACCATGTTGAACGAATTGGCTCTGTTACACCGTTAATTGGTGCAATCAACTTCTCCATGATTTCGTTACGTGGTAGTGCAAGCAAGAATGCTTGACGTAGAGCCTTTGACTTAGCGCCATCCTTTACAGAGAACAAACCTGTGTATGGAGCCTCATCAGGAACTGTGTCGTAGTGAAGATCCCAGTGCTCGTAAGCAACTTCGTCCTTACCAACAACGTTTACGTTCTTGATTGCCTTTAGCTTTGCTACACCGTCAGCAGTTGCCTGACCTGCGTAAACATCTAGCTCGCCGTTTGCAAGAGCCTGAGCTGCAGCTGTTCCGTCACCAATGAACTTGAATACAACTGTATCTACTGAACCGCTTAGAGCTGGTCCTGAGTTGTACTTTGGGTTCTTCTTTAGTGTTACAGAAGTCTTTGCAACTGCGCTTTCAATCTGGAATCCACCGTTACCAACAAGAAGCAATGGGTTTGTCTTGTCGTTAACAGTTGTAATTGTGAAATCCTTTGACCAAACATCACCCATCTTCTTAAGAAGAGCTGTGTCCTTATTCTGGAAAGCCTTTACAAAGCGCTCACGAGCTGCAACGTTTTCAGCAACAGTTCCAAGCTTGTCCTTGCCTTCAGCCATCAATACAAGTGCGTGTACTGATGATGGTCCTGGGCCGTATAGATCCCAGTTAGCAATCTTCTTCTTGAACTGCAATGTAACTGTCATCTTGTCAGCAGAAAGAACTGGCTCTCCAACAATGTTGTTTGCATAAACGCCTGAGTAACCGAGACCGTTGAATGCAGGAGGAGTCTTCTTATCTGTTGGATCTCCTAGGCCAGCAGCCTTTGAGTATGCATCAGATGACAAAACGTGTGAAAGTAGAAGGTCTTCACCAGTAATTGGTGTTCCGTCTGACCATACGCGGCCAGGGTTAACTGTCCACTGGGTACGGAAATCAGTTGCTGTGTTCTTTACAATCTTGTAAGAACCAAAAACTGTGTTCTTTACTAGTTCCTTCTTGTTGTTGTAATAGTTAAATCCAGCACCTTGTAGGTATGAAACTGCAGAACAAGTTGTTGAGTTTGTAGCTGAAAGGCTGCAGTTCAAACCTGTAATTGAGTTAGTTTCATGCAAGATAACCGTTGAACGAGTTGCAGCTTGTGCTGGTGTTAGCAATGTAAATGCCAACGCCGCTGAGGCTGCAGTTGCGAGCGCAAACTTTGCGCTACGTGTGAACTTCATAGTTCCTCCTTGAGGGTTAAAGAAAAGCGTCTGTGGAGAGTCGACCTACCCCATAGGCGCTTTTGGTGGACGAAGTCTGCCTTAGTGAACGCCAGATGAGCAACAGGAGAACAGTTTGCATCTACGTCTGCTTTATAACGGCCAGATAAAGATTTGCTGGGAGTAAGGGTGATTTCTTGACTATTGGGAAGGCTTGGCGGTCTCTGCGATATTGAGCAAGAAGCCAATAGATAAGAAGGCAAGAGTTGTCGCGATGACTCCCCCGACATACATCGGCAACCGCAGGCTGTAGTGGGCAAGCACCCCACCTAACAATGATCCGATCGGCATCATCCCCCACACCAAAGTACGGCGGGTTCCGTGGATGCGACCGTATAGCTCATTGGGAATAACTGTTTGATACGTAGCCATCAAGAGAATGTTCCATTGTGAAATAGCAAAACCCCCAAAGGTTGCAAGGGCCACGAAGATATAAATGTTGGGCGAAAATCCTTGAAGCAATAAGACAAGTGAACTTGAGGTAATGCCAAAGGTCATCACATTGCTTCGTCCAAATTTCTCTGACAGTCGCGGTGCCATAAACGCACCAGCGATGGCTCCAATTCCTTGAATTGTAAGAATCACACCAAAGAGCTGTTCTGGAAGTTCAAGTTCTTTAATGATGAACAAGACCATGGTCGCCGTGCCCATCGAGTAACACACGCCAATGGATGCGGTGGTAATAACAAGTCTGCGCAAAACCTTTTCGTTAAACAGATATTTGATACCAAACTTCATATCTGCCACAAACTTAGTTTTCTCTTTTTCAACATTATCGGTGCGAACATCTTGGAGATACTTAATGGGAATTGATAGTGCCAACAATGACGCAACAGCCAAGCCAAGACTATTGATAAAGAAAGGCAGGGCAATTGCTATCGCATATATAAAGCCACTTATAGGTGCGCCTACAAATCCCTGAATAACCGTTTCTGAGATTTGTAGGCGTGAATTACCTTTTTCAAAGTTCTTCTCTTCTAAAATCTGTGGAATCAAAGATTGCGCTGTTGTATCGGCTGCGACTTCGCACACCCCAATTACAAATGAGGCGAAAAGCAACCAATAAATAGTCACATGATCTGTTGCAATCAAAAGAGCCAGGACACCAACCACCGCACTTCTTGTCGCATTTGCACCAGCCAGGATGAAACGCCGGTCAACGCGGTCAACCATTGCGCCAATTGGGATTGCAAATAGCAACCAAGGCAGCATCACCATGGCACCAATTGCTGAAATTAAGACTGTGCTGTCGGTTAGAGAGATTGCCAGCAAAGGTGCTGCTGCAATGAGGATGCCGTCTGAAAGGTTTGAAACGATGCTAGATGCCCACATGCGGTTAAAAGCTGGACCCATGCCTGCAACCTTATAGGACGGGCTCAAATAAGAAGTAGTTTTCGTGCCTTTTCTACCGCTGTATGGCGACCATCAACATCTAGCTTGCGATACACATTACGCAAGTGAGTCTTCATTGTGTTCTGCGAAATATGCAGTTGCTTTGCAATCGCACTGATGGGATTACCTGTTGTCAGATGCTTCAAGATCTCAAGTTCTCGGTTGGTCAATTTTTCTTCAAGTGCGCCGGTATCTGAATTTGAATTCTTAATCCGTTCTGACATCTCTTGCACCACGCTTTCTATGAAGATAGTTGGCTTAGCTGCAGCAGCCTTCACCATGATTGGATAGAGCCGGTTTTGTCGAACAAAATACTCATGAAAACCGACCTCCGCCCCAAGGTCAAGTGCGGTCCGTAAGTAACTAAGTGCCACATTTTCTTGATCGAGATTGATTGTTGCTTGATACAGGATCTTGTTCACTCTCTGACGCGGGGTTGTTTCAGGCATCTGGGCAACTAATGCATGAATACGCTTGGGATCTGCTTCAAACTTCAAGTTCATATCTATTTGGCGCACCATTTCGATTTTTGGCATCCGCTGTAATAGTTCTTCAGCACGCTTCCAGTCGTTTAAGACAAACCGCAAGAAGACATCAGTGACATCGATGATCCAGCCCAATTGATTTGGAGTTTGCAGGTGCTTATGTTTTTCGCGTTGTGCGGCTAATACATCAACAACATGCGTGATTTGCCCTTGAGTTATCTGAATTCTTGAGCGAGTCCCAATAGAGACAAAATACCAAGGCCACATTCGAGCAGAATCAGCCCTTTGCTCAATTTTATTTGAGGTTTCAATTGATTGATTCAATTGAGAAAGTTCGAGCTCGCATCTAGATAAAACCAACATCGCATCAAATGGACCGGCGATCCCGGAGTAACCATTATTTTCTGCCTGAGCAATAGCAATCGATGCAAACTCTGCAGCTTCAAAGAATCGTCCTTGACACCATAGGGTCAACGAGGTCATGCATCCAATGTGATAAGCCGTGATTGCTTGATTTTTTCCATCCTGAAATTTCTTGGCTCGAAGAAGGCAATCTTCCACCAGCTCTTCATCATCATAAATATATGCAATATCTGCTTGCAGACGCAGTAGGGCAATTTTGTCCACATTTTCGATTCCGACTGATTCGTAATCCTTTGCTAGCGCTTGCTTAATCATGATTTGTGAACGCTCAAAATCACCGCGCGCAAAGTAAACATGAGACATAACCATGGCGGTTAATTGATTAAGAAATTCTAAGCGCGGATCTTGGGTAGCCACATAACTCAACTCTGCAGCAATGCTCTCTGCTTTCTCGAAATCTAGGTTCACCATGTGGCCCACAACTTCAATGGTCTTCTTCATCATTTCACCTGCAGGGCTATCGTCTGCCCCGTATTGAGCCCATCGAATAATCTGATCACCACGACCTATAGCGGCCATATCTCGAATAGAGATTCGCAGGATTTCAGTAATCTGCTCATTGTTTCCAGATTGAAAGATATGTTCTAAAGCTTTCGCAGGCGCTCCCTTTGAAATGAAGTGCTGGGCAAGTTTTTCGTGAGTTCTATTTTCAAGGCTTTTATTCTGACTGCGCAGTTCTTGAAGCACATCAAAAACAATTGGATTTAAAGTGTAATTGCGTTGATATCCAGTGGAAACAGATACAAACATTCCATCAATAGCCAATTTATTGATATAGGTTTCTGAAAAATCTTCACCAAGAATGATTGCAGCAACTTCAAGATCAAATTCATCAACTATGCTCAGTTTCAGCAGATTGTGCCTGTTTTCATCACTGAGTGAATTAAAAGATTCAAGTGCCAAAATGCCTAATGGGTTGCCTGACTCCGTCATTTTGAATTCAGTCACAGCACTTCCCCGTGAAATATTCTTGGCCATCATTTGGATCGCAGCTGGCCAGCCACTGCACTTAGCAAGATGCTTTGAAATTGCCGGATCTTTAATGTCCAAACCATTTAGCTCACAAATAACCGCAACTTCTTCCTCTGAAAACTTCAGGTCTTGACTTGTAATCAAGCAAAGGTTGCCAAGACTTGCATAACGCGCAAGTGATGTTGCTGGAGTTACTCTTCGGACAATGACGACATGAACATTGTTTGGCAAGTGATCAACTAATGCCTGTGCAAATGGCGTTACTTCTTGAGCATCTGCAGCACCGTTATCAATGACAAAGTTAAAATCTTCCTTCACAGCACTTGCTTCACGAACCATAAAGTTTATGTAGCTATCTGCAGATAAAAATCTTTCACTTTCAAAATCAGCACCAAATTTAGGCAAAACATTTCTAACCGCTTGCACGATGTGTGAAAAAAACATTTGCGGTGAATCATCTGGGTCAACTGCGCACCAAATGGTTGGACGAGATTGCGCGGCTGCCCATTCAGCCACCAACATGGTTTTTCCATATCCAGCTGGTGCAGCGATGATCGTCGCACCAGGCATGTTCGTCTCAAAGAGATGAAAAAGGTGCTTTCTACTCAGAAAATTCGCAGGCACAGCTGGGGGTACGGTGCGAGCCAGATTCACCCCAGGGATTACGCCTTGTTTCATGCGTACAGGGTGATGGCTCACCCGGGCTTAATCAAGGCTGCCTCACCCCATAGGGGGTGAGATCAAGAGGTTATTTCTGAAGGGTTACGTCTACGCCAAATTCTGCTTGATTTGCTCTGCGTGGTTGTTGGCATGACGCGTGTACGTCTCAAGCCAACGCTTGAGTGAATACTCTCCAGCTTCGGTGTGAGTTCCTGTGAGCTCTAGCTGCTCAGGCTTTAACCGTTTGATGATGTCTAGGGATCCAGCTCGAACGGAGGCAAAGACTGCGATTGAATTTTCAATCGGTAACTCTGTGTATCCAAGGGTTTGATCCTTAGCCCACAAGTTCTCGTCATACCCCTGAATTACTGGGTTGGGCTCTGCCACTAATCGTCGCAGGCGCGCATATGACTGGGCTTCACTATCTGCGCAGTGGTGAATTACTTGGCGAGAACTCCAGTTTTCACCATCATTCACATCCAACTTATCTGCAGGCACAGAAGTCGCAATGTCTAGAAACTCTTTAGTTGCTGCTTCATAGGCAGAAGCGATCTCTTGAATATTCATGGCTATCCAATCTTTACGATCTGAGATGAGTGGGTCTCGATCATGTGGCCGTCATCTTCAACCTTGTCGATCAGAAGAACAACAATGATGACAAGCAACCCGGCGATGATGCCCAGCAGTAAGCCAGACTTCTTATCTAAGTTAATCTGCATTGCATCCTCTTTCACTCGATTATTTAGTGTAGCCCTGGAATCGTTTAATGAGGAGGGTGAATTGTGCTTTTAAGCTGGGAACTCGCCCTTAACAAGGAAGTACACGCGGCGGGCCACAGCAACAGCATGGTCTGCAAAGCGCTCGTAGTAACGTCCTAGCAAAGTAAGGTCGATTGCAGATTCAATCGTGATTCCCCCACCGCTATTGGTGATTCCAATGATGACCTTCTTGTGCAATTCATCCATCTCGTCATCATCTTTTTCAACCTGCAACGCCATCTCGGTATCTCTGGTTGTAATAACTGTTGCAACCTTTGTTGCAAGCTTTTCTGCAACATGTCCCATTTCGGTAAATGCTAAAACTAAATCTGAAGGGATCGCATTGTTTGGGTGGCGAAGACGCGCAACTTTTGCAATGTGGTGTGCTAGATCGCCCATGCGCTCAAGGTCTGCGCTCATGCGAAGGGCCGTAATCAATGCGCGAAGATCTGAAGCAACCGGTTGTTGTCGAGCAATGATGTCGATGATGCGAGCATCTAATTCGTGCTGGTAATCATCGATTCTTACATCAGTTGCAATTACCTCTTCGGCAAGGTTGAGATCAGCAGTTAGAAGTGCTTTAGATGCCTTAACAATTGATTCTAAAACCATGTTTGTTAGGTCTACCAAGGATTGAGAGACGCCGTCTAACTCATCCTGAAACGCTGATCTAATAAGGGCCATGGGTGCAACCTAAGGCTCAATGGTTAACATATGCAATCTATTGGGTTAACGAGCGGTTAACTGGGGTTTTAGCGCGATAGAGTTTCGTTATGAGGTTAAAGCGCAGGGTTATGGATGAGGCCACAGACCCTCGTCTCCTGCCTGAGATGCTTTTAAAGACCCTCAATAATCTAGATGGAGAAGCCCTGGTTCTGGCCCCAGGTGAACAGCCAATTTTTGCATCATCTGGAATTGAGCGCCTTGGAATTTTAAGGGATGGGCGAATTGATAGCCCAGAGTTGCTCGCCACAATAAGAGTTGTTCGTCGCACAAACACTAAGCACACAGGTCGCATTGATATTCCGCGTGGACCAATCGGTGAAGGTATTCACGAATTAACGGTAAACATATTTCCTTTAACTGAAGGTGATCTAGTTATTGTTCTAATCTCTGATGAGAGCGAAGCTCAGCGCGTTCACGAAATTCGCCGTGACTTTGTTGCGAATATTTCGCATGAGCTTAAAACTCCTATTGGAGCACTTTCACTTCTGAGTGAAGCGGTGTTGGGTGCAAAGGATGAGCCAGATGCGGTAACTATGTTTGCAACGCGCATGCAATCAGAATCTAAGCGCTTAACTGACTTAGTACAAGAAATTATTAACTTATCGCGAATTCAAGATTCTGATCCTTTGCAAGTTGCA
>Ga0209087_1001457_pt1 | contig 13898 bp, 13 predicted proteins | sample S_130805_EF_Meta_FD_187321 | JGI IMG/M metagenome (GOLD analysis project Ga0209087, IMG submission 187321) | Freshwater microbial communities from Lake Simoncouche, Canada to study carbon cycling - S_130805_EF_MetaG (SPAdes) (version 2) | ecosystem: Environmental > Aquatic > Freshwater > Lake ...
CGACCCCCGCGACCAACCTGCTCTACGGGCTGGATGCGGCCTGCGACATGCTGCTCGAGGAAGGGCTCGACAACGTCTTCGCCCGGCATGAGCGCTATGCCGAGGCGACGCGCCGCGCGGTGCGGCACTGGGGGCTCGAGGTCCAGGTCGAGGATCCGCGGCACTATTCCCCGGTGCTGACCGCGGTGCGGCTGCCCGAGGGTCACAGCGCGAATGCGCTGCGCGCGACCATCCTCGAGAAGTTCAACATGTCGCTCGGCAACGGGCTCGGGCGGCTGAACGACCGGGTGTTCCGGATCGGGCATCTCGGCGATCTCGGCCCGCTGCACCTGGTCGGCACGATCGGCGGCGTCGAGATGGGGCTGGCGGTGGCGGGCGTGCCGCACAGGCCGGGCGGCGTCGTGGCGGCGATGGGCTACCTGAACGGCAACGCCTAGCCTGCGATCGTCCGAGGTGCTTGCACCGAAGGGCGTGAATTGCAGGCTTGACCCGACCTGCGATCGTCCGAGGTGCTTGCTCCGAAGGGCGTCGATCGCAGCCTGCAGCCTATCCGGCCATCGCCAGCGCGCGCCGCTTCACGTCGGCGACGCGCGCCGTCCAGCCCCGCCCGAAGGCGCCGTAGGTCGGCAAGCGGCGATAGTAGTCGAGCCGCGCCTCCGCCAGCCGCGCGACCAGTTCGCGTGGCGGCACGGCGGCAACCTTCGCCAGCGTCGCCGGCCCGAGCTTGCCGTCCGGCACCGCGCCGACCGCCGCCTGCAGCAGCCGCGCCGAGCGGCCGATGCCGGCATTCACGCCGAAATCGAAGACCATCAGGTCGACGCCCGCCGGCAATGCGTCGCACTGCAACGGCGCCCAGTAGCGCGCCCGGTAGATCGCGGCGGATTCCGCGACCGACAGCGCGCGCACCTCGGCGACCGAGACGTCCCGGTGCCGCCAATCCGCCAGCGTCCGCAGCGTGATGCCGTGGTTGGTCGCGCCGCCGGGATCGCGCGGATCGTTCACGAAGCCGCCCTCGGCGGCGAGGATCACGGGGATGCAGGCCTCGAAGCGCGAGGCGGGCGCCGGCGCTGGCAGGTTGGGTCGCCGCAGGGCCGCAGGCCCCGCAGGCGCGACATCGCCCTGCAGTGAATAAGTCAGCGCGGCGCCCATGCTATCGCCCCCGCGGCGCACTCCGCAGCGTCTCGGTGGCGACGCCGCGCGCCTTCTCGATGGTGCGCAGCGTGCCGAGGCCGAGCATGCCGGTCAGCAGCTCCCAGAGGTTGTTGTCGAGCGTCGGCAGCGCCGGCAGGTCGAGCCCGCGCGCGGCGAAGCTCCAGCTCACCAGCGGCACCGCCAGGTACTGGTAGCCGAGTGCTACGACGCAGACCCAGCCGGCGCCGGGCCGCCAGCCGGCGACGAAGAGCGAGGTGTTCTCCGCCTCCTGCCGGTTCGCCGCCATCTGCGCGGAGTCGGAGGCCTGGATCGCGGCCATGAGCTGGGCTTCCGCCTCGGCGGCCGCCTTCGCGCGCGCCTCCGGGTCGGGGATGAGGGAAGCGAGGCGCTCCAGGATGGGCGCAAGCACGGGCAGCAGGAGGGCGAACACGGGCGTGTCTCCTCGGCGGGGAAGGGGATCGGGGATGTGGGGGAATGCCGCGGGCGCAATGCGGCCGTTGGCAGGCGGACTATGCGCAGATCGAGCGGGGTGGTGTCAAGATTTTATTCTTAGAAAGCCCGCTCAACCGAGGCTCGGCCGCAGCGGCGCCACCGCTGCCTCGACCGGCGCCACGGTCACCAGCCGGCCACCCTGCCATTGCAGCAGGACCGGCCAGGCGCGCTGGTTCTGGCCGCGCTCGTCGAAGCGCAGCCCCCAGCCATTGGCGAGCCCGCCTTCCGCGATGTCGAGCGCGGCAAAGGCGGCGCGTGGCCTCTCGCTGCCTTTCAGCAGTGCCTCCAGCACCGGCTCGACGCCGGCGAAGGCGGCCAGGCTCTGTCCGGAGCGCGGCGCGCTGCCGTAGCGCCTGCGGTAGCGCTCGATGAAGGGCGCGACGCCGGATGCCACCCGGTCGTTCACCGCGAGCGGCGGCACGTCGACGACCAGCACGCCCTCGATCGCCGGCCCCAGCGCCTGGGCGGTATCGGCGAGCCCGTAGCCGGCGCCGAGCCCGATCACCATGCGCGGCTGCCAGGCCGCCTCGCGCAACGCGCGGAACAGCGGCGCGATGTCGTTCGGCGTGCCGGCATGCAGCAGCACCTCGACGCCCTCTCCGCGGAGCCGCTGCACCACCGGCGCGAGTTCGGTGCCGCGGGCGGGCTGGGTCAGCAGGCTCGGGGCCGCAAGGTTGCGGGCGCGCGCCTCCGCCTCGCAGCAGGCGGCGAGCGACTGGCCGGTCATGCCCTCGTCGGCCAGCACGGCGAGGCGCAGCGTGTCGGGCGCGCGCGACCAGGCGCTGGCGAGCTGCTCGGCGATCGCCTCAACGGCGCGGCGCGCCAGGTCGGTGGCGCTCGGGCAGGTCCGGACGATCTGGCGGAAGCCGCGCTCGAGCAGCGGGTCGGCGACCGCGCCGAGCTCTATGAAGGGGGTCTCGGCGAGCTCGGCGGCCTGGCTCGCGGCCGCCGATTGCGCCGCGGCGCCGGTGCCGAAGAGTGCTGCGACCTTGTCCTGCCCGAGCAGGCGACGGGCTTCGGCCTGGGCCTGCGCGGGATCGGCTGCCTCGCCGCGCAGCAGGCGGATCGGGCGAGTGGTGCTGCGCGCCTCGATCGCAAGCTCGAGCCCCCGCAGATTCTCGTCGGCGACGAGGGCGAGCGGGCCGGTTGCCGGCACCAGCACGCCGAGGCGCAGCTCATTGCCTTGCCCGAGGGCCGGGCTGGCGGCGCCAGCGATCATGGCGCCCAGCAGCGGGCGGCGCGCGATGCGGGCCTGGCCTCTGGCCATCGAGGATCCGTCAGTCGGTGGTCTGCGCGCAGTGTTCCGCCGCGCGCGCCGCGACGCAAGGCCGCTTGCCGCGCCTGCGACGCAAGGCCGCTTGCCGCGCCTGCGGCGCGAGGCCGCTTGACGCCGGAGGGGCGGCGCGGCACGCCGCCGACACCACGAGGGAGACGTCCGATGCTGCCGGCGAGCATGACCTTCATCGACCATGGCGCGGGCGGCGCGCCGGATGTGCTGAAGCCCGCGACCGGGCCGCTGCCGACGCCCCGAACGGACGAGGTGCTGATCCGCGTGCAGGCGACCGGCGTCAATCGCCCGGACGTTGCGCAGCGCAAGGGCGAGTACCCGCCGCCGCCTGGCGCGAGCCCGGTGATCGGCCTGGAATGCGCGGGCGAGGTGGTGGCGGTCGGCGCCGATGCTTCGCCTTGGAAACTGGGCGACAAGGTCTGCGCGCTGACCAATGGCGGGGCTTACGCGGAGTATTGCGCGGCCCCGGCGGCGCAGTGCCTGCCCTGGCCGAAGGGCTATGACGCGATCCGCGCGGCTGCGCTGCCCGAGACCTTCTTCACCGTCTGGGCGAACCTCTTCGGCCACGGGAAACTGGCGGCCGGCGAGACCGCACTGATCCATGGCGGCACCTCCGGCATCGGCGTCACCGCCATCCAGCTGGCGAAGGCCTTCGGGGCGACGGTGATCGCGACCGCCGGCAGTGCCGAGAAGTGTGCGGCCATGACGTCGCTCGGCGCCGATGTCGCGGTGAACTACCGCGAACAGGACTTCGTCGAGGCGGTGAAGGTGGCGACCGGCGGCAAGCTGGCCAATGTCGTGCTCGACATGGTCGGCGCCGAGTACTTCAACCGAAACCTGCGCTGCCTCGCGTTGGATGGCCGGCTGGTGATCATCGCCTTCCTCGGCGGCTTCGAGGTGCCGCAGGCCGATCTGCGGCCGATCATGGTGCGGCGGCTGACGGTGACCGGCAGTACCATGCGGCCGCGCACCACGGCGCAGAAGGGTGCGCTCGCCGATGCGCTGCGTGCCAAGGTCTGGCCGCTGCTCGAGGCGGGCAAGTGTGCGCCGCCGATCTTCAAGGTGTTTCCGCTGGCGGACGCCGCGGCCGCGCATGCGCTGATGGAGAGCAGCACGCATATCGGCAAGATCATGCTCAAGGTCGCCGATTGAGTGCGTCTTTCGGCGAGGGCCTGCGCTACCTCGCCGTCTCGGTGGTGCTGTTCGGCGGCATCTGGCCGATCACCAAGGCGGCGCTCGCCCATGCGACGCCGCTCTGGTTCGCAACCAGCCGGGCGGGGCTCGCCAGCCTGGTCTGCGCGCTGCTGGTCACGGCCATGGGACGGCTGCGGTGGCCGACGCGCGCCGACATGCCGGCGGTGCTGGCGCTCGGGCTGCTGCAACTCGGTGGCTTCTTCGCGCTGAGCCACGTCGCACTCGACTACGTGCCGGCGGGGCGGACGGCGATCCTCGCCAATGTGACGGTGTTCTGGCTCATCCCGCTGTCGATGCTGGTCTTCGGCGAGCGGGTCTCGCGCGCGCAGTGGTGGGCGGTGGCGGCGGGCCTGCTGGGCGTCGTGATCCTGATGCAGCCCTGGGCGATGGGCGGCGAGGCGGTCGGCTACCTGATGCTGCTCGGCTGCAGCCTGCTCTGGAGCCTCGCGATCCTGGTGACGCGGCGCTTCCGGCCGCAATCGAGCATCCTGCAACTGCTGCCCTTTGCTTTTGGCCTTGGCGCCGTGCTGCTCGCGGCGCTGGCGCTGTGGCGGGAGCCAGTGGGCGGCATCGGCTGGCCCTCGCTGCCGCACGCGCTCTTCATCGGCATCGTCGCGGCGCCGCTCGGCACCTGGGCGACGGTGGAGGCGGGGCGGCGGCTGTCGGGCACCATGGCCTCGGTCGGATTCCTGCTGGTGCCGCTGCTCGGGGTGACGATCGCGACGCTCTGGCTGGGTGAGCCGGTCGGCTGGGACCTGCTGGCGGGCGGCGCGCTGATCGCGCTCAGCGTGCTGCTGGTGGCGCGCGGAGGTTAGCGCCGGTACCGCGCGGGACCTGAGCGCTGGTAGCACGCGGCCGGCAATCAGCCCGCTCGCGCCGCCTTTGGGATGTATACCCCCCAGATTTCCAGCGCTTCCAGAATACCGTTCCGGACTGCGGCCCAGTCGCACGCGAACATGAACTCGAGCGCCCGTCGCCGATCCGGTACGGCCGGATCGAAGCATCGGCCGAGATCGGGATGGGTGCAGACGAAGCGGATAAAGGCGCCATGCCGCAACTCGTATAGGGCGAAGAAGCGTTCGCGCAGCAGTGGCAGAATATCTTCCTGTCGTACGCCTTCCATGCCGTCGGCATCGACGGGCACGTCGACCCGCAAGCCGCCGGTGATGCTATCCGGCAGGCAAGCCAGTGTCGCGTTGGCGAAGCGTTCGTTGACGTCCCAGATCAGCTTGCGGTTCTTGCCGACAACCTCGACCAGGTGGAACACGCCCTGCGGCGTCAGCCCTGCCTCCACCCCGGCGAAAAGCCGCTCCAAGTTGATAACGTGATGCAACGATGCGTGGGCGAAGATCACGTCATAGGTACCCGGTTCGATCTCGATGAAGTTCAGGTCCGCCATGCGGAACTCGAAGTTCAGGCCTTCGGCCTCGGCGGCGGCGCGGGCCTGGCCGAACAGCGCATCGTTGATGTCGGTGCAAACCACGACGCTTGGCAGGCCGATGGCACGCGCCATGTCGAGCTCGTGCCCGCAATAGCCGCTGCCGAGGCTGAGGATACGGATCGGCCGGCCCAGATTCTGAAAGCGGGTCTTGAGGAAGGCGGCGATGCCGCCGGGTGACCAGCGCTCGATCTCCGCATGCACGTCGATCCAGTATCGGTGCCAGGCGTCATTCGCGTGGCCGCCGGCTTCCTTCAGGTCATCGGTAATTTCGATGTCCTTGTAGTGCTGCTTCTCCTCCTCGATCAGCCGCGCATAATCGTATCCCTGAGTGAAGTCTTTCACGTGCCTCTCCCTGACCCGACCAAGCTACTGCGATGCTTTATCAGGCGCCGGCCGTCCGCAGCTATTGCGGCTCGATCCCGGCCGCTTTCACCACCTCGGCCCAGCGCGCCACCTCGCGCTCGACCAGCGCCTGCAGCGGCGCGGGGCCCTGCTGTGCCGTGATGGCGGGGATCGAGCCGAGCTCCTCGATCCGGCGCCGCACCGTGGGGTCGGCCAGCGCCTCGCTGAGTGCGCCGGCGAGCCGCGCGTGCACCGCGGCCGGCGTGCCGCGCGGCGCGAAGATCGCATTCCAGCCCTGGAAGACGAACTCGGGCAGCCCGGCCTCCGTGCTGCTCGGCGTATTGTTCGCGCCGCGCTCGGGGCTGGCGATCATCAGCGGCCGGATCGTCCCGGCCTGAATCTGCGGCACCGCGGCGGGGGCGAGCAGGCAGGCGCTGTCGACCGTGCCGGCGACCAGGTCGTTCAGCGCCGGCCCCTCGCCGCGATAGGGGATCTCGTTCAGCTTGAGGCCGCTGCGATAGCCGAACAGCGCGCAGGCCAGGTGGTTGGTCGAGCCGATGCCGGCATTGGCGTTCGAGACCTTGCCCGGCTCGGCCCGCGCGCGGGCGGCAAACTCGGCGAAATTCTGCGCCGGGAAGTCCTTGCGCACCGCGAAGTAGAGCGGCGTGCCGGCGATCAGCCCGATCGGCGTCAGCTGGCGCGGATCGTAGCCCGGGTTGCGGTAGATGCTCGGCGAGGCGGAGTGGCTGCCGAGGCTGCCGACGGTCAGCGTATGGCCATCGGGCGCCGCCTGCGCGCCGCGGGTGCCGCCGATGGTGCCGCCGGCGCCGGTGACGTTCTCGACGACCACGGGCTGCTTGAGCGTGCCCGACATGTGCTGCGCCACGATGCGCGCCAGCACGTCGGTAGCACCCCCGGGGGCGAAGACCACGATCATGCTGATCGGTCGGTTGGGGAAGTCCTGCGCGCGCGCCGGCAGCGCGAGCAGCAGGGCGGCGACGAGGGTCGCGAGCAGTCTCATGGTTGGTTCCTCCCGGTTGCCGCCGGGATAGCGGTGGATGCCGGATCGGTCCAGACGGGTTACTCCGCGGCGCGCGCCGGCCGTGCTGCCGCCTCCATGGCCCGCCTGGTCCGCACCGCCTCGCTCGCCTCGTCGAGCGCGACATCGGCATAGGTGACGATCCCGCCCGCCTTCACCGCGCGCTTCAGCGGCACGCCATGCGCGAGGCCGATCGGCAGCGCGCCGAGGGCGAGCGAGCGCGCCGCCGGGATGCACTTGCCCCAGACCATCGCGCCGCCCTCGCCATCCAGCACCTCGCCGGCCGCGAGGTCGCGCTTGGCGGTCGCGGCGACGTCGCCCGAGAAGGCCTCGCTGCTGCCGGTGGGTTCGCGCCGCAGCGCGGCCGAGGCCACGGAGATGCCCAGCTCGAGCCCGATGAAGTGGTAGGGCCGCCAGAGCGCGGCGTAGCGACCGCTCGGGTCCGTTGCCACGCCGTATTCCGAGAAGCAGCGACGGATATAGTCGGTCTCGCCCTCGAACACCGCGTAGACGCCCCAGCGCAGGTCGCCGACCACAGGCCTGCCGTCGCGCTCGAGCGAGGAGATCACCTCGACCTTGCCGCCGGCGCGCGCGAAGACCCGCGGCAGGTCCTGCACGCCGCAGGGCGGGAAGGCGAGGCCGTCCTCGGGCGGTGCCAGGCCGGTGGCGTTGGCGATGGCGGCCATCTCGATCGCGCTCTTGGTGCCGTCGAGGAAGCTGTTGAACATCTGCGGGTTCATGCCGCCGAGCCGCGCCTGCTCCTCGGTCAGGCCGTAATGGCCCCAGACGGTGGCGGGCGTCGATGCGTGATACTCGGGCAGGTACTTCGTGCCCTTGCCGGCGGCGGTGATGGTGAAGCCCTCGGCCCGCAGCGTGTCGACGATCTCGCAGACGAGCGAGGGCTGGTCGCCATAGGCCATGGAGTAGACCACGCCCGCGGCGCGCGCCTTCTCGGCGAGCAGTGGGCCGGCCAGCACATCGGCCTCCACATTCACCATCACGATGTGCTTGCCATGCGCGATGGCGGCGAGCGCGTGGCGGATGCCGGCCGCCGGGTGTCCCGTGCATTCGACGATCACCTCGATGCGCGGATCGGCGATCAGCGCCGTCGCATCCTCGGTGAGGAAGGTGGCGCCGGCGGCCAGCGCGGCATCGAGGCTGGCCGCCGAATACTTCGCCTCCGGCCAGCCGACCCGGGCCAGCGCCAGGCGGGCCCGCGGCAAAGCGAGGTCGGCGATGCCGGCCACCTGCATGCCCACGGTCCGCTGCGCCGCGGCGAGGAACATGGAGCCGAACTTGCCGGCGCCGATCAGCCCGACGGTGACGGGGCGGTTCTCGGCGGCGCGGGCGCGCAGCAGGCGGTGCAGGTTCATGACGGCGTTCTCCCTGGCCGCATGGTGGCGCGCCGGCCGCGTTGCGCCAAGCTTGACGCCGCGCCGCTTGCGTCCAAGGGTCGCGGCGGAACGCGGGAGGGTTGCATGCAGGTCGCGGTCATCGGGCTCGGCTCCATGGGGATGGGGGCGGCGCTCAGCCTGCTGAAGGCGCCGGGCATGCAGGTCGCGGGCGTCGAGCTGCGCGAGGCCGGGCGGGCGGAGTTCGCCGCCGCCGGCGGCACGGCCTGCGCGAAAGGCGGCGAGATCCCGGCCGGCATCGAGGCGGTGGTCGTCTTCACGGTGAACGCCCAGCAGGCCTCCGAGGCGCTGTTCGGGCCGAACGGCGCGGCGCCGAAGCTGGCGCCCGGCGCGGTGCTCATCGTCTGCGTCACCCAGGCGCCGGACGATGCGCGCGGGCTCGCCGCGCAGGCAGCCGAGCGCGGCTTTCTCTATGTCGATGCGCCGGTCTCGGGCGGCTCGGCCCGCGCGCGCAGCGGCGAGCTGACCATCATGGCCTCGGGCTCCAAGGGCGCGATGGCCAAGGCCAGGCCGGTGCTGGATGCGATCGCGGTGAAGGTCTGGGATCTCGGCGAGGAGCCCGGCCTCGGCGCGACCATGAAGGTCGTCCACCAGCTGCTTGCCGGCGTGCATATCGCGGTCGCGGCCGAGGCCGTCGCACTCGGCATCAAGTCGGGCATCCCGGCCGAGACCGTCTTCGAGGTCGTGACCAATGCTGCCGGCAATTCCTGGATGTTCCAGAACCGCGTGCCGCACATCCTCGCCGGCGACGAGACGCCGCATTCGGCGGTGAACATCTTCGTCAAGGATCTCGGGCTTGTGGGCGACCTCGCGCGCTCCGTCGCCTTCCCGGCGCCGCTCGCGGCCCTCGCGCACCAGCTCTTCGTCTCGGCCAAGGCACAGGGGCATGGCGGCATCGACGACGCCTTCGTCATCAAGGCCTACCAGGCGCTGGCCGGCTTCAAGTTGCCGAAGGAGGACTGAGGCGGCATCCTTCGCGCCCACGGAGGAACGCCCATGGCCCCGCAACCCTTCACGCTCGCCGTGCCGGAGGCGGAGCTCGCCGACCTGCGCGAGCGCCTCTCGCGCACCCGGCTGCCCGACCAGGCGCCTGGTGATCCCTGGGCCTACGGCACCAGCGTGGCGTACCTGAAGGACCTGCTCGCGCATTGGCGCGACGGCTTCGACTGGCGGGAGCAGGAAGCTGCCCTCAACGCCTTCCCCAACTTCAAGGTCGCGCATCACGGCATCGACCTGCACTTCCTGCATGTAGCAGGGCAGGGGCCTTCGCCCATGCCGCTGCTGCTGATGCATGGCTGGCCAGGCTCGGTCTTCGAGTTCCTCGACATTCTCCCGCGCCTGACCGACCCCGCGCGCTTCGGCGGCGATCCGCGCGATGCCTTCACGGTCGTGGCACCCTCGATGCCCGGCTTCGGGCTTTCCTTCGCGCCGGGGCAGAAGCGCTTCGGCATCGCCGAGATGGGCGCCTGCAATGCCGAGCTGATGACCGATGTGCTTGGCTATCAGCGCTTCGGCGTCGCGGGAGGCGACTGGGGCGGCATCACGGCCGCGAACATGGCGGCGCTCCGCCCCGATCCGCTGATCGGCATCCATGTGACGCTGCTCGCGCTGCGCCGCGACCCATCGCTGTTCCAGGGTGAGCCGACGGCGGCCGAGAAAAAGTTCCAGGCCGAGCTCGCGCATTGGCTGCACGAGGAGACCGGCTACCAGTGGATCCAGGGCACGCGGCCGCAGACGCTCTCGGCCGCGCTGGCCGACAGCCCCGCGGGCCTCGCCGCCTGGATCGCCGAGAAGTTCCAGCGCTGGACCGACAATACCGGCGAGCCCGAGAGCGCGGTGCCGCGCGAGCGGCTGCTGGCGAACATCGCGCTCTACTGGTTCACCAACAGCATCGGTGCGAGCTTCTGGCCCTACTACGACCGGCTACACGGTGCGCAGATGATCCCGGACGGCAAGCCGGTGCGGGTGCCCACGGGCTATGCCGATTTCCCCTGCGAGATCCTGCGCCCGCCGCGCAGCCTGGCCGAGCGCTTCTTCACCGACATCCGGCGCTGGGAGGTGATGCCGCGCGGCGGGCATTTCGCCGCGCTCGAGCAGCCTGGCCTGCTGGCCGGCGAGATCGCTGCCTTCTTCCGACCGCTGCGGAGCGCTGCATGAGCATGGACGGGTTGGCGGTCGAGGCCGCAGCGACGCCCTTCAAGCGGCACCTCGCCGCCGGCACCCGCATGCCGCATCTGCCGCCCACGATCCGGCCGAAGAGCCGCGCCGAGGGCTATGCGGTGCAGGCGCGCTTCGTGACCGGGCCCATCCTGGGGTGGAAGATCGCCGCGACCAATGTCGCGGGTCAGAAGCATATCGGCGTCGACGGCCCGCTGGTCGGGCGGCTGGACGCCACGATGGTGCTGCCGGATGGCGCGACGCTGTCGCTGGCGCCCAACGCCATGCGCGTCGCCGAGGCCGAGATCGGCTTCCGCCTGGCGCGCGACCTGCCGCCGCGCGCGGCGGATTACACGCAGGACGAAGTGCTGGACGCGGTCGGCACGCTGGTCCTTGGCATCGAGGTGCCGGACAGCCGCTTCGCCGATTTCGTGACCGCCGGCGGGCCGCAGCTGATCGCGGACAATGCCTGCGCCTGGAAGCACGTGGTCGGGCCGGAGATCGCCGATTGGCGCGGCCGCGACCTCGCCGCGCAGACGGTGCATGCGAAGGTCGGCAGCCGCTACAGCCGCGACGGCGTCGGCGCCAACGTCCTCGGCGACCCGCGCATCGCGCTCGCCTGGATGGTCAACGAGTGCAGCCGCGCCGGCATCGCCCTGAGCGCCGGGCAGTTCGTCACCACCGGCACCACCACCATCCCGCTCGAAATCGAGCCGGGCGATGCCGTCATCGCCGAGTTCCCCGGGCTCGGTGCCGTCTCCGCCCGCTTCACCGCCTGACTGGACGACCCATGGCCGAGCCCGATCCGGATACCTTCGACTACGTCATCATCGGCAGCGGCGCCGCCGGCTCGGTGCTCGCCAACCGGCTGACCGAGGACGCATCGGCGAAGGTCTGTGTGCTCGAGGCCGGCCCGCCCGACCGCAACCCCTTCATCCATATCCCCGCCGGCTTCATCAAGACCCTGGTCAACCCGGACGTCACCTGGCAGTTCAAGACCGAGCCGCTGCCGATGACCGGCGGGCGCCGCATCGCCACGACCCAGGGCCGCACCCTCGGCGGCTCCTCCTCGGTCAACGGCATGATCTACAACCGGGGCCAGCCGAGCGATCTCGACACTTGGGCGCAGCGCGGCAATCGCGGCTGGGGCTATGCCGACAGCGTCGCCTATTACCGGCGCTCGGAGAACCGCATCGGCTTCGGCGAGGGCAATCGCGGCCGCAGCACGGGCGGCATCCCCGTCACCGACATGGACTGGATCCATCCGGTCTCCGAGGCCTTCATCGCCGGCTGCGTCGGGCTCGGCATCCCGCGCAACCCCGACTATAATTCCGGCGACCAGGCCGGCGTCGGCTATTTCCAGCGCGCGATCCAGAACGGCAAGCGGGTCTCGGCCGCGGTGGCGTTCCTCAAGCCCGCGCTCGCCCGCGGCAATCTCGACCTGCGCACCAATGCGCGCGCCTCGCGCATCCTGGTCGAGGGCAAGCGCGCGGTCGGCGTGGAATACCTCTCGGCGCGCGGCGGCAAGCCGGTGACGGTGCGCGCCATGCGCGAGGTCATCGTCTCCGCCGGCACCGCCAATACCGCCCGCCTGCTGCAGGTCTCCGGCATCGGCCCGGCCGACCTGCTCGGCCGCATCGGCGTGCCGGTGGTCCACGAACTCCCCGGCGTCGGGTCGAATTTCCGCGACCACTACGCCTCGCGCTTCGTCATGCGCGCCAAGCCGGGGATCGAGACGCTGAACAACCTTGGGCGCGGCCTGAAGCTCGGCAACCAGATCCTGCGCTGGGGCATGGGCAAGCCGTCGATCCTGGCGACCGCGCCGTCCCACGTGCATGTCTTCTGGAAGAGCTTCGAGGGGCTCGACCAGCCCGACCTGCAATGCGTCTTCACCCCCGGCTCCTATGCCGAGGGCAAGGTCTATGTCCTTGACGACTATCCGGGCGTGACCTGCGGCGCCTGGCAGCACCGCCCGGAAAGCTCGGGCTGGGTGAGGGCGCGCAGCGCAGACGTCTTCGAGGATCCGGAGATCAACCCGAACTACCTCTCCGACCCGATGGATGTCCGCGTCCATCTCGGCGGCATGCGGCTGATCCGGCGCATGCTGACGACGCCCGAGATGATGCGCGTCATGGAAGGCGAGACGCTGCCCGGGCCGGACGTGCAGTCGGACGACGAGTTGCTCGATTTCGCCAAGAAGAACGGCAGCACCACCTACCACCTGATCGGCACCGCCAAGATGGGGCCAGCGACCGACCCGATGGCGGTGGTCTCCGACCGGCTGCTGGTGCATGGCGTGGCGGCGCTGCGCGTCGTCGATGCCTCGATCATGCCGAGCATGATCTCCGCCAATACCTACGCGACCACCATGATGATCGCCGAGAAGGCGGCCGATTTCATCCGCGGCCGGCCGATCGAGAGCGCGGCGGCCTGACCCGCTTCCGCTGCACGTAATGCTTGCAAGGCGGCCCGGCCGGTCCCTATGCTCGGCGGATAGGACCATCGGCCCATTCCGGGCCCAGACAGCCGGTCCATATGTCCGGAGTATCCGCCGAGGCGATGAGCAACGCGCTCCTGCTGGACGGGCCTGGCGTCACCGCGGCGCGCATCGCACTGCTGCTGACCGATGCGCTGCGCGAGCTCGGCGCCTCCGAGATCGCCGAGACCGGCACCGCTGAGCATGAACTCCGCGCCGGCGCCGTCGCCTGGATCACCGCCTTCGTCCCGGAAGCCGTGCCGCGACTGGTGCGGCACCGGCTGCTCGACCTGCTGAGAAGCCTCGAGGAGACGCCGGGCGAGGCGCACCCGGCTGCCGTCGGCCTGCCGCTGCTCTGGGCAGCGGCGCATGTGCTGGATGGCGGGCGGCGCTGGCTGAAGCGGCTCACCGGTCCTGGCATGGCCGACCGCGCCGAACTGCCCGAGGTTCTGCTGACCGCGCTCGGCCTGATCGCGCCTCGGCTGCAATGCGACGACCCGGCGCTGGTCGGGCTGCTCGGCGCCAGGCTGCGCCGCGGCGGGCCGGGCGTCGCGGACCTGCTCGGCGTCTGGCTGGCGACCGAGGGCGACCGCGAGCGCAAGCTCGAGGTGCTGCGCGCCGCCGCCCGGCTGCCGAAACACCTCTCCGGCCCGGATGCCGAGGTGATCGCGCTGGCCATGGCCGGCGCGCCGATCCCGGTGCCGGGACTGACGCGCGACTGGCTGGTGATCCAGGCCTGGGTGATGCTGGCGCTGGCCGGGCAGTCGCTCGAGCCGGATGAGGGCGATGCGATCCGCCGGCTCTTCCTCGCCCCCGGCCTGCCGCCCGGGCTACTCTGGCAGAGGGTCGCGCAGCATCCTCTGGCCGCCGGCGCCGGGCGGCTGGCGCTGTAACGGCTGGCCCCG
>Ga0209087_1001461_pt1 | contig 13875 bp, 25 predicted proteins | sample S_130805_EF_Meta_FD_187321 | JGI IMG/M metagenome (GOLD analysis project Ga0209087, IMG submission 187321) | Freshwater microbial communities from Lake Simoncouche, Canada to study carbon cycling - S_130805_EF_MetaG (SPAdes) (version 2) | ecosystem: Environmental > Aquatic > Freshwater > Lake ...
AGTGAATCGCTACGTTATGCGTGTACTAGGTGCAGAGAATCCACGAGTGAGCTGCGCTGGGTAAGGGGAAACAGCCACGGCTACTCACCCTTGGGGATGCTATTGTCAAAAGTGAAAAACATATTGCATCGTAAATTTTGTAGCAGGTAGGTATTGACTTGTTGCAATCTGTGTTTATAATTCGTGCTTTTAGGAGATGAGATGCTAGTAGAGAAGATACGGATTGATTGTGGTACACAGTCTAGAGAGAAGATTGATCAGCAAGTTGTTAGTGACTACGCTGTTGCCCTCAAGGAGGGCGCTAAGTTCCCTGCCGTGGTGGTTTTCCACGATGGTTTGGAGTACTACTTAGCGGATGGATTTCACAGGTATTTAGCTCATGTCCAAGCCGGACGGTCTGAGATCGAAGCAGAAGTAAAGAACGGTACTCTCAGAGACGCGATTCTTTACAGTCTCTCTGCTAATGATTCACACGGTTTAAGAAGGACTAATGCGGATAAGCGTAAGTCCGTCATGACTCTTCTTGAAGATGAGGAATGGAAACAATGGTCGAGTTCCGATATCGCTCGGGCTTGTAAGGTTTCCCATGTCTTCGTGATTAAGTTAAGGAAAGATGATAAGCCCGAAGTGGTGAAGGTCACTCGTAACGGCAAGGTAACAGAGCGTCAAGCCGAATACGAAAAACCTAAATGGACCCCTCCTCCCCTTGCAGATGAGCCAAAATTGGCCCCCCAAGATGAGAGGGATGATGCCCTTCAGATCTTACTGGAGGAGAACCAAAAGCTCACGGATAAATTAACCCTAGCTGCCCTGCCCGAGGAGGATCGCTTCTTGGCTGAAATGGAAATAGAAGATTTAAGAGAAGAACTAAGGTTAACCAAGATAGAACTGGAGGCTGTTAAGATTTCTAGAGATCAATTCCAAGCAGAAAACGCGCAGCTAAAGCGACAAATTGCCGCGATGCAGAGAAGCAAAGCGACAAATTAACAATGATTCACTATCATGGGTTGCCAATCACGCCAGCTACCGTGGCGGTCAAGGCTATTGAAGCTGGTCATGCCTTTGTTTCTTTTGCCCATCCTGATCAACTATCCGTGGCAGTAGAAGTGTGTCAATCTTTTGCCATTGACAATGGTGCTTTTTCGGCTTGGAAAAGTGGCAAACCAGTTGAGGATTGGAATCATTTTTATGATTGGGCATTAAATTTAAAAAGAATCCCATCTTGTGACTTCGCTGTGATTCCCGATGTTATAGATGGCACAGAGGCTGACAATGATGCCCTGCTGCGGGACTGTCCATTACCCAATTGGTTTGGTGCGCCTGTCTGGCATATGCACGAAAGTTTAGAAAGACTTGAGCAACTTGCAAATACTTACGTTCGTGTTTGTATTGGAAGTTCGGGAGAGTATGCGTCAGTTGGCAATCAGATGTGGTGGATACGAATTAGCCAAGCCATGAGAATTATTTGCGATGATTTTGGTAGACCATCTTGCAAACTTCATGGATTGAGGATGCTTGATCCTTCTGTTTTCACGAAACTACCATTTTCATCAGCAGATAGCACCAACATCGGGAGGAATGTTGGGATTGATAACAAATGGAAATCAGGAAATTACCCGCCCCCCACAAAGGAGGCTAGAGCTCAGATTATGAGATCAAGAATAGAGTCATTTAATTCTCCACCCCTATGGAATTTTTATCAACCAATGAAACAGGAAACACTTCTATGAATACATACAAAACCAAATTTTTTGTACGCTGCCCAGTAAACAATGAAGAAATATCTTATAAACTTGAAATAAAGATAAACAAAAAAATTTTAGTTGAGGAAATATTGGATTTTGTTAACAAATTTGATGCTGGATTCCATGAAGACATAGCAGATGAATTGTTTGAAAAGTTTGGCGGCGTTCAAAAAATTAACGCCAATCATCATGGGGTTGTAATTCATACCGAAAGAAAATGATGATCATTGCTCTATTAACATATGCATCTTCAATGATTGCGGCAAATCTTTTGGTTGCCACATTTGGTCCATCAATCAGTCCGATAAATGCATTTTTATTGATTGGACTAGACCTTACGCTTAGAGATTGGTTGCACGTCAGGATTAAAACATGGCAAATGGGCTGCTTAATCATAGGCACAAGCGCATTAACTTACTTGCTAAATCCTGCAACTGGGATGATTGCAATAGCCTCTGCTGTTTCTTTTTTTGTTGCAGCATTGGTGGATTGGTCCGTGTTTTTAAAGATCACGGGATCTTGGATCAAGCGGACAAACATCTCAAATGTTGCTGGTGCTGCTGTTGACTCTTTGCTTTTCCCAACCATTGCATTCGGTGTTTTAATGCCTGAAATTATTGCGCTTCAGTTCGTTGCTAAAATTTCTGGGGGGGCAATTTGGTCTGTGCTTCTTAATAGAAAATAATTATTTTAAGTAGGGATATTTAACCAACACCCAAGCGGATGGGTTTATCCGCAGAGGAAATATGCTACAACTTAGACCTTATCAGGAGAGGGCTATCGAAGCCCTGCGTGACGGATTTGCGAGGGGATTTAAGAGTCAAGTACTCTACGCCCCCACGGGAGCGGGTAAAACCGAGATGGCTATTGCGCTACTCGATGCTACCAAGAGGAAACTAAACTCATGCGGGATGATCATGGACCGGATCATCCTATGCGAGCAGACCTCTCAGAGACTGGAGAAGTATCAGATAGACCACGGCGTTTTGATGTCGGGTCATTGGAGATACAGACCGTATGAGAAGATCCAAATCTGCTCCGCCCAGACCCTTGAGAAGCGGGAGATGTTCCCTGACTTCTCCTTGGCTGTGATTGATGAATGTCACACAGTCCGAGAAAAGATTGCAGAGTACATCCGAAACAACCCCAACATGAGAGTGGTAGGACTTTCAGCTACACCTTTTACTAAGGGTATGGCTCTGACCTACGACAACATCATCTCTACGGTCACGACCCAGCAGTTGATGGATCAGGGAGTCCTAGTTCCATTGAAGATTTATGTCGCCAAAGAGATCGACATGAGCGGGGCAAAGAAAGTCGCGGGTGAATGGAGCCAAGCCGAAGCTACGGAACGTGGACTTAAGATCACGGGCGATATCGTGGCGGAGTGGGTTAAAAAGACCCATGAGATATTTGGCAAGCCGGAGAAGACTATCGTGTTCTGTTCCGGCGTGGCTCATGGTATGGAACTATCTAAGAAGTTCGCAGAACAGGGATATAACTTTGTCTCTGTCTCCTACCATGATACGAATGATGAGAAGCAGGAAGTCATTAGGGAGTTCTCTAAACCTGATTCATCCATTCATGGACTTGTAGCCACAGATGTACTTACGAAGGGATTCGATGTCCCCGATGTGAAGATCGGCGTATCGGCTCGACCTTTCTCTAAATCCCTATCCTCTCACATCCAGCAGATGGGCAGGGTGATGCGGGGACATCCGAGTAAACAATTTGCGGTCTGGCTGGATCATTCGGGGAACTATCTCAGATTCTTTGAGGACTGGCAGGAAATCCTACACGATGGCGTCTCAGAGCTAGACGATGGCAAAGAGAAACCCAAAAAGGAAAAGACGGAGAAGGAAAAGAAAGAATCCAAGTGTCCCAAGTGTGGCTATTTCTGGAAAGGTCTGTCTGTCTGTCCGGCTTGTGGCTGTACTAGGGAGAGGAAGAGCCTAATCGAATCCGTACCCGGCGAAATGGAGGAGCTTGGAGCTTTCAAGTTCGAGGACAAACAAAAGTTCTGGTCTGAGTTACAGTTCCAAAAGAAGTATCGCGGCTGGTCTGACAAGCGATGCTTAGCTACGTATCGGGAACGGTTCGGCGTATGGCCTAGGGGTCTAAACGATACAGTTGTCACCCCTTCACCTCAGACAGAAGCCTACATACATAAACGTACACAAGCGTACATCAGACAAATGAAGAGGAGATAAATGGACTTCATCCAAGCCTGTCAGATTCACGGGATACTGATTGACCACTTACCTCCCTTCGGTATATGGAAACGATACCCGACAGAGACACACCCAAGAAAGCGGAACGGAGCGGTCAAGTGGATGGGAGATCATGGATTCATTCAGGACCACGCGAGAGATACGGAGGTCATCGTGTGGAAAGGGCAGGAATTACCTCGGCATGACCTTGGTCAGATGATCTTCAAAGCCCAGCAGGACACTTTGAGAAGGCAGAAGTTAGCCTCTCAGAAAGCGGCTTACCTTCTCAACAACTCAAAAAATGAAACCCATGAGTACATAAACAGGAAGGGTTTTTGTAACTTAAAGGTTCCAGTCTTTGAGGGCAAAGCCGTTATCCCGATGAGGATCAACGGAGCTTTAGTTGGGTGTCAAATGATCTCGCCTGACGGATCAAAAAGATTCCTGTCGGGGCAGGTCACGGCGGGAGCCAGTCTGACCATTGACAACAAAGGGATGAACTATCTAGTCGAGGGATACGCCACGGCGTTAAGTCTGAGAGCCGCACTAAAACACATCGGCGTGAGATATACGATACACGTTTCATTCTCGGCGGGGAATATGGCTAAGTTAGCTAAGAGCCTCACCAAAGGGATGATTATCGCTGACCATGACCCCGTAGGCGAAAAAATAGCCCGAGAGTCGGGCTGGTCTTACTTCATATCGGGAAAAGAAGGGGAAGATTTTAATGACCTTCACCTTCGGGTTGGTCTTGAGGCGGCAGCGGCTCAATTAAGGGCAAGACTCTATGGATTTTAAAACGTGAGGGGATGACTCGCTCAAGGATTTCCCTGAGAGAATCACCCTCCATGTCCATAGAAAAATGGACTTCTTCATCCGACAGTTCTATTCTATAAATCAATCTATTCTTTCAACCTTGACGGTCTCAACGTAGTAATCCTCGACCACGGACGGATCAGGATCAAACTGCTCATGGGCTAGATGGCTTGCTTCTGTCTCATCTTCGGCGAGAATGGTAAAAGTCTGCTGCGCCACGGCTCTTATCGTCACAGAGTAACTATTCATTTTTCCCCCATTGTAACTAACTTGTAGTCTATGATCTTGAAAGGTGCATGACCCCTGTATTTCATGTTCTTTAGATGTTCTAAAGAATCCGCATAAAAAGCTATGTGATCGTCAGGGACTCCAGCGGAGTCGCAATTCGTCCCCTCATCGTAGTCCATCAGAGAGATATAAATATCCTCTTTTTCATTCGTGTCGGCCCACTCCACAAAAGCGCAAGCCCCGATGATCTCCACGCCCGCCCCTATTTCAACCACCTCGGGCGGCACTATGGTCTGATTAAATTGCAATTTCATATAAGCCTTTCATAAGATGCCAACACTAAAAAAATGAAACAAACCGCGACCATGTAAAAGATAAAGTTCCTGACTTTCCGGCGGGAGAAGTCTGACTCAATCCCCAATAGGGCGGCTTGTACTTTCTCGCCTTCTTTGGTTACGTGATTTTGCTGCGGGAAATAATTTCCCCCGATAAGTACTTTGCCGGTGTTGTACGGCTTGTACTTCACTTCATAGTGAAACCGCTTCGGTTCTTCTTTTTTGCGTCTCGCGTTCATATAAGTGCCTCGGGGAATTCGTCCCAATATTGTTTTTCGATCCGCTTTAATTCTTTAGCGGTCATCGGGCAGATGGTCGGGAATGGATACCAGCTTGGGGCTTTCATCGCGCCTCCCTTCGTCCGATTTCGATCAGCCTTTTGGCTTCGTCTCGGTGCTCGGGCTTTTCTGCTTGAAGTAATAGGTTTATCCATGACCCTTTTATCACTCCCTTTTCGTACTGGTAGCCCGTCTCGATGTAAAAGTGTTCAGTTTGATTCATTTAACACCTCTTGTAGTGTCCCATCACATTCACCCCTGCGCCACATGTCGGCGAATTCGTCTAGGATGCTGTCGATTTCGTCATCGTCAAGATCACGCGCCTCTAGTTTTAGGCGTAGTTGTCTCTCGTTCATGCTGTCACCTCTTGAATGTCATAAACATCATTTTCAAAATCACCACCGGAAAGGCTGGCGTTATCACAAATCTCCAATATCAAATCTTCTTCTGTGCAATCATCGGGAACGGTTACACGTACCGTTTGATATTGTTTGGTAACCAATGTTGCGGTATAAGTTTTCATGCTGTTGCCTCCAGTTCTTCGGGTAGTTCAATTTCCTTGCCCAACTTGGACGCCACAAAACACCGCATGGCTGCAATAAGGGGGGTAGGGCCGTATGAATAAAGGTCGCCAATGTGTGCATACCATCCGCTATCGCACTCCCACCACGGGAAGTTTGTTCCTGTAATGGAAATGTTTTCTCGCTCAATGATCACACCACCTTTTGCCCAGTCGGTTGAGGGCTTGAAGTCGGGTCCATATTCCCCCGCATCAAGATCGCCCTGCTCCCATGTAAAGCCCTCACATTTGGAGACAGCCCAGTCAAGGGCAGCCCCTGTTAGTTCAGTTGTTTTCATGCTGTCACCTCTTCGCTTTTAAAAATTACCGTTCCTAGGTGCCCGATAAGTGCTCCAGCGGCAATCAGGCAAACATAATGCAGGTATCCATGACCCCCCCAGCCCATCGCTAGGAAACAGCAAGCCATCAGCGTATTGAAAACAAGAAAAATTCTCTCGGTCATTCTCATCTCTCCACAATTCGGGCAAAATAGCCCCATAAGCCCCACACGTGAGGCTTATAGAGTGTTTTAGAATTGTTGATAAATGAATGTCCCTTCGAACGGCTCGTTTACGATTTGCGTGTGATGCTCCAAAAAGTCGCGCACAGCGGCAATTTTTTCGTCTTCGTCTTCGGGTAGATCAATAGAGTAATCATCCGCTATTTGTCCCCAGTCTGCCTCTGAGTAGTCGCAGCAAATGGCGATAACGTCTAATTCGATCTCTTCGCCCGTGTCTTCTTCGTATTGCTCAAAGTAAGAATACAAAGCGCCCAAGCCCTTGTAAGAGAATTGCTCGCCTCGCCCTGCATTGTGGAAAGCGCTGCGGAATTGTGATTCGTTAATGGTGATCTTCATGGTTTGCCTTTCAGTTGGTTTTGGGTGTGGTTTCGTTTCTAAATCCGTCTGTGCTCTCAGCCTCTAATTCTGCGAGCGTCTTTGCGTCTTCTTTTACGGGCGCGCGCTCGGGGTTTTTAAACCCGTCTAAGCTCTCTGCCTCTAGTTCTGCGAATGTCTTCATAGCTTGCCTTTCGTTGGTTAAATGATCTGCATCAGTTGTGTATTGCATTACCTGGGGTTGTATCAGGTAGATCCTGATTTGTCAAGCATGACCCAAAAATATATTTTTAGATGTCCATTGTCTGAGCGTGTTGCTCGATCGTAAAACCTAGTTTTTTGATCGTTTCGAGCGCGGCGCGGGTTAGCGTTTTTGTGCCGGTTAGGTCGCAGAACAGCTTAGATTGTGCACAAGCTGGATAGGCTTGCATCACCCCATAGATGGATTTAGTCTTGATTGTGATTTTCATGATGTTATTTCCAAAGGATGTCAAAATATGCCATTGCTAAGATGGCGAGAGCTGCACCAAGTAGGATCGCTGTTAGCAAATCCCAAGTTTGGTGCTTTCGGCTCGGTTTGTAATGCTGATTCATGCTGTCACCTTGTTTAAACTTACTAGCCATTCAAGAATGGGTGCGGCGCGGTACAGTTTTGTATTGATTGCCTTTGCCGTGTTTTCGTTGAACGTCTCAAAAACGGCTTGATTCGTTGCAAGATTTACGATAACCCATGATGCGGTTTTCATGCTTTGATATCCTTTAAACCGTGGATTTGGTTTGGGTTTACGTCATGACCCAAAAAGCGGGAAAAGGCAGAATGTAGAGATGCGCGCCGATCATCTGACCAAGTGCTAAACCACCTCTCGGTTTTTCCGTCAATTAACTGCCAATCGCTGCCGTGGTCGTATGCTTTGATTTGTTTTGTGCCGTCAGAATAAAAAGCGATCATGCTGCCACCCCATAAGCCAAAATAGGCAAGCGGTTCACTCTAGCCCTAACCCAGCTAAAATATTCGCTAAATGCCACATTACCCCGTAAACCTTCGCCAATAGCAAGCTCAAAGCCATCCGGTGCGGTTTCGCTGTCGGGTATTAACTTTAAAACGCCATTTTCGGTTTCGCTGCTAGGCTTGAAGTACAGATAAAGCGGCTCAAATATTCCGGCGTTAACCATTTTCTGAGCGTCATGTGCGCCACAATCCGCGCACTTTTTGACCATTTCAAAAATCACTTTTTCATAATTTAACATTTTTAGCTCCAGTTGGTTTGCCCTTTCGGGCGGGAATGGTTTAAATTGTGCTGCCGTACTCAATGGCGAAAATTGGCTCTCTAGTCACTTTGTCCACAATGACCATGTTGTAGCCATCATCATCAACATCACCCAATGTCGGGTTTGTTATGAAACCCTCATTAGCCATTGATTGCAAGATCGTTTCAGGCTTTGCATCAAGATCAACATCAATGCTACCTACGTTAAACCAGTTATTCCACTCATAACCCTCATCTTGATTACCCCATGCGTCTATTGATAAAACCTTGAATTTGCTCATGTTTTTAGCTCCTAGTTGATGTCTTCAATTATCGCAACCCAATTGCCATCTCTGGTCTGTCCGCCCTCGGTGGCGGCGGCGCGCCTTGCTAAACCCCTCCACTCGGGGTCTAGGAATTCAAACTCATCCCCGTTATAGGGGATGGTGATTGACGCACCTTGATCTCTGGGTGTGCCAAGTTTTTTCAGCGTTACGTATCTCATTTTTTTCCTTTCGTTTGGTTGATCTGCTTCACTTATGTGCTGCATTGGTTGTAATCCTAGCAGCCAAAAACACTAAAACCATTAGGGAAAACCCTAATAAAGCACTGATCGTTTGTACAGTAAACAACAAAAAAGCCGGAAAAACGCGCACGAAGTGCAAAGGTTCCCCATTTGTACCCCTATAATCCCTGTACATTCATACAGTAAATAGGATATGACACTAACACGTAAGCAGATAGCTCAAGCATTGGACACTACGCCAATAGATCAGATTCTAGGTGTATCGGATAGAGCACTTACGCCTAAACAAAAACGATTCGCTAAAGAGGTCGCTAAAGGATCAACTAAAGCGGATGCATATCGGACAGCATATAAAGCGGATGCAAGCCAGCACACATTAGCCAGCAAGCCGTATGAGCTAATGCGTGACGAGAGAATTCAGGCAGAGATAAAAGCCTATGAGCTAGCTATTCAGGCGGCAGAACATCGCACTCCCACAGCCTTACGCGACCTGGTAATACATTCGCTAGTGCAAACGCTTATAGATCCTGAGACTGGGGCAGCACAAAGGATACAAGCCGCAAAGGTACTTGGCACGGTAACGGAAGTAGCGGCATTTACTGACCGGAAAGAAGTAACGACTATCACCAGCTCACAAGATGCGCGTGAGCGCGTGATGCGCGAGCTACGTGTACTCATGAATGGCGATGCAGAAGATGCAACCATGATCGAAGCGGATTCGCTGATGGCCGAACTCCACCCCCCAGTGGGGGCCACAAGCGTGGAAGCGGAGTCCCGCGCAGAATTACATACTGTTCCACTCGAACAAATTCCATCTTTAGACGACCCCACCCCCTCGATTGAGGAAGACCCCCCGGTTGCAGAATGAAACGTTACATTGTAAAAATATTCCACATAATGAAATCGGTATCTTGAAACGTTACAAGATGATTAGAAAAGTTTTGATCAATGATGAGATGCGTATTACGAGAGCGCATATGAGTTATGAAGAATGTTTACTAACAGATATGAGCCCGGCCCAGAAAGAAGTCTTTTTTGTTATAGATGAGTGGTGGAAGAAGTATGGATACAGTCCATCGCTTCGGGACATTGCTTATCACAGGGGAAAGATGGGTCTTGGGAATACGAAGAAGATCGTGGACAAGTTAGTAGAGTTGGGAGTGATAAAGAAACTAGACGGAAAAGGTAGGACGATCAGGCCCGTCTATATAAATTTTAGGAACTTGGAATAGTGGATATAGAGAAGCTAGTGGGGGAGTTGCCTCCTAATGAGCAGGAGAAGATTTTATCTTGGGTGTCTACTTATAAAGAGGCGCTTGAGAGGGAGAAGTGTGAACAGAGCTTCCTACCGTTTGTAAAGAAGATGTGGCCGAGCTTTGTACACGGGCGGCATCATGCGGTGATGGCTAAGGCGTTTGAGGACGTAGCTTCTGGGAAAATTAAGAGGCTGGCGATATCCTGTCCTCCTCGGCATACGAAGAGTCAGTTCGGCTCTTTCCTCTTCCCGGCTTGGTTTTTGGGGAAGTTCCCGGATAAGAAAGTAATGCAGTCTTCCAATACGTCCGAACTGGCCGTAGGTTTTGGTAGGAACGTCAGGAACTTGGTGATGAGTGAGGAGTACTCTAAAGTATTCCCGAATGTAAAATTAAGACAGGATAGCAAGTCGGCGGGACGTTGGGCGGTGAACCAGTACGGAGAATACTTCGCTATTGGTGTGGGAGGTACGATGACCGGTCGAGGTGCGGATATTGTAATTATTGACGACCCCCACTCGGAACAAGAGGCGACGATAGCCTCTCATGATCCTTCGGTTTATGACTCGGCCTATGAGTGGTATACCTCCGGTCCTCGGCAGCGTCTCCAACCTAACGGGGCGATAATCATAATCGCTACTAGGTGGTCGGAAAGAGATCTTATTGGTAGGGTTTTAAAAGACGCAGCCGAGCGAGGGAAGGAAGATGAGTGGCGAGTGATTGAGTTTCCCGCGATATTACCCAGCGGGAATCCCCTATGGCCTGAATTCTGGTCTTTGGATGAACTGTCCGCCTTGAAGGAGGAACTACCCCCTTCTAAGTGGAATGCTCAGTATCAACAAAGTCCTACGGGCGAAGAGGGTGCAATCGTAAAGAGGGAGTGGTGGAAGGTCTGGGAACAGGACGACCCTCCGAGGTGTGAATTTATAATTCAGAGTTGGGACACTGCTTTTACTAAAAATGAAAGAAGTGACTATTCCGCTTGCACAACTTGGGGGGTTTTCCATATGAACGAAAATCCAGAGGATGTACACATCATTCTTTTGGACGCGTTTAAAAAGCGGATGGAGTTTCCGGAATTAAAGGAAAGAGCCTACGAGCTTTATATGGACTGGGAGCCTGACGCTTGTATCGTCGAAGCCAAAGCAGCGGGTGCTCCTTTGATATTTGAGTTGAGGCAGATGGGGATTATGGTGAGCGAATACACACCTAGCCGGGGGAATGACAAGTTTGTCCGTTTAAATTCCGTGACGGATTTAATCAGGTCGGGTAAAGTATGGGCACCTGATACTAGGTGGGCGCGGGAACTGATAGAAGAAATGGCTGTATTCCCAAACGGTCAACATGATGACCTGACTGACAGCGCGACCCAAGCCCTAATTAGATTTAGACAGGGCGGATTCTTAAGATTAGAGTCCGATGAGAAAGAAGAACTGAAGAGTTTCCGCCGGAAACACATTTACTATTGAGGCACTATGGACATTAGCAAATCACTTTATCAAGCCCCTATTGGGATTGAAGACATTATTCCTAACGATGAACCCGCCATCGAGATTGAAATAGAAAATCCCGACGGCGTGACTATTGGGATTGATGGAATGGAAATATCCATGATGCCAGAAGATGTCGAGGAGTTTGACGACAACTTGGCCGAAAACATGGACGGCGGAGAACTTCAGAAAGTTGCCAGCGATATTATTGAAATGGTGGACTCCGACATCAACAGTCGCAAGGACTGGGTGGAGATGTTGGTTAAAGGTCTAGAAGTTCTTGGAATGAAATACGAAGAGCGGACAGAACCTTGGAACGGGGCCTGTGGTGTTTACTCTACCGTATTAACTGAAGCGGCTGTAAGGTTTCAATCAGAGACTATTACCGCGACCTTCCCCGCCTCTGGCCCGGTTAAAACCGAAATCATTGGCGCTATTGATAAGCTAAAAGAACAAGCCGCTCAACGAGTGTCGGAAGACATGAATTATCAGTTGACCGAGATCATGCAGGAGTACCGTCCCGAGCATGAAAGAATGCTCTACTCTTTGGGTCTTTCTGGCTCTGCCTTTAAAAAGGTCTACTACGACATTTCTTTAGGCCGGCAGACGGCTATCTTTATCCCGGCTGAGGATATTATTATTCCTTACGGAGCATCAAGTGCCCAGACTTCTGAGCGTTTGACTCACGTCATGAGGAAAACCAAAAACGAACTGAAGAAATTACAGGTTTCTGGATTCTATTTGGATACGGATCTCGGAGAACCCGTCACGATTCACAGTGATGTGGAGAAAAAGAAGGCAGAAGATCAGGGATATTCCCTAACTGACGACGACCGCTATCAGATTCTTGAGGTTCACATTGACTATGACCTCCCCGGCTACGAGGATGATGACGGAATCGCTCTCCCTTACGTCATTACGATTGACCGTGGTACTCAGGAAGTCCTGTCTATTCGCAGAAATTGGATAGAAGGCGACAAAAACAAGAAAAAACGTCAGCATTTTGTCCAATATACCTACGTTCCCGGCTTTGGAGCCTACGGTTTGGGTCTTATTCACCTGATTGGTGGGTACGCTAGGGCCGGAACATCGTTAATCCGCCAATTGGTGGACGCTGGTACTCTATCTAACCTTCCCGGAGGACTGAAATCCCGTGGATTGAGGACAAAAGGCGACGACACCCCGATTGCTCCGGGTGAATTTAGGGATGTGGACGTGCCAAGTGGGTCCATTCGGGACAACATCATGCCCCTACCCTATAAAGAACCGTCACAAGTTCTGGCAATGCTCCTTGAGAAGATCACGGAAGAAGGTCGGAGGCTTGGTTCTATAGCGGATATGAAGATATCCGACATGTCCGCCAACGCTCCCGTGGGTACTACGCTGGCTCTCTTGGAAAGACAGCTTAAAACCATGTCGGCGGTACAGGCTCGTGTTCATAACTCTATGAAACAAGAGTTTAAGTTACTCAAAGACATCATTCGGGACCACACCGAAGGATCTTATGAGTACGATCCGTCCGAGGGGGAGAGACGAGCTAAGCAAATGGACTACGACATGGTGGACGTTATCCCAGTGTCAGATCCCAACTCCGCCACTATGGCCCAGAGGATCATGCAGTACCAAGCCGTCATCCAGTTGGCTCAAGGCGCTCCCCAGATCTACGACCTACCCCAACTTCATCGTCAGATGATTGACGTATTGGGGATTAAGAACGCGGAGAAGCTCGTTCCCATTGAGGACGACATGACCCCCCGCGATCCAGTAAGCGAGAACATGGCATTCCTGACTGGTAAACCTACCAAGGCGTTTATCTATCAAGACCACGATGCCCATATCGCCGTCCATACCTCGATGATGCAGGATCCCATGATCATGGCCCAGATGGGACAGAACCCTATGGCCCAACAGATGCAGGGAGCGATCATGGCTCACATTGCTGAACACTTGGCTTTCCAATATAGAAAGCAAGTTGAAGAAAGATTGGGAGCCACCCTACCCGCACCCAACGCGGAACTGAAAGAGGACGTTGAAGTTCAGTTGTCTAAGCTGGTGGCCCAAGCATCTGTTCAATTACTTCAGATGCACAAAGGCCAAGCCGCGCAACAGCAAGCCCAGCAACAGGCTCAGGATCCAATTATCCAAATGCAACAAGCCGAGCTTCAGATTAAACAGCAAGAAGCCCAGACACAGGCACAGAAAGTTCAGGGGGAGTTGCAGATTAAGCAAGCTGAACTCCAATTGAAAGCTCAGGAACTTCAGCAGAAGGCCCAGTTTGAAATGGCTAGAAATTTACCTTAAGGAGAATGAATGGACCCTAAAGTATTGAAACTTCTAAATTCAAAATTAGAAG
>Ga0209087_1001464_pt1 | contig 13865 bp, 15 predicted proteins | sample S_130805_EF_Meta_FD_187321 | JGI IMG/M metagenome (GOLD analysis project Ga0209087, IMG submission 187321) | Freshwater microbial communities from Lake Simoncouche, Canada to study carbon cycling - S_130805_EF_MetaG (SPAdes) (version 2) | ecosystem: Environmental > Aquatic > Freshwater > Lake ...
ACTTACCATTCCGCAGATCTTTGCCCAAGGCGGGGAAAAAGAGTTCCGCCAATGGGAATCCAAAATCATTGCTCAACTGGTTCAATCCCCCGCCTCGGTCATCGCTTGTGGCGGCGGGGTCATCCTCGATCCGGAAAATCGAATCGCCCTTTCCCGATCCGGCCTTCGGATTTATCTCCAAGCCGAACTTTCTCTCTTGGCCCAACGACTTACCCACTCCTCCGACCGACCGCTTCTGCCCGCCAGTCAGATTCACCCCAAGCTAGTGGAACAGTTGTCGGCACGGGAAAAGTGGTATGAAGAAAGTGAGATTCAGATCCCTATTGGATCTGAATCTCCGGAACAGATTTGTGGCAGAATTCTGTCCTCCCTCCCGACCCCCTGACCTATGAACCGGGCGGTTCAACTCAAAGAGGTCGCTCGATCTTTGGGTTTTGATGCAGTTGGTATCGCACCCGCACTCGTCCCTCCGGGAGCCGACCATCTTCGGGATTGGCTGTCCCTTTCCTATCAGGGAGAGATGAACTGGATGGCACGCCGGCCGGAAATCCGATCGGATCCACGTCAATACGATCCCCAAGCCAAAACCATCATCGTCGCTGCCGTCAGTAGTCACCAAACCAAATCCCCAACCCGCCGGGGAAGAATTGCCTCCTATGCCCAAGGCCTCGACTATCACGAAATCCTCCGTGAAAAATTGGAGAAACTAACGCAATCGACCCTTGTTCCTTGGGGAGGACACTTTCGGATCTGTGTCGACTCCTCTCCGCTAATGGAAAAGCCGATTGCCGTCATGGCCGGTCTGGGATGGCAGGGAAAAAATACCCTTCTCATACATTCCCAACATGGTCCCTGGCTCATGCTCGGCTCAATCCTGACCGACCTTGAAATCCCAAACGACAGTCCAAGCAACGATCACTGCGGAACCTGCACCCGTTGCCTCGATGCCTGCCCCACGCAGGCCTTTCCCCAGCCCTATGTCCTCGATTCCCGACGTTGCCTTGCTTATCTCACCATTGAACACCCTGGTCCGATTCCCGAGGAGTTCCGTCCTCTGCTTGGGGACCGCCTTTTCGGATGCGATGAATGCCTAGAAGTCTGTCCTTGGAACCGTCACGCCCAACAATCCCGCGAACTCAGCCTATCTCCGATTCCGAGAGCTGATCTTTCCGAGATGCTTGATTGGGACGAGCCCCGCTTTCGGAAAGAGTTTCGTGGCACTCCGATCTTTCGCCTGAAACGCAACCGCTGGCTTCGCAATATTTGCACCGTTCTCGGCAATATCGGAACTGAAAACGACCTGCCTAGCCTCGAAAAAGCCACCCAAGATCAGGACCCCTTGGTTCGGGAACATGCCCAATGGGGGAAAAATCAGATCATGCAACGATTGAGTATTAAAAAAGACTAGGGCTTCGACTGGCTTGAAGGCTTTTCTACAGGCGGAAGCAGGGTTTTTAGCTCGTCCACTTTTGCCTTATTTTCATCCGATTGAGGGGCGGCACTTTGTTCTCCACTCAGATACCCCTTTTCGACCAAGGAATCGGCAAACGTCGAGTTAGCATCAGGTGAATAGATCCGATATGCCGAGGTCACAAATTCCGTTGCTGCCGCTTTGTCACCCCGATGGAACGCATCTGCAGCTTTTGCAAAATAGTAGATGGGACTATTGGGACTAGGTTTGAGGGAGTCCAAAAAGGTGTTGGCTTTTGCATCGTTTCCACCCAATAAATCGCAAAGATAGATCTTATAAATTCCCAAGTCATTACTGGGTTGGCTATTGAGGAAAATTTGAAACTTTTCCCGAGCGTCCGCGTACTTGTTATTTAAAAAAAGCACTTCTCCTAAGTTAAACTGAGCCATGGGCAAATCGGGCTGCAATTTCAGCGCCCGGCGAAAAGCCTCCTCGGCTTTGACCCAATCCCTCTTCCTTGTGTAAATCGCCCCCCTCAGGTTGGCGTTGCCCGCTTGATCCGGTTTCACTTGATCCGATAAATCCAAGGCTACCAAAGCCCCTTCCAGATCATTCCGGGAGAACGATTGTGCGGCCTTTACATAAGTCATCCGATAACGTTCTTCCGGGTCGTCGGGCAGCGGCTCCGCAATCTTCGACTGGGACGGGGAAGCCGGATTCGAAAGGGGCTCCTCTTTCTTCTTCCCGCAAGCCCCCAAACCAACGCTCAAAACGAAAACAAGCAAGAATTGGGAAAAGGGCATAGCTCGACTTTTGCATGTCGTCGTAAGAGGCTCAAACCAATTTTCTCCCTCTTTGCAACAGATCCAGAGTTCGGCACAATGCCTCTTCTATGAAATTTCTCGTTACGGGGGGAGCTGGCTTCATTGGAGGCCATCTTGTTCGTCGCCTCCAAACCCATGCTCCCGTCAATGTTCTCGATAATCTCACCACCGGACACCGTGATCGACTGGCCGGCTTGCCCTGCCATTTTTTCGAGGGTTCAATTCTCGATAGAAACATCCTCTCCGAGGCAATGCGGGATGTCACCCACGTCTTTCATCTCGCCGCGATAGTCAGTGTTTCCGAATCAGTAGAAAATCCCACCGATTGCCAACAGATCAACGTCGAAGGCACCCGCCGAGTTCTTGAAGCTGCCGCCCAAGCTGGTGCGAAGCGATGCGTCCTGGCCAGTTCCTGTGCCATTTACGGAAACGATCCTACCATGCCAAAAATCGAATCCCTCGCTCCTGCGCCGGCCAGCCCCTACGCGGAATCGAAGCTTGCAGGAGAGCGACTGTGCACCGAATCGATCCTCCCTGCTGTAGCCCTACGTTTTTTTAATGTGTATGGGCCTCACCAAGATCCAAATGGCACCTACGCTGCTGCCATCCCCAGATTTCTTCAATCCGCCCTCGCTGGCACCCCCATCACCATCCATGGCGATGGCCAACAAACCCGCGACTTTGTGTTTGTCGAGGATGTAACTGCCGCCCTAATCCACGTCTCGCTCCACCCTAATCTGCGCGGGATCTACAATGTGGCCTCCGGCCAATCCAGTTCGATTCTGCAACTCGCAAAAAAGATTCTTTCCCTGACCGGTTCGTCGTCTCCCATTATCCACACCTCTGCAAGGGCGGCTGACGTTCGTTTTTCTTCTGCCTCGATCGAGCGACTCTGCACCACAGGATGGTCCCCCCAAACAACTTTGGATTCCGGACTCGCCCTACTTCTCCCGAGAACCTGAAATCACCCCACCAACTTCGTCTCCTTTTCTCGCCCGCTACCCCTCTTCCATCGTAGAGTTGATTTCTGCCCGGGTGGTGGAATGGCAGACACAAGGGACTTAAAATCCCTTGGGGAGAAATCCCCGTGCGGGTTCGACCCCCGCCCCGGGCACATTTTTCTTTCTTCTGATTCGTTCCAGTGTTGCTCCACCCCACGACGTGTGTATTTTCCTAACCCAATGGCTGACAAGACCCGCATCCTCAAAGAAAACGTCCCCGGCAAATGGTACGTCGACGATAGCTGCACTCCGTGCCACGTATGCCTCGAAGAAGCCCCGAAGCTTTTGAAATATAACGAGGATCAAACCTACGTTTATTTTTTTAGGCAACCCGTGACACCGGAAGAGTTGGACTCCGCACAACGAGCCCTCGATATCTGCCCCACCGGTTCCATCGGGAACGACAATTGATCATGTCCGCATCTCCCACTCCAGGGACTCCCCCCACGTTCGGTCGAAACAACCCTTTTGCGTCCCAGCTTCGGGAAAACCGCCATCTCAATCAAAAGGGTTCAAGCAAGGACACCCGCCACATCGTCATCCAATTGGGTTCTTCTGGCCCGACCTACCAGTGTGGAGACTCCCTCGGCGTCCTCCCGCGGAATCCCGAAACGCTGGTTCGTGAATTCACTCAAAAATTGGGCCTTCATAACGATGCTGCCCTTCACGAAACCCTTGCAACCTCTGCCATCCTCAACCGAGTCGGAAAAAAGTTTGTCAAAGCCGTGGCGGAAAAAGCTACCGGAACAGCGAAGGATAAATTACAGGCCATATGTGCCGACGAGAAAAAACTCGATGAGTACGTCTTCGACAGGGACGTTGTCGACGTCCTACACGATGCCCCAGGAGTTCATCTTGAGCCTTCGGAAATTCCCGGTCTCTTAAACAAGATTGCTCCTCGATTGTACTCGATCGCCTCCTCTCCTGATCACTGCCCCGGCGAGGTTCATCTGACCGTCGCTGTTGTCCAGTACTCCTCCCACGGTCGCGCCAAACAGGGTCTCGCCTCGGGATATCTTGCGAATTTGGCCGACCAAGCCTCTGTTCCCGTCTACGTACAACCCACCCGGCACTTTCACCTGCCCGCACCCGATCGGGACATGATTATGGTCGGCCCGGGAACCGGCATTGCCCCTTTTCGGGCCTTCCTCCAACACCGGGCCAAACATGGCCACTCGGGTCGCAACTGGCTCTTTTTTGGGGATCAACATGCAAAGACCGACTTCCTCTACAATGAGGAATTTGCAGCCGCACAAAAATCCGGGCACCTTCATAAACTTTCCACTGCATTCTCCCGAGATCAAGCGGACAAGATTTATGTCCAGCACCGCATGGAAGAGGAAGGTGCGGAGCTCTGGCGCTGGCTGGAGAAAGGAGCCTACTTCTACGTTTGTGGTGATGCCAAACGAATGGCGAAAGACGTTCATGCCGCTCTGCTCAAAATCGTTTCCCAACACGGTGGCAAAACCACCGAACAAGCCGAAGAGTGGGTATCGGTCACCTTTGCCAAAACAGAAAAACGGTACCTGAAAGACGTTTACTAAGACCCCATGGCCCGTCGCTCCAAATCGGGAAATCTTTTCGTAGGTCTCGTGGCTGGGTGTTTGATTTTAGTGGGTGCCGCACTGTACCTGCGTGATCGAGGATTCCTACGGCTACCACAACCCACCCAAAAAGCCCCTGCCCAACGAGCTGAAGATCTCGCAAAGAAGTATCCGAGTGCCGAAGTCTTTTCCGCCCCCGAAAGCACCCCGCCCGTTGATAAAAAAAAAGTGAAGACCTTGCACCCGTAATCCCCGCTCCTCTCCCTCCCTCTCCACCCACCCCTGTTTCGCCACCCGCGATCGTTGGCCCTCCCGCCCCCCCTATGGGCAAAGAGATCCGTCGGGCTGAACCCATCGCCACCGATAAACCTCGCGATACGATTGAGATGGCTGGATGGCAAACTCTTCTTGATCGGTTGAATTTTTCCTGCGGCACAATCGATGGACATTTTGCGAAAAGGAGTCGGCGCGCCATCACCCAATTCCAAATCCATCGGGGCCTCGCCACCACGGGAGAAATCGATATTGAAACCCGCATCAACCTCGGGAAACCCGGCGATGCGTATGCGGACTATACCCTGACCGGGGAGGACCTTCTTCACGTCATCCCCAAACCCAAAGGATTCCTAGGCATGAGTAAAGTCCCGCTCCTCGATTATAACGACCCTTGGGAAATGCTTTCCGAAAAAACACATTCCACACCGTCCTTTTTGAAGGAGTTGAATCCAAGAGTGACGAATCTTGTTGCAGGCACTCAACTCATCCTCCCCAACCTGGAGGGAACGCGGAAACTCCCGCCCGTTTCCCGGATTGTGATCATGATCTCCGAAACCACCCTCCTTGCCTTCGACACCAACAACAAAGTGGTGGCCTGCTTTCCTTGCTCCATCGCAGCAGATAAAACCAAAGTCCCCAATCAACCCCTCATAGTTGCCAATATCGCACCCAATCCCAACTACACTTTCGATCCAAAAGTTCTTGCCCAAGCCGCCCAACAGGAAGGCATTACGAACAAGCTGGTGCTGCCACCTGGTCCGAATAACCCTGTTGGCACCGCTTGGATCGGTCTCTCACTCCAAGGATACGGCATTCACGGAACCCCTGAACCCGAAGACATTTCCAGAACCGGATCTCACGGCTGCTTCCGTTTGGCCAACTGGAACGCTACGAAACTGGTCCGTGCTGTCCGACCCGGTGTCCCTGTCGAAGTCGTACCTTAAGAATCCCTCTCCAAACAAAGGCTCGGGTGCAGCCTAATTTTCTAATTTCATCCAAACCGGCCAATGGTCGCTCGGAATACCCGGATTTTGCATCACTCCCGCTTTCCACTTCAGACTCCCCATTTGCTCAACCCAACCTAGGGAAAGTAAAATATGGTCAAAATCCACTGCTGGATACTTTTGTGCGACAACGGGCCGAACCGTCGCCCCCGCGGGCCAATCCAATTCCTCGGTCACCGACACCCAACCCTCCCCCAGCAAACTCCGAATCGTCTTCTCCCGCCGAAACTCAGGATTTTTCAACGAACAGTTAAAGTCTCCAGCCACCAGAATAGCATCCTGCTCTGGATTCAACCCGCGCCTGCGCCAATCCATCCGAAGATACTCGATCGCCTTCTCCCTACGGCTCGCCATTCCCTCTCGTCCACCACGGTTGCTCTTCAGATGAACCGCATAGACCGTCCACGTTTTGCCTGTCTTCATTCTCCACATCACTCCTAAAAAACCTCGGACCGGACGATCAGGGGTCATCGGCAACCTGTCAAAATCCACTTCCCATGCCTTCACCCATGGGACCCGACTACAAATCGCGAGGTTTTGAGGAGGAAGTTTTTCCTCCTCATCCGCTGCCCGTGAAAAACGGGTTACAGCCTGCCAAGGAAGCTCAGAAGCACTTCTTTGTAGTGCGTCAGCATCCAAAACCTCCTGAAATATCGCCACATCGGGTTTCCATCGACCCAACCACTCTTTCACCTCAGCCTCATGCTTTGCCCTCTCAATCCTCTTGGCCCGGGGATTTTGCCCTGGAAACCATTGAAGGTTCCAGGTGATCCACCTCTTTGGCAGTCTTGTGGGAAGAGGGGCTTCGAGCGGGCAAGAAATCTGGGGCTCACCCCACTCAGGAGCAGGAAGCGGCAACCCGCCAAAGGAGTACCCCAAAGTTGAAAACCAAACCCCGAAAAATAGCCATATCCACATACAGGATATGACTTCAAAAAACGAAAAAGGATTCGGTGAAATTTACTGCGACGAGATGCCTACTCTTTGTCAGTTCGCAAAGAGGGATCCGAAATCACAGGATTCAACTTACTCAATTCTTTAGGCGTTTCGCCATGATTTCGCCTCTCCAGCCACTCGTTTTTTTCGTTCTTCTGATTTGCCCATACCAAACCTGAAACAACAACCCCCAATATGATCAGTAGAATGAACCCCTGAAACTTAATCTTAAATCCATATTCCAATCGATCCCACTTTTCATCCAAATGATGCTGCCAGGTAAATCCCTTTTTATATTTTAGTACTTTTGGCATATATTTATGATGGGTAGTTATTTAAGAAGGTCGTACGTTTTGTCATAGATCAGCTTTAAAGCAATAAAAGAATTCACACTTCTTACGCTCGTCGGTCGGCTATTTTTGGGTAAAGTGCAGCTATGGGCCTGTGGCGAAACTGGCAGACGCGACAGACTTAGGATCTGTTGGGGTAACCCATGGAGGTTCAAGTCCTCTCAGGCCCACTTTATTCTCCTTTGTTCACGAATCATTTCCCAAAGACACCCTGAAATCTTGGGGTTCCCCCCATTTCAGCTGATCCTTCTCAGGAATGATCGTGGGATTTCCAAAATCATACCGGTGGGTTGTGTCTGGAGCCTTTTTACTCTTGGCAGGCACCCTTCCTCTCCATGCGATGGACGATGAGACCGCCAAAACGATTGCCGACCTAAGAGCCCAGATGCAGTCCCTTATGGACGAGGTCAAGAAACTGAAGAGTCAACAAAACGTCGACTCTCCTGTGGCCCGCTTACGCCCTCCCACCGATGACCAAGCGAAGACGAAAACAGAATCACCTCCCCTCCACCCCCATCCCGTCGGATACACGCCTTTTCTTCCGCCAGAAGCCAGGGAACAGACTTCGATGGAGCAGGAGGTCGAGGGGACCACTGAATCCGCACCCAAAGCACAACAGTTAGAACGAATGGATCTTCCAATGCTCGATGTCTCCGAAAACGGCCTCATTTTTAGATCGCAGGATAACCATCACTTGGTTCGCCTCGGTGGCTTATTTCAGTTCGATGATCGGGAGTTCGTCGATGCAGGAACGACCGATATGTCAAAGTTCCTGATCCGGCGAGCTCGCCCTTACGCTTCCGGCTACTTTTATGATGACTGGGAATACCGCTTTGCTCCTGAATTCGCGCTCTCCGCACCCAATGCTACCTCCTATCAAACCACCATCGCCGATGCTTATATTAACTATGACCCCATCGAGCAAATCCAGGTCCAGGTAGGTAAGTTTACAGTCCCCGTCGGGCTCGAAACACTCACTCCTGCTGCCTACCTTCCCTTTTCAGAAAGATCTCTCACCTCCAATTTAATTCCCAACCGCGATCTTGGAGTTATGACTCACGGGTCTCTCTTTTCAGAAAAATTATCTTGGGCTGCCATGGTGGGAGCGGGAGCCCGCAACGACACCGTGCAAAGTGGACTCGATTACGGGAGCGGTCCCGTCGGCTACTTTCGTCTTTTCAGCCAACCCTTTCGTGGGGAGATGGAAGTTCCAGAAGAACTGCGTGGCCTTCACTTGGGTGTAGGGGGAAGCATTGGTTGGCAGACTCAGAACACTTCAATCCTCTCGTCCAACCTATTCCAAAACTACAGTACCGATGGTGGTAATACCTTCCTTACTTTCCCAAATGGCCTAGGTGTCCAAGGCGAAGTTTGGCGGATCAGCCCTCAAATTTACTACAATTATGGGCCATTCGAATGTTGGGCCGAATTCACAGCCGAACAGCAGGGAGTCAGCACCGCAGGAGTGTATGGATCGACCGGAGGTGGCTTTACCAACTACCAAACCACAGCATGGGACGTTGTGTTGGATTGGGTGATCACGGGCGAACGCGCCTCCTTGGGTGGCGTTGTTCCCGAGAAACCGCTGAATTTTGAAACTGGAGACATTGGAGCTTGGGAACTCGCCCTCCGCTACGATGGGCTTGCCGCTGGAGCCAATATGTTTCGACCTATCGATCAAGGAGGGTTGGGCATTTCCCAGACGGAGAGCGCCACGGGAGTCAACGGAGCCTCTCTAGGACTCAATTGGTACCCCAACCGAATCATCCGGATCGGGTTAACGGTCGAGTACAATGCCTTCACAGGTGGAGGGGCCAAAGGAACCGTTGTCGAAAATAATGAACTCGGGTTTATTACCCGCCTTCAACTCCTCTACTGATTCGATTCCCTTGCCGCTCGTCCGACTCCTTTTTTCTCATCCCGCTCCTCACTTTCCCCACCGAACCGGTGATCCCGATACAGGGTGATCGAGACATCCTTATTGCGACGAATACACTCCTTGATCGCCTCGGGCTCCTTCTCGCACCAGAGCAAAGTCTTCCAGCTCGTCAGGTGCTTTGGTTTGTGAAAATCGCTTCCCGCAATCAAAGGCAACTTTTTCAAACCTACCGGGTTAAATAGATCATCTCGGTTTCCAATCTCCCAAGCATCGATCAACGGACGAAACTCCTCCTGCCTCTCCCACAAATAGAGAGTATCCTTCCCCCAAGCCGAGCTCATGTGATGCGGATGAGCTGCAATCGTTAATCCCCCCTGCTCCCGAATTTCGATACAGATCTCCTTAAGCGATAAGGCTGGATCGATCGGCTTCTGGAGATCCACTCCCAACAAGTGGGCCGAACCCTTTGCAGTCAGTCCATCATGATTAAACTCCAGCCCCGGAAATAAGATCATCCTGTATTTTGTCCAGGCTCGGTTCCTCTCTTCTGCCAAGGCACGAAAATAATCCGGCAAATCATCTGCCGTGAGAACCAGACCCGACATGTTCGCCAACCGTCCCAGCAACCGTCTCCGATCCACCAGATGATCCGTCACCGCCAAGGCATCGAAACCTCGCCGACCGTAAAAATCGACAACCTCCCGTAGGGTTAATCGCCCGTCCGAAAATATCGTATGCGTATGCAAATCCACCATCCGCAACCCCTTCTTTCCAAGATGCCCATGATGCATCAACCGCAACTCAGGTACCCTCTCGATCTCGGTCGCGGCTTGCGCCATCTGGGCAATCCGATTAGCCAATCTCTCCGTCGCCCCCAAAGAGCGCACTGCCTCCTGTCTCGAACGCCGCCCCCACTCCCGTAAGCCTACTCCACCGCCTTCTAAAGCCTGCCGGATCCGAGCAGCAATTTCTCCTGGGGAATCCGCTAAAGCGCCCGCCCCCAAGCGTGTAATCAGCCGACAAATCCCTTTTCGCTTCTCCGAGTCCTTCCCTCCCTCCACCAACACTGCGGGACGACCTGTGGCCAAGATCTCTCGCACACTGATCGTCCCAGGCTTCGTCACCACTAAATCATGAGCCCGGATCATCCCAGGAAGATTTTTCACCCAGCCATGGATCTCCAACTTTCCTTCAGACTCAGGAAATGCCTTTCGTAAATCCTTTTTCAACTCCTCCTCTTTGCCCACCACTGCTGTCACCTCCACCTCCGCGCTACGCAGGATTTTCTCCACCGTCCGGACCGCTTTCCGACGACGAGAATTGATGAGATACAAAACACGGAACGGCTCCCCTTTCTTTCCTCCGACCCTCTTCACATCATCTCCAGGATCGAAGGTCGGCCGCACAGGCCACCCGCCCGCCACCACCTCCCGCGCCTTTGGATTTTTCTCCCTCAACTCCTTGGCTGATCCCTCATCCGCCACCCAAAGCAGATCCGCAGTCACTCCATCCCATCCTGGCAACTCCTCCGCCTCCAACACCACACCGACCCGCTGAAATCCTGCCTCTGACCGATCGTGCACCCTGTCCTGGAGTGCCAACCCCACCGCCGGATGGAAAAACACCACAACCTCAGGTCGCGCCTCCTCCAAAGTCAAAGCCACCATCCTCCGTAATTGTGGCCAACCCGAACTCCCTAACACATCGATTCCCGCCCTTCGAATCCACTTTCCAAACGTCTCCCCCTTTGCCTTTCCACTCCCCATCTTCCCCGTGATCCACCCCAACCAACCCTCAATCCCACCCTGACCAACCTCACGAACCTCCACTCGGATCTCCGTTCCCGACTCCTCCTCTAAAAGATCACGTACCGCACGCGCCACATAATGGTGCTCTTCTTGCCCCCCCGTAAGGATCAGTACGTCTTTCACGCCTTTATGTGAATAAGTTGGGGAAAAGACAGGGCAAGTCTGCCAAAGTTACAATTTGATGCCAAAAAGATCGGTTTTTATACCGGTTCTTTTCCATTCCAAATTACTGCTTTACACCACTTTTGAATGTCGTTTCCAACCTCTTCCTGGCCTCACCCTCAAGCCTCTTTCTTAATGGGGATAACTCCTCCCGAATCGCCTTTTCCGTGGCGATCTTCTCCATCCAGTAGGCTCGGACAAAGGCTTCCTCATTTTCCGGTCGCACATCGAACTGGAACTCTTGCGCGACACCCAAGGCCTCTTTGGTCGACTTCATCCAAAATTCATTAATCCTCTCCATCAACCTAGCCCTTTGCTCCTCAGTCAATTTTTCGTACATCGGCCAAGCCTGCAGTTGTTTCTCCAACTGCTCCTTCGGAACAAGCGCAAGCGTCATAATCTGAACAAAACGCCCCTCATCCTGCGGCCCAGCCCAAAACTGCCCCTTCTCTCGCTGAATCATATCCCGCTTTGGTACAATGGGTCCGTCCGGAACACGGGGAGGCCGAGACTTCACTGATTTCGTCGCATCCACCTCCTGTGCCTCCAGAGGCATGCCACATAAAACGAACCCCATGAAAAAATAAGTAATTGTCTTACTCATAATCCTGCCCACCAACGACTCTCCCGATCCTCTTCAACAAAAGCATTCAATGCCGCAAAAACCTCCGCATCCCGAATCGTAGGCTGACTTTCCCAACGAAACCAACCCAACGCCAATAACGCGAACCCCGTCCCAATCAAAACCCACTTCGGCATTGCGAACCAACTTCTCTTCCTATCGTCCTCCCGACGCAACCGAGCCATCGTCCTAGCCGCAAACCACGACGGTGCCTTGGGCACAGGAGCCGAGGCCCACAGCCTCCCTAAATCTCCTCCCAACCCCTCTTCCCCATCCCCAATTTTATCTCTCTTCTTCCTCATATAGAATTAGACTCCCTTTCTTCTAACTAGGTTCGGTCAAAAAAGCAGATAGCTTTATTTTTAAATTTTCACGTGCCCTAAACATCAACGACTTAGCACCAAGCTCGCTGATTCCCAATATTTCTCCAATCTCAGAAAAATCCATGTCCTCATGCTCCCGGAGATGTACCACCAGCCTCTGCTTCATCGGCAACTGAGCACAAGCCCCCTCCACAGCCTCGATCAACTCCTTTCCCGATAAATCCTCTCTCGGAGTCCTCCCCGCGACCGACTCCTTTCTCGGAATCACCTCCCCCGTCTCCTCATCCACGATCTCCTCCGATACCTCCATCCGCTTTGCCCGGCTGTCACAAAAGGTGAACACCAGATTTCGTGTCACCGTCATGAGCCAAGTGGTGAACTTCGCCTCGGCTCGGTACTTCGGTGCCGCCTTCCAAATCCGCAAAAAAATCTGCTGAGCCAAATCCTCCGTATCCGGCCCCGCACTCCCAATCATCCGAGCCACCGTTCCGTACACCCGATCCTCATGCCTCACGATCAACTCCCGCAACGCCTCCTCATCCCCCTCCGCCATCCGCCGCACCAATGCATCATCGATCTTGCTCTCCCGATCCTCCGCCATCATTTATCCCCCCGCCACCACCCGAACAAATTCCAGCCGATCCCCGTGTTCCACTCTCTTTTCCGCCCACTCCTGCCGTAAAAGTGCCTCCCCGTTCCGCTCTACTAGCACACTCGATGGCTCAATACCCATTTCCCGAATCATCTCCGCCACAGTTTGACTCGGTCGCACCTGCCGAGCTTTCCCATTTGCAAATATCGTGACCATCGTCGCCATCCCACTATCCCGCCAACGCCCGATCCCAATCCTTCCAAACAGGATCGAAACCCCGGCGCCGCAGTTCCTGACTCAACTCCTCCGCGCTTCTCTCATCCGACACCTCAAACTGTTCCGTCGCTTCCGCACTTTCCCACTCCTTCGCTTCCAACGCCACTTCCCGACCCCTCACCGTTCGGTGCAACCTCTCCTTCCCCACACCCGTATACCCGCCTGGGTCGGTCTCGGAACCCGCACTCATCATCGTCACCCCCAAATCCATTAAACCATCCCGCAACTTCGCCGGTTCTCTCGTGGACAAAACAATCCCTGCCTGCGGAAACGCCACACGGAACGCACAAATCGCTCGGACAAAATCCCGATCCGACATCGCGACCCGAGGCTGAAATCCTCCAGCCGCCGGCCGCAATCGGGGTAAAGCCAATGTCACCTGCGCTTTCCATCCTACCTTCATTAAATGGGAAACATGAGCCGCCAACGCGACCAGCTCTCTCCTCCAGTCCGCCAACCCCACCAGTACCCCTAATCCAATCCTTCGAAATCCCGCCTGATACCCCCGCTCGGGTCCACCTAATCTTTCATCGAAATTCCGTTTCGGCCCTGAGACATGCATCTCCGCATATGCCGCACGATCATAACTCTCCTGATACAGTACCAAACCCTCCGCCCCCGCCTCCACAATCTCCCGATACTCCGCCGTTTCCAATGGTGCGACCTCAATCGCAACCGAAGGAAAAAGCCCCACCGTTCTTCTAACCGTCTCCGCCAAATAAGGAACTGGCACCTCCCGGGGATGCTCCCCACTCACCAAAAGAACATTGCGAAACCCAAGCCCAGCCAGATGTTTCGCCTCCGCTTCCACCTCCTCCGGAGTTAATGTCACCCTCCGAATCGGATTATCTTTCGAA
>Ga0209087_1001469_pt1 | contig 13850 bp, 8 predicted proteins | sample S_130805_EF_Meta_FD_187321 | JGI IMG/M metagenome (GOLD analysis project Ga0209087, IMG submission 187321) | Freshwater microbial communities from Lake Simoncouche, Canada to study carbon cycling - S_130805_EF_MetaG (SPAdes) (version 2) | ecosystem: Environmental > Aquatic > Freshwater > Lake ...
CATCTCCACCGCGATCGCATCGCCGACGCGCACCACGCCGCCACGCAGCACCACCGCCATCACGCCGGTCTTGCGGATCAGCGCGCCATCCGGCGCCCGGCCCAGCATCTGCGCGAGCAGCCCGGGCTGGAAGGCCTCGATCTGCGAACAGGGATTGCGCAGACCGGTGATCTCGATCTCCGCCTCGCCGAGCGTCAGCCGCGCCCCGCGCGGCAGGCCGAGCAGGTCGATGCCCTCGGTCAGCACGTTCTCGCCGAGATCGCCGGGCCGCACCGTGAAGCCCTTGGCCGCGACGTCCGCCAGCAGCTCGGCATGGATCAGGTGCACCTGGCGCAGGTTCGGCTGGGTCGGGTCGCGCGCCAAGCGCGAGCGGTGCTTCACCGTCTCGCCGAGATGCGCATCGCCCTCGACGCCGAGGCCGGCAAGCAGGCGGATCTGCTCCGTCACCGCCTTGTTGAACCGATGCGTCGGGGCCGAGGCCAGGGAGATCACGCGTGCCATGCCCCTGGCTAGCACAGCGCCGCACCGCGCGGCATCCTCGGGCGCATGACAGACGCCGCCCACGCCTTCGCCGCCCATGCAGCCGGGCTCCGCTTCGAGGATATCCCCGCGAGCGCCGTCGCCCGCGCCAAGGTCTTCATCCTGGATGCGCTCGGCGTCGGCATCGCCGGCTCGTCCCTGCCCGAGGCGCGCGCGCTGCTGCGGGTCGCGCGCGGCTGGGGCGAGGGCGCGGCCGCCAGCGTCTGGGGCACGCGCGAGAAACTCGCACCCGGCGCCGCCGCGCTGGTCAACGGCTACCAGATCCACGGCCAGGAATACGACAGCCTGCACGAGGGTGCGGTGTTGCACGCCTTCGCCACGCTGCTGCCGGTACTGATGGCCGAGGCCGAGGTTCGCGGCGGCATGACCGGCCGCGACCTGATCACAGCGGTCATTGCCGGTGTCGACGTGGCCTGCTCGATCGGTCTCGCGGCGCGGCAGGGCTGGCGCTTCTTCCGCCCCGCGACCTCGGGCGGCTTCGGCGCCGCGGCGGGCCTCGCGCGGCTGCGTGGCTTCGATGCCGCGCACACCCTGGCGGCGCTGGGCCTGCAGCTCGGCCAGGCCAGCGGCACCATGCAGGCGCATACCGAGGGCGTGCCGCTGCTGCCGCTGCAGATCGGCTTCAATGCCCGCGCGGCGATGCAGTCCTGCGACCTGGCGCAGGCGGGCTTTGCTGGACTCGATGCCCCGCTCGAGGGCCGGTTCGGCTACCTCCCGCTGTTCGAGGGCGCCTGGGATTGCTCGGAGGTGGTGGCGCAGCTCGGCACGCGCTGGCGGGTCGAGGAGCTCAGCCACAAGCCCTTCCCGTCCGGTCGCGCGACGCATGCCGGCGTCGATGCGGTGATCGCGCTGCGCGAGGCGCATGGCTTCGGCGCCGGCGATGTGGCTTCGATCACCTTGGAGGTGCCGCCGCTGATCGACCAGCTCGTCAACCGCCCCGCGCAGCCGGCGCCCAGCGCCAGCTATGCCCGGCTCTGCCTGCCCTTCGTGCTGGCCAAGCTTCTGCTGGAAGGCGCGGTGCGGATGGACCAGTTCCGCGGCGCGGCCCTCGCCGACCCCGCGACCTATGCGCTGGCCCGGCGCGTCCGCGTGCAGCGCGTCGACAACCCCGACCCGAATGCGCTGGTGCCGCAGACGGTGACCATCGCGCTCACGGACGGCCGGGAACTGCGCCACACCGTCACCGCCATGCTGGCGAGCCCGGCGCGGCCGCTGACGCGCGAGCAGCACCTGGCGAAGTTCCGCGACTGCTGGGCCTTCAGCGCCGTGCCACTCGGCGAGCCCGAGCGCTTGATCGACCTCGTCGACCGACTCGACACCGTCGCGGATGTCCGTGCCCTGATCTGACCTACTCCGCCGGCGCCAGCGCCGCCCGCCGCGCGCGCTTCTGCCGCCCGACCCGGTCGAGCGCCAGGTAGACCACCGGCGTGGTATAGAGCGTCAGCAGCTGGCTCAGCGCCAGCCCGCCGATGATGGTGATGCCGAGCGGGTGCCGCAGCTCCGACCCCGCGCCCGTCCCGATCCAGAGCGGCACCGCGCCGAGCATGGCCGCGAGCGTCGTCATCAGGATCGGCCGGAAGCGTTCGCGGCAGGCCAGCATTACCGCCTCCATCCCGCCGACGCCCTCGCGCCGTTCGTGTTCCAGTGCGAAGTCGACCACCATGATGGCGTTCTTCTTCACGATGCCCATCAGCAGGATCACGCCGATCAGCGCGATGACGCTGAAGCTCTCATCCGTGATCAGCAGCGCGAGCAGCGCGCCGATGCCGGCCGTCGGCAGGGTGGAGAGAATCGTGATCGGATGCAGCAGGTGCTCGTAGAGAATACCGAGCACGATGTAGATCGTGATCAGCGCCGCGAGGATCAACAGCGGCTGGTCGCGCGCAAAGCTCTGGAAGGCCCGCGCATTGCCGGCGAATTCGGTGCGCAGCCCGTCGGGCAGGCCGATCTCGGCCGCCGCCTGCTCGACCAGCGCAGTCGCCTGGCCGAGCGCCACGCCCTCGGCGAGGTTGAAGGTGATGGTCGCTGCCGGGTACTGCCCCTGGTGGGTGACGAAGAGCGGCGCCGTGCTGCGCTCCATGCGCGTCACCGCCGAGAGCGGCACCATGACGCCGCCCGATCCCGGCAGCCAGACGTCGTCGACTTGCTCGGGGTATTGCTGCAGTGCCGGGTCGAGCTCCAGCACCACGCGGTACTGGTTGCGGGTGCGGTAGATGATCGAGACCTGGCGCTGTGCGAAGCTGCTGTTCAGCGCCGCGGTGATTGCCTGGACCGAGACGCCGAGCCTTGCTGCCGCCTCGCGGTCGATGACCAGCCGCGTGACGAGCCCGGCGCGCTGCTGGTCGGACGAGACATCTGCGAGCCCCGGCACGGTGCGCAGCTTCTCGACCAGCTTCTCCGACCACTCCGCCAGCTGCTCGAGCGTCGGCGAGAGCAGCACGAACTGCACGCTGGCATTGCCCGGCCGCCCGCCCATGCCGATCTCCGGCACCGCCCGCATGAAGGTCTGGATGCCGGGGATGGTCGCCAGCGGCCGTCGCAGCCGGTTCACGACATCGGCCGCCGACACGCCGCGCTCCTCAAGCGGCTTCAGGCTGATGAAGAGCCGCCCCTGGCTGACCGAGGCATTGCCGAAGCCACCGCCCACCGTCGAGGCGACATTGGCGATCGCCGGGTCGCGCTGCAGCACCGCGACCACCTTCTCCTGCAACTGCAGCATCGCGGCATAGGAGATGTCGGGCGGCGCCCGGGTGGTGCCGACGATCAGCCCGGTATCCTGGTCCGGGAAGAAGCTCTTCGGCACGATGGTATAGAGCCAGACCGTCACGCCGATCAGCCCGATGGTCAGCAGCAGCACCAGGTGGCGGAACCTCAGCACGACCCGCAGCGAGGCCATGTAGGCATCGGTCAGCCAGGTCATGCCGCGCTCGATCCCGCGCGACACGCGGCCGGGCGGCTTCGGCTCGGGCCGCGCCAGATGCGCCGCCAGCATCGGCGTCACGGTGAGCGAGACAAGGCCCGAGAGCGCCACCGCGATCGCCAGCGTGACAGAGAACTCGCGGAACAGCCGCCCGATCAGCCCGCCCATGAAGAGCAACGGGATGAAGACCGCGATCAGCGAGACGGTCATCGAGACGATGGTGAACCCGATCTGCCGGGCGCCGGCGAGCGCGGCCTCCATCGGCTTCATGCCGCGTTCCTGCAGCCGCGCCATGTTCTCGATCATGACGATGGCGTCGTCGACCACGAAGCCGACCGAGATGGTCAGCGCCATCAGCGAGAGGTTATCCAGCGAATAGCCCGCCAGCCACATCACCGCGAAGGTGCCGAGCAGCGAGAGCGGCACCGCGGCGCCCGTGGCGATCACCGCCGACATGCGCCGGAGGAACACCGCGGTCACCCCGATGACGAGTGCGACCGAGAGCAGCAGCGTGGTCTGCACCTCGTGCACGCTGGCCCGGATCGTGGTCGACCGGTCGCGCAACACCTCGATGGTCACGCCGCCGGGCAGCCAGCGTGAGACCTGCGGCAGCAGCGCCAGCACCTCGTCCACCACGTCGATGACGTTGGCATCGGCCTGCTTGAAGATGATCATGAAGGCGGCCGGACGACCGTTCACCGAGCCACCCTGCCGGCGGTCGCGTACGTCGAGCGCAACCTTGCCGATGGCGTTGATCCGGACGATCGCGCCGTCCTTCTGGCGCACGATGATGCGGCCGAATTCCTCCGGCGTGTTCAGCCTGTCGTTCACCGCGATCGCCGCGGTCTGCTCCGGCCCGTCGATCAGCCCGGTCGCCTGGGTGACATTGGCCTGGGCGATCGCCTGGCGGACTGCCTCCAGGCTCACCCCCGCCGCCTTGGCCAGCATCGGGTCGATGGTGACGCGGATCGCCGGCTGCTCGCCGCCGGCAATCAAAACCTGTGACACGCCCGGCACCTGGGCGATGCGCGGCGCGACGATGCTGTCCGCGGCGTCGTAGATCGCGCCGGGCGTGACCGTGTCCGCGCGCAGCGACAGGATCATCACCGGGCTGTCCGCCGGGTTCGCCTTGCGGAAGCTGGGCGGGCTCGGCAGGCCGGCGGGCAGGTCGGCATTCGCCGCGTTGATCGCCGCCTGCACGTCCTGCGCCGCCTCGTCGACCGGCTTCGACAGGTCGAACTGGATGACGATGGAGGTCGCACCCAGCGAGGAGGTCGAGGTCATCTCGGTCACGCCCGCGATCGCGCCCAGCCGGCGCTCGAGCGGTGCGGCGACCGAGTTCGACATGATCGCCGGATCGGCGCCGGGCTGGCTGGCGGTGACGACGATGGTCGGGATGTCGACCCGCGGCAGCGGCGCTACCGGCAGGTTGAAATAGGCAACGAGCCCAGCGAGTGCGACGCCGAGGGCGAGCAGGGTCGTGCCGATCGGCCGCCGGATGAAAGGCTCGCTGATCGACACGCTACTCGGCCGGAGCGGGGGCGCGGCGGCGAAACAGCCGCTGCGCGCGGTCGCGGATCTGCTCCATCGCCAGGTAGATCACCGGCGTCGTGTAGAGCGTGATGACCTGGCTGAGCAGCAGCCCGCCGACCACCGCGACGCCGAGCGGCCTGCGCAGCTCGCTGCCGGTGCCGGTCTCGATCACCATCGGCAGCGCGCCCATCAGGGCGGCGAGCGTCGTCATCATGATCGGCCTGAACCGCAGCACCGCGGCCTGCTCGATCGCCTGGCGCGGCGAGAGGCCGTGGTCGCGCTGCGCCTCCAGCGCGAAGTCGATCATCATGATCGCGTTCTTCTTCACGATGCCCATCAGCAGCACGATGCCGATGAGGCCGACGATCGACAGGTCGAGGCCAAACAGCTGCAGCGCCAGCAGCGCGCCGATGCCGGCCGAGGGCAGGGTCGAAAGGATGGTGATCGGGTGGATCACGCTCTCGTAGAGCACGCCGAGCACGATGTAGATCACGACGATGGCCGCGAGGATCAGCCAGGGCTCGCCGCGCAGGCTGCGCTGGAACTCGGCGGCATCGCCCGCGAAGCTGCCGATGATGAGGTCCGGCATGCCGATCTCGGCCTCGGCCTGGCGCACCGCGCGCACCGCCTCGCCGAGCGACGCGCCATGGGCGAGGTCGAAGCCGAGCGTCACCGCCGGGAACTGTGCCTGCTTGGTCACCGTCAGCGGGCCGGCGGTGCGGCCGATGCGGGCGATCTCGGCGAGCGGCACCTGCGGCGTGCCCGTGGCGGTCTGCACCGGCGTCCCCTGCGCCGTCGCCGGCTGGCCCGCGGTCGCCGGCACCCGCAGCAGGCCGATCATCGCGGGGTCGTCGCGGATATCGGGCGGGGCCTCCAGCACCACGCGGTACTGGTTGTTCTGGGCGTAGATGGTGCTGATCTGGCGCTGCCCGAAGGCGTTGTAGAGCACGTCGTCGACCGCCTGCATGGTCACGCCGAGGCGACCGGCCAGGTCGCGGTCGACATCGACGGTGACGCGGATGCCGCCGTCGCGCTGGTCAGAGACGACGTCGCGCAGCACGGGCGAAGCGGCGAGCCGGCGTTCCAGCAGCGGCGCCCAGCGTGCGAGCTCGACCGGATCGGGCGACATCAGCGTGTACTGGAAGGCGGTCGCGCCGGGCCGCGCGCCGATCTGGATGTCCTGCACCGGCTGGAGATGCACGGTGACGGCCGGCATCCCCGCCAGCCGGTCCTGCAGCCGCCGCGCGATCGCGCCGGCATCGGCCGTGCGCTGCTCGCGCGGCCGCAGCACCGCGGTGATCCGACCAGTATTCTGCGCGACGTTCACGATGCCGGCGCCGACCACCGAGGTCACCGCGACCACGTCCGGATCCTCGCGGATCGCCGCCGCCACCGCGTTCTGCAGCCGCGACATGCGGGCAAAGGAGACGTCGTCCGGCGCCTCGACCAGCGCGACCAGCAGGCCGGTATCCTGCTGGGGAAGAAAACCCTTGGGCGCCTGGATGTAGAGCCAGACCGTGCCCACAACTGTCAGCGTGGCGATGAGCAGCATCAGCGCTTCGTGCCGCAGCGCCCAGGCCAGGCTGCGTGCATAGGCATCGCGCATGCCGTCGAGGAACCGCTCGGTGGCGCGCGCAATCCGCCCCGGCGGCGCGGCATCCTGCGGCTTCAGCAGCAGCGCGCACATCATCGGCGTCAGGGTCAACGAGACGAACATCGAGACAATGACCGCGATGGTCAGCGTCAGCGCGAATTCCTGGAACAGCCGCCCGACCACGCCCGGCATGAAGAGCAGCGGGATGAACACCGCGACCAGCGAGACGGTCAGCGAGACCACGGTGAAGCCGATCTGCGCCGCGCCCTCATAGGCCGCCTGCAGCGGTGGCTTCCCCTCCTCGATCAGCCGGACGATGTTCTCGATCATCACGATGGCGTCGTCGACGACGAAGCCGGTCGCGATGGTCAGCGCCATCAGCGAGAGGTTGTCGAGCGAGAAGCCGCAGAGCGCCATCACCCCGAAGGTGCCGATGATGGACAGCGGCAGCGCGGCGCCGGGGATGATCGTCGCCCGCGCGCTGCGGAGGAAGACGAAGATCACCCCGACCACCAGGCCGACCGCGAGTGCCAGGGTGAACTGCACGTCGTGCACGCTCGCGCGGATCGTGATCGTGCGGTCGGAGACCACGCGCAGCTCGGCGCCCTGCGGCAAGGCACGTTCCAGCGCCGGCAACTGCGCCTTCAGATCCTCGACGATCTGGACGATGTTGGCACCTGGCTGGCGCTGCACGTCGATCAGCACCGCCGGCTTGCCCTCGAACCAGGCGCCGACGAGGGTGTTCTCGAGGTCCTGCACCGCCTCGCCGACATCGCGCAGCCTGACCGGCGCGCCGTTGCGCCAGGCGATGATCAGCCCGGCGAAATCCTCGGGTCGGTTGATCTGGTCGTTGGCCATGACCGAGCTTGCCTGGCGCGGCCCGTCGACGCTTCCCTTCGGCGTATTGACGTTGCCGGCCTGGATGGCGGTGCGGACGTCCTCAAGGGAAAGCCCGAAGCTCGCAAGGCGCCGCGGATCGGCCTGCACCCGCACCGCCGGCCGCATGCCGCCCTGCACGATCACCCGTCCGACGCCGCCCACCTGCGCCAGCCGCTGCGCGAGCAGCGTGTCGGCGGCATCAGAGAGCCGCCACATCGGCAGGGTCTCGCTGGTCAGCGCGAGGGTGATGATCGGCGGATCGGCCGGGTTCACCTTCGCATAGGTCGGTGGATAGGGCAGGTTCTGCGGCAGCGTGCCGCGCGCGGTGTTGATCGCCGCCTGCACGTCCTGCGCCGCGCTGTCGATGTCGCGGCCGAGATTGAACTGCAGGGTGATGCGCGAGGTCCCCGGCCCGCTGGTCGAGACGATGTCGGCGAGCCCGGCGATCTGCGCCAGCTGGCGCTCGAGCGAGGCGGTGACCAGCAGCGCGACCGTCTCCGGCGAGGCGCCGGGCAGCGTCGTCGTCACCTCGATGGTCGGGAAATCCACCTCCGGCAGCGCCGAGACCGGCAGGCGCAGGTAGCCAAACAAGCCTGCCAACAGCACGGCGACCGCCAGCAGCGAGGTCGCAATGGGCCGCGCGATGAAGGGCGAGCTCACACTCACCCTTCCGACGCGCTCGCTCACGGCGTCGCCTCCGCCGCCTGCCGCGGCCTGAGCCGCCGCTCGCCGGGCGCCGGCGGGTTTACCGGCCCGCCATCCTCGCTGACCACCACAGCCTGGCCCGGCGCCAGCCGCAGCGCGCCCGAGGTCACCACCCGCTCGCCAGGCGTCAGCCCGCGCCGCACCTCGGCCTCGGCCGCCGTCACCAGGCCGAGCTGCAGGGCGCGCTGCTCGACCGTGCGGTCGGGCTTCAGCACGAAGGCATAGGCGCCCTCGGGCCCGCGCTGCACCGCGACCAGCGGCACGGTGGTGACGCCGGGCAGCCGCTCCACCTCGAGCCGCACATTCACGAAGGCGCCCGGCCAGAGGCGCAGGTCGTCATTCGGGAAGCTCGCCTTCAGCTTGATCGTGCCGGTCTGCTGGTCGACCGCATTGTCGATCGTCAGCAGCTCGCCATCCGGCACCGCCGGCGCGCCCGCGGCGCGCACCACCCGCACCGGCACCTTGCCGCGCGCCATGGCATCCTGCACCCGCCCGATCTCCTGCTGCGGCAGGGTGAAGACCACCGCGATCGGCTGCAGCTGGGAGACGGTGACGATGCCCGTCGCGTCCCCCGCCCGCACGAAATTCCCCTGGTCCACCCCACGCAGCCCGACCCGGCCATCGATCGGCGAGCGGATGGTGGTGAAGGAGAGCTGCGTGCGTGCCGCATCGATCGCCGCCTGGTCGGCCGCGACCTGCGCCTCGTATTGCGCGACCTGCGAGCGCTGGGTGTCCTGCTGCTGCTTCGAGACGCCCTCGTTGCGGGCGAGCTGGGCGTAGCGTGCGAGGTCCAGCCGGGCATTGGCCAGCAGCGCCTCGTCCTGCGCCTTCTTGGCGAGCGCCTGGTCGAGCGCCGCCTGGTAGGCGCGTGGGTCGATCCGCGCGAGCAGATCGCCGCGCTTGACCATCTGGCCCTCGCGGAAGGCGACCTCGACCAGCTGGCCATCGACCTGGGCGCGCACGGTGATGGTGTTGAAGGCCTGCACCGTGCCGATGGCATCCAGCACGATCGGCAGGTCCTGGCGCTGCGCCGCCGCCACCGTCACTGGCACCGGGCCGCCGAAGCCGCCGCCCGGGCCGCGGCGCTGGCCCGGCGCGGGCGTCGCGGGCGCCGCGCCAAGATACGCCTGCGCCCAGGCCGGCGCGCGATCGCGCCACTGGTCGCGCCAGTGCCAGGCAGCTCCGCCGACCGCGGCCAGCAGGATCAGGATCAGGAAAAGGCGGCGCATGTCGACGTCCGGAAACCTGCCTCGTCACATGGGGATGCCAGCCGCCCGAGGATAGGCCGCGGGGTGATGCCCGAGCCCTCCCAGCCGCCGCCAAGCGCACGGAACAGCGCGACCGCGGCCTGCAGCCGTGCCAGCCGCGACCGGGTCAGCGCGTCGCGCGCCTGGAACAGCGCCTGCTGGGTGACCAGCAGCGTCACCAGGTCGATGGTGCCGGCCCGCAGCTGCGCTTCCGAGATGGCGTAGGAGCGCTCGGCGGTGGCGACGGCGATCGCCTGCAGCCGCTCCTGCTCGGTGGTCTGGCGCAGCGTGACCAGCGCGTTCTCGGTATCGACCAGCGCATTCAGGATGGCCCCGCGGTAATTCGCCAGCAACTCCTGCGCCTGCGCCTCGCTCAGCTGGACTTGGCCGCGCAGCGCGCCGCCGCGGAAGATCGGCTGCACCAGGCCGGCCGCCAGGTTGAAGACCAGGCTGGTCGGCCGTGTCAGGGTCTCGAGCGCGAGGCTCGACCAGCCGCCCGAGCCGGTGAGTTGGATCGAGGGCAGCAGCTGTGCGCGCGCCACGACGATGTCCGCATTGGCCGCGGCGAGCGAGGCCTCGGCCGCCAGCACATCCGGCCGGCGCGCCAGCACCTCGGCTGGGATGCCCGGCGAGACGCCCGGCACGGCGATGCGGGTGAAGACGCCGCCATCGAGCCGGATGGTCTCGGGTGGTCGGCCGATGAGCGTCGCCAGCGCATTGCGGTTGGTCTCGACCGCCTGCTCGAAGGGCGGGATCAGCGCCTGCTGCTGCGCGACCACGGTCTCCTGCTGCGCGACATCGAGGCCGGTGCTGGTGCCGACCGTGAAGCGGTCCCGCAGCACCCGCAGCGTCCGCTCGGCGAGCGCCAGGTTCTGCCGTTGGATCACCAGCTGGTCCTGCGCCGCCAGCATCGTGAAATAGGTGTTCGCCACCGAGGCCTGGGTGGTCAGCGTCACCGTGCCGAGGTCGAAGCGGCTGGCAAAGGCGCTCTGCTGGGCGGATTCCAGCGCCGCCCGGTTCTTGCCCCAGAAATCGAGCTCGTAGCTGGCCGAGCCCAACAGCCGGTTGGACGCGGTCACCCGCACCCGGCGCGTGGTCGCGCCGGTGATGCTGGCGACGTTCACCGCGCCGGTCTGGCTGCGCAGCGCCTGGGCCTGGCCATCGATGGTCGGCAGCAGCGGGGCGCCGGAGATTCGCACCTGCGCATCGGCCTGCCGCACCCGGGCCACGGCCGCTGCGATATCGGTGCTGCCGCCCTGCAGCGCCTCGGCCATCAGCCCGTCGAGTTCCGGCGCGCCGAAGCCGCGCCACCAGGACGGGTCGGGCCAGCTCGGCTCGACGACGCCTGGCGCCGCCGCGAGCCGATCGGGGAGGGTGATGCCGCTGCTGGTGGGCGGTGGGGTCAGGGCCGCGCAGCCGCCGAGCAGGAGCCCGGCCAGGGCAATGGAAAAGGCACGATGCATCCGGGTGTTGGATGGGTCCCGGGGGCCGGGAAGTCCAGTGACGAAGTGCAAGCCCGCCGGGATCAGGGCGCCAGGGTACCGTGCCGCGCCCAGTGCAGCGCGTCCTCCAGGTGGTCGTCGCCCCAGCACAGCTCGCCGTCGACCGCGAAGGTCGGCGCGCCAAAGACGCCGGCCGCGCGCGCCGCCGCGGTCTCGTCATCCAGCGCGGCGAGCAGGTCCGGGCTCTCGGCCATGGCGAGGATCCGGTCGGCCGCCGCGCCCTGGCCGCAGGCGGCGAGCGCGGCGCGCAGGTTGTCCTCGCCGCCATTCGGGATGCCCTGGCCGAACCAGAGCGGATAGGCGGCGCGGGCGAAGGCCGGGCCCCAGCCCTCGCGCACGCCGATCAGCATGACCGCATTGGCCCGAACCGCGCTGGCGCAGGGATAGGTGACGGGCAGGCGGATCGGCAGGCCGCGCGCGCCCGCGCGCCGGGCGATGTCCTGCCACATGTAGCGCATCTTGGCGGTGCCCTCGAGGAAGGGCAGTTGGGTCGCCCCGGTCAGCGCGCCGACGTTGCGGAAGGGCCGCCAGCGCACCGTGACCCCGGCCGCCTGCGCCACCGCGTCGATGCGCATGACCGTCAGGTAGTTGTAGGTGCTGCCCATGGTGAACCAGTAGTCGATGCTGGCCATCGCGTCCCCCGATCACGGTCTGGGGAAGAGTGCGTCCGTCCGCCCCAACAGCCAATAGGCCGTCAGCCCGATCCATTCCCGGATGTTCCACTCGAGCGCCTGGATGCGCGCCCCGAGCGAGGGGTCGAGCCATTCCGTCGTCCCCGGTCCGGTGCGGTAGTTCACCGGCCAGGCCGTGACCTGCCAGCCGGCCTTGCGGAAGACGCCCATGGAGCGCGGCATGTGGCTGGCCGAGGTCACCAGCAGCCAGGTCTCGCCCGGTTTCGGCTGCACCAGGCGAAAGGTGTTCACCGCATTCTCGTGGGTGTTGCGCGACTCAGTCTCGAAGGTCATGCGTCCTGCCGGCACGCCCATGTCCTGCCAGAGCCGCCTGGCGACCTCGGCCTCGGTCACCTGGCCGGGCAGCAGGCTGCCGGAGCCGCCGCTGAAGACCAGCCGCGCCTGCGGATAGCGGTGCAGCAGCACGACGGCTTCCGTCATCCGCTCGGCCGCGCCGTTCAGCGCAGGGATGCCGCGGGCCTCGGTCAGCTTCGTCTCGACCGCGCCGCCGAGCACGATGATGCCGGCGACCTGGGCGGGCGGCGGGGAGGGGCGGGGGAAGCGGTCCTCGAGCGGGCCCTCGAACAGCACCTGCAGCGGGAAGGCCAGCAGCAGCAGGAAGAAGCCGACCCCGAGGGCCGCCGGCCAGCGTGCCCAGCGCCGGCCGCGCCAGAGGCCGATGACGCCGATGAGGATCGCCAGCAGCGCCAGCGTGCTCGGGCGGGCGAGCAGCCAGAACAGCTTCGACGCGACGAACAATACGTCCTGCATCAGCGCTTCGAGGGGGCGCTGCCCCCTCGAACTCCCCCGCCAAAGGCCGAAGGGCCTTTGGAAACCAGAACTACGCTCACAGGTCGAGAATCCGGCCGGGGTCCAAGCGACCGGACATCCAGTCGCGCAGCGCCAGAACGTTCCCCCGGAAGCGGCCCCAGCGGTCGGCCCAGGGCTCGGGCCAGGGGCTGAGCGCCAGGTTCTTCGCGGTGTGCCGCATCAGGGACGGCAGCGCATGGCTCCAGGGATAGGTGCCCTTGCGCGCGAGGTAGACCGCATTGGCCACCTGCGAATAGCCGAGCCGCCGGCCCGGCGTGCGCGCCGCCTTGGTGCCGAGATGCACGCCGCGCGCGCCGGCCAGCCGCAGGATCTCGCCATACCGGCCGAGCGCCCGGGTCGCGTCGATATCCTCGTACCAGGCATAGAGCGGCAGCGCCTCGTCGAAGCGGATGCCGTGCGCCCGCACCGGCGCGAGCCGCAGCGCCATGTTGCAGCCATAGCCGTTGAAATGCGGCGCCATTTCCATCGGGTCGCGCACGCCGCGGTCGCCGCGCAGCACGGTCAGCCCCTGCGCGAGGCTCAGGCCGGGCCCGTTCGCGCCATCGGCGAGCACGGTGCCGGTGGTCACCACGCAATCCGGCCGTGCCTCCAGCACCTTCTCCGTCACCGCGAGGTAGTCCGGCGCGCAGAGGAAGTCGTCGTCGAGGAAGAGCACCGCGTCGCAGTCGCCGAGCGCATCCAGGATGGCGTTGCGCTGCCGCGGCAGGCCGGCCGGCGAGGTGAGGTACTCGACCCCGGGCTCCGGCGCGCCGATATCCTCGGGCGTGACGTGGCAGACCAGGATCCGGTCCGGCTTGCGTGTCTGCCGGCCCAGATCGCGCAGCACCGCGCGCAGGATCTCGGCGCGGCCGCGCGTGGCGATGCCGATCGCGATCCTCATGTCGCCCCGGCGATCGGTGAGAGCGGCAGGCCGGCGCCCGGCGCACCGGCGAGGAAGCCCGCAAGCCGCCCCCGGAAGCTGGCCCAGTAGTAGCGCGCCGCCAGCATCCGCCCGCGCAGCGCGTTCACGACGACCCCGCCGAGCGGGCGGTAGAAGAAGGGCACCCACACGCCTGCGGGCACGGCGTGCCGGCGCATGACGTAGCCGAGGCCCTTGCCATAGGTCGCCGCGCGCGCCACCGCGACCGGCGTCAGCCGCTTGTCCGGATGCACGATCTGCTGCGCCGGCTCGTAGCGCGCGGCGTGGCCGGCCGCGATCGCGCGCAGCGCCAGGTCGTTGCCCTCGGCCGAGCCGAAGACGGTGCCCGGACCCAGCCGCTCGTCGAAGCCGCCGAGCGCCAGCGCGACCGCGCGGCGGAGGAAGAGGTTGAACTCGATCACGCTGGTGAAGACGTTTTCTGGCGTGATCGGCCCCGCCGCCGCCCGCCAGCGCCCCGATCCCAGCCCGCCCTCCGGCGAGGCCGCCGGCCCGGTCAGCACGGCAAGCCC
>Ga0209087_1001470_pt1 | contig 13846 bp, 18 predicted proteins | sample S_130805_EF_Meta_FD_187321 | JGI IMG/M metagenome (GOLD analysis project Ga0209087, IMG submission 187321) | Freshwater microbial communities from Lake Simoncouche, Canada to study carbon cycling - S_130805_EF_MetaG (SPAdes) (version 2) | ecosystem: Environmental > Aquatic > Freshwater > Lake ...
TGTAGCCTCTTTAATAACCTGATATGGGCCTACTTTGCCTGTGTCAGTACCGCTGGGTAGGATAGGTCTTTCTGTGCGCTTAGGAGCCTCTTTAACGGCCTTCCTGAGCATTGATGTAAAGCCAGCTACCTGAGTTGGTTCAAACCCTAAAGGCTGGTCTGTTAATGTGGTTGGTTCAGTTTGCTCAGTACCAACTGGCAACTCTGCCACAGTCTTATCTGCACCAGATAAATCATCCAGGCGCTCGGTTAGCGGTTTCATTGCCATTATCCAAGTCCTTTATTTGTTGCAAATAAATTGGCAACATTGATTGGCTGACCTTGTGCGGCTCTATCCTCACCGGCATCCCACCAATCGGCAAATGCCAACCCATCTTGCATATACTCTTCTGCCCGTGGGAATTGCTGAAGAAAATCTTCTTCTTTGAGCGCAATATTAGTAATCATCTCTTTGCCTTTTCTGTAATTTGCTCACCAGTTTCTATTGCTGGTGGAGTAGTTTTACCATCCGTTTTTAGCATGATAACCTCTCTTCTCTGGCGCGGAATACTTACTTGAGTGCCTAGCTTTGGATCGTATTGTACAAAGAATCCATTGGAATCCTGAGCGGCCATAGACTCTTTACGGGTCATAGCCTTGTTTTTAAGTCCAACAATCACGCCATTAGAGCCTTTTGGTTGTGTATCCATTGGCCTAAAGTCATAGGCATCACCATCAATAACCTGATAAGTTTTGCCTGTAGCCTCATCAAATACAGACTCTGGTAAACCCTTCTTACTGCTAAATGCCATTGCCACATTCTGGCCATCATCAAGCCATTGGCGCATTTGAGTCCAATTGGCGTGTGGATTATCCACATCTACTGTCAATCCATTTTGGCCAGCTTTTTGTGATAAGCCTGTAGAACTGTAAGTGTAATGATGATTTGGAGCAACTGGGCGATACTTCATCTTTGTGTAATCGTAGAAGAGTACATCTGGGTTTGCCTCAATAATTGACTTATGTACCTTTGGATCAATGTCAGAAAGTACATTAAGACGAATAGCTAAAGCATTGCCATTTTTTTCTGCTATCTTTTTCAATGAGAATATTTCTTCATTAAGTTTGATTGCAAATGCCTCTGGTTCGCGGAACATAGCCTGAGTCATTCTAAAGCTACGCAGACGGGTTCCTTTCATAGCGTCTAAGTCTGCTCCACCACCATAGGCAAAGTAACCGCCAGAAGTTTTACCAAGGCATTCTTGAGCGCAACTTGCAGAGTTCGGGCAAGTGCTAAATTTTTCAGCTTTGAATGCTGGTGATATAGCCAAACCAGCGCTTTCAATATTGCGTCCATCTGGTAACTCAATGGGTACGCCACCCTCAACACCAGTTTCAGTCTTAAGCAACTTGCCATTAGTAGTCAGTAAGCGTTTAACTTTTCCATCAACGCCAGTTCCAAGAATTGGTGCTAATCGTTGATTTGCTAAAGCGGCCGCATTCTTGACATCTTCTGGATCAAGTGTTTTGATCCAATTCATTGCATCATCAAATGATTTTGTAAAGCGCTGAGTTGATGGCTCAAATGGAAACGGCTGGGCAATTAAATCTTTAAATGCCTGGTCAGAATATACTTGTCCTTTTGGAACATTCTCAGATACATATTGCTTTAATTCTTTTTGTTGAATTCCAGTTAGCTTGGTGCCTGTTTGTTTTTCAACTGCTTGAATCATTTTAGTTGCTGACATACTCGATGCAATGCCATCCGCAACAATCTTCTGTACTACCGGAAGACTCTGTGGATCCATCTTACTTAAAGCAATTGGCTGGGCCGCAACTGGTGCGTTTACTGGAGCATCTCCAACTATCTTCATGCTCAAACCAACTGGCATACCTTTTGTAGATTTTATTGCTTTTATTAATAATTTTGTTCCTTGTACTGCCGCCTCTGGAACGCCAGGGGCTGGTAAAAATTCACCAACCATTTGGCCGTACTGTGCCATTCCCTGTCTTTCCGCTTGATTAGGTGCGTTAGTAGGAACAACAGGAGCCAATGCTGGAACATTAATATTTGTACCAGGCACTCTAAAACCTTCCATGCTAACTTGCTCAGTTGTTGGTAAGGTTGTTGGTTGAGACATTCCCTCTAAGAATGCACTTATTCTTGATGTGTTGTCTGGGTTGATAAAAGCATTTTTTAATCCAGTAAAAATACTTTCAACATCTCCACCAATACCCATTACTTGAGAAGTTGCTCCTCGCGCCGAGCCAGCTAACATATCAGCAAGGGCCATTAATGGCTTATCTAATCCACCAGCTTTTGCTGATTGCTCTAATGTTAATCCACCGCGGCCAACTCTAACTTGAGATGGTTCTGGTTGTTTAGTAAGACCTGGAGTTTCTGGCATAACATCTGTTACAACTGGAGGTTCTGTATATCCAGTAACAGTTACTTGGCCTGTGCGTTCACGCTTTGGGCCAGCCGCAAGCAAGATGTCTTGATTTACTTGTGGCGCTTGAATAATATCATCTGCCACCAAATCATCCATGAATCTTTTGTCAATCATTTTATCTACCTTTTTGTATTCTCAATATTGACTTGCGTTCTTCAGAGTTAAAACCATAACGCTTTAAATCATCATCGGTATAACTTTTTGATGGATCATAATTAATTCTCTTGTCATCAAATTTCTTTTTAATTCTTTCTTGAGATTCTTTGGTTTCTTTAATTTGTAATTGAACTTGTTTATCATCAATCAATTCATTAGCAACCGCCATAGGATCAAATGGCTCACCAGCATTACGCGCTTCTGTTTGACGGGTAATTAATTTAGCTTTAATATCAGCAACAGTTTGCTTTTCTAATCCAAAGCCTGGAGCAGTCATATCTGGAACACCCAACTTATTTTGAATAAATTGAGTTGCTCTGCTCATCTCAGGATTATCTTGGCGTACATTTTTCTTAAGTGCGTTTGCTTGTTTCCAGGAGATAACTTTAGATCTAGCTAAATTATCAAAGTAATCTTCGCCAACTTTTTGACGATCTGCTAATGACTCTAACTGACCCATCAATTCTTGATTGCCACCGCCAACATCCCCAGTAACCATAGCTTTGCGCTCTTCTGAACTGATATCAATGCCAAGAGCCTTAAGTTTACTTAATCCATTTTGAGCGCTAATCTTTCCTGTCCATACTTGCTCTCGGATATCCATTGACTCATCATAGTTTTTTTCTGTTGCGGCATCGCGTGAGCGTTTCCACATGACGGCCTCTTCTCCAAGCCTGTCAACATATGCTTTACGCAATTTGTCTTTATCAACAGTTTTAACTAATTCAGACAAGTTTCCAAAATCACCAGCATTAATACGCTTAATACCTTCAGATGGTTTTGTAGCAAAGTCAGTATTAGTTGTGTAATCAACAACTGCATTTAATACACGCTTTTGAAAAGCATCCATTGTTTGTTTAACATACTCTGGATTTCCAGTTGCTTTTGCAATTTCGTATACACGACTGCGTTCAACCTTAACGCGCTCTAACAACATAGCTGGGTTTTTTTCAGCTTTAAATGTATCAGCAATAATTGTTGCTGATGGCGCAATAGAATCTTCAGCAAGAGCAATTTGTCCTTCACCATAAATTCTGGCATAGTTTTCTGTAGCTTTTACATATACTGCGTTAGCGGCAGTAGCCATAGAACTGCGGAACTTTAGGCCTTCTTCTGGATCAACAGATCCTAAAGCCTTAGCATAACCAGCAGTCATTGATTTAATTGTTGTCTGTACTTCCTCAAGGCTAAACGATCCAGAGTCTACTGCGGCGCTTAGCATAGCTAACTCTTGACGGCCTTTAACCTCTAACTCATTACGCAGTTGTCCAGCCTGGATCTTGCGTGCGGCATCACCAAAGTATGTACCAGGTTTAGCAAACAACTCTGCCGGGCTTTTACCCTCTTTCATCGCAGTCATTACTTGTTCTGCGGTTGGCTGATTCTCTGCGCCATATTGCAAACCCTGACGCTGAGCATATTCAGCCGCATTCTTAAAAGCAAAATCAGCCAATCTATCAAGTTGTGATCCGATTACTTGTTTTTGAATAATGCTTTCTTTAATGTTTGCATAATCCATACGCGGAACATCTGCTGGCAGATATCCTGTTGGTTGGTACATTTGAAGTTCAGCCATGATTTAACCTTTTATACGCCCATTCCATAGCCAGGATCAGTACTGCCTGATGGGCTGGATGGCCCACCTAATTTTGAACCAACCGCAAACGCTTGGCCAACTTTACCGATAGCCTCGTATGTGCCTGTCATCTCTGCAATAGATCCAGCTTGCTCGTAGAGAGATGATTGAATTAATCCACCTCTGCGTGTCATGTCAGCATTATCTAAAGCAAACATAAACTCTTTACCGCCACGGGTTTGTGTAATCTGTTGAACTAGTGCGGCAGAACCTTCAAAGCCTTGTGTACCACCAGCATAACCACGGGCAACAGTACTAGCTAATGCGCTATTTGTGCGTTGCAATATTTGATTAGCTTGTAACTCGTATTGAACTGCTCTGCGCCCAGACTCAATCTCAGCCTGTTTTGCTTGCATCTCGTACATTTTCTTTTTATCTTGGCCAGCCTCATATGAACCATATGCGCTAACCAATAACAAGCTAATAGCAATAGTTGCGCTTACCGGCTCTTGGTATTTTTTACCGGTAAGTTTATTAGCCGCTGGGCCGCCAAATGGATCTCCAATTGGGCCATCAAAGTTTTTAATGTCTTGTCTTGAGAATCTCATCTTATGTCCCCTGATGCGTTGATACTTTATACTCTAAACCAAGCAAAGTCATCTTGAGCGGAACATCTTGCTCAATCGTAATCTTTGCGTCTTGTGTATATCCTAATAATCCATGAACAGTTTTTGTCCCTGTGTACTCAGCTACTGGCTCATCTAAGATATCTCCAAACTCTCTAAATGGAATCTGAATATTATTAATCTTCATATGCTGAGTTTTAGATACCAACGCATTTACCTCAACAATGCGCTTCTTAAATCCAATACGGGTACCAGTTTGTAATTTAATATCTACTGGCATTGTTACTGCACGAACATTGATAGGAAGACCAACTTCATAACTAGTTGCTGATGAGCGTAAGAATGTAACTGTACCGCCGCCTGGTACTGTTTGTTCTGCCATGACTGCGCCATCAAGAATAGTCTCAACTGTTTCAGTAGCTAGATGGCTCATTGATACAGATGCGGCCGCTCCACCAGTTTTGGCTGAGTCTGTAAATAGTTCATTTTCAAATACTTCAACATAGTATTGATTGGTACCATTTACATTGCGCTTGACTACTGTGTATATAGTTGAAATATCTACGCCAACATCCACAAAAGATCCATCTACAGTAGTGAACTTAGATGGAGCAATTACATTCTGGGCGCGTAACAAAGAGAATACTGCCATCGTGCCATCATCTGTATTGGTGATAAGCAACAAGTCATTTTCGTCTGTAGCAACAGAACGGCGTAACGCCATGCGTGATGGTGTGCGTAATAAATGACCAGCAAGCAATGAGATCTTGGCAGTCACATAGGTTAACTGTGTATCGGTATAGGCAAACTCATTAAGCGATTTGCCCTGGCGTTGTACAAACAATGTCCCAGACTCTAATTGCTGAACTCGTATGCCTTCCTTAATGCCGTTACGACTTGCGGTCTTAACAAAGAAATTGGTAGGGGTGATTGGATCTAGGCCGTTTTGTGGTACATAGAACTCGCCACCAGTTGTAAATACTTGTAAGTCACGGCCAGAGATAATATCAACAATAGCGTTGAAAGTATTGGTATCTAATGTGGCCTCAACTGCGTCATCATCTAAGCCTTCTGTACCCAAGAAATCAAAGAAAAGGCCAACTTTAGAACCCCATATAGTACTAGGGCGAGACTTAGAACCACCAAAATAAAGGCGGCCTTCATGGAAAGTAACAGAGCGAGGATAACCGCGTGTGCTACTCCAAACATTTTCATAGCCAGATTCATATTCCCAAGACCCATTTGCAATAGCTGAAGTGTTAAAGAATGGAAACTCTGTAATTGCGTCAACAGATGTAGTGGAGTTGTACTTCACAATCTTAGCGCGACCCTGTGGAGTTGCATTGACATATTGTCCAACGCTACCAGAACTAAACACTCCAGATGATGCGGTCAATGTAACCTTACCAGATACCGCTGATGGTGTCAGGGTACCGGCTGGGTTAGTAATCGTTGCAGTAAATGCATACGATGGGTATGTATCAAAAGTAATTGTGCTGGCAGTCCATGAGTAATCATTAGCGCCACGAACAATCTTAATTGGAGCCACATCTTGGTGAACTACAATCAATGTATCAGCAGACTGAGTCCATACAATATTGCTCAATAAAGAGCCAACTAGGCCAACACCAGATGTGCTTAGGTAGGGATTACCCGTACCATTGATATTTGTAACAAGAGCCTCATTCTTAAATATGTACATCCGATTATGCGTAAAGCAAAGCATATAGCTATCAGATGTAGAAAACTCAAACTCAACCAATCGTACGCCATTAGCCGCTGACTCTGTACTGCTATTTGGGAGGCTTGAAAGGTACCTTAGACCAGGTCTACGGCGTATACCGCCCTGTGGCTGGCATACTACATTTGTAGCCTCTTCTAGAGCGTTAGCGTAAGCGGTTAAATCTACCCTTGCTCTGAGCAAAGGATCTAGTTCGCCAGTAGAAAAGTTTGTCTGTATTGAGACAAAGCGACTCATTAATACCTCACCGCAATAAGAGAGAAGTCATTGATAGCATTTGTTGGCTGATTAAGACCATCAATATTCATTGCTTGACGCAGATATCCTCCGCGGCCATTATCGCCTGGGCCACCAATTGCAACAGATTGCCAATACTGGCTTTTATCTGTTTGGTCTGTAATTGGTAATGCTAGATGCCATGTCATCATGTACTTGAGCAATTGCACGAAATAGCTTGGCAACTCAAACTCTGGTACTGAGTATTGATAATCAATGTATACAGTTTCGTAATCAGTCAACAGTTTGCTACCCATAATCCGATACTCTTTACGCGGAGGGATGCCTGTTGCGCTTGTGTCATAAACTGCTCTAGGAGATCCTATGCGGTCTCCTGGCAATTGGTATTCGTATTTGTACTCATTGGTTGGCGTAGTAATCAACCTAGCAATTGAGGATTTTTTAAAGCTAAAAGACCAGGGATATAACATCAGAGCCTGGTTCTTGATATCGCCATATAAGCGATCGGAGATAGAGGCCTCGTCTGTGCCTTCATCAAATGACGAAATGGGCTTTGCGCCCAGCATCACTAATGCATCAGAACATATCGATAACGATGTATCACCAGCGGCCATTTAATTCTCCAATGTAATAATGGGCTACTTCCTGTTTTACCAGAAAATAGCCCATTTTAATACTAGATACTATTAATCTGTATCTGTTGCGCTTACAGTTGTACCATCAGCAATATCAACAGAAGTTGAAGTTACTTGGTTCACATATGTCAAAACTAGGCTAGGCGTAGTTGTGTCATAAATAAAGATGATATCGCCAACTTTCATCAAGTCTTTTAATGCCGCAAAGTAACCAGCGGTATTAACAGTTGCTTGTGTATCAGCAGTTTTATACAAGAACATCGCTGGTGCATTACCAGACTTTGATGCTCCAATGTTTACTAAACCAGTTGCAGAATATGCCATTTCAGTCTCTCCTTAGATTAAGATTCGCGAGCGGTGATTTGGACAATACCTTCAGCATCGATAGCAATTGCACCAGCAGAGAATACAGAGTTCACTAGGAACGATGTCTTTTCTGGGATGTAATTGATTTCTGTGCGTGGGGCAATACCTTCAGCATAGCCGATAGAATCTTTGTGGAAAGCAAAGCAAGTGCGGTCTAAAGAACCATCAACTGCTAAACCACCTTCAGAGCGATCGCCTAGGATGTGGAAAGTAAAGCCTAAAAAAGTATTGATTTCACCAGCAACCAACGCTTTAACAGTATTGAAGTCAGAAGATGTAACGGCAGTCTCAGACAACAAAGATGCTAAACCATTAGCGTGAAGAATGATATGACGGCCTTCTGGCGGTACATTATTCTTGTCCAATAGCTTTTTAGCTTCGCGCAATTTAGCCACATTCATGTTGGTATCGCTACCACCGATATCGTTAGACACAGTTAATGATGTGCTTGAATTAGTTAAAGCATCAAGAATCATTTGGTCTTGACGGCGGCCAATGGCGTTACCAAGAACTTGAACCAACTCTGAACGCTCGTCAAAGTTAACTTTAGCTTGTGAAAAGATATCGCTATATTCAGCGGCATTGTAATCAGCAAGAGTACAAGTTACATTTGAGAAAGAAACATTTAATGGGGTTACATCAGTTTGGCCAATGCGTGGTGTAGCTACGCCCTTGCCAACTTTAGGGAACTTAACAGTTGAGCCTTCAACTCCTCTGCGCTGACGAACGGCACCTACCAACATTGCTTTGCCCTGGTAGGACTGTTTTACCTCAGCATCAAAGAGGGTTACAAAGGCGTTTGATAAAGATACGCTCATTTGAAATCTCCAAAATAGATAAAAATAAAAAGGGTTATCGCATTGGTATGCCGGTATTCTGGGCCAGTCGCTTGCTACTTACGGGAGCCAATCGTCAGATTAATCTGCATCAAGGGCCAATTAAATGGTATGCCTTATGGAGTTTCTAGCAGAAGTGTCAGATAAAGACAACATCTTTTTTATAAATAAAAAAACCCCGGCCATAAAGCACCGGGGCAAACACCTCTCGTGAAGAGTTTATTGAAAGGTCTGGCTGAACATACGCTCAACCTTCGCCCTATATGCTGGATCAGTTTTGTATTTAGGATCTCCAACCATCTGATATAACTCATCTTTAGATGGAGCGCCGTCTACTGGTACTGATTGTGTCGGAATGCGGTTGCCCTCATAGGACTCGCGCAACTTCATTAATGCCTTGATTCCATTAGCGGTGCCGCCCATGTATTTAAATTCTTCAAAGTCATCTTTACCCCAGATTCCTTTATTTACAAGGCTTTTTGCCCAATCTGTCATACCTTTAATTACGACATCTGCATTGGGGCCAAGAGCGGCTTTCTCTTCTGCCAGGGAGCGCTGGACTGTTTCAGCCTTTTGGGCTGACATTCCAACTACTTTGCTGACCAATGAGTCTAATGCTAACTGCGATATCCCATTTTCTTGCGCCCAGGTCATTACATGGCTACGAACTGGGTCATCCTCTGGGATTCCACCAAATGCGCTGGCATCATACTTACCATCTGCTGGCGCTTTATGCTTTCCTTGCGATATCTGTTTGCGCAGATCCATCCAGGATTTAGCGATACCCTCAAGATCAGGCTCTGCGTTGTCTTTTTTCCAGAAGTTTTCTGGCCACCAATCTGGACGATCTAGTGGGGTGTCATCTTCTTGTGGTGCTAGATGACTTATTTCTGTGGATTGTGGCTGACCTTCATTAACCTGGCTCTCAGTTTGAAATTCAACTGAGTCCAATAGGCCACCGCTACCTTCTGTGGGTTGGACTGCTTCGGTTGTTTCCATTATTATAGTTTCCTTGCTTTTTGAATCCTTGCTTCAAGATCCCGGATAATACTGTTCTGGCCTTCTCGGTAGAACGCATAGCTAGGATCAGAACCAGGCAAGGCAACTGGTTGCTCTAACAAAGTGGCTCTTAACCACTTCATTAGTTTTTCGCCATCCTCAGATGCAAGTACTCTGAGGCATAATTTGTTTAAATCTTCTACGGCCTGTTCTGCGCCGCGGATATCAGTATTCTGCTCTTGCAGACCTTCCCAGCCTTCTACATTCATCTATTAGGCTCCAGCTATCTTCATCATTTCGGGAACCATCTCAGGATTTTGTTCTGCAACCTGAGCGGCCTGTTGTTTGATTTGTTGGATATTGTAATCACGCTCTGCTTTATCAAAGCGTAGGCTTACAGGGATCCCCAGCTTGTCACCAATATAGTCAATGATTTCACCCATCTTAGGAGTTGCTTGTCCTTCTGGGCCAAACTGTTGAGCCATTTGTACAAACTGTACTACATTGGTTACATCTTCCATATTCTGAGCCATAGCTAATGGAGCAACTGGTGCAACCTTAACCTCAAGTCCATTAACGCGCAATGGCAAATCAATCAATCCGCGGTCATCCATGACTTGGAGGATCTTGCTTACCAATGGAATCATGGTCTCATTAATTAAACGACCAAATGCAGAGCCTAAGTTTTGGCTTAATTCTTTCATGCGCTCTACTACTTCTGTAGCAGAACGAGCGCTCATATTATCGGGAGGCAATGACTCATCTAGCAGAATGCGCTTAACATTCATGCGTAGGTCATTCATAATAATTTGAGATACATTGAAATCTCCGGCACGCGGCAATGGGCGTAAAGACTCGCCTTGTGGGCCACCATTACGCGCAACAGGAATAATTGCACCTGGTACGATTTTGACTGTGGCTGGATTAAGCACACCATCGTCAGCCGCGGTGTAAACGCCGGAGATAGCTAGAGATGCATTCTTTAGCACCAACTCAAGAGTTTTATTCAAAGTCTTGATATCAGGCAATGCAGTAATCAATGGGCCTCTGCCGTAGATCTCGCCAGCAACCTTCATATAGCGACTGACAACCCAAGGGCTAACTTTTAGTCTACGGAATACTAATTCTTGTTTAGATTCTTTGTGAATGACATAGTACATAAAGTCACCGCGCTTAACATCCAATACTGTTGCCTCAATCAACTCTACATCTTCTGTAGGCTTTTGATCGATCTTAAGTTGTAGATCTGCTGGGATGTTGGCATCTTTCCATTGCTGGGCAATTGCCTCGCCCTTGATACGCATACGGCGGTATACATTGTCTACCTGGCCATTAGCGCCTTCCTCAAATGCTACCAAGAACTGTGGCACAGGAATAAAGTTAATAGGGGTTGTGTCATCTCCAGGCTGAACCATCATAACTGCGGTACCAACTGCAAGATCCAATAAGAACTCACCCATAGCAATATCAAAATTAGATTGCTTAAGAGTTGCAAACATCTTGTCTGCATAGATATCAAGAGCGGCCGCGGCCTCTTGTCTGCGGTCTGCTGGAATATCTGGGCCAGTTTCTAAACGGCACCACTTTCTCTGCGGTGGGAAGATGCCTGACTGTAATCGGTTGGCGAAACGCTGGGTTGAATTGATAGCCGTTGCGTCAAACACGCGGTTCATTTTCTTAGCGCCGCCAACCTTACCATCATAATACCCGTCATATAGGTTTCTTTGTGGCAAAGCAAATTCATAAGCCTCATCGTAGAGGTCTCTAAAATCTTCTTTCTTACGCAGAGCGATATCGTGGCGCTTAAGAATATCATTAGGGGTTAGTTTCATCTCAGCCATTATTATCCTCGTCTAATCCTTCAAATGGATTTTTACCCTTTGCATCAGTAATAGGGCCACCTGGCTCCCATGTATCGCAAGTCCTAGATGATGTGCATGGAATTTCCCATTCATCACAGTAGCCGCCAGACTCATTAGTATCAACCCATGCTGGATCAACCTCTGGTGGAGTAACTTGCTCATATTCTTTCATGCAGTCATCAATAAATTTAGTTTTCCAATAGTGACCACAATTGCCGCAAACCATCTCGCGTGCGGCACATTCGCTTACATTCCACTTAGCAGACTTCATAAGCCAAAACATAACCTCTGGCATTTTAGGATTAGCTGGGCCTAAATCAGCCTTAGTAATGCAAACTCGATGATTAAAGATACTCATCTCTTTATCTTTAAGTACTTCTGGGCATTTGCCTTTTGTGTAATCTTCCATTATTCGTACCATTCAATAATTAATTCAGCCATGTGTGAAGTACCATTTACATTAGTTAATCTAAAAAGATAGGTAGTTAATGGTTTAAACACCATCTCTAAAGCAGATGATCCAGCGCCGTTAGATTTTTTTCCAGATCCACCAGCAATAATCTCTCCGTCAATTTGAGTGCCAACGCTAGTAACTGTTGGATTTATTAAAATAGCTGATTGACTTGCAGTATCTAAAATTCTATGACGATTAATGGCAGTAAATGATGTGCCTCCAGTTACAACCGCGCCCTCATATATATATAATTCTGCATCTCCACCACAACTTGCATCAACTAATATATGAGCAGTTACTCCGCTTGCCCATGCAATAGCTATATTACAACTTGCTCCAGCGGCCAATTTTGCTGAATCTGGATATAAGCGATATGCTTTAAATGCGCGACCTTCATGCAATCTTAGGTGGTTAACATCAAGAGTTGGAATAGGTCTATCGGATCCAACCAAATAATGTAATCCATCTTTGTCGACATAGGATGGTGATACATGGATAGATTTAGTATCAAGTGACTCCCGTTTAACTTCAATAGCCATTATTTGCTTTTAGGTTTCATTGCAGTTTTAGCCGCTTGTTTAAATTGAGCGTCAGTCGGCGCGCCAGGAGCGCCAGGCTTACGCATCTTTTCTTTAGATCCTTCAGCAATGCGCTCACGCTTGGCGTGGATGTTTGCGTATAGACCTTGTTTCATTTTTTAGTTGCCTGTCTTGCTTCACTCATTGCAATAGCTACGGCCTGTTTCTGATCCTTAACAACTGGACCACCTTTGCCAGAATGTAAGCCACCAGCTTTATATTCGCGCATTACTTTTCCGACTTTCTTCTGGAATTTATCTTTCATCTTATCCAAGATTAGATCCTCCACCTAGTGTTTGAACTCCACCTTCTGGGTTTAAACGAGCATCAGATAGCAATTGGCGACCTCGGCGGCGAGATGCACGCATACGCGCGCCTTCTTCTTCTTGCACCTTTGTCGCTTTTGCTTCTGTTTTTTGTGGCTCTGCTAATACATTACCAGCGGCGCGCTCAATTACTTCTTTTGGGCCTAAGCCAATTACTCTACCAACTGTTCCACCCATGATTACATTACTCCTGATTTATCAGATCCAAGGGTTTGCACGCCTGTCTCTGGAGTTAAACGAGTGTCAGATAAAAGCATCCGACTACCACCACGCAATCGCGCCTTCTGGCGTGCCGCATTCTGTTCAGCTAATAGACGCTTTTCGTCTGCGGCTTGCTTTTGCATAGCCTCTGTCTGAGCCTTGGTCTCAGCGGCCGCGCGTTCTGCTGGCCCTGTGTCTGGCTTACCACCAAATAATCCACCCATTTATAACCTCGTCATTAAGTAAGAATCAACTTTGTCTGGGCCATACTTTTTCATTACGCATTCGGTTTCAAAAAACAAAGCCTTCGCATAACGAATAGCACGACTGTCATCAGTTCTAACTGTTATTTGCAATCTATGCAAGTCTAGATATCTCATAGCGATATCTATAAACGATAAAGCACACTTAACCATTGTGGATGGCATCTTTCTAGCCTGGTGATCGAACAATGCCCACATTTCACCAACGCCACCCCAGAACAATATGACCCCAACAATAGCTACGGGTTTACCCTGATAGAAGATAGTGATGGCCGTACCCAGTTGAGCCTGGCTAGATACCATATCTCGAATGCCATAACCTCTAGATACTGCCAGCAACTCAGGTTGGTCTATATCCATCTGGTCAAAGTGTTCAATAACAAATGGCAAAGTAAATAAGCCTCTGCGCTTATGCATCTGCTCATTCAATACTTCATATGGAATAGATATCTTCATCAGCCAAATATCTCAAAATCACTATTAGCTACAGTCTGTGCTATGAATGTCTTAGATGCCCCTAGATTGCCTCTAGTCATGCGCTTATATTCGCCACCACCTA
>Ga0209087_1001473_pt1 | contig 13843 bp, 11 predicted proteins | sample S_130805_EF_Meta_FD_187321 | JGI IMG/M metagenome (GOLD analysis project Ga0209087, IMG submission 187321) | Freshwater microbial communities from Lake Simoncouche, Canada to study carbon cycling - S_130805_EF_MetaG (SPAdes) (version 2) | ecosystem: Environmental > Aquatic > Freshwater > Lake ...
GGCCGCGCTCAGGTTGGCGGGCCGGTGGCCGCAGATCGCCTCCTCCACCAGCACCCGCTCGGCGTTGCAACCCGGCCGGCTGATGTCGCCGGCGAACCACACCCGATCACCCGGGGCGAAGCGCATCACCGCATCCCCAGTGGCCTCCACCACCCCGGCGGCATCCCAGCCGAGCAGCCGGGGTGGGGCTCCAGCCCCGGGCCCGGGCAGGCCGGAGCGCACTTTGGTGTCCACCGGATTCACCGCCACCGCCTCCACCCGCACCAGCAGGTCGTGGGGGCCGGGCACGGGATCGGGGAGGTCCACCAAGGCGAAGGCCTCCGGATCGCTGCAGGGAAGGCTCCCGTAGGCCGCAATCGCTTTCATTGGTACCGCTGTGGTCGTTCGTTTCCATCGTCCCCGACGGATCGAGAACGCCGGCGGCCCGATGCACTACGTGTCAACGCCAAGGGCGATGCCCCCCGGGCCGCATGAGGGACTGGCGAGCAGAAGGGGTCTGGGACGGCCGCCCAGGGCGCCCCTGGCTAGCGGGGCTCAATGCCGGCCGCCGGCCTCTCACCAAGCCTTGCTCTGGCCCGCCGCCTGTCGAAGGGCCTGGATGCGGGCCTCAAGCGGCGGGTGGCTGGCGAACAGACGCAGGAAGCCGGGAGGCTCGTTGATCTTCAGGCTGGCGAGGGTGGGCTCATCGCGCGGGTCCTGCAGGTTCACCACCTGGCCCAGGCTCTGCAGGGCGCCCACCATGGCGCCGGGACTGGTGAGCCGGGCCGCGCCGGCATCGGCACGGAATTCCCGGTGCCTCGAGAACCAGGCGGTGATCAGCGAACCGAGGATCCCCAGCAGGATTTCCAGGGGCCAGATCAACAACATCGTGGGCGGTGGCGCCATGCCGCGGCCGTCCTCCCGTTCGCCGCGGGGCAGCAGAAAGGCCACCGCCCGCGAGAGGAACATCACGAAGGCATTGATCACCCCCTGCAGCAGGGTCATGGTCACCATGTCGCCGTTGCCCACATGGCTCATCTCGTGGGCCAGCACCGCCTCCAGCTCCTGTGGCGGCATTCCCTGCAGGATCCCGGTCGACACCGCCACCAGGGCCCGGTTGGGGGAGGGGCCGGTGGCAAAGGCGTTCCACTCCGGCGAGCCATAGATGCCCACTTCGGGCATCGGCAGGCCCGCCTTCTGGGCCAGGCCAGAAACGGTGTCGTGCAACCAGCGTTCGGCCGAGCCGCCGCCCTGGCCCACCAGCTGGATGCCCATCATCCGCTTGGCCGATTCGGCCGAGAACTGCAGCGCAATCCAGGCCCCCAACACGCCCCACACGAAGCTGGTCACCAGCAGGGGCAGCAGTGGCAGGTCGGGGGGCAGCAGCCCGATGGCGGTGAGCAGGTTGAGGATCAGGGAGATCGTGAGCACCACCGCCAGGTTGGTGATCAGGAAAAGCAGGGTGCGCAGGGCCATCGGGTTAGGAGTCAGGAACGCAGGGCACCGGGGCGACAACGCTCCGGAGGGCGACTGGGGCGCTGGGAGGGGAGCCCGGTCGCCATCCCGTCTGCTGGAAAGGTAGCGATGGCACGCCAATCTGCTGTTTGTTGATTGGACCCTTCCCGCCTCGATTGGCGACGGCAGACCCGCCCCGGCCAGCTCGGGTACCGGCTCTCTCCCTGGCGCATCGGCGGCAGCGGCGACAGCATTGCTCCAGGACACTGCATTCCGCCGGCATGATCCGCGAGCAAGTGCTGCTTCCACCGCATCGCCGGCCGATGGGCCAGCCCGCTGCGGCCGTGACGCCCCCGCCGGGGTCGGCCCCCACCCCGCCAGAGCGGCGCCGGCTGGTAGGCCTCACCCCCGGCCTCGCTCCGAACGGGCTGGAAGCCGGTGTGATCACCCGCCTACTGGAAGGAGATCCGCAAGATCCGCTGGCCGCCTCCCTGCTCGACACCCTCGCCACCCTCACCGCCGCGGCCCTGGAGGAGGCGCCCAACGGTGCCGCAAGCTCCACCCCCACCGAGGTGCGCGGCGTGGCCGCCCGCATCGCCACCGGCCTGGCCGTGGCCCTGCTCGAATCCGACCTGGCCGAGCGCATCACGGCCCGAATGGCGGAGGAGGCCCCCTTCGCCGAGGGCTGGCGTTCCTGTCCGGAGTAGCCCCCGGCGGCCTTGCTTGCGGAGCCGCCCCCCGGCACCCGTAGCCTCAGCGGCATTTCCCCCGGCCGCCCCATGCCCGTGCTCAACCGCTGGTCCGACGCCGAGGCCGCGGCGGCCGTGGCCCACTACGGCGCCCAGGGTGTGGCCGAACCCCTGGCCCTGCGTACCTACTCGGCCCGCCTGCTCGGCGCCGATCCGGATCTGGTGCTGCACGGCGGCGGCAACACCTCGGTGAAGACCACCGTGACCGGCCTGCTTGGCGAAACCATTCCGGTGCTGTGCGTGAAGGGCTCCGGCTGGGATCTCGGCACGATCGAGCCCCCCGGCCACCCGGCGGTGCGGCTGGAGCCCCTGCGGGCTCTGCGGGTTCTGGAATCCCTCAGCGATGAGGCGATGGTGGCCGCCCAGCGCAACAACCTGATCGATCCGGCCGCCCCCAACCCCTCGGTGGAGGCGCTGCTGCATGCCTTCCTGCCCCACACCTTTGTGGATCACACCCATTCCTCGGCGCTGCTGGCCCTGGCCGACCAGCCCGATGCCGCCGAGGTCTGCCGCCAGGTGTTTGGTGAGCGGGTGGTGCTGGTGCCCTATGTGATGCCCGGCTTCGCCCTGGCCCAGTCCTGCGCCGATCTCTACGAGGCGGCCGCCGAGCGGGCCGCCGCCAGCGGTGTGGAGCTCGAGGGCATGGTGCTGCTCAAGCACGGCCTCTTCTCCTTCGGATCCACGGCGAAGCAGAGCTACGAGCGAATGATCGAGCTGGTGGGGCTGGCCGAGCAGCACCTGGCCACGGGGAACCGCCTCAGCCAGCCAGCGGCGGTGCCGGAGCGCCCGGCCCCTGCGGCGGCGCTGCTGCCGCGCCTGCGCGGTGCCCTGGGCCGGGCCGCTAATGCCGCCGGCTCCCGCTCCCACTGGCTCCTGGATCTGCGCGCTACACCCCTGGCCCGCGCCGTAGTCGACGACGACCGCCTGGCCGATTGGGCCCGCCGCGGCGTGGCCACGCCGGACCATGTGATCCGCACCAAGGCCCATCCCCTGGTGCTCCCCGCTGCCCCCGCCGCCGCTGACGCGGCCGCCCTGGAGGCCTGGAGCGCCGCCCTGGCCCCAGCCCTGCAGGCCTACGCCGCCGCTTATCAGGCCACCTTCGAGCGCCAGAACGCCCGGGTTGGGGGCACGAAGAAGCCCCTCGATCCACTGCCCCGGGTGGTGGCAATCCCGGGATTAGGCCTGGTGGGAATCGGCAAATCGGCCGCCGATGCGGCGGTCACCGCCGACATCGCCGAAACCTGGGCCACCACCCTGCTGGCCGCCGAGAGCATCGGCCGCTTCGAGCCGGTGGGCGAGAACGACACCTTCGATATGGAGTACTGGAGCCTCGAGCAGGCCAAGCTCGGCAAGGCCGCTGAGAAGCCTCTTGCCCGCACCGTGGTGGTGGTCACCGGGGGGGCCGGGGCGATCGGCGCCGCCACCGCCCTCGCCTTCGCGGCCCAGGGCGCCGATCTGGCCGTGCTTGACCTCAATGGCGAAGCGGCGGCGGCCGTGGCCCGGCGCTGCGGCTCCCGAGCCCTCGGCCTGGCCTGCAACGTGACCGATCCGGCCCAGGTGGGCAGCGCCTTCGCGGCGGTGGCGGCCCATTTCGGTGGCCTCGACATCGTGGTGAGCAATGCCGGTGCCGCCTGGGGCGGCCGCATCGCCGAGCTCCCTGAGGCCGATCTGCGCGCCAGCTTCGAGCTCAACTTCTTCGCCCACCAGCACGTGGCCCAGGCCGCCCTGGCGTTGTTCCGCCTCCAGGACCAGGTTGCGGCCGGGGTGAGTGCCAGCGCCGGTCCGGATGCCGCGGCCGGTGGCAAGGGTTCCACCGCCCGCCTCGGCGGCCAGCTGCTCTTCAACGTGAGCAAGCAGGCCCTCAACCCCGGCCCCGGCTTCGGCGCCTATGGCACCAGCAAGGCCGCCCTGCTGGCCCTGGTGCGCCAATACGCCCTTGAGGAGGGCGGCGCCGGCATTCGGGTGAATGCGATCAATGCCGATCGGATCCGCTCAGGCCTCCTCACCGACACCATGATCCGCGAGCGCTCCGCCGCCCGGGGCCTCTCCGAAGCCGACTACATGGGCGGCAACCTGCTGGGCTCGGAGGTTCGCGCCGAGGATGTGGCCGAGGCCTTCGTGGCCCTGGCGCGCCTGGAGCGCACCACCGGCGCCCTGCTCACCGTGGATGGCGGCAACGTGGCGGCGATGGTGCGTTAGGCGTCAACCTGCCTGGCTGCCGGAGGGGAATCGCCGCGCCAGGGTGAGGGCCAGGCCCATCCACAGCAACACCAAGATCAGGCAAAGGCCACTCCAAAGGGGCAGGCCCAGCCGCGTCACGGCCAGGGGGGCGACCACGGTGATCACCCCCCCGGCGATCAGGGGCTGGAGCAGCAGCTGCTTGATCGAGAAGGCCGGCAGGGCATCGGATTGGTCGTTGGGATCGGCCATGCGCAGCAGCAGCAGGCCGCTGGCAGCCACCCCGGTGGCCTGGCCGAATTCCAGGATGCCCCTCTCAAACCATGGGGCGGGCAGGATCCGCGGGCCCAGCAGCAACACCACCCCCAGGTTCCACACCAGGCCAGCGACGGCCAGGGCGGTGAGGGGGATCCAGTCCTGGGCGAGCAGCGAGAGGTCGAGGCAGGCGGTGGCGGAGGTGATCAGCAAGTCGGCTGCGAGGGTTGCCACCAACCCCTGGATCGGACCCGAGGCCACCGAGGCGTTGCCGCTGCGCTCCAGCACCAGCCGCACCAGCAGCGAACCGATGATTGCCAGGGGAAACACGGGGAAGGCCTCGATCACGGCGGCAAAGCCCCCGCCCACTGCATTGGCCCCCCAACGCAACCCCTCCAGAGCCAGCCAGCCGATCCCCACCGCGATCCCGGCCAGCGCCAGGTTCACGGCCCAGGCAGCCAGGCTGTGGCTCAAGAAGCCGGTGTCGACGCCTCTGGGGTTCGCAGGCCCGGCAGGGTCAGTCAATCGGCCGACAGCATCCGGCACCGATCCCCCTTCCCTATCGGCGCTGGAGGGGGGCGTGGCCCCTGCCTTCGCCAGCATTGGTGCGTCGGCCGGATCGGGCGCCACCACCTGCAACCAGCCGACACGACGGGCCACCACCACCACGATGCCGCCCACCAGCGTGGAGCTGAGCAGCCCCACCGTGGCCATCGCCAGGCCCAGCGCTTCGCCACCCGGAAAGCCCAGCCGCGCATAGGTGGGTCCCATGGCGGCCGCCGAACCGTGGCCCCCTTCGTAGGCCACCTCGATCAGGCAGGCCATCAGCGGATGCACCCCCTCCAGGCGGCCCTGAAGGGCCATCACCACCAGGGCCGCCACCAGGTATTGACCGAAGGCGAGGGTGAGGGCGAGCAGCACCTGGGCGGAGAGGGGTCGCCAGAGCCCCCCCGGCCGGGGCAGGGGTTTGCCCACCAGCAGGGTGCCGAACACCAGGGTGAGCAGGATCAAGGGCAGCTCCTGCCACACCGCGAGCACCCCCGGTGGAATCAGAGGCAGGGGCCCGGAGGGGGCTAGCAGCAGGCCGATCACTCCGGCCAGCAGGGCTTCGGGCACACCCCAGTTGCGGCTGCCCAGGATCCGCCCCAGGCCGGTGCCCAGGGCCAGCACCAGCGTCAGCACCGCCAGGGCCAGGCCCCAGCTGGCCGCCGGCGCCAGGGCTGCGGTGGCCGCAGGGCTGAGGGAAAGGAGCAAGGAGGGCGCGGTCACGCCATGAATCCTGCACCCCAGCGGGGGCCGGACCGGTGCCGGTCCCTGCTGTCAGGGCAGGTCGAGATGGCGGCGGAAGAAGGCTTCGGTGGCCTCCAGCACCCGCTGCTGCACGGCCCGGTCGCGGAAGCCATGGCCCTCACCGGGGAAGAGATGCACCTCCACCGGAATCCCCCGTTCCCCCAGAGCCAGGACCATGCGTTCCGTCTGATCCGGCGGCACCACCGCATCCTCCAGGCCCTGGAAGAAGATCACCGGCACCGCGATGCGGTCGGCGTGCAGCAGCGGGGAGCGCTCCCGGTAGGTGGCCGCCGCCTCCGGCCACGGCCCGACCAGGCCATCGAGGTAGCGCGCCTCGAAGCGGTGCGTGTGGCGCACCATGCCCTCCAGGTCGGCCACGGCGTAGCGGCAGGCGCCGGCCCGGAACACCCCTCCGCCGCAGAGGGCCGCCAGCACCGTGAAGCCTGCGGCGCTGCCCCCCTCGATCGCGATCCGCCGCCCATCGGCCCGCCCCGCCGCGACCAGGGCGGCGGCCGCCGCCGCGCAGTCGGCCCCATCCACCACACCCCACTGCCCGTCAAGCCGTTCGCGGTAGGCCCGGCCGAAGCCCGTGGAGCCGCCGTAGTTCACATCCACCAACCCCCAGCCGCGGCTCGTCCAGAACTGGATAGCCAGGTTCAGCCCCGTGCGGGCCATCCCCGTGGGTCCGCTGTGGCCCCTCACCAGCAGGGGGGCGCCGGGGTGGCTGCCGCCGCGGGGGGGGTAGTACCAGGCCTGGGTGGGCAGGCCGCCATGGCCCTCGAACCAGAGGGGCTCTGGGAGGCTGATGGCAGCTGCCGTCAGGGGGCTGGCGGCGGCGGGGGTATGGCGCCAACTGCCGCTGGCGGTGTCAAGCTCCAGCAGGCCGGCTGGATCGGAGGGGGAGGCGGCGATCGCCACCAGGCGGCCCCGTTCGGCCACCAAGGAGGCCAGATCATCGAAGGGCAGGTCGTAGGGCTGCCAGCGGAAGCCTGTGCAGCTCCGGGCGCTTTCTTGCGCTGCCCCCTGAACGGATTCCAGATCTCCTGGCGAAACGGTTGTCTGCCCACGGGTTGTGATGGCCTCCTGCCCTCGCGTCGCACCACCGTCGTTTCCCGCCACCACCAGCCGGCCCAGGCGCCAGCGACCCTCGAAGCAGGCAGCCGCCACCAGCGCCTCGCCATCCCAGGCGGTGGTGGCCATGCCATACACCCACTGGGGCATGCCGAATTCGGCCTGCAGCGGCAGCAGGGGCTGCCAGGCGGGCTCCTCGCCGGCGCCCAGGGCCTCGGCGGCCTCAAGCCGCTCGAGATTCCACCAGCCGCTGCGATCGGAGCTCACCACCAGATCGGCCGGCTGGCCCTCCCGGGGAATCCAGAGGGGCTGGAACAGCGAAACGGCCGCACCCTCCCCAGCCTTGGTGCCGGCAATCGGGCGGCAGTCTTCGAGGGAGCCCTCCGGCGTGAGCCGCCCCAGCCAGAGCTGGCTTCGCTCCCAGGGCATGGCGGGCCGCTGCCACTCGATCCAGGCCAGGTGGCTGCCGGATGGGCTGAGCACGGCGTAGCCGCAGAAATCGGCGGGCTGACGCAGCAGCTGCGGCTCGCCGCCCGCTAGGGGCACGCTCACCAGCGCCTCCTGGTCACCCGTTTCGAGCACGCCAATCCAGCGGCCGCAGGCCGGGTCGATCAAGCCATCGGCGAAGCGGCGCTCCGGATCGGGCTCGGTAAGCCGACGGGGCTGAGCACCGGCCACCGTCTGCGGGGCGGCAGCGGGGTCTGCGGCGGTGCCGTTCTCAAGGGGCGGTAAGTCCAGGCGCCAGAGGCAGCGGTCGCCGTCATCGACCCACACCACCACCGCAGAGCCGACCGGCATGCAGCCCACTGCGTAGGCGCCGCCGCCATAGGCATGAATGCGGCTGCGCACATCGGCTCCGGCCGGGGTGATCTCCTGCCCGGTCGACGCGCCGGCGGTGGGGGTGCCGGGGAATCCCACCGACCCCGCCGGCCGCATCAGCAGACGGGTGCGGCCGCCATCCTCCGGCCTTCGTTCCAGCCAGAACAGCCTTCCCCCCTGCAGCCGCGGCTCAGACCAGAGCGGGATCGCTCCCACCACCTGTGACGCCGCCAACGGGCCATGCCCTCCCACCGAATGCTCCCGCCATGGCTCCTACAATCTCTAGCAACGTTTCAGGATCCGCCCGTTGGCGCGCAGCTTCGCCCAAATGGCCCGGTCGGCCGAGCAGGGCAACCGCACGGTGCACGTGCCCAAGGAGCCCCTGGCCGAATCGCCGCTGCCGATTCACACCCTTGGTGCCCGTGAACTGCGCACCCCCGCCAGGCGGATCAGCAAGGTGGATGAGCCGTTGCGCGATCTCGTCCGCGACATGCTGCGCAGCATGTACACCGCCCGGGGCATCGGTTTGGCCGCACCCCAGGTTGGGGTCCACAAGCAGTTGTTGGTGATCGACCTCGACCTTGAGGAGGCCGCCACCCCGCCCCTGGTACTGATCAATCCTGAGATCACCGCCGCCAGCGCCTCGTTCAACACCTATGAGGAGGGCTGCCTGAGCATTCCCAAGGTGTACCTGGAGGTGGTGCGCCCCTCCACTGTCGAGGTGAGTTTCCGCGACGACCAGGGTCGGCCACGGCGGATCAAGGCCGATGGACTGCTGGCCCGCTGCATCCAGCACGAGATGGATCACCTCAACGGCGTGCTCTTCGTCGATCGGGTGACCGACGAGCTGAGCCTCAATGAGGAGCTGCGGCAGCATGGCTTTGAGCGCAACCACGTCCAGTCGATCCGCTGACATGCCGATGAAACCCCTGGCGGGCCTCTTCCTGGCCCTCGCCTGCGTGCTCGGCATCGCCGCCACGGGCTCGGTGTTCGAGCTGGCCTATGGCGATCCCGATCTCGGTGTCACCACCACCCGGTTGATCCTTGGGGCCTGCCTGCCCGGCACCGTGGTGGCCCTGCTGATGGCGATCCGCATCAACCGCCCGGCCTGAGCGGCCGGCCGCAGGAGGGACCACCGACCCCCTGGGGACGCACGACCCCTGCATACGATTCGCCCAGCAGCCATCCGCCTTGAGGTTCCCCGTGCGTCTTTTCGTCCCCCTCCGGAGTGCTTCCCCTGCGCCCCGCGCCGCGGCAGTGGCCCTGGTCGGCTGTTTGGCCGGCGGGGTTGTGATGGGAGCAGGAGCCCTTTCCGTGGGAGCCCAGGGCCAGGAGCCGTCCGCTTTCGCCAGGCCGGCGCCCTCCCTGTTCGGCATGGCTGAGCTCGATCTCCAGAAATTTCTGGTGGTATCAGCGCCGATCGGCAGCAGCAGCCGCTCCCAGCTGAACATCTATGAACAGGTGAACGCACGCCGCCCCTGCTTCGCGGTGGCCGAAGGCCGCCCGGCTGTGGTCAATCCCCTGCTCAGCACCTTTGACTTCACCGGCATCTGCGGTCGCTACATCGATGGCAACGGCTACTCCGTGCGAGTGGGGGACACCGATCTAGCCACGGTGTACCGCCTGAGCGTGGTGAATGAGGGCGCCGACATCCTGCTGATGGCCCTGCCCACCCGCCCTGGCGCCGGTCCTGAGATGGTGGTGGGCCGAACCCTCGGCAATGGCACCGGCTTCCTGAAGCTGGAGCTCGAACCCGGCTGGAGGTTGGCGCGGCGCACGTTCCGCGGCCGTTCCCTTGGCCATGTGTACCTCTACCGCGACAGCTGGCCGGCGGTGTCCCAGGCCCCCGCGTCGGCTCCGGTGACCCAGCCGTTGGGATCCACGCCTGCCGCAGCTCCGGCGCCGTCCTCCCGTTCCACTTCACCGGCCACCCCTGTGCCCTCGGGCGCCGTTGCACCAGCCTCCGCCGGCCCCTCAAATCGCACGACCCTCCCCACACCACCGCCAGTGGTTCGTTGAGGGTCGGTTGCTAAGGTGAATAGCTGTTTGCGTCCCCGCAGCGTTTCATGACCCAGGTCACCGTCGGCGAAAACGAAGGGATCGAATCCGCCCTGCGTCGCTTTAAGCGCCAGGTGTCCAAGGCCGGCATCTTCGCCGATCTGAAGCGGCTGCGGCACCACGAGACCCCCACCGAGAAGTACAAGCGCAAGGCCCAGCAGCGCCGCCGCCGCCGCTGAGCCAAAGGCGCTCCGGTGCCCAGCTGAAGTCCCCCACTGGATGATCACCAGATCCGTCAGGTCTTGGTGGCTTGGGCTTGGGCTTGGCGCGATGCGACAAGTGCGGCAAGGAAGCTCTCTAAGCAGGAACGGCGATCCAGGTCCATGCCGTTTGGCCTGCCGGATCAGATAACAGTGGCTAACTGGAGGTCTGCTTGATCACTCCGGCGTGACCGGTGCGCGAACTGTCTGCCCGGACCCGTTGCGAACAGGCCATACGGCCCCATACCGGTCACCGTCATATTCGCAGGCTTCGCTGTCCTCCCCCTCCGGCCCCCTGGCCCGCTTCGGCCAATGGTTGACCGAGGGGATCAATCAGGCCTTCGGCGATCCCCGCGAGGAGGCGGTCCATTGCCCTCCCTCGTTAGGGGTGCAGCCCTACCGCGACCTGCCGCGACGCCGCCCCCGCTGAGCTCCGCCTCGGCGCCCATGCCCAGCCCATCGAAGCTGCGGTAGGTGAGGGCCTCGGCCACCGCCGCCGGCCCCACCCGCTCCTGCTGCTCCAGATCGCTGATCGTGCGCGCCACCCGCAGCAGCCGGGCACCCGATCGCGCTGAAAGGTGCCGTTGGCTGATGGCCCGTTCCCAAAGGGCCAGGGCCGCAGCATCCAGCTGCAGCGCCTGAGCCAGGGAGGCAGCCGGAAGTTCCGCGTTGCCACAGCCGCCAGGGTTGCGGGCAGCGGAGCGTTGCCGCGCCGCCAGAACCCGCTCGGCCACCGCGCGACTTCCCTCCGGCGCGCCAGGATCCCTGCTTTCCCCTTGCACTGCTCTGCTGTCCTGGCGGTAGGCCCCCGCCAGGTCGTGGGGGTCGCAGCGGTGCATCACCACCTGAAGATCGATCCGATCCAGCAGGGGCCCGGAGAGTCGGCCCCAGTAGCGCCGCCGTTCCGCTTCGCCGCAGCGGCAGGGACGCTCCGGGTCGCCCCACCAGCCGCAGGGGCAGGGGTTGGTGGCGCCCACCAGGGTGATGCGGCAGGGGAAGCGGCAGCGCTGGCGGGTGCGGCTGATCCACACCTCTCCCTCCTCAAGGGGCTGACGCAGTTGATCGAGCACGGCACGGCGAAACTCGGCCAGCTCATCAAGGAAGAGAACCCCGTGGTGGGCCAGGCTCAGCTCCCCCGGTCGCGGCAGCGTACCGCCGCCGATCAGGGCTGCGGCGGAGCAGCTGTGGTGGGGGCTGCGGAAGGGGCGCCGCCGGATCAGGCCGGTCCCCTCTGGCAGCAGCCCCGACACGGAGTGGAGCTGGGTGAGTTCCAGGGCCTCCCGGTGCTCCAGGGGCGGCAGCAGCGACAGGAGCCGGCGGGCCAGCATCGTCTTGCCGGTGCCCGGGGGGCCAACCAGCAGGAGGTGATGGTCGCCGGCGGCAGCGATCTCCAGAGCCCGGCGGCCGTGCATCTGTCCCCGCACCTCGGCCAGATCGAGGCTCTCGCGCTCTGGCGCGCCAACCGTGGCCAGGGACCCGGGGCCTGGCTGGACCGGAACCAGCTCGGCCAGAAGGGGGTCGGCCAGCACCGCCATGGCGTCCCTCAGGGTGCCGGCCGCCCACACCGTGAGCCCCTCCACCAGGCGCGCCTCGGCGGCGTTGGCGCTGGCCACCAACAGGGCGCGCACCCCCTGGCGCCGGGCCGCCATGGCGAGTGCCAGCACCCCCCGTACCGGCCTGAGGCTGCCATCGAGGCCCAGTTCGGCGGCGCTCCACACCCCCTCCAGCCGCTCCAGGGGCAGCTGGCCGCTAGCGCCGAGCAACCCCAGGGCGATCGGCAGGTCGAAGGCGGGCCCCTCCTTGCGCAGGTCCGCCGGCGCCAAGCTCACGATCACCCGGGTGAGGGGAACCTTCAGACCGCTGTTACGCAGAGCGCCCCTGACCCGCTCACGGGATTCCTGCACCGCCGCATCGGCCAGGCCGACCATCAACAAACCGGGCAATCCCGGGCCGATGTCCACCTCCACCGTCACCGGCAGGGCCTCAAGGCCCCGCAGGCCCGCACTGCCACATCGTGCCAACATCGGATCAGGGGGTGAGGCCAGGGGGGCAATGGATCACACCGGGGGGGTTCGGCCGCAGTGATCGTTCCGACCGGGTAATCCGGCCTGCCGTTGGGGTGGGCCCAATGCTCGGCCCAGCTTCGTGGAGTTTCTTATTGGGCTTGACCATCGGGCTTGCCAGAGTGGGTTTGCCGTGCAAAAGGGATCGGATAAGCGGAGCGGTCCCTGGCCTCATCCCACGGACCGGAGATCTGGTGTGATGCCGGCCCTCCAGATCCGTCGTCCATTCGTTCACCATGGGGGCCCATTCCGTCCGCTCGATTCACCCCTCCAGTTCCACCCCCTGTCCCACCCCGTCTCCCCGGGCCCCGATGAGCAACCTTGAGGCCATGTCCCCCAACCCCTCCCCGACCCCGGATTCCGCGTCCACCAGCGCTGCCGGGATCCCGGCGAATCCCCCGGAGCCCGCTCCCGTAGATCCGAGCGCAGTCGGCAGCGGGGCTGCCGCGAACGACACGATCTTCGGCCGCATCCTGCGGGGCGAGATTCCCTGCGAGGCCGTGTATGCCGACGACCTCTGCCTGGCCTTCCGCGATGTGAATCCCCAGGCGCCGGTGCATGTGCTGGTGATTCCCCGCGAGGCCCTGGTGAACCTGGGCGACGCCGGCCAGCAGCACCGCGAGCTCCTGGGCCATCTGCTGCTGGTGGCGGCGAAGGTGGCGCGGCAGGAGGGTCTGGAGGGCTGGCGCACCGTGATCAACAGCGGTGACGAGGCGGGTCAGACCGTGTTCCACCTCCATGTGCACGTGATCGGCGGGCGGCCCCTGGCCTGGCCGCCGGGTTGAGAAGCGGCTGATCAAGCCCGAGACCGCCAGGCAATTCCAGTCCGACACTGCAAATTCATGAGGCGATCCACGTCGGAATGACACTCGCCGCTTGCCAGCAACCGATGAAACCCCTCCCCATGGGAGCTTCTGCCCGCTGAGAGGAAATCCGGCGACGTTTTCAGCAGGGCGGCCCAGCAGGACCTTGCGGGCTCGTCAGGGCCGGATCCGTCCTCCGGTCCGGATAGGACCAAGCCGATCGTCACCGGGGCATGAGCGCCCATCCCCCACCAACCCTTGGCTTCGCCCTTTCCGGATCCGGAAGCATCCCGCCCGACGACGCCACCCGCCCCACCAGCGGCGACAATGCCGGTCATACGCCCGCCGCCCCCCCTTGAATCCCTTAAAGGCCCTCCGTGAGCAGCTGGGCAAGCTGCAGCGCCTGGCCCAGCCCTACTTCCTGCCCCTTGATGCCAACGGCCAGGCGGCCAGCGGCGCCCAGTTCCTGCTGCTGATCCTGTCCCTGGTGGCCGTGGTGGTGGGGGTGACGTTGCTGCTGCTCACCGCGGCCGTGGGGGTGAGCGGCGCCCTGATCCCCGAGCTCCAGAGCCGCTTTTTGCCCGGCGTGCCCCAGCAGGTGGCGGCTCTGTGGAAGGGCCCGGTGGGGCCGGTGATCCTGGCCCTGGCGACGGCCGGTGCTGGGGTCTTCTGGTGGTTCCGCGGCCGACTGCGCCAGGGGCGCTGGCTGCCGTGGCTGCTGCTGGGGGTGATCATCCTGCTGATCCTGGTGATCAACGGCATCAATGTGGGCATCAGTTTTGTCGCCCGCAACGTTGACAACACCCTGGTGGCCTACGACAAGGATGGCTTCTGGAAAACGGTGAGCATCTATGCCTTCTGCCTGGTGCTGGCCCTGCCGATCCGCGCCATCCAGAGCTACCTCATTCCCAAGCTGGGCCTGA
>Ga0209087_1001475_pt1 | contig 13836 bp, 11 predicted proteins | sample S_130805_EF_Meta_FD_187321 | JGI IMG/M metagenome (GOLD analysis project Ga0209087, IMG submission 187321) | Freshwater microbial communities from Lake Simoncouche, Canada to study carbon cycling - S_130805_EF_MetaG (SPAdes) (version 2) | ecosystem: Environmental > Aquatic > Freshwater > Lake ...
TCACCGTTTGTCTTCATTACAACGCCGCCCCGTGGGGCCGTTCGGGGCGAGCCAGCTTGAGCACGATCAGTCGTCTGGTGCTTTTTTCGCACGGGGCATACACCGCAAGCGAGTTGGTGTACGATGATCAAAAATTTCATCTTTTCCGGAAGCTTTTGGAGAATTGCACTCCAGAGGAGTTGGACTTGGGAATGGCGATTGGGCAGCAATTTCAGAAAAAGTGGGGATTCCCACCGGAAAATTATGAGGGGTCGGGCTATGCCTCCGCCTCGGGAGTCAGTCCGTACGTTTGGCATCGGAACCTGATTGCCAACCGGCTTTTCCGGGGACCCGTGATATTTGTGGAAGGGCCGTATATGAATGACCGGACCACGTATGCCTGGATTCAGGCGGGGGAGTATGAGGGGACGCGAAATATCGGGGGAAGGGAACGACAGAATATTTTCAGGGAGTATGCCGATCGGGTGGCGGACGGGGTGATCGAGCGGTTTCGGACTCTGTCGGCTCGTTCCACAGCATTCACAAATTATTCCCCATAGAATTTCTTCCCCCTTGCAGCTTGAGCGGCGCAGGGCAGTAAAGAGGTATGAAAACATTCCTATCCCTCGGCTTGTTCGTTTCCGCTTTCCCCGCCCTTGTTCTGGCGGACCTTCGGCTTCCCCCGAAGCCAACGATGATGGAAAAGTTGGGCCGTGGGGTGGCCAACGTTACCCTCTCCGTTTCCGAGCTTTTTGACTCTCCTTATATGGCGACGCAAGAGGGGGGTGGCACCTATGGAGACACCTTCGGTTTCACGCAAGGACTATCCCGAATGATCATGGATACGGGGGTGGGAGCACTGGAAATCGCCACGTTCTTCATTCCAACGAAATCGATGAAGATGCCGGCACATGACACCGGGCAGGTGGAGGAATATCCACCCGCCGATCTGAAAGACAACTGGTACTGAAACCTCCGGCAGGTTCGTCGGCGGAGCCGATCGAGCTGACAATTTCCGAGCTCGCTTATGGGGGCGATGGAGTCGCTCGACACGAGGGGCAGGTGATTTTCGTTCCTTTTACTGCTCCGGGTGAAAAAGTAAGAATCGTTCTCACCGAAGTTCATAAAACCTACGCGAGAGGGAGGTTGTTGGAAGTGCTCGAGCCTTCTCCCGACCGGGTAGTTCCTCCCTGCTTTCTTTTTGCACAGTGCGGTGGGTGCGCAACGCAACATCTGGCATACCCTGCGGAAGTCAGGGCGAAAGTTGCCCAAATCGAATCGGCACTGAAGAGGATTGGAAAGCTAGAAAATCCGGTGATTCGTCCTGCGCTGACGGGGCCGGACTATGGCTATCGGAATCGGATTACGGTGCACAATCAGGAGGGGCGAATTGGGTTTTTGGGAACAGATGGTCGCACACTGGTGGATGTCCCTCGATGTCTTCTGGCGGCTGACGATGTGAACCAAAAATTGGCGGTTCTGCGGGAGCGGCCCCGACCTCGGCCGCACTACTCGATCCGGGCGGATGAGGTTCGGGGAGAGGCATTTTATCAGGCGAACCGTCCTTTGGGAAAGTTGTTGCAGGAGCAGGTGGTCGCTGCGGTACCGGAAGGTGTGCAAACAGTTTTGGAAGGATATGCTGGCACGGGATTTTTCAGTGGGCCGTTGTCTCGACGTGACATTCGGGTGGTGGCGGTGGAATCGAGTGCAGCGGCTGTATCGGTTTTTGCGAGGGAAGCCCCAGGAGCAGTGCTCTTGCAGGGGCGATTTGAGGATCAGTTTGATGAGGGATTGGCCAAGTTGGGGCAGGGGCGCTCTTTTTGTCTGATCAATCCTCCCCGGGGCGGTCTGAGTCCAGATGCTCGTCGGCTTCTTGATCGTCCCTTGCCTTTTGAGGGCATTCTCTATTTATCGTGTGACCCGCCGGCCTTGGCGAGAGATCTCCGTGGATGGGCGAATCACTGGAAACCAGAGTGGTTTCAACCGATCGATCTGTTTCCTCGGACAGCGCATGTGGAGTGTTTGGTTCTTCTTAGATCCTCGGCTTTGTCCCCAAGCCATTCACCCCAGCCCTCAGGAGGCGGTTGACCCTGGGGTTGGGAGGGGTAACTCGGAGAGTATGCGCACGTTTCTTCTGATATTCGGTTTAGTGTTGGGATGCGGAGGGAGTCCGTTACGCGCCCTGCCGCCTAGCGACTACTTTACACCGCCTGAGACGATGTACTCTTTCGCTGATTTTTGGGTGGTGAGGCCGTTGGATCTGGCCGTGCTGCCTATTACGGCAACGACTTGGGTTGTCAGCCTCCCGGTTACCGCTGCATCAGGGACATCGGATCAAGCTTACGACTTGATGATACGCGATTTGACCCAGCACATGATGAAGAGACCGATGGGGCAGTTTTGGGATTGGGAAAATCGGGATCAGTCTCGGCCTGTTGTGATTAAGTTTTCTGACGGGTACTCCATGGTCGAATTAACGCCCGAGCAGGAGAGAAAGTACCGGAGGGCTTTGCAGGATCATGAGGAGCGGATTTTGGCGATCGAGAGGGCCCATGATGTTCCTGAGAAAGATCGCGAGGCATTGGCGCGAGGGGAAGAACGTCGCTGGGAAAATATGATCCGGCTGCTACTGTCTCTTTAAGATTTTTTTGATTCGAGTCGCGCCAGGCGGGTGCGGAGATCATTCAATTCCGTTCGTAATTCGCGCAAAACCTGGCTCAGGCTTTCGGTGAGACGGTCAAAAGAGGGTTCGGTTTCTTTGGCTGGGGAAGGGGAGGAAGAAGAGATGCCGTGGGATTGGAGCCACCCTTGGGCGGCCTGCTCGAGGATTTCTGGCGGGAGGCTGGAGATCGGCTTGCTGGGCCGAAGAGGAGATTTCTTGGCTTTCGCCATGGGCTCAACCGCCGACAAGGCGCCGGGCCTCATCGGCCAGGGCGGTGGTGAGGTAACGTTCTCCCGTGCTGCAACCGACGGTGACGATCAATTTCCCCTTATTTTCCGGGCGTTTTGCGACCTCCATAGCCACGTGAACATTGGCACCGGTGGAGATTCCGACGAGCATGCCTTCTTCTTTGCAAATGCGGCGGGCCATAGCGAAGGCGTCGTCGTTACTCACGGTGATCACCTCATCCACGATATCGAGGTGGAGATTGTCCGGGACGAAGCCTGCACCCGTGCCCTGAATTTTGTGGGGGCCGGGTTTGACGGGTTGACCCGCGCGGGTTTGGGTGATTACGGGGGAATCCTTGGGCTCAACAGCAATAGCGCGGAAAGTTTTTTTGCGGCTTTTGATGACTTCCGAAACGCCGGTGAGCGTTCCGCCGGTGCCAACGGCAGAAATGAAGATATCAATTGAGCCATCGGTATCGGCCCAGATTTCTTCTGCGGTGGTTTTTTTGTGAATGGCGGGGTTGGCGGGATTTTTGAATTGTTGGGGAATGAAGGAGCCGGGGATTTCCTTGGCAAGGGCTTCGGCCCGGGCGATAGCGCCCTTCATGCCTTCAGCGGCGGGAGTGAGCTCTAGCTTTGCACCGAGGAGGGCGAGGAGGGTTCGGCGCTCGAGGCTCATACTTTCCGGCATAGTGAGGATGAGTTTGTATCCTTTGGATGCGGCGACGAAAGCGAGAGCGATCCCGGTGTTGCCTGAGGTAGGTTCGATGATGGTGGTTTGAGGTGTGATTTTGCCGTCTTTTTCACCGGCTTCAATCATAGCCGCGCCAATACGATCTTTGACGCTGCCGAGAGGGTTAAAGAACTCACATTTGACGGCGATCGTGGCGGGAAGGCCTGCGGAGATGCGACTCAGTTTTACGAGGGGAGTCCGACCAATGGTTCCTAGGATATTATTGTGGATAGGCATGGAGGTTAAGAATGAGAGAAAAGCGGGAAAACCTCAAGCTCGAGGAAAGTCTGAAAGGTGGACCTCTGACCCCGATGCTGGGACGGGGGTTATTCAGCGGGCCATCAATCGGCGATAAAGATCAGCGACGCGTTGGGCTTGGATAGGAAGAGAGGCGTGCGCGGCGACTTGAGCATGGGCGTTCATTTGGTCTGTGGGTGTGGGCACGGGATTTTCTGAGGCGGTGATCATGGCGTGAGCGAGATCATTCGCATCTCCGGGCCGGACAAGTTGGCCGAGATTGCCGATGGCCCATGCTTCGGGAATTCCGTCGAGCTCTGAAGCCAGAACAGGCCGTCCGCAAGCATGGGCTTCGAGAACAACAGAGGGGAAGGCTTCGGTGGCGATTTGAGGGTGAACAAGACAGTTGAGCGCGTGGTGAAGGGATACAGGATCGGGTTGTTGGCCAACGAGACGGGCGCGATCTTCCAAGCCGAGGTGGCGAATATCGTCTCTGAGCAAAGCATCCATCGTGCCTGATCCTGCGAGAAGAAATCGGGCGTGGGGGAGGCGCCGCATGACCATTTGGGCCGCCTTGAGAAAGACCCGTTGTCCCTTTCCGACGGGGAGATCGAATCCGCCGACGACACCGAAAACGAGTTCGTTCTTGTTCAGGCTGAGTTGTTGTCGGGCGTTGGAGGTGTAGGAGGAGTCCATGGGGCGAAAGAGGGAGGTATCGATTCCGGTATGAATGACATGAATTTTTTTGGGAGAAATAACGCAGGAAGAGCGATGATGTCGTTCCGCTACGGGAGAGGCCGGGTCGTCGTGTCCTTGGAGAAGAACTTGGGCGACAAAGGAAGAGACAGCGATAATGGCGTCCGCCTGTGCAAAGAGATGTTTTCGGCTAATCGGGGATCGAGGGCTTTTGGCGAGGTGACGCGAGAAAATCACCAAGGGGCGTGGCTCAACGAGACGGGAGGCGAGAAGAGCAGTCCAGTAGTCGTCGCCGTGGTGGGCGTGGAGAATCCGGGGTTTTGTACGGCGGAGAACTCCGGCGAGGGCGAGAATTTGGTGCGGTCGAAAACGGGGGAGCAGGTGAAAGCTGAATTTTTGGGCGGAGGAGGAAAGGGGGGCATCGATGGGACCTGCCATTTCGATCGTCCAGCCCAAATGAGAAAGGCCTTGGGAGAGAGCAAGGCACTGGGTATCGGTACCGCCCCCTTGAAGTCGAGAGTTGAGTTGAAGTACTCGGGCGGTAAGCGGGGAAGAGGACATCGATTAGATTCTAGAGGAAACAAGCGGGTTGTGACGAGCAGGGTCAGGAAAAAAGATTTTCAGATTTGAAGCAGGACTTTCAGAAGCGGACATTGATTCCGAACTGGACTGAGTTGGAGAGAGGCACGCCAGGTTGAAGCCCTGCGTACGATGGGTTGATCAGGCCGAGAAGTTTGTAGGCTACATCGAAATCCACGCCGTCGGAGACTTGCCAGATGAATCCGGAGCCGACGGAAAAGGCGGGAGAGTAAGCCTCTTCGAACTGATCGGAGGTTTGGGTGTTATCGATTTGGGTGATTTGGAGTTGGCTATAAGCAAATCCAAAGCCTGTGGATAGATAGGGTTTCCAGCGACCTTGACCGGGCCAGCGAAAGACGGATGAAAGAAGAACGGGAACTTGGATATATCGGCCGGTCAAACTGAGGCCGCCATCACCAATCACTTCGGTTCCCCCATCGAGAGTGAGGGTGCCGCTTCCATTGAGATGATCGAGGCCGTTATAGAGAATGCCTCCGGAAAGTTCGACTCCCAGCCAGTCGGTGAAATTAAAGCCTGGGGTGACATCAAAACGAACCCCGGGGTTGATGGAGATGGAGGGGTTGGCCAAAGTGCCGGTAACGCCGGGAAGGACTGTGCCGGTGAGGGTTTGGGAGCTTTCTAGATTGTTCACGAATCCGAACCCGAGATCGGTTCGGACGTAGGGGCCTAAGCATTCGGAGTTCTGTTCGACGACAAACTCTTTTTCGGAAAATTTATAGGTCATCGACCAGTTGGCTCCTGCGGTCAGATTGACGAAATCGCCGGTTTCGGCGATCCGGCTAGTGCTGTCGCTTTTCGAGTAATTGAAATTCAGGCCGGTTCCCAACTGCGGGGTCAGGGCAAAATTTAGCCCCAAGCCGAGCGTATATTGCTGATCGAGGCGTCGATAAAATCCGTTTTGGGCGTTTCCGCTGCTATCGGAACCGCTGGGAGCTGACTGGGCATCGGTATAGTAAGCCAAGCGATAGGAAGCAAACGGGCTAAGGCTGATTTTATCGGTTAGAGAGAGCAGATAAGAGCCGGTGAGGCTGTTGTCAGTCCTCGTGAAATAGGAAGGGTTAGAAAAAACATAGGAGGCACGCCAGCTAAGCGTTACGGCTTGGGTGTCCGTAAAGGCATGAAAATAGTTCGAGCTATATGCGCAGGTGATTTCATTAAGGAAATTGGTTTCGGCTTCCCCGGCTACAGCGTATCGTTCTGATGGAGTGTTCAGGAAAAAGTATCCGTTTACGTCCACGGAGAGTCCGACGCTCAGCTCATCGGTGACTTGCTGGTTCGCACGAAAAAACACATTCATCAGCATAAAGTCTTGGGCTAGGCCGAGATCATAATTTCCAGTGGAGTTGCTCGATAGGGCCGGCTCTTCCTGGCTGAAGTAGTTAAAGAAGGAGGTGCGAACACCGACCTCTGGGGTGAATTTTTCGTAACCCGGAATGGTCGAGAAGGTTGGTGCCCAAGCACCTTCGATGGACGAGATGGTTTGCCAAGCGGCGACTACATTGGAGGAGCTTTTGGCGTAATTGGCGTTGGAGAGCCAGCTGTAGCTCTGATCCATATGAAGTCGTGCAAAGGGTAGATCGGGCTTGGGTCGGACAAGCTGGAGGGACCCCAAGTCCTCTGAAACTTCAGTGGCTTCGACGGGTGGCTTTTCTTCCTGCTTCCCTTCAAGGGCGAGTTTCTTCTGCCTCTCCCGATCTTGTTGGGCTTGGGCATCGATGACCGCTTGTTGGGAAACAGCTGGGGGAAGTGAAGATTGGCCTAGAATTTTAGCACTAGATAGCAGAAGGGATCCAAGGGCCACCCAGTATAAGGACAGACCCCATCGGCACAGGACGAGCGTTTTATTACTCTTTTCCACCAACTCGACTTAATAGCGAGCGGAAGATTTAACACAATGTATAGTGTAAATATAAAAGACAAATACAATATATAGATTTTTAGGTAAAAACTAGCGATATACGCGGTGCATCAACCGAATGCGTGTTTCGACAGAATCGATTAGGACTTTGGGACCAAGAACTATGGCGTGATCTCCCCAACTGAGGACCCATCGCTCAATCTCTTCCAGTGCGCCCAGAGTCATTTCGAGTTCGATACCGTTTCCTTTGATTTCACGAATTTTCTGGGTGGGATGCCAGTCCCTCTCTCGAACTAAGCGTGCGGCAAACGAGTCGAATCGAATCTTTACCAGATATTTACCGGTCCCTGCAAAAACGCCGAAACCGCCTTTCAGTTCCTTCGCGGCAGAAAAACCACGAGGTCGTTCGAAAGTCTTTTTCGTAAATTGGGGAGTTCGAATGCGAGGAAGGGCAAAGGTGCGGATCTGGCCTCGCTGTGGATCGTGGGCCAAAAGGTACCAGGCATTGTCGATATTGGCTAAGTGATAGGGGTGGACATGACGTGTCTCAGGGGTGGTAGATCTCAGAGGTTGATAGGAAAAAGAAATCTCCTGGCGCTGAACAATGGCCCGAGCCAGAAGCCGAAATATCTCCAAATCTGCGGCGGAGGCACCCGTGACACGAAAGGAGTAGTCGGAGCCCCATTCTCCAAGATCGAAACTCACGGTTTCCTTGAGGGCGCCGGTGAGCTTTTGAAATGCACTACCCAAGGTTTTCTCAAAGGGGGTTCCTCGGTATTGAGCAAGAACCTTCTGCGCGACGAAAAGAGCAAGAATTTCACCTTCGCTGACTTGAAGCAAGGGAAACGCTTCCACTGTTTCCGTGTACCGGAAGGTGTACCGAGTGGCGTCATATTCAATTGGCAGGTTGAGGCGATCTCGCATGAAATCGAGATCCCGTTGGATGGTCTTGTAAGAAACTTCAAAATCTTTGCCCAACTGCTGGCAATTGACGGGTTGCTCGTTGGAAAGCAGATCATGCAGGCGCTGCATACGTTCGAGCGGAGGGCGACTATGCCCACCCGGGATGGGTAAAGATTTCTTCTTCATAGGACGCTTAATGTCCTACCCAGGGTATCAAGATCGTGCAAGAAAAAAGGAGGACACATATGGAAACATTGATGCACTGTGGATCCTGCGGAGAGGACAGCAACCGGGCGGACTGGGAAGCCGCTGGGGCGTGCTGTGCCCACTGTGGGGAAACGACCGGAGGAACAATCAGTCGTGGGCTGGATGTGCTGGTGGCGTTACGTCGACGTCTGGAACTGGAGCTGGTCTGGCGACCGGTTACGAGTCATGCGTAGTCCGCTTGGATTACTTGCCGCCTTGGCGGGGGCAAGTTGTACCGGAGTTTCGCTTGGATGTGCGTGGATGGTGCCCGAGCTTTCGCTCTTGTCGGCGGTCGCAGCTGCCTTCTGGTGGCAGGTGGCTCGATCGGCGTAGAGTGAAAAATCCGGAGGGAATGATGGACTCAACGGCCTAGGGTGGAAATGTCTAGGCCAGATGGTTGAGGCCACGGTTGCAACCTACCTAACCAAGTTTTTGCGACTCGCAGGTACTTAAAGGGGGACAATTATTGGGTCTTCAATGCACACAAAACGAAAACAACATATAGGGGGTAACGCGATCTTATTAACTATATATGGTGTTCATCTGCAAACTATTGATTAGAAGATGCTTATGGCCACATAAATGCGGGTGAAAACCTTGACTTTCAACAACTTATACGCATACTGAAAGTATGTCTTGGGCTCTTCCATACAGGCGTAGCGGGTCTGGCGATCTTTCTTTGAACCAATCGGGTTCTTTGGTGGTCAAAGATTGAATCATATGAGTTTTGGACATCAGCGTTTTATCCCTCTCTTCTTTCTCTTTTCGTTTGGAGCAAGCTTCGGCTTTGCCGCGACAGAGTTTAAGGATGCCGAGATCACCACCTTGAAAAATATCGTGGAGCATGATGCGGGTCAGGGCGCTGCACCTGCGAAGGTGAACGAAAAGATCGGTGAAAATTCCAAGGTGACGACCGCGGCAGCTTCCATGGCGGAACTTACTTTTGGAGATTCTTCGATCACTCGGATTGGTGCCAACAGTGTATTTTCTTTCCAGTCGAAGGAACGACTCGTGAAATTAGATAAAGGAACGGCTTTGATTCATGCCACTCCTGGGAATGGTGGCGCGACAGTGGATTGTGGTGGCGTGACGGCAGCTGTGAGTGGCAGCACTTTCATGGCGAGCCGAAGTGCAACGGGTGGGGCGGTGTTCGTGTTGTTAGAAAGTTCCGGGAGCTTAAAGGTAACGACACCCGGCGGACAAACGGCGGTAATCATGCCGGGTCAAGCTGCCTCGACGGGCACAGGACCTAAATCCGCAATTCAGGTTTTCGACGTGGATGTGAAAAAGGTGATGGATACGACTCCTTTGGTCCAAGGCTTTAAAAAAGAACTCCCTTCTCAAGCGGAGATCAATGTGGTTTCAGAAAAACAGCAGTCCATGATTCGGGAGGGAAAAATCGAGGTTCTCGGAGTCGAGGTGGTTGCAACTGGGCAAGATGGAGATCTGTTAGTGGGTGCACCGCGGGAGAGGCCAGAGCCGGGAGCTGGTGGAGATGGTCTCGATATTAATACGGCAGCAGGGGGCGAGGGTCCTGGAGCCGTAGCTGGAGCAAAGCCGCCACCCCCGCCCGGAGGTGGTCCTAGCATGAATGGTGCTGCTGGGCAGGGTCCGATGATGGATCCCTCGTTTTTAGCTGCGCAACGGAAACTTGCTGAGACAGGACCACAAGGGCCGACTCAGTTAAATGTAACCCTGCCCGAAGGGATTTCAGAGGGGACGTTGCAGGCAGGAACAATCAGCCTCAACAGCCCCGCGGTTCAGGCAGTTCCAGTAACTTTGGTTTCTGCAAGCGGAAGGAAAATCACGTTTAATTTTCCAGAGGGCTCGACGATTCCGGTGGGCGCGACCTCGATTCCTTTTACATTTACGGTTGCGGATGACGGCTACATTTCGAATGGAGGGGCGGTATCCGCTCCGATATCGATCCGTGCGTTTGCATCCAAGCTGAGCACCGTAGGGGGAGGGCTAGTGGCGGATATTACGTCCGGAATCGATCCCGTAGGAACTGCTTCTGGCACAATACAGCCTGGCAGCGCAGAAAACCCCTTTACCGTTCGCCTCCCCGGAAAGGTAGTTGCCGATCTCGATGCTAAGGTGACATTGGAAACATTTAGGAATGGAATGAAAATTGGAATGGTAGAGAAAGACGCTGTAATCCGAGCTGGAGAAAGTGTGTTGAATCTAACAGGAAACAGCCTTCCTGATCCCAAGATATATTCTTCGGAGGCTATTAATATCAGGTTAACTGTTGCGTTAGCTCAGATCGGTAAAACCATCAGTCAAGACATCCAAATTCTCCCAAGGAGCCTCGACAATGCAGTGATTCGCGCGGCAAATCCGATTCGGAATCTGTTAACGAGTGTAAATACCGCACTAAGCTGGAGCAGTGATGCCGATGCGACCGCATATGAGATCACGGCGACATCACTAGGCGTAACAAAAACTAAGTTAGTTCTGGATCATGTCTATAATTGGATGGATGGGCTTGCAAGTAATGCCAAGGTTGAGGTCAAGGCTCTCACATCAGGAATCCAAGAAGGAGCTCTGACGCTCACTCAAGACTCAAAATTTAAGTTACTTTTTGGAGAGCAAGGGAAAATAAGTGACATAAGAAAAAGTTCTGTAGAAATATTTCTTGCTGTCCTAGGTAGTGGCGGGGAGCTGGTTGACTCTATTCTTTTGAAAGACAATGGAGCTGGGGCTTTTTGGATCACGGACGCAGCAGGAGTGGCAAAGCAAGTAGCTTCGATCGACTATGATGTTGGTATTGTAAGCTTGTCCGAGGATGCCTTGGGGAAAAGCCTGCCATTGGCGGATGTGTACTACAGCACCAGTTTTGTTGAAGAGAAAAATCTGACCTCTATTGCCAAGGTTGATACCAGTGCAGGACTCGGTGAAAGCGAGCTGATTCAGGCCGACAAGTATTTCTATTTTGAATCGAAGTTCGGCGTAGAGGGGCCGACAAAGTTCTTCGCGAATGCTCCGTTGGAATTGGATCTTGCAAAAATGAATGATTGGAGTGCGCCGGCCTCATGGTTGGATCAAGAAGGCCTCGCCGCGGTTGATTTTGACTTCTATGCCGCGAACGCACGGATTTACTTGAATGATTCAAGCAATGAGCGCTCGCAGCCAGATCAAGTTGTTTTCAACTCCGACAAAGTTGTGCTGTATGCAGATAAGATAAGTCTGCTGGGCGAATTTGAGAAATTCGACGGCACAACGACAGTTTTGGATGTTTCGCTGCAGGACTCGAATGAAAAAGCCTTAACTCTCATCGGAGGGAAAAATGGCATTGATGTGCGTAATGTTGTGCTAGATGTGAATGGAGCGGATCTAACGATGGAAACGTCCTCCGGCGTTAGCATGGATACTGCTTTTGTAAAAAATATCGGAAACAAATTTGAAGTTAGCGCGGCAACTGCAGTTGAAATGGGCGCGGAAGGCGGCACATCTGAAGTTACTGTTCAGGCAAAATCTGAGACTGCGAACAGCATGGCGGTGATTCGGACGGGAGATTCCTTAGAGCTTCGTCGCGTGGTGTTAAAGAGCTTTGCGCGTGGCGAAATCGTTTCCGTGTCGGCCGAAAACAAAGGCCGCGTGTTGCTTAGTGGCTCAACGGCAAGAGACTTTCATATCAATGAGCTAGTGAATGCTGTGATTGTCGCCGATGCGAAGGGGCAGGCTGATCCGTTGCGAAGCAGTAGCCCGGATATTGTGGCCCAAGGAGCGGACCTAACAGTGGAAGGCAATCTGCCAATCAAGACAGCGAAATATCAGGGTGTTGATGTCCACGGCTATAATGTGAACCTGGAGGCTTCGCGGATCGCATTGAGCGGAGCCCGTATTACTGCAATCAACGCAATAACCGCGAAAGCTCAGACATTAGTCGTCGACAACTCGATCCTTCGTGTTGTGAATGCCCTTGGGTCGATCAACTTGTACAGCGGATCGGGCTTTGTGAATCAACAGTACGGCACGGTGGCGGAAGGAATGGTGAACTTCTCGGGCTCCAATAGCTTTAAAATTGGCGATCAGACCGTTTCAATTTCGAGTGCGCAAGATGTGCAGAACGCACTGAACAGTGGGTTGATGATTCAAGGTGCAGCTTCACCTGTTAGCGGAAAGATTAATATTCTGCCGGTTAACAATGTTTCTCGCAGTGCGACCTCGCAACTTAACTAAACGTTCTTCAGCTTAGGATTGCTCGGTGGTGTCCTTGGTGGAAGTTGATTTCAGGCCAACACTATATATTGTGTACTTCCATCACATTTTAGCGACAATTGAAGTGGGCGTAAAAGCATTGCATATCGTTGGTAGATAATTGATTAAAGCAAAAAAATAATTGGCGACCTAAAATCTGTATTAAAATAGTTGTATATTGCTGAAAATCAACAATCTAGTAGACTACCATATATAGGTATCCTAGATTAAAAAAGTTGGCTTAATTTGAACTTTTCCAAGCAAAAATGGGTCAAATAATGGTAGGATATTATGTGATGATTTCACGAAAAGGATTCTTTGTCTCTCAACGCTTTGGGCGGATTCGATCTGTCGCCTTTTTGCTGCTTGTGGGATCTGTTTTTGAGGGCCGTGCGCAGCTTGCATTCCCGGTCATCGACTCCTTTAGCCCGACGAGCGGACGAGCGGGCACGACCGTTACGATCACCGGATCAAATTTGGAAAACTCAACTCTCCTAGTTTTCAACCGCAGTGCTCTGCTTCCTGGTTCTTTCAAAGTTGTGAACGCAACAACGGTAACTGCCCAAGTTCCGGTCGGGGCAAGCTCGGGCCGTCTCCGCCTCACCACGGCCAGCGGAACCGGTGCCAAGGGAATTGCAATGGTAAGCGGAGGTCAGGTGACGGCCATCACGTTTAGCCCCGGCGGAACCGGATACGACTCCAGCACAAAAATAAATCTTCTCGGGGGAAGTGGAAGTGGAGCCAGTGCTGATTTGGTATTGAATGGCGGTACGATTACGGGCGTCACAAATCTGATCGGAGGATCGAATTATGTTTCCGCCCCGACGGTGGTGTTGGCCAACTACACGGCGACGAGCGCCGGGGACTTCACTGTTACTGCGGCCGCTACTAATATTGTCACCACCCTTGTGCAAGGGACGCTCAAGGATACGAGCATTGCCGGCGATGCAGTGGGAACCCTTTCGGCCACTTTTGACGGTGCGACAGATTCAGCGGCAACCTTCGCTCTGGTCAATGGAACCGGCTCGACCGACAACAGCCTCGTTAAGATCACTGCCAACCAGGTGAATCTTCGTTATGGGGGGCGATTGGACGCCGAGGTAAAACCCTCTCTTTCCCTTCGCATCCGGGCCACTGATTCGACGGGAGTCTATGGGGAAAGCGTCCTATCAGTCGCCGTTACTTTGGATGATTCGAAGGACGTGGATCAAGATGGGCTGACCTTGGCGCAAGAAAAAGCACTCGGAACATCCGATCTTAAATCCGATACGGACGGGGACGGTTCTCCGGACGGCAATGAAAGCGATGCGACAACTGCCTTGCCGGCATCCTATGGGGGAGCGGCGACGAGTTCGGCCATCACTCCTCCCACACTTCTTGGATGGGGGAACAACTACTTTGGTCAGATCACGCAACCGGTTGCATCGGGTCGGTTGCCCGCAGGCATCATCCAAGTATCAGGAGGGTACGGCCACTCCGTGGCGGTGACATC
>Ga0209087_1001476_pt1 | contig 13831 bp, 33 predicted proteins | sample S_130805_EF_Meta_FD_187321 | JGI IMG/M metagenome (GOLD analysis project Ga0209087, IMG submission 187321) | Freshwater microbial communities from Lake Simoncouche, Canada to study carbon cycling - S_130805_EF_MetaG (SPAdes) (version 2) | ecosystem: Environmental > Aquatic > Freshwater > Lake ...
ATCACCAAGAAAAAATTAAATATATAAAACTTGCTTATGAAAAATTAAAAGTTGGTGGTATTTTATTCTTTCAATTTGTTGTTGGGGAAGAAAATTCTGCATACTCTTATCAAACATCAAGGTTTGACATTGACAGAATATTAAGCGATGTAGGATTTAAAAACTTAATCTTTACAGATCATATGCATCCTAAATGGATGTTTGTTAAGGCTACAAAATGATTAGCGCATACCTTTATTCAGTTAAAGAAGAAGACTGTGCTGCTGATAAGTGGGACTATGGTTTATTAAAAGAATTTTTTGATAAGAACAAAATTGTTCCAGAAAGAGTAACAGCCTTAATTAATAAAGATAGGGCGTTTGTTGTTGTGCCTGGACCACAAAATATAGGTCATGAGGAACTAATATCAGATGAGTTAAATAAAATAGGCAGAGTAGTCTTGTTTATTACTGGTGATGAAAGTGGATCTTTTGATGTAGATAAGATTAAACATAGTAATATTGAGATATGGATTGCATGCCCTCACAATAAACATAAAAAATATAATAGGTTGGCCCTTGGTGTTCCACAGCACCTAAGTAAAAATTTACCAGAGTATCAAGATAAATCTTATGATGCATTTTTTGCGGGACAAATAACTCATGTAAGAAGAAAAGAGTTAGCAGAGGTCATGCCATCAATACCAAACTCTGTTTATGAACCAACTACTGGGTTTGCACAAGGCTTAATTCCTAAAGTGTATTATGACAAAATGCTCATTAGTAAAATTATTCCGTGTCCAAGTGGTGCAGAGGTAATAGATTCTTTTAGATTTTATGAGGCTATAGAAATGCTTTGTTTGCCAGTAGGAGATAAGTTAGACTCAAAAATGCAAGAAACAAATTTCTTTACTCTTGTTTTTGGTACGGATTTTCCAATACAGGTTACAGATAATTGGCATAATTTAAAAAAAATAATTCCTGGACTGCTTGAAAACTATCCACAAAATATGCATCAAGTAGTTTGTTGGTGGATAAAATACAAAAGAGATCTTAGTATTAAATTAATGAGGCAAGTAAATGCATAAAAGAGATATAACTATAATTATTGCAACATCTGTAATTCCAGATCATCCTAATACTGCAATGATAGAACAAACTATTAATGATATACGATTTCATTTTCCAGACAATGAAATAATTATGCAAATAGATGGATTAAGAGATGAACAATTTAATCGTAAAAAAGATTACGATGAATATAAAAACCGCATATTGTGGAAATGCCTACACCAATATAAAAATATACTACCAATAATTTTTGATGAACATAGCCATCAAACCACAATGATGAAAAAAACTATTAAACTTATAGATACTTCAGCAATGCTTTATGTTGAAGGTGATGCACCTTTAGTTACAGATTATGAAATTAATTGGCAAAAGTGTTTAGACATGTTAGAACTTGGTCATGCCAATACTATTCGTTTCCATTATGAATCAGAAATTCCAGAGCCACATAAACACCTTATGATGGGGTTAGAGAATGGCTTTATGAAAACAGCACAGTGGAGTCAGAGACCACACTTAAGTACTGTAAAATATTATAAAGATATAGTTTTACCATTCTCTGATGAAAAAACCTTTATTGAGGATAATTTTCACGGCAAGGTTCAAGACGACATTTTTCCTTATAATACTTTTAGCCAAGAAGGATGGGACATGCATAAACTTTGGATCTATCATCCAGAAGGACAGATTAAACGTTCTTATCATTTAGATGGTCGTCAGGGTACAAGAAAATATACTAAAGATGATGATGCGTGGGGGTATAAAGAATGAGACTAGGAATCATAGCAAGATCAGATAATACTGGCCTTGGTAATCAGACTAGAGAGTTAGTTAGTATGCTTAGTCCTGATAAAATTCTTTTAATTGACTCTACCCCGTTTAATAACAATAAGCAACACCCAGAGTGGTATGACCGATACAGTTGTATTAAGACACAGGGTTTTCCGTCTATTCAACAGATGAAAATGTTTTTAGGAGATGTAGATGTTGTATTAAGTTGTGAAACCTTTTACGATCAAAACTTTATAAGGTTTGCAAATAGACGGGGAGTAAAAACAATTCTTCAGTATAACTATGAACTGTTTGGTCACTTAGCAAACCCAGAACTGCCCTTACCAAACGTCCTACTATCTCCCAGTTTATGGCAAATTGAAACAATTCAAAGTATGTTTGGAGATAGAACAAAGGTAATTCACCTTCCACCTCCAACCACTCCTGAGTTATTTGCAACTGCAAAAAATAATAACATTTCTAAATCACACAATAGACTATTACACATTGCTGGAAAGAAAGCAGCCAAAGATAGAAACGGTACTGAAACCGTAATAAATATGCTAAAGCACTCTAAGGCAGATTATGAATTAGTTATTAAAAGTCAAAGCGAAATAGTAACTAATGTAACAGACTCAAGACTAAAGATTGAAATTGGTAATCCAGAAAACAGGGAAGACATGTATAACGGCTTTGATGCTATGGTATTGCCAAGACGATATGCAGGACTATGCTTACCAATGAATGAGGCTTTGCTTTCTGGTCTTCCTGTTTTTATGACAAATGTTTCACCTAATAATCAGATCTTACCACAAGATTGGTTGGTTGAATCAGACTCTATAGGAACTATTAGAACAAAAGTTAGGATTAATTTGTTTGAAGCAAATAATGTTTTATTAGCACAAACAATTGATAAGTACATGTCTATCAATGATAAAACTAATTATAAGCAACAGGCCTATGATTTAGGGTTTAACAACTTTGCACCAACAATATTAAAAGATAAATACTTAGAACTTATTGCTCAAATTTAGTTTTTTTATCAAACTTATTCTTAAGTATTTTATTAAATATATTATTAAATGAACTATCCGCACTGGATAAATAGGTGTGATCATCTATGTTTAAATTATAAGACTTAAGAACTAATGGTCCAGAATTGTAGACCTTAACGTCTTCCATTTGTGTGCCACCGACATCAAACTTATTTCCATATATAGATCTCCATAAAAATTGATCTAAAAGTTCTAGGACTATCTTTAATTTTTCTTTTTCCATAATCATGGGAACGTGGAGTTCATAATCTAGAGGGTTTTCAAAGCCTAGCGCTTTAAGTTTTTTATACGTACCTGAAAGTTTTCTAGTGTACTGAGAGTTACCATTTAGTTTTTGATATAGATTTATTTTATCTAACAGGAAGCCACTATGAAAATTTTCTATCTTATTTATTTTTTTAATAATATAAAAGTCATCATTCATTAAGACGAATGATTGTGATATTTCTTCTGAAAAACAAATTGTTTCTAAATTTTTTACAGCATTTTTATACTTTGATTCTTTTTGTTCTACCTTTATGTAGTTTCCTGTATACCAGTCAGGCTTACCGCCAACAACCCATATAGTTGCTTCTGGAAAACTTTCAACAACAGATCTAATTGAATACTTTAGTTCTTCGTTTATTCCGTCTTTACATATATACACAAAATCCATTGATCCTCATTATAAAAAAATAAAGGGGGCAAGTTTTAAGTTTGCCCCCTCTATTAATTAAACTACTTCTTTTTAGCAGTCTTCTTTTTTGGTGCACTCTTAACAGGCACAATCTTACCAAGAGCATCTGAAATTGCTCCTGTATTTGGCAGTACGCCAAAAGCCTTGTCATTAGGATTGAGTGCTCTCAATGCAACGGGCGCTAAAGCAGCAACTAGTGCAGCCCAAAGATCTTTAGGATCTGTTACGCCAGCCATATAAAGTGCAATGACTGATCCAAGAACAGATCGTCCGTATGATGCAAGCATTGCCTTTGTTTTATCGTTTAGTATATTATTCATTATTCCTCCTAGGATATAATTCGTGTTATTGTTGTAAAGCCAATCCATAGACCAATAATTCCTGCGACTCCCGCAAAAACTGGTGGTGCTGGAACTGGCAATCTGAATGCTGCGAACACGACACCGCACCCAAAACCTGTTAGTATAGAAAAAAATATTTCTTTCATTGCTTAATCCTTTATTATGTTTTCTGGAAGTAATTCCATAAGTTTGTTTGAGTAATTTTCAAGACCTTGATTTTTTAATTCTTCTGAAACTTCTTTAATTGTTTTTTGAGATGTTTCAATATATTCAAATGCCCAATCTCTTGAATCAGATAAAAATTTTATAAAGTTCTCCTTATGTATTCCATCTTCAGACTGTATAGAATTACTTTTATTTTGAAGTATAACTTCTTTTAATCCTTCATTTTCAAGAAATAGTTTTGTGAGTGCAAGATTGGATTTTTTTAATTTATTAAATAAAGATAAATATGCAATTGCAAAAGATGTTGACATAGTTGCAAAAAATATTAAAAGACCAGTTCTCATACTATCTATTGTACTCTATTCTGGCAACCATTAAAAGTCATTTTCTTCAATGTCAAATAAATCAATTTCAGATAATTTACTCATTTTTGAAGCAAAAAATAAAGAAAATGTAACAATGCTTGATATTATTACTAACATTAATATTATTATCTTTTTTTTCATTTTGATAAAGTCCTTTCACATCGTAGACACGCTAAATAACTTTTTCCAGTAAATGGACAGGATCCAGCGTCAACAAAATTGTGTGATTTAATTTTACAAATAAAAAACATACCAATCTGCTTTATCATTTTACTGCCTCTCTTGTAACTAATACAATTGCTCCATTTATTTCTAAAGCCTTTTTTATTTGAACAACATACTTTAATGCTTCTATCTTTTCATCATGTAACATTTTTAAAAATTTATATTCATCTAATTTTACTGTAAGAAAGTGCTCATTGTCAATAATTTCTATGCCAAATCCTTTAGGCGGTGTAATTGAGTGTACAGCCCTACGCATTTCATTTGTATACATCTTTACTCCATTGTAAGTGCTTGCCAAACATTTGACCAGTCTTGTTTAGATTTATGTTTGTTAAACTCTCTAGAAATTTCTCCACCCTCTAAGTATACTCCACCCCAAACACCCCACTCTTTACCAGAAACGCCGTTTGCAAAGCATGTTTTTCTAACTGGGCATTGCTTACAAAGAGTGTCAATGTTGGGTCTAATGCCTTCATTATCTTCATATTTATCAAAATATAAATTTGTTTCAAGGCCTAAACAACTAGCCTGATCTTTCCATAAATGCTGCTTCAAGATTACTCCTTGTACTTATTTGGAATATCCCAACCATTACGACCTGGTTTGTATATTTTATGTAAGTACCATTTATTTTTTACTCTAATTCCATTCACAGATGTTTTTGCTATATCTGATTCTTTTAAATCAATAACATCCCAGCCGTCCCAGAAAAGATTCTTGTTTTTATTTATAATCTTATCCATTGTATTTAAACTTCTAATAATCATATTCTCTCCTAATACCTAAAAATTCCAACTTCAATATTTTTTGATTCAGCACTAAAAACTAATTTAGATTTTGACTCATTTGGTTTGCTTAAAAAAGCAAAATAGTTTATCTGATCCATATTTGTATTAAGCCATGAAGGTGCTGTATTATAAAACTTAATTTTTTTACCTCTAGCCTTCATTCCGCGTTCAGATAAATTAGAAAATTCTGAAACAAAGTTATTAACTTTTGTTGGACCAACAGAGTAAATTATAAACTCTTTGTCATCTTCTTTCATTCCAGACAAGGCAACGCTCATGGCACGAAGAAAAACACTATAGTCGTTAAACTGAGTTGTTCCCTGAACTGCCACTATCATTTGATTCCATCCCTTTTCTTAAGTCATCTAGTATTGATAACATTTTGTTTAAATCTTTTTTTGACAAATTTTGAATATCTAATGGTTCTACAGTACTTTCGTCTACCCTTCCATTGATAGAATCAGCAATATAAAACACATTATCTAATATCCAATATGCTTTACCTTCAGTTATTACAACCTTTAACATATTTTTTTGAACATGTTTTTGAGATTGTGTCATAACCTTTGGTTTCTCAAACATTTCTTTTGGAATAACATCTTTAACTATTTCATAGATATTGCTTTGTCTATATCTAATCTTTGATAAAAATCTTCTTCTTTTTTTGTTTGATATTTTAATTATAGACCATGAGGCAACGAATGTCAAGCCCACAATTAATAAATATTCCATGTTTATTTTTACTTAGATTTTTTTGCTGGTTCTGGCAATGAGTTTAAAACAACAGAGTTAAGTTTATTATACTTTAATTGTAGTTTCAAAAAATCTAACTCAACATCAGAAAGTTTTTGTTTATAAAAAGTTACTAATTGAGACAATTCTTCTTTACTTATATCTTCCATATCCCCCTACTTTCTTAGATCAAATGCAGTTCCCTGCCAGATCTTTTCTAATTTTTTCTTTTCTCTTTCTACAATTGCACGACTCCAAGAGAAGCCTGCATCGCCACCCCATGCGTCCCACATAATTCTTCCATTAGAAGGAAACTCTGGACCATCAAAAAACCCTTTACCTTTTTTATCTACTTCATGACGTGAAAAAAAAGAAAACATTCTCTTAACAGTACTAAGAGACATTGTTGATCCATTTACAATATCAGTTGCACGACCCCAACCTATCGGAGTTCCTGCTCCCTTGGCCTTACCATCTGCTTTCCACTTTAAAGCACGACGAGCAGCAGCCTTCATACCAGATGTAGGAGTGTATGTATCAGCCATTTTTCTTATTATTTTTTTCTTGTTTAGCAGCACGTTTTTCTTTAAGAGTCATCTTTGGCTCTTTCTTTTTATTAACATTGCCCTTTTGTTCTTTATTTGCCATTACCTGCCCCCTTTTTTTCTTTTGGATACTGACCAAGATCGGCTTTAATGCTGCCGTCTTTTCTTAAACGAACGATTCTTCCATTTTTTATTTGCAATGGATTAAATGCATGGTTTTTAAAAAAAGATCCTGAAGATTTTTTAGACATTATTTTTTAAACGGATTTAAATCAAATATAGATCCGCCCCAGCCCTCTGCTTGTTTGTTAATTGTATTAAACTCAGGGAAAAGGGTTACCACTCTTTCTGGTTTGTCTACGCTTTTTGCAAAGTCTTCAAACAATGATTTCTTTGTTGATCTTGAATGTCCTTTTGGAAATAAATCTAGGTCAAATGGTTTTCTTGGAAATCTTCCACGCAGTCCAGCCATAAAAGCATTTACTCTACCCATTGCCCATTGCTCTGCACTAGAAACACTACCACGCACTGATGATGGGTTAGTTCTATATGCTCCAATGCCACGATTATATACCTGTCTTAATGCTCCTACTGTAATCCTACTGTCGCCTTCTTTATTTTTATTATATGCATCTGCCAATTCTTGTAGTCTTGCTGAAGAAACTTTTTCAATTTCATCATTCATATCATATATTTTTTCATTATCAATTGGTTCAGAAGAAACTCTTAAAGATTTAACTGGCTTTGCAACACGTCTATCTGTCTTTGTTCTTTTACCTTTTTCATCTGTTGCATAAACTCTTATAACTGCTACAGGATTATCTGCAGACGCTTCTACTTTTTCATTTGTACCTGCAATGTTTACAGTTCCAGAACGTTCAACTCTTTCTACAACTCCGTGTGCAGATTCTGTTTTATCTGGTGGTTTTGGAACTCCAAATGTTACATGATCTCCAACAGAAACTGATTTTGCTTTTTCCATTTCATCTTCCATGTCTTCTGATTTTCCAACAGGAACACAGTTAGGAACCATGCGTCCACCCTTGTCTTTCATACCACGTTGTTCATACCCAACCCAACATGCCTTTGCTACGTTGTCCCATTTATCCATCTCTTCGTCATCTGAATAATATGGGTTATCTGATTTGCCAATTTGAGCATCGTACATAGCCATCAATGTATCTGTATCTGGTTTTGGAATTCCTGAATCTGTTGAACCCATCTCAACTACAAGATCTACTGATACAGATAATGATTCAATTTTAATAACTTGGGACATGCGATGATAAGAAACGTATGATGTTTCTTCCCACGCACCATCTTCTTCTTCATATTCACGAACAATAACTGGCTTATCATTTTCTATATATTCCATAGAATATTCTGATCCTGGCAATCCAAGCAATCCTGCATTAGTCATTACGTACTCAACACGACCAACCATATTTTTATCGTCTTCGCCCATATACATAACAAAGTCGCCTTCTTTAATCTCATGCATACTTTTTCCTATGTTACCTTCAGAGCGATTGATTGCATAAATTTGTGCTGCTGCTTCTGCCCTTGTCTGGTGGCATCCCATAACTTCATTAGTACCCTCTTTTAATGCTGGGTATCCAGAACATCCGAATGAGCCTTTGGCTCCAATTTTATATGGCATTGCTATCCTCCCAGACCTATATACTGATTATATCAGAGTTATTTTTTACGAGTCAGACGTTTAAGTTCTTCTATAGCCCAAACATCTTGCTTGCGTAGTTTTGACATTTCTACAGGGTCAAAAGACTTATTTGCAATCGTCACTATTGGGTCTTTTGCCAAAAAGTCTATGTCTACATATCCTCTTTCCCATAATGAAAGTATTTCAGCATTAGTTTTAATAAGATGATCATGATAAAGTTCTGGCATTACCTGCTCTATCTTAGGGGTAAATGAATATAAAAACTCTCCATTTTCAGCGTCAACTCCAGCAACTTCCATTGCTCCTTCAAGAATTAACTTTTCAATCATTTCATTTTCATCTGAATTCATACTTTTCCCATCTAAATTAAAGATTTTCTTGAATATTTTTTTTATAATTGATAAAGTTTTCTAACTCTTTCCTTGTTTTTGCTCCAGTTATGCGATCAAGTTCTTTACCATCTTCTAATAAAATAAATGTAGGAATTGATTTAACTTGAAATTTTTCAACTAAAAGTTGTTCACAATCAGCATCTATTCTTTGAAACTGAAAACCTTCTTTTTTCATTTCTTCAACAATTGGTCTTGTTGTTTTACAAGGACCGCACCAGTCTGCTGTAAAATAAAAAACGTTTTTCATTTACCAGACTTTATTCTAGCCTTTTTTAATACTTCAAAATCTTTAATCTTTGTATCGCCAAGGTATCCCCAAGCATATCCATCATTAATCATTTTATTATTAACTGATTCAGATTCGCCATTAACATATACCCAACCAAGAATACGGCCGTACTTTTCCGATGAATCCATTTTTTCTGTACGAATAACTACAGACTTAGCATCTTTTAATTGTTTTTTAAGATATTCTTTAGCCTCAAGACCAAGAGCCTTTTCAGCCTTATCTGTTGTGCGAGATTCTGGTGTGTCAATACCTGCAGTCTTAACACGAGATGCAAATAAAATATCAAACCCTAAATCAATAATAACATCAATGGTATCTCCATCAACAACATTCTTTACTTCTTTAACAAAATACTCATACATTATTAGTCTTTACCTTTCGTTTTATCTTCAATTAATTTATCTCTTTCATCAATAATGCTAATCATAAATGACATCATTTTGTTATATCCTTCGGCATTATCAACAATTTTATTATAATGATGACCACAAAACATTAGGTCTCCAGAGATGCCAGTTACTTTTACCAGTGCTTCTGCTGCACATGAATCACAGCGATCAACAGCGTTTAAAGTCCAATCTTTTGGTTTAAAACTTGGATGATCTTTAACGGCTGAAGTCATAGATCTCATTATACTCTATTACTTTCTTTTAGTTCAAATCCATTTTCTCTATCAAAGAGTTGATACTCATATGAAATAAGTCCAAAGAACTTGTCTAGTAACTTAATTACTAGGTTGTGATCAAGTGTTGAGCATGTATATAGGTCAAACTGAAGCAATGCTGGAGCCTCTTCATCCCAAATATGAAATGCAATATGACTAGTTTCAATCATTACACTTGCAGTCATTCCACGATTGCCTGTTTTATCTACATATGCAGCATGTGGTCCAGATATAATTTTCATATCAATTTGCTCAACTAAATAAATTAAAAAATCTTTTGCTTTAGTGATATCTGTTGGATAGTTGTTAATTTTTGCATTAATTAATAAATGATTATGTTCTATTTTTTTTCCCATTATTTCCCCTTAGAATCTGTTGAATAAAAACCACTACCATTAAAGATAACCCCTGGAGCACTCCACTGCCTTGCCATTGATTCACCACAACATACAGGCTCTCTGTCTTCGCCAAAGCCCCTATTAAATTCTATATTAATAGAACACTTAGGGCACTTATAGTCGTAGACTGGCATATTTTCTCCATTTTAATAGCAACATATTAAGTATATCATCAGGCTATCTTATTTGTCAACCTATCGTGTGTCCTTATTCTATGACAATTTGCACAAACAACTTCACACTTTTCTATTTCTTTTTTAATTACTTTCCATGAAAATCCATCATGAATCATTCTTGAAATATTATATTTTTTATCTTTTATATGATCAAAATCTAATATAATATGATTTTTAATTCCACAATCAATACAGCCAGAATCTTCTTTTATTTTAGCAAGACGAAGTTTATACTCTTGCTTGTTATAATTTTCTAACTCTTTGTTAGTCATTAAACATAATTATATCAGCGTGTATAAGCCCTACACAGGCATTCCAGGCACGATAGCCAGGGAATATATAGAAAGGTAACTACTCCATCCCAAGGTCCTGTGTAGGGACTATCTACATTATACTACTTGATCTTAATAGACTTAGGTTTCTTTTCTTCTGGAATGACTCTATCAATATTAATTGTTAGCATACCGTCCTTAAGTTCAGCACCAGTTACTTCCATATATTCACCAAGAGCAAAGGTGCGGGTAAATTTACGACCAGCAATTCCCTTGTGAACAACTTCTGCATCTGTTACTTCTACAAGTTCTCCTTTAATAATAAGAGAGCCATTGTTAATAGACACATCAATATCTTCTCTAGAAAATCCTGCTACAGCAAGAGATAACTTATATGTATCTTCATCTAATTTAAGAAGATCATATGGAGGATATGATTGGTTGTTTGTTTTATATACGTTGTTTAACTGTGTTAGGTTTCTATTAAACCCAATAAAAAAAGGGTCATTAAAAATGGCCCATGGATCGTTCATCATGTTATTCCCCTTTCAAGCGAATAAATTAATGTATCCCCATTCGGCAGATACAATACTATTATATCAGAATTTGTAGCCCTACAGAGAATTGAACTCTGCTCACCAAGATGAAAGCCTGGTATCCTGACCACTAGAAGATAGGGCCTTGGAGCGGAAGACGAGATTTGAACTCGCAACATCTACCTTGGCAAGGTAGTACTCTGCCATTGAGTTACTTCCGCATAACTCTTATTATTTCTCTACTATTTTAAATACAACTTGGCATGGGTCTCCACCGTCTTCCCACTCCTGTTGTTCTTCTTCTGTCATATATGGATCTCCATCATGAGTATTGCAAAACGGTTCTGTTATCCATCCCCGCTCAATTCCATTTTCAAGCCAGATTCCAAACTCTTTATCTTCTGACTCTTTACTTTGAATATCTTTTAATATTTCTTTAAACTCTTCCATAATATAAGTATATCCTTAAATGCTTACTACGTCAACTGGACCCATGCACGATGGATTAAATTTAATTGCTGCATTTACTGCAGATACAACTCTATTCCTTGCATTTTTTTGTTTATCTGTTGCATATAAGACTCCGTATGCATATTCTGCCCCAGAACCCATTGCTAAATAGTCAACTGTGTATTTAGATAAAGACATATCCACAGCGCTATGCTCATAAATTTGTCCACGAACAGCAATAATCAAACCAAGATCGCCTTCTTTTGATGTATCAACCCAAAAATCATTATAAAATTCTCTAAGTTCTCTAATAAATCTAGTTTGCATAAATTTATCTATATCTTTGATATTTGGAACACTTGGTTTAAAGTTATAACGGATTCTTTCTCCGTCCATTGAACCAGCATATCCAATTAAATATGGGCCAATCTTCCAAACCTTTGGAGCATCAAGTGCTAATATGGTTCCATCATCGCTAGCACCACGATCACCAGCCATATATATCTTATCTTCATGGCGAACTACGGCAATACAAGTCATCAGAATACCCCTCCAGAATGCGGTATATTTAGTATACCAGCAAAACTTTAAAGGGTCAAGCAAGTTATTTTATATTTTGACCGCAGGATGGGCAGGTTTTTGCTTTATTTTGAGATTTTTTAACAGGTGCTGTTTCTGTTATTTTTGAGCCACCGAATTTAGGTCTTCCAAAACCAACGATTGAGATTAGAACTCCAGCCTTATTTTTCTTATAGGCACGTAACTGTTTGCAAACCTCTCCACCATTTCTTTGGCTTCCAGTTTTCTTTGAAGATGTATTTCCTTCAATGCACCAAACTGTTCCATCTTCATTATCTTTAATAACAATTCCTACGTGACTCACACGATCAACCCCATCTGATGGAAAATCAAAATATGCTATATCTCCTGGTTCTGGATCTGCGATGTCTCCATCAATCCATGCTCCAGCCTTCTTAAATGCTGTTACTCCTGCTGGAGTATATACTGTATTAGGAATCTTTACGCCAGCCTCATTACCGCACCAATTTACGAATGATCCACACCAAGGTTGAAAGTTAGATTTTGTGTAAGCGCCGTATTTTGTTTCGTTATCTTTTGGACCTTCAATAGTTCCAACTTCTGCTTTAGCAACTTCAATTAAACGTTCTGCTGTGCCTTGTTCTGCCATTTTTATTTATCCCAATCTTCATCAACTGGTTGTTCTTCTGGCATTTGTCCATCTGGTTTTGCTGCTAGACGTGCTGCTGTTGCATCAATTTCTGCTTCTAATTTTTTATCTGCCTGAGTATTTTTGGCATCTACTTCTTTATTCTGTATTTGTGCAGCCATAACATCTTTTGCGCCATCTCTACCAATTAAAATACCAGCCAGTGTTCCAGTAATAAATGTTGCAACAGATGATAAAACATTGAAAAACATCTTATCGTTTTCTGACTGTGCACCAATTGGTTGTGTTACAAAAACAAGGGCATACAGAATACCCATGGTTGTAAATAGTAAAATTGTTCCTAATGTTAGACCAAGAAAAAACTTTAATCTTGCATCTAATTCATCTGAAGTATATTTTTGTCTCATTTTGTTGTTACCTCTCTTGGATCATAGCCATAAATATCATTAACACATTCCGAGTATCCCAAACATTCTGGAGGATTACATGACTCTAATTCCCAATTTTTAGGATCTTGGCATTCATAGCGATAATGATTAGCGCATCCAGTTAGAGATAAGGCTAATAGTGATATAACTAGTAGGCTACGAAGGGTTTTCATACCTTCTATTATACTATACTATTGCTTTTAGTCTTCTTTACGAATTCCTATGGTTGCAAACCATATGGCTACTGATGCTAGGGTTACATACCCTACCACCGTCTTTGCGCTACCCTCTAAAACCACCCATGCTACAAAGAAGCCCAGGAATGTAAAGTTTTCGTTTAGGGCTGCCATGCCCCATTCTTTTAACTTTTTCATTTTATCTCCTTCTTCTAGGTGCAGTAGCAACGATTAATTGACCAGCAATTATCGTTACAACCACAATATCTTCTGCTTTTTCACGTTCTGGAATAGACATGTCAGCACCCATGTTAAGTAAGGCTTTGCCTAACTCACATTTTTGCTCTTCTGTCAAACCTTCAATTGCTTCATCTGGATTAAAACAAGCAGCAATTGCTCCTGCCAGCGCTGCTGGACTTTCTAATACAAGGAGGGCAGATGCTACCTCTGCTTGAATTACTACAGGGT
>Ga0209087_1001477_pt1 | contig 13830 bp, 19 predicted proteins | sample S_130805_EF_Meta_FD_187321 | JGI IMG/M metagenome (GOLD analysis project Ga0209087, IMG submission 187321) | Freshwater microbial communities from Lake Simoncouche, Canada to study carbon cycling - S_130805_EF_MetaG (SPAdes) (version 2) | ecosystem: Environmental > Aquatic > Freshwater > Lake ...
GTGTATTACCTGTACCAAAAAACCGACCACCTTTAGATAAATTACATTTTTGGCATAAAGTCCTTAAATTACTTTCGTCATCTGTGCCTTGTAATCGTCTAGGAATTATATGATCGATATGAAGCTGCCCATCTGTTTGCCCACACTGTTGGCACATGTAACCATCACGTCTAAGTATCTGTAACCTAATACGTTTCCACTTAGCACTTGATCCATTATCTACTGCGCTACTCATTAGTGCCACCCCTTGTCCTTGAAGTGTTTATATGCTAAGCAGTAATCGCCTTTATATCTAGCCTTTATATACCGGATACCCCAATCTATTTGCCTATAACCATCTAGGTTTAATAGTTTCTTGTTACGCATTTGTGGTATTCCATAATGACTACCGTTCTTAGCTTGAGAATCAAATTTAGATTCAGCCATATATAACGCATAAGCGCATTGGTATTGCTTATCTTTAATCACTCTAGTATGTAAATATAACTTGAAATTATCTTTAGATGATTGCGTATCTATTGCCATTGAGTTAGGTGTAGAGACCGCTAGACATAGGTATGCCGATAGCACGATAACCCCTGTTCGAGCTATCCGCGTTGCGGCTCTACCAGAGTTCCTCGAGCGTACCGAACATGTCAAATACCGCGCAACATTGAGCGTGTTCTTGGGCGATTCCCACAGGCTGGGGATAACTTTCTTTAACTGTGGATAACTATTCATCGCAACCATGAGCTTTCGTGTAATCGAAGTCGCAGTTGTAACAGCCCATATGTTCCTCGCATTTTAAGCATATGTATAGAAATTGAATTTCATCGCAACATCCGACTAAATAAGTGTTCTCAGTCGTTCGATATAATTGCTCACTCATTTAGAACCACCCCAGCCAGTACCCTTAAAGACGATACTGGGTGCGCTAAATACGCGAATCATCGGATAACTACAGCATAAAGGCGATGTGTCTCCATGCGTGCTGATTGGGTGATTCATCTCCAATTCGCCGCCGCATTGATCGCAGCGATACAGATAACTAGGCATTATCGCTCCCGACCAGGCATACGCCCATAGTGCCGCAAACCGTACACTCAAGCGTCTTAACGCCCGGCGGAAGTAAGTCGGTAACTATTCGCTCAACCTGTAATGTTTCACGCTTACAGCGCCGACACTCAAATTTCAATTTGTCCATAATTAGACTCCTTTAGATTCTCCATCGCATTTAGATTTGCTTGGCTGACCCACCATGAGCCATCTTTGTCATGCTTGAAACGACTTGTCTTAGCTGATCGAATTGGAATCCAGCCCTTGACGTAATAGGTTGGAGATTCGCCTACGACTAGCACCGCTAAGTCCTCGACTCTATCCCTTTCCCTTAGAATCAGATGTCCGTCGATCCACTTAGTATGCTTAATTTCGATTCGGTTGCCAATATCAGCGCGAACCTTAAACTTATCAAGCTCCAGTTTAAAGTCTGTTATACCGAAGTATGTCGCCGCAGCGATCTCAGCACCCAGCGCCTCAGCTGTACGCCTAATCGATTCGTGGATATTGCCTCGCGCAGCTTGGTCATGGAAATAGTAGTTTTCAACGCCTTTAGATTCGCAAATGAAAGCCGCTGCTGCTGCTTGAATTTCCTGATCTTTTGTCAGCGTAATCTTTGTTATTCCCATATCGCACATGCCCGGTTATTGTCTGGACATACCCAACCTTTGTATGCTTTCGAAGTCTTGGCATTTACGCCCTCTTTGCGAATCATGACGCCATGAGAACAGGATCGCCCGGTAAGTATGCCGCCAATCTCGGCGACTGCCTGAGTCATATCCCAAGGGTCATACGAGCCATTAGGTAAAGCTTCTTTGGGCGCGGTTACGATTGGTCGCTCTACGCGCTTCATTTCCTCAAGTGACGGGCGATTATGATTCTCGCTGAATTTAGATAATCCGCCTGTATGGAGACTGCGCCCGATTGCGCTCGTACTACAGTTTTCAAGCGGAAAGCGATTAGCGTTCGATCTGATTTCCTCGGCAAAATCTGTAGCAAATGGAAGCGGATCGTTGATTTCTTTATAGATGTCTGTCTGAATTATGTAGCGAGTGCCGTCCTGAAATACAATCTTTACATCTATTCGCCCGTTTGGGTATTGAACCCAGAACTTTTCAATGCGTTCAGCGACCGTCTCATAATTCTCTAGTGGTATAGCCATTATGAATTCTTAACGCGATCTGTAGCCCAGCGAAGCCCAGCAGCTCGCCCGCGATTGAATCCATCTTTGACGCCTTGCTTAAAACCCATAGACCAGCCGACCAATAACCAGCCGACGTTGCTAACAATTACCACCAGCAAAACCTTTTCAATACTTATCATTTTTTAGCTCCCGATTCTGGGAGACGACTTATTCGCTCCCTAGATATAGGGTGAACTAAATGTGTGACATTTTCAAGCCTTACGCGTAATTAACGGCGTGTCGAATTGCTTAACAGCAAGCTGTAAATCTCATCAACCCGTTTTTCAAGGCGCGAGACCTGATCCTTAACGCTTGACCCAGAATTAGGGCGTAGTTCGCTTAGGTAATATTTAACTAGGTATCGAATACCCGTCATAAATGCCACTAGGAGCGTCACAATCGCGACGCCCATAGCAGCCCAGTCGTTAGCGTTCACTCGCTTTAGCGCCGAACGTAACGTCACTCGGATTCAGGTAACGCATTAGAACTGGCACGATCCCAGCAAATAGACCCCATGCTAGTTTTTTGAGATCAGTCTCGCCAGTCATATAAACAGCCAGCATTCCCGCAAGAGCTGAACGTCCATAACTAGCAGCCATGGCCTTTAGTTCTTTCATTACTTTTCTCCTAACCCCAGCGCCTTGATTAGCTCTGAGACTTTTTTTGGACTTACGTTGATTTCAAAATGCTGTTCGTCGGCTCGTTTTTGATAATCGCCGCCCCAAAATAAGCCGTACTTACGGGCAAGCGCTCGAATCATTGGCACTTTCTCAGCTGGAAACGTACCGACTTTACCAAGTGGATGTTTAGTCGCGTTTAGATCGATTGCTGTACCGCTTGAGTGATTGCTTAATTTGTCGGTTGATCCGCGTACCATTCGAAACGCATATCCCCAGTCGTCGAGCTGTCCGCCATCAAGCGGCTCGATCAGTTCGTTAAAGTCTTTACAGAATTCCACTATCAAGGGTGCTACAGCTTCCGCGCAGCGAATTTTTAAAGTCGTGCCCGGAATCGCGTACGACTTGATTCCAATTTCGGCTTGATCTTTGGAAGCTGTCCAACCGTTATAGCTTGTTAGTTTCATGACAGCAATAGCGCGGCTTCCTCGGCTGTTATACCAAGTTTAGTTAATAGTGCTTCGCGATCTTGTGCTTTCTGTAACTTCTCAGCTTGAACGGCTTTAATTCCGTCCTCTGATGATTTGTGAGCGTCTAACTCATCCTGAGTCATGTCGCGTTCGATTTCCTCGCCCGTTTCGATATTAACAATTTTTATTGTAGTCATTAGTTTACTCCGTAAAGAATCGCTGTTCCACCTGAGAAAGTTCCCGAAAGTGTTTTAAATTGAATTGATGAAATTGCTGATGTCGAATTATAGATAGTCGTCAAGAAGCTACCACCCCAAACGTTAGTTGTATCTACATAGCAAGCTGATGTGCTTTGAATTTGTTTAACGGTTGCTGTATTGGCGTAATCGTTAAAATCTATTATTACGGTGTTATTATTATCAGTTGCTTTAGCAGCGGAATAATTTAAATAAACTACTGTGCCAGCAGCTTGTCTAACAGTTGCGGGCACGTTGACTCCATCATAGTTGTACCCAAAAAAATTGTAATTTGAGCCAGTATCAGTATTAACTTGTAAACCCAAGGTTGCCGCTACTGATGGATAAACGTCACGAACTACTAATCTAAGATTTTTGTACGTTGAAGGAATTGAAGTTAGGCTTACCGATGACCCACTTAAAGCTGTGGATGAAATTTGAGTCATGCCACCAGCTACAGGAGTTGACCATGACGGAATTCCAGCTGCTACGGTCAGAACTTGTCCAGTTGATCCAATTCCCAAACGTGTAACCGCAGCTGATCCAGTTGCGTAAATTACGTCGCCCGATGTGGTAACTGTTGATTTTGGAATTGCCGCGTTAGCTGTTGTCTGTGCTGTTCCCGCTGCTGTATTTGCTGTGTTAGCCAAATCGTAAGCTGATTTTGTTGCTGTTGGAGTCGAAGCTAAAACGCTCGAAGTCGTCGAAGTTGAGTCGCTAAGTTGAACCACGCCCGAAGCGCTTGTCGAAGCTGCGCTAACGCCAATCGTTACAGCGCCCGAAGCACCGCCACCTGTGATTGGTGCGGTTACGTTAACGGCTGTAATGTCGCCTACGTCATTAGTTATCCATGTGAAATCCATGTCTGTATTTGTAGCTTTAGACAGGATTTGCCCAGTCGTGCCGCCCTTGAGATCAGCCATCGACGTATCGACCGCCTGACCAAATACCTCAAAATCAGCTGGTAAATCAGTTACCAAGTCCGTCGGTGTTGGCATTTGCCACCCGAAATTACTCGTTGGATTTGTCATGTTTTCTCCTTATGCCACGACCAACGCGGTTTCCCACGTCAGCGACCCGGTTATAGTATTCCACTTTTCTAACACAGAAACTTGTTCCCACTTCACAGCTTGTAAAGAATAACTAATCGGTGAAAGATTTAAGGTTAAAGCGATTTCGTTATAGGCAGCCTTGAACGTCCAGCCCTCAACGAATCCCAAAAAAGTTCCCGCTGCCATATTTGGCGGTAAATCGCTAATTCGTAACGGTAAGCCCATAAACACTTTGATAAGCGAATCGCGATCCGCGTCGTCCAGCTCGGGATTTGTAAGCTGATAAGTAATTGACGTGAAGTTAGCTTGAGGCGTAGCTCGAAGCGTTAAATAAAAATTGGCTTGGCTTTGAGCGTCCGCTGCCTTTTCTATTGTTGTATTGATGATTTGAGCCAATCGACCGTAAAGATCGATAGAGTTAACGTCAACGGCGGTTTTCTCACTTGAGCCATTAGCCTTGTATTTTAAGGTTATATCGTTACGGACATCGCCCGCTCGAGTTTCAATCTTAAGACCGTTGAATAGGGCTTGATTGGCTGTTACGTCTGTGTAACCGTTTGTAGCTAAATAGATTGATCTATGAGTCGAATCGGCGTAGCTGATAAGTCCGCTGCCGTCCTCGTAAATATAGCCCAGACCAGACGTCGCAAGCCCAGAAACCAGCGAATAAATATCTGTGCGATCAGCTGATCGAGCTGACAGTTCATAATTGCCCGGACGATCGATCTCGCCTAATCCGACGTTTTGAGCATTTGACCATTTTTCCGTCGGATCGTAGTTTTGCCATTGAAGCGCGGCTGGGACTTCGCCCCAGTTATTTAATAGTAAATCTTGGAGAATATGCCAAATCTGATCGCCGTCATGAGCTTTGGATAACGTGCCATCTGTTAGCGCTTTAGGTAAGCGACTAAGCGCACCCAGCGCGGTTATCTTTAAGACTTGATTTATGCCTACCGCGCCAGCTGTAATGATTTCAATTCCAAAATCTACGACTGTGCCACCAAAAATCGGGACGTAAGCATTTGTAGAATCTTTAAGTTCGATCGTTACTGAATCGTTTATGTTTATGTTTACGATTGCCTGAGTTAAATTTAGCAGCTCTAAATTACAATAACCAGCCTGAGCCTGTTGGTAGATGTTATTTCGACCGCTTGTAATAGTCAGATTCGACAAGGTGTAAGTCGTGTATTCGACGCCTTGAATCTTTACGCGCCAAACTGGGTTAAATACTGTCATTAGAATGCCAACGCATTCGCGCCGTTAGTGCCACGATAAAAACTGTTGTTTAAAACGTCAACAATTCGACGAGCTGTGCCTTCCTGGTCGATTGCGCCAGATACGTTTATATAAATGTTTCCGCCGCCGCCTAATTTGTTATTCGGAACTATGCGACCGCCTGATGATGGCACGAACAGCTCTGGCCCTACTTCACCAACGATATACGGACTATTTGCGTTTACCATGCCGCCTTTAGCCAGTTTGGGAATTGGTGGTAAATCTTTCGATCCGGGCTTTAAATTGTTTACTATGTTATAGCCTGAAATAAGTAAATTTAAACCTGTGATAATTCCGTTGATTGAACCAACCAAAACTTTGATTGCTAAAGAAACTCCATCGATAAGAAATGCGATTCCGTTAAATGCTGCCTTGAAAGTCGTACCAATAAACGACGCAACAGGTTTAGCAATAATTAAAAATGCCGTTAACCCCGCGCCTAGAATTTTAAAGAAACCAGCGTTTTCCGATATTGCGTCACTAATTGCGCCAAATACAGATTTAACGCCTTGTAAAATTGGAGTCAGTACCGCTTTAAATATTGGCACTATGTAAGTGTTAACGTAATTATATAAAGCTATAAATGATGGAATTAAAGTCTCTGTGACGAAATTGCTAATATTGCTAAAAACAGGACTTAACTTCTCTCCGATTTGTGAACCTAAATCGCTAAGTGTTGGAATTGCTTTAGTAACTATAAAATCGACTAGCGGCGTGAGAGCATTAAGTACGAACGCTCCTGCTGTTTCTTTCGCTTCGTCAAATGTAAGACTTAAACGTGCCAATTTGCCTTGAAATGTATCAGCTTGAGCCGAAGCCTGACCGCCAAATGTCTCGGACAATTTAGCCGTAACTTCGTCCAACGTCATGGATTTTAATTCGGCTTTATCTAATCCAATACCTAATTTTCCTAGTGAGGCAGTATTACCCTCATATGCTTTACCTAACGCGTTTGATACAGCCTCTAAAGATTTACCAGTACCAGCCGCAATATCCAGCGATAACGTTGCCAGTTTTTGAGCTTGCTCGACTGATCCCGTAGCTCGTGCCAATCTTTCATAAGCTGGGCGTAATTGTTCGTCAGCTACGCCAAACGCGCGACCCATATTGGATATCCAAATTTCAGTATTCGCGATCACTTGATCGGTTGCGCCAGCGACATTTTTTAGCGTTAACGCAAGCTTTGCCTGTGCTGCTTCGTCCTCTAGCGCCGACTTAACGCCATCGACCAATAGTTTTCCAGCATAAGCAACGGCAGCCGCGCCAGCAACAGCAAACGCAGCCCCGGCGACTTTTCCAAAATTGCCTAACTTTGTGCCAAACGATTCGGTTTCGTCGGCGGCTGTATTTAATCCTTTTTTAAGATTATCGACGTCAGCCAGAATCGAGAGCTTGAGCGTTCTTGATCCATCAGCCATTAGTCAAACCTCTTAACTATTGTAGTGAAAGCCTTTTCCCACTCAGCAATTAGATAGCTTTGCTCAGCTCGAAGCGTTGGATAAATAAAATAGCCAGTCGATCCGCGCCCAGTTGATCCCGACCAAATTGGAAATTGCTTGTATTTATTCGATCCAAATTCTGAGCCGCCCCATAAATCTTTAGTCGTTGCGCCGCCGCTGAATTTCTGTCCAGCAAAACCAAACGAAATCTCACCGATCTTAGATGACTTACTTACCTTTGAACCCTCAGCAATTCGACCAGCAACGGAAGCCGAATTAAGCGAACCAGCTGCCGATTTGATCTTTCCCTGTAAATAGGTAGCCAGCGCACTCGATTGTTCTTTAGCTTGGTTAACAGCTTCCTCGTCCATAGCTTTAAAAGCGCCAGTAACGCGACGGAGTTCGGCTTTGTCGTATTGTACGACTTCCTTACTTTCCGCCATTTCGTTTCTCCAGTATCTCGAGCGCTGTCAATATATCCGCCGCGTCAACCCACTCACTCATCGGAATTCCTGTCGCGATCGACAGTTCAACGATTAAGTAGCTTAGGCTTCCTCGGCTGTAGCTTTTGGGCTTTCAGTATCTCCGACCGTAATATCGACTACCGTTTCGCACCAAACGTCATAAGGCTTTACTGGCTTACCAGCTGCCTCACGTCTTAAAGCGTTCCACGCTAAAAACATTAAGTCGGAAATACCGATTTTTTCCTGTGCTTGTTGAATTGTGTAACCGGTCTTTTGTTCCCACTTAGCAAACTCTGGTGGTTGCGCTGTGGTGGTTACTGTCTGACCGTCGTTCGTTTCTATATGTATTTGTAGTTTCATGCTCCCGATTTCTTTTCTATTAGTCGTTAAGTAGTGGAGTAGTTACGCAAGTAAAGCTAAGCGAAACTGTTTGAGCGTCTGGAGCTGTGCCGCCAGCGCTCGGAAAGATTGGCTGAACTGAGAATGTAAAAACCGCACCTGTTGAAGCAGTAAATGAAACCGCTAAAGGTGTGTTTGGAGCTGAATTACATGCGCTCCATAATGTGTTACATAATCCCGCGCCTACTGACCAGTCAGCGAGCATTTCAACGTCGAAAGTACCCTGTGAATCAGTTGTGTAATAAGCCTTACCGTCTAGTGTCTGGTAAGTGTTGATAGTTGACTCGATTGTAAGAGTCGCGGCTGTAGCTTGTGCGTCGAAATTGTCACCGTCAATAGTGAAAGTGATATCGCGCCCTGTAACGATTGTAGTTGGCATTTTGTTCTCCTAGTTTTCTTGCTTGTAGTAAGTGGACACGTCAATATCCGAAATAAGTAAATTACTCGAACCTAACGCAATAATCGACGGACGCGATACGTCGCCGACGATATATCCCGACGGAATAGCCGCGAGAATCTGTATGACTAGCTTCTCGAGATTATCGAGAGCGCCCGCGTTATTGTTGTACGCGACGGCGGCTGATATCGTAAAATTTACTTTTAACTGGATCGAACTACTGATTAGTGTCGTTTCCAAATACGGAGTACCCGGCACAATGATCGCAGCGGGCGGAATAACCGCCTCGGGTACTGATTCATAGACCGAAGCCGTCACGCCAGCGAGAGCGGTCGCTAAAGGCGCACGAACGTCAGCCTGAATAGTCGTCATTATTGAGCCATCGTATCTACGTCAATAAATGGAGCTAATAAACCGATAACACGATTTTGAAGTGATCGACCTAGCACGAATGGACTAGGTTGGAAATCTATTTGTGATGAAGTATTACCCGGAGCTGTAATCGATTGAAATACTTCGACAGATACGACTAGCAACGCTGACTTTACTGGCGCTACGTTGGAATATAAATCCTCAGCTGATGACCCATTAAGTACGGCTAATCCAGCGGGAATCTTTGGTGTAAATATTTGATTTGGTGCGGCTGTTGCTGATGTGAAAACGTATGGCGTAATACTGTCATTGGTAACGGTAACGGTTAAATCGAACGCATTACCGCAGCCTGAAATAACTACACTTTGACCAGCTACGAAATAATTGACGCGCTGAGTAGTGTAATAAGCAACCGAATCTTTAACCTCGATACCTGTAACAGCTGATTGATAGCCAGTTAATAAAGGCAAGATTGCGCCCTCGGCGCTAAGAATCATAAGCTCCAGATATTCGTCCGAATAAAGAGAATCGCTAACGCCTAGCACGTTACGAAGTTCCGTAGCGGTAATGATTGGCATTAGCGATCCTCTCTAGTTCGGCTCGGTCGCCTCGGGAGCGAAACGACCGATGATTATTTCTTTATGAAGCGTTGAACGCGTAACTTCCAGCCGCAATCTTGGTGGCCGTTGCCCCATATCCATACATGAGGATGCCGATGCTTCCGTCCTCTATAAAGTTAGTGCGTAGTTCTAGGCGTGGAGATTCGTACCATGTATAAGCGTCGCGATTGATGACGTACATTGAGTTTGAACCCAAACCTGATAGTGCGGTGTCAACCCATAGGTCAATTCCGTTTACTGATCCGCGTAGTGAACGTGGCTGAGCGTTACCAGCTGCGTTCATTGGATTTAATGCGTTATAGATTGGGCGTCCTGCGTCATTGAAGCCCATAATGCGACCCCACATTTGAGGTGATACGACGATAGCGTCTGCGAACTTGAAAGTATTTGCGTAAACGCTAACAGCGCCGCCAGCAACCCATGTCAAGAATTCCGCAGCTGTGATATCTGAACCGATACCAGTTGCGGTCTTTGTTGATCCAGTAATGATTTGTGCTGAATTGTAAGTGTTAGTTTCGCGAGCATATTGCGCGCTCATGGCTGAAATTAACTCTGAGAAATAAAGTGGATCTGATCTGTCTGCGAGTTCGACGGACATTACAGATGAACCTTTAAAGCTTTTAACGTTTACGTTGATGAACTCAGTTTCAAGTCCAGCTGGATTAATAGGATCGAGTTCGTCGATCTGATCTACAGTTGGTAGAGCTGTCACCTTTGGAATCTGGAATACCATGCCGGCACTTGGCAAGGTTGAGTTTGAAATTGAGTCAATAGAAGCGCGAACGCTGTCTGAAAGACCGTTTACTACTTCGCGTAGTTGACGTGTTGGGATTAAGCCTGGTGAATCTGTTGTCGCTGTAGCAGCTGCTACGAACGCGCGAGAATTTTCATCTCCACGCATAGCTGCGACTTTGTGAAGTAGGAAAGTTTCTGGTGAAACGATCGGGTTGCGTGTTGCGATGAAGTTAACAGGCTTTGCGATTGAAGCAGCCTGAATTGGTGCTGAAGCTTCTACCGTCTCGGCGGCAGTTGGCTCTGTGACGGTGTTTTCCACGACGTCTCCTTCTGTTGGTTGTTGTGGTTGAGCTTCTGCTTCATCATTTGATGACTCAGAATTTTCTTGTGCTGTTGTAGCTGCGACGTTTGAAACGCGAGCTGAATCAAATGCTGGATTATGAGTTAGCGCAACGCCAACGAGATCAGCCGAATTAACGACCATTGTGCCGTCCTCGTTATATCCAAAATCTTTAGCGTTTGCCTCGACTGAGAATCCGTCGCGAAGTCCATCCATGGCTTCGATCAACGCGTCTGTGCCAGCTGTTGTTTTGCTGATTTTAAACGTAGCGTTGATAGATTTTCCATCTGGAGATAACTCCATGCTTAAAGTCTTTCCGATTTTGCGTGATGAATCATGCTCTAAATTTAGAAAGACGTTATTTGGCTCAATCGAGCCTTTTTTAAACATAACTTTTCCAGTTGACGCATTAGCGGCAGTATCAAAAGATACGATCTGTCCGGTAATTGTGCGCGATTCTGAATCGGCGGCTGTGATTGTAAACGGTGTCGTTACTTTCATTTGATCATCTCCTCGGCTTGACGTATTTCCTCTACTGTGATCGCTGGCTGTCCGGTGACAGGATCGACTATCGAACTTAGTGTCTTGTAAATATTCGCACGTTCTAAATCTGATCCGCGCAAATAATCTGATAGGTCATATTTGACTTCTTGCGAGCTTGGCACGAAGTCGGGCATAGATAAACGTTCGCTTATGCTTGTCATTAGTGGAATTAGCGAGAAATCCAACAGCGTTTGACGTTGCGTTACAGCATTTGAGTAAGTCATAGATGATCCAGTATTAGCGTCGATGTAATACGCTGGGATTCCGCAAGCTCTAGCAATTTCGGTTGCGATATATGATCTCGCAGCTGCTAACTGTAATTTCTCAGGATCGAAACCTACTGTTTGTAATTCGACGTCCGCATTTAAAAACGCTGTGCCACGATTGCGACGTGCCGCGCCCCATGACTCAAGTAGTTTTGCTATGCGATCCGCTGGAAGTGCCGTGCCGTTGCTTTTAAGTACCATTGACGGAATAGGTTCTCGCGCGTACATAGCAGCGGCACGTTCTAGTTCTGCTCCGGTACGAATTGTCCGACCAGCGCGATTTAATATTCCCTCGTCGTTGCCGTTAAATACGACGAGAGACCCTAAGCCTGAGTTTGGTACTGGCGATCCGTCCACCATGTAATACTCAATCTCGGTTGCGAGTGAGTTAGTTTGAATAGTTACGCGAGTCGGTGAAACTCTTTGAACACTACGAACACGTTGCGTATCAGCAAACAGTTCGGTTATTTGCCAGTAGCCATATCCCCATAGTAATAAATCCTCAAGCGTCCAGACATAAGTAGCGCTACCCGGTACGCGTGGATCGGGTGTGCGAATAACGCGCGGTGTGCCGCCCTCGATCTCCATACCAGTTGAGCGATCAATTACCTCGAGTCCAATACTGGCAATACTTGAACAGATAATATTTCTAGCGCGAGCGCCCGATGGAATCGACATAAATTCCTCGCGAGTTGCTGTATTTACGCCACCGAAAAACGGACTTAGCGAATCTATTGTGTTTACGGGTTGAATCGAAGCCGCAATATCCGCGCCTGATTGCGGCGCTACAGTTTCGACTTTAGCCAAAGCAAATAAATCACGAATACCCATGTGCGAATTGTGTCAGTCGTATAGCACTAACCCACCATAATATCGAAGTCCATCTCTGGGCGTGTCGCGAAGTGTGAAACGAGAGCTGTCGCCACCGCCGCGCAAACTGGAGCTTGTCCTCGACGTCCGATCACCCAACCAGCTTCGCCGCGTTGGAATTTGACCGCTGAAAGAATCTGAGCGGTTAACTCACCTTGGTTTCGGTGCTTTAGACGACCCGAATTTATAGCGCCTAATAATTCGTCGCAGCTTTGCGGGTATGAGCTGTCCATGTCGAATATTGGGATACCAGCTGGTCGTAAACGAGTCGCGATTGACCCAGCGGCTCTTTGAGAATACAGCAAATATTCCATTGGATACTTTCGGCAATATGGAGCGATGTCATTAGCGATAGCCCGATCGTCAAGATGTAGATCGTTGCTCCATGTATGGAGTAGCTTCACGATAAAATCCTCGCTGCCTAATTTTTGAGCTATAACTAGCGCAGCCTGTTTGCGATCCGGGGTTACATCAATCGCCAGCCATGACAATTTCTCAGGATCGATGTCAATATCTGGAGCTGCGCATTCTTTCCATTTCTCAGCGTCCACGACCCCGGTAATTGTCTGTACCCAGCGGCACATTACCTCGGTCATTACGACCGTGGGATCGTCATTGAGAACGGACTTAATATTGCCGATGTTTATAGTGTGACCTAGAGCTGGATTGCTATAGGTCGCATTTTCTAACGATATAACGTCACTTGGAGATGACCATTCGAAGTACCCAATCTCGGGATCATCAGCGCCAGCGATTGAAGCCATGGCACGTTCGCGGAAATTATTTAAAATTAGAGAGTCAGACTCTCCAGCATTTGAATATGCCATGACCATTGGATTCTTAGACGCCATCAACGTATATCGAAGCGAAGCGTACGTCTCTAAATCTTTCATCATGCGAAGTTCGTCGAGATGGATAGTCTCGGGCGCTGAAATACCACGAGCAGCTGATCCAGCCGCGCGGATCATAAACCGCGATCCTTTTTTTGTTTCGATTTCTTCCTCGCCATGACGACGGCGAATTCGTTTGACTTGTTTGCTCAAGTAATCGCTACCCTCGATTAGATTTTCGAGATGTCTAAACTGCTCAAACGATGTTGAGAGTCTGTGAGCTGATCCGATTTGAATAGGCTCATCCCAGAGAAATAGTCCGGCAAGGATACGAATATTCATTAAAAAACTTTTGCCATTTTGACGTGCGACGGTGACACAATTTACAGGCGTACGCCACCTACCATCAGGTAACGTTTTGTGACTATGTTCAAGTACAAATTTCTGCCATGGCATAAGTTCTTGCTTAAGATCAGCTGCTAAATCGATGACTTCGAAGCCCCTAGACGGTAAATCATTAAGCGGCGTATGGATTCTAGGCGTCGGTGAGCCAAATAGCGTAGCTGATTCCGGATCAAAAACCGATACGAGCCGATCTGAGACCAGTTTAACCTTGGGTTGACTATTTATGACCTGATCGTCCTTAATCATGACTTACGCTCACGTTTAAGGGAGATATACGGTCAT
>Ga0209087_1001485_pt1 | contig 13781 bp, 12 predicted proteins | sample S_130805_EF_Meta_FD_187321 | JGI IMG/M metagenome (GOLD analysis project Ga0209087, IMG submission 187321) | Freshwater microbial communities from Lake Simoncouche, Canada to study carbon cycling - S_130805_EF_MetaG (SPAdes) (version 2) | ecosystem: Environmental > Aquatic > Freshwater > Lake ...
TCTTTTCAAAGAAGAAGAATTTATAATAGTTTCGATTTGAGAATCTGGTAACTGAATATTATTTATTGTGAGTTGTTGAGTAAGAAATTTTTTTATATCAAATTTAGTTTCTTGATAACATGGAATGCAAATAGCTAATTTATCATATTCTCCAAATTGTCTTAGTTTAGAGTTTTTTAGAAGTATTTCAGAGTTCAGAATAATAAAATTATCATTAATATTATTTTTTATTTTATTAACAATTTCTAATATTTTGTCGGAACAGTTTTTAATTATCGAGATATTTTTGTTATCATCAAATAACGATCCGTTAAGATAATAACTAACAATATTTTCTGGGTTCTTAACTATATCTTCTTCAAAAAAAGATTTTGAGATTTTTTTTTCTTCTGTAAATTTAGATATAATTTGATGATTTAAATCACTAATTAAATCTTGATTTTCTCCGTACAAAAGAATTATTTTTTCTTTAAAAAAATCTTTTTTTTTTAAGCTTATCTCTTGTGATTTTAAGAGCATTTAGACTAATTTAATGAGACTTTAGATTTGAATAAAATATTTTGAATTATAGAATCTAATAATAATCTTTTTTCGTTATTTTTTACTAGAATATTATTTGATAAATTATCAGTGACAGAAACTCTCTTATCTTTAGTTATAGCATCTTGGTATATTATAATGCCGTTTTTATCTTGAAATTGATAACTTACTGTTAACTTAATAATTTCTTCCGTAGCAATCCCTCTTGAATCCACAAGAGAGCTTTCGGCCGTATCATAGATTTGAGCTTTAAATATATATGCATTCAAATTTTTTTCGTCTTTTTTAAAATTTAATTTTTGCTCTAAGTTAAAAGCTAGGTCTTTATCACCGACTATTTCTGATTTAGAAATAATCACTTGCTTGGAGTTACCGGTGTATATAGGTGAGAAACCGCAATGAGTTACGGTAAGTGTTATTATAATAGTTAGAAAGAATTTATTCATCATTAGTAACAATATTAAGCAGTTTATTCTTTATAAAAATCTTTTTTATTATATTTTTTTTTTCTAATATAACTTTAATATTTTTAATTGCTAAGGATTTACTAAAAATACTCTCTTCATTTTCATTGTTAATAGCGTTGATAATTGCTCTTTTTTTACCATTTATTTGAATTACAACATCGAAGTGATCTTTCTGTATTAGATTACTTTGTATTTTTGGCCATTCTTGTGAAGTCAGATCATTTTTTTTAGTTATCACTTCCCAACATTCATTTGCGATATATGGAATGAAAGTGGATATAATAATTAAGTATTTTTTATATACTTCTATAAGAAAATCTTTATTCAAAGTCTTTTTATCAATTTCTTCATTAAGATTATTTAAAAAAACATAAAGTTTAGCAACTGCAACATTAATATGAAACTTTTCTATACATTCTGTGATTTCTTTTATTAGAATATTAGTTTTAATTAAAAAATTATTATCAGTTTCTTCTTTTTCTTTTTCATAAATTTTTATTCTTTCGCAAACACGCAAAATTTTTTGTATATATTTAAATGCTCCTTGAATTCCACTATCACTCCATTGAATATCTCGATCCGGAGGACTATCTGATAAAATGAACCATCTTACAGCATCTGCTCCATAAATTTTAATAATATCATCAGGATCAACAATATTTTTCTTAGATTTAGACATGGCCTGACTATCTCCTTTTAAAACTTTTTCTTTGTTATCTAAAAAATAAGATCCATCTTTTTCAATAACTTCCTTTGGAAAGACCCATTTCCCCTTTTCCGTTTTAAAGGTTGGGTGACATACCATTCCTTGAGTAAAAAGATTTTCAAAAGGCTCAGAAACTTTTAATTTAAATTCATCTTGCAGCGCTAAAGTAAAGAATCTTGAATATAAAAGATGAAGTATAGCATGCTCAACACCACCAATATATTGGTCTACTGGCATCCAATAATTAGCTTCATCTGTATTAAAAGGCTTCTCGTTTTCTTTCGGGGAACAGAAGCGAAGAAAATACCAAGAAGAATCTACAAATGTATCAAGCGTATCAGTTTCACGAATAGCTCTCATGCCGGTTTCTGGACATTTTGTATATTTCCATGTGGGATGGTTCTCCAATGGATTTCCTGGTTTATTAAAATCTATATCTTTGGGCAGTTCTACAGGCAGATCTTTTTCTGGAACTAAAATGACCTCTCCATCTTCTCTATACATAATTGGAATTGGACATCCCCAATATCTTTGTCTGGATATTCCCCAGTCTTTAAGTCGATAAATTATTTTAGAATTTCCTATTCCTTTACTCTCTATTTTTTCAATTACGTATTTTTTTGCATCTTCAACGCTTAAACCATTAAGAAAATCTGAATTAATAATATAGCCATCTTCGGTATATGCCTCATTATTAATCATTATAGATTTAGACTTGTTAGCACTAACAACGGGTATGATTTCTAGATTATATTTTTTGGCAAATTCCAAATCTCTTTGATCATGTGCTGGACACCCAAATATAGCTCCAGTCCCATAGCCCATAAGTATAAAATTAGCCACATAGATTGGTATTTTTTTATTTAAAAAAGGATGTGATACAAAAAATGGTGTTTTAAAACCTAATTTTTCATTTTTAGACAACGAAGATTCTGTGCCAATGTTTTTTAAAGCAAGTTCTTTAAAATTTTGAAAATTTTTTTCATTTTTAAAACATTCAGTAAAAGGGTGATCCGGGGCAATAGCAATAAAAGAAGCTCCAAATATTGTATCTGGTCGAGTGGTAAAAATTTTAATTTTAGTATTTTGAAAATCAGAGACAAAATCAATCTCACAGCCCATGGATTTTCCAATCCAGTTTTTTTGCATTAACCTTACTTTTTCTGGCCAACCTTTTAAGTCATCAAGCGATTTTAATAGTTGATCAGAATATTTTGTAATATTTAAGAACCATTGGTTTAATTCTTTTTTTTCTATGATTGCTCCAGATCTCCAACCTTTACCATCAATTACCTGTTCATTCGCAAGAACTGTATTGTCGACAGGGTCCCAATTTACATAACCTTTTTTTTTATAAGCAATTCCTTTTTTAAAAAGGAGGGAAAATAAGATTTGTTGATGTTTGTAGTACGATTCATCACAGGTAGAAATTTCTTTATCCCAGTCAATAGAAAGACCCAGACGTTTTAATTGCAATTTCATTGCAGAAATATTTTTTAATGTCCAATCTTTTGGATGTAAATTATTTTGTATGGCTGCATTTTCTGCGGGCAGACCAAAGGCATCCCAGCCCATAGGATGCAGAACATTGTAACCATTAAGTCTTTTAAAATTAGCTATAACATCGCCTAATGTATAATTTCTGACATGTCCCATGTGAATATTACCGGATGGATAAGGAAACATTTCTAGGCAATAAAATTTTTTATTTAATTTTTTTTTTGTTTTGAATACTTGGTTTTTTTCAAAAAAAGATTGCCATTTATTTTCAACAGTTAATGGATTATAATTTTCCATCCTTTAAAAACTATTTTTTTTCTTTTTTGGTTTCTTCAATTTTTAAAGTGCGAGCCGAGGTGATAATATTATCTTTAATAGAGTTTGCAAAATTTTGATCTAGCGTGGAATTAGAGCAACGGTCCGCACTATCACAAATCTTTTTGTGAGCTGTTATTTTTATCGATTCTGATCTCAATTCACTATTTAAGAATTGGATAGAAATTTTTATTTGTTCACTTGGATTGTTAGTTTGTGAATACCAATCATAGATTATCACTCCGCCACCGTAATCTGCACTTAACAAGGGTAAAAAATCCAAAGATTTTAGTGTTGCTCTCCAGAGAACATTAGAAGATGCAAATTCAAAATTACCTCCCCCTTGCCCTTTGTTAATTTTGTTTATGTCTCCAAAAATTCCACCACCTTTATCTGCATATTCTCTAGCCTTTTTATTAGGATCAGGCTCAATTAATATTTTTTCACCAGTGCTTGGATCAATTTTTTGGCAAGAAACAACAAAAAACAATAAAATTAAAAAAAATAAGGATTTTTTAATTTGTGGTTGAAAAGAAAACATTTTTGATAATTAGTTATAAATATCTAAATTAAAACACTAAAATTTACTAAACTTTTATTGTTGCATAAATACAACAATAACTAAAATTATTATTAATTAATCATAAAAATTCACAAATTAATACATTTATTGGTAAAAATGCAGTGTGCGTTGATTTAAATCAACAAATAAATAATAACTATAAAAGGAAAAATGAAAAAACTTTTATTAACAACTGCATTAATCGGCTCAACATTAGTTGCCGGAAATGCAATTGCTCAAACTACTGTAACTGGTAATCTTAATATAGCTTATAAAGCTTTATCTGTAGATCCAGTTGCTTCTTCTGGTACAACTGGAAGAGGATTTGGTAACGAGCAACAAATCAATATCCAAAATAAAGGAAAATTAAATAATGGCATGGAATATGCAGCAGGATTCTCTATCGAGAATGATGGTGCACAAACTGGTACATTGTTTAATGAAAACGTTTACATCGATTTCATATCTGGAAACACTACCTTTACAATTGGAGTGGATCATATCCAAAACATCGATAGAACTACTTCTACTTTAGTAGGTGGAATGGAAGCTGGCGATTTAGTTATCGGTAACAGCACAGGTACTGCAGCATCTCAGAGCATTTTCTTAACTGCTCCAGGAGCTGACCCTGCGCAAGCTTACGGATTTGGAGTAATGCAAACAATTCCAGGAATCGGAAAACTTTCAGCATTATATGTTCCATCTAATGGATCAGTTTCTCTATCAACTTCAACATCAGGTGATAAAACTTTCGTAGAAGGTGATGTTGCTGCGTATGAAGTTGGTTTTGTTGGAGATCTAGGCGTAAAAGGTTTAAACGTTCATTTGTTTAAAAACCAAGCGAATAGACTTCATGCAGAAGCTAATAAGCGTGTAGGAGAAAACTATGGTTTGTCTTACAATTTTGGATCTGTAACAGTTGGTTACGATCTTAAAAAAGACCAACTTGTAACTGCTTCTTCTGATGTAAAACAAAATGCGTATGGTATCGCATATGCTGTTACACCTGAGCTTTCTTTAGCTGCTAACTATACAAAAGCGGATAAAGAAGGAACAGCAGCTGATGCTAAAGCAAAAACTGTAACTGTTGGTTACAATTTAGGAGCCGTAGCATTGTTTGCAACATATTCTTCTATGGAGAATGTGACTGGAGCTGCAGGACAAGACAGAGACGTTGTTTATTTAGCTGCTAGAACAAACTTCTAATTTATTTATAAATTAGTTTAATAATTTAAAACCCACCTACATTAATTTGTAGGTGGGTTTTTTATTGCCCGGTTATAAGCTATATTTTTAACCTTCGTAGATTGAATTCTTCTAACATTATCTAAATTTATCCCCCCTAAAGCACATAAATTTTTTATCCAATTTTTACTAATTAAATTGAACTTTTGTATATTTAATAATTTGTTTGGTGAATATTTAGCGTTATTAAAAATTGGCGACAACATTATTAAATCGCAATTTTGTCTAATCTTAAAAAAATATTCAATTTGATTGTGGGCAGATCCTATAATTTCAAAATTATTTTTAAAAAATTTTGAAAATATTTGAATTCTATTTTTTCCTGTTATAAAAATACCGCTTGCTTTATATTTAATTGCTAACTTATAGTTATCTATTATAAACAGTTTAACTTTCTTACTTTTGCACCATAAATAAATTTTGTTGTATTCGTATAGATTAAAGTTGATTGGATTTTGATAGTAGATGATATTTATTTTTTTTAAATTTTTAAACTTATAGTTTAAAGAATTTAATTGTTCGATGAATATATAATTCTTATAAAAGTTTATGTTATACATTAATAAAATACTTAAAATTTCTGCAGAAATTAAAAAAATATCTACAAATACTAATTTAGTAATTGTAACAAAAAATCAAGATCAAAATGTTATCACTCATTTAGTTGATGCTGGTTATGTCCACTTTGGTGAGAATAGAATTCAAGATGCAGATAAAAAGTGGAAAAATGTTATTGCGGCAAATAAAAATATAAATTTACATTTAATAGGACCTGTTCAGTCTAACAAAGCAAAGGACGCTTACAGAATTTTTAACTATATTCATTCATTAGAAAGTGAGAAGGTGGCTCAAATTTTTTCAAATTTAGAGTCTAAACAATCCAAGAAAGTTAAATATTTTATTCAAATCAATATTGGCGATGAACAACAAAAAAATGGTGTTAAATTTAGCGATGCCTCAAATTTTATTAATTTTTGCATTAAAGAAATGAAACTGAATGTTGTAGGCTTAATGTGTATACCTCCATTTAATTCTAATTCTGAACAATATTTTATTAAATTAAAAAAATTGAATGATCTTCACGGATTAAAAGAATTGAGCATGGGAATGTCTTCTGATTATTTATTGGCTTTAAAGCATGGAGCCACTTATGTTAGAATTGGTTCCGCAATTTTTAATTAATACAAATTTTAGTTTTTTTATTTATATATTTTAACAATTTAATTAAATCTTTTTTTTTTAAAGCAACGCATCCAGCCGTCGGTTTGTAGTTTTTTTTAGCGACATGAATAAATATTGCGCTTCCTTTATTTTTTATTATGGGCTGTATATTATAATTTAAAACAATAACTATATCGTAAACATCATCTTTACGATAAAGTTTTTCGTTACTAAATTTGTTTGGGAGTTTTACTAATTTATTATAAAATTTGCTTTTGGGATCGTCACACCAACCCATGTTCTTTTTAATTTTTATTTTCTTTATTTTAGTTTTAATATTTTTAACCTTATCTTCTCTATAGAAAACTTTTGTTAGTTTAAAGATACCTTTTGGTGTAATTCCATCTCCTTCTTTTTTTTTATTACCGATGCCATTTTTCCCTATTGAACAACGAAATTTAAAGTTTTTATAAATTAAATGGCCTGGCTTCTTTACAATAATCATTCGGAATATATTATATATTAATGAATAATATTTCTCTTTATATTTATGGATCAAAAATTTTCTTAAATATAATAAATGAGTTAAATCTTGGTTATAATTTTTCTACTGAAGATAAAATAAATCCTAATAAAAAAAAAGATAACATTGAATTTGTTGTTAGAATTGTATTTCCTGAAAAGTTAAAATTAAATGAGGTTAAAAAATATTTTACTGATAATATGCCAACTATATTTTTTTTAGAAGATAAGACTTTTTTATTAAAGAATAAATTATCTTTATTAAATTTTCATCAAAATTTATCTCTTCCAGTAGATATTATTTCTTTTAGAGAGATATTAAATATCTTAATTACTAAATATAGTTTTTTTAAAAAATCCAAAATAATTATTAATAATTATGAAATAGATTCTAATCAGAGAATTATTACAAAAGAGGGAACTAAAGTTAAACTTACAGAAAAAGAGTTAGAACTAATATTATTTCTTAATAATCACTCAGGTTTAGAAAAGTCACTTTTATTAAAAAAGATATGGAATCATAATTCTGAATTAGAAACTCATGCTTTTGAAACCCATTTACACAGATTAAGAAAAAAAATGGAGAAATTTTTTAAAGATAAGAAATTTATTATTGAGAAAAACTCTTTATATTATCTTTCTAAATAATAAATATAGTTATTCTAATCTTGCTCCAATTCTTTGAATTATTTGCGAAGCCAAAATTGATCCTGTGTTAAGACATTTTTTAATATCAGATTTATCCATATATTCTTTTAAAAATCCTGCAGCAAATAAGTCCCCAGCTCCAGTAAGATCTAATAATTTATTAATTCTTATACTAGGGCATTCTGTTATTTCATGATTATTTATTGACAAACTTCCCTTTTCACTTCTGGTAATAATTATCAATTTATTAAATTGTTTTAATTGATTTATAGAATCTAATAAATTTTTTTTATCTGTTAGTTCTGTTATTTCATTCTCATTACCTATTAATATATCTAGATCGTTCGCAAGCAGGCTATAAAAATCTTGTTTATGTCTAGTTACACAAAAAATATCAGATAAGCTCATAGCAATTTTTACTTTATTTTTTTTTGCTATATCTATTACGTGTTTAAACATTTTTTCACTTATTCCCTTATCCCAAAGATATCCTTCCAAAAAAATTAATGCATGATCTGCAATGCTGTTTGCGTTTATATCGTTATCTGAAAGATGCGAGGATATTCCAAGATAAGTACACATAGTTCTTTCAGAATCCGGGGTAATCAAGATAATAGAAGCGCCTGTAGGCAAGGTTTCATTTTTTTTAATGTAAGGAAATTTTATTTTTATATCTTCAAGACTTTTTTTATACATTTCTCCAAAATCATCAGAATTAATTTTTCCAATAAAAGACGGACTTCCTTTAAGATAGGCGATACCTGCCATAGTATTAGCAACTGAACCGCCTGCTACTATTTTTTCAATCTTAATATTTTTTTTGAGATCTTCAAATTCAGATTTATTAATGAGTTTCATGGAACCTTTAATAAGATTTTTTTTTGTTAAAAAGTCATCATCTACTCTTGCAAGCACATCAACAATTGCATTCCCTACGCCTAATATTTTTTTATTCATTTTTTCCTTTGTATAGACAAATTTTTTTAATTACACATTTTTTGCATAATGGATTTCTAGACTTGCAAGTATATCTTCCATGTAAAAGTATTAAATGATGGGCTATCTTTATGTGTTTTTTAGGTAATATCTTTAAAAGTTGATTTTCAACTTGCTCAGGACTCTTGCCATTGGAAAGTCCAGTTCTATTACCTACCCTAAAAACGTGCGTATCCACAGCAATCGTTGGTTTGTTAAATGCAGTGTTTAAAACAACGTTAGCTGTTTTTCTACCAACTCCAGGAAGAAGTATTAATTCATCAAATTTGTTTGGAACTCTACTTTGGTATTTTTCTAATAAAATCTTAGATAAAAAATATAAATTTTTAGCTTTATTATTAAATAATCCTATACATTTAATAAGATTTCTTATTTTATTTATTCCAAGTTGTGTAAAATGTTTGGGTGTATAATATTTTTTATATATATTTTTAGTAACGTTATTTACATTAATGTCAGTACATTGTGCAGAAAGAACAACAGACGTTAATAAAGTAAATCTATTTCTATATTTTAAAGAAGTTTTCGGATTTTTTATTGATTTATTTAATAATTTTATAAGTTCAAAAGCTTTATTTTTATTAAGAAGCATTAAAAATTATTTAAAGACTTTATAGAACTTATTTCAAGCCAAACATATCTCGCATACTAAATAAACCCTTATTTTTTTTACTTATCCATGTGGCAGCGTTTAATGCTCCATCTGCAAAGAGCTCTCTTGAAAAAGCAGTATGTTTTAATTCTATATTTTCTATTTTGTTATTAAAAAGCACAGAATGCTTGCCGATAGTATTTCCTTTTCTCGTAATAAAGAAATTAATTTTATTTTTTTGTAAATTCCCTTTTTTATTTAAAAATATTTTCCCTTTTATTGATTCTAGATTTTTATTTTTACCATTGGATACTGCATCTGCTAACATTAATGCTGTTCCTGAAGGATAATCAATTTTCTTTCTGTGATGACTATCATTAATTCCAACATAATAATCATTAGGAATTTTTTTTGAAAGAATATTAACTATATATTCCATAAGATTAATACCAAGACTCATATTACCGGATTTAAATATAGCAATTTTCTTTGAGTAATTTTTAATTAAATTATTTTGTTTTTTAGTAAAACCAGTTGTTCCAATAACAACCCTTTTTTTTAATTTTTTTGCATAATTTAAAATTTCAAGTGAACATTTGGGTCTTGAAAAGTCAATAATAACATCTGTTTTTTTAAAAGCTTCTAGGCAATTTTTTTGTGTCTTAAGTCCACTTATAATTTTTCCAGACTGTAGATCAGTTAAGCTAAATAATTTTAGTTTTTTGTTTTTAGATATTCTTTTAATGAGAATTTTTCCCATTCTTCCAAGAGCTCCAATGATCGTGATGTTAATTTTTTTCATTAATTACCACTCCAAAACTTCTTAGCTTTATTTATAAAATTTTTTATTTCTGAATTATTATCTAACTGTTCTAAAGATTTAAATTTTTCGAGCAAGTCTTTTTGCTCTTTTGATAGAGACTCAGGAATTATTACATTTGTTTCTAGATATAAATCTCCATAATCATCCGTTCTTATAATAGGCATCCCTTTGCCTTTAAGTCTAAATTGTTTTCCAGATTGTGTTCCCGCAGGAATTTTAACTTTTGACTTTCCACCATCAATGGTTGGAACATCTATTTCAGTGCCAAGAGCAGCATCAGCCATTGATATAGGTAATTTGTAGTATAGATTTTCTTCAGATTTTTGAAAAATCTTATGTTTTTCAAGTGTTATAAATACATAAAGATCTCCATTAGATCCTCCTCTATAACCAGCATCTCCTTTTCCGGACAATCTTATTTGCGTTCCATCATCAACCCCCTTTGGAATTTGAATAGATAGATTTTTTTTTGTCTTAACAGCACCCGATCCTTTGCAATCTTTACATGGATTGGAAAGTACCTCGCCTTCTCCTCCGCAATCAGGACATGTTTGTTGTAGAGTAAAAAAACCTTGCTGCGTTCTTACTTTTCCATGTCCATTACAAGTAGAACATTTTTTTGGTTTTGAACCAGGTTCTGCACCGTCTCCAGAACATTTTTCACATTTTTCGTTTGAAGATAAATTGATAGTTTGTTTTTTACCAAGGTAAGCTTCTTCTAAAGTGATTTCTAAATTAATTTTTAAATCTGATCCACGATTAGATCTTGATTTTTTAGAACCCCTCCCTCCTCGTCCAGAGCCCATAAAGTCGCCAAAAAAATCATCAAATATGTCAGAGAATGCGCCAGATTCAAACCCACCAAAATCAAAACCTCCAGCTCCACCAGCTCCACCTTCAAACGCAGAATGTCCAAATTGGTCATAAGAAGATTTTTTCTTTGGATCAGATAAAACTTGATAGGCCTCCGATGCGTCTTTAAATTTTCCCTCAGCAGTTTTGTCCCCCTGATTTCTGTCAGGGTGATATTTCATTGCAAGAGATCTGTATGCTTTTTTTATTTCTTCAGGAGTTGCTTTTTTGTTTACACCAAGAATATCATAATAGTCTTTTTTGGACATAATGACTTAGGGCAAAACCAGTTATAAATGGATTAGCCGTTCTTTTTGTTATCGTCTTTTACTTCTTCAAACTCGGCATCAACCACATCTTTTTTATCATCAGTTTTAGCATCTGTTTTTGAAGCACCAGCAGTATCTTGCTGAGCTTTATATATAGCCTCACCTAATTTCATAGAAGAAGTCATTAATTGCTGAGTTTTAGTTTTAATATCTTCAGTTTTGTCAGATTTAATAGCTTCTTTTAAATCTTCCATATTTTTTTCAATCGCTTTTTTGTCAGCTTCTGAAATTTTACTTCCGTGTTCTTTTAAACTTTGTTCAGTTGAAGCTATCAAAGAGTCAGCATGATTTTTTGCATCAACTTCTTCTCTTTTCTTTTTATCAGCTTCTTTGTTTGCTTCCGCTTCTTTAACCATTTTTTGAATTTCTTCATCGGTTAAGCCTCCTGAAGCTTGAATTTGAATTTTTTGTTCTTTTCCAGTTCCTTTATCTTTTGCAGAAACGTTAACTATACCGTTAGCATCAATATCAAAAGTCACCTCAATTTGAGGAACACCTCTTGGAGCCGGCGCAATTCCAGTTAATTCAAAATTACCTAGTAATTTATTATCATTTGCCATTTCTCTTTCTCCTTGGAAAACTCTAATTGTTACAGCTGGTTGATTGTTTTCGGCTGTTGAGAATGTTTGGCTTTTTTTAGTTGGGATTGTTGTGTTTTTTTCAATTAACCTTGTAAATACTCCACCTAAAGTTTCAATACCAAGTGACAATGGAGTAACATCAAGAAGAAGAACATCTTTAACATCGCCTTGTAATACTCCTGCCTGAACAGCAGCGCCTAAAGCAACAACTTCATCAGGGTTAACACTTTGATTTGGTTCTTTTCCAAAGAAACTTTTAACCGCCTCAACAACTTTTGGCATTCTTGTCATTCCACCAACAAGAATAACTTCATTAATTTCAGATGCGGTATAACCAGAATCTTTTAGAGCAATTTTGCAAGGCTCTATAGTTTTCTCAATTAGCGCAGCAGTAAGAGCTTCAAGCTTTGCTCTTGTAATTTTCATATTAACGTGTTTTGGACCACTTTTATCCGCTGTAATGAAAGGTAAATTTACTTCTGTTTGGGCTGAAGAAGAAAGCTCTATTTTTGCTTTTTCAGCAGCTTCTCTTATTCTTTGTAATGCTAATTTATCTGTTTTTAAATTTATTCCACTTTCTTTTTTAAATTCTTCAATAATATAATCTGTTACTACAGCATCAAAGTCATCACCGCCTAAAGAAGTGTTTCCGTTTGTAGATTTAACTTCAAATACTCCATCGCCTAATTCAAGAACCGAAATATCAAAAGTTCCACCACCTAAATCGTATACAGCAATTGTTTTAGCTTTTTTCTTATCAAGACCATAAGCAAGAGCTGCTGCTGTTGGTTCATTTATAATTCTTAAAACTTCAAGTCCTGCAATTTTTCCAGCATCTTTAGTTGCTTGTCTTTGAGCATCATTAAAATAAGCAGGAACAGTTATAACTGCTTGCTTTACTTCGCTACCAAGATATTTTTCTGCTGACTCTTTCATCTTCATTAGAATAAAAGCAGAAATTTGACTTGGAGAATACTTTTTGTCACGAGACTGAACCCATGCATCAGTACTGTTATCAGATTTTATTACTTTGTAAGGAAGTCCTTGTATTTCTTTTTTTAAATTTGAATCATCAAAACTTTTTCCAATTAATCTTTTAACTGAGAAGAAAGTATTTTCAGGATTTGTTACCGCCTGTCTTTTTGCAGGAAGACCAACTAATTTTTCACCAGATTCTGTGAAAGCTACGATAGAAGGAGTTGTTCGAACTCCCTCCGCATTTTCTAATACTTTCGGCTGCGCACCATCCATTATAGCTACGCATGAGTTTGTAGTTCCTAAATCTATTCCAATTATTTTTGACATAAAATTCTATTTTTTAATTAATTTGTTATCCCTATGTGGTGCTTAATTTTAGGATTACAACCTTTAAGGCTAAATTTTTTTTGTTAAAAAACCCTTAATTTATTTAGGTTTATTGAGCTATTAATTGGAATTGATCTTTTTTTTAGAAATAGACACTAGTGCAGGTCTTAAAAGTCTATCATTTAACATATAGCCTTTTTGAATTTCGTTTATAACCATTCCAACATCTATTTCGCTTTCCACTTCATTTAATGCTTGATGAAAATTTGGATCAAATTTTTTACCCATAGACTCAAACGATTTTATTCCATTTTTATCAAAGCTATTGATTAATTCTTTTTCAATAAGTTCTATTCCAAGCATTGTATCTTTAAATTCATCTGACTTAAATTTAGGATTGTCTTTAAATAAACTAAAGGCTCTTTCTAAATTATCAGCAAGATTAAGAATTTCTCTAGCGAAAGAAGAAGAACTATATTTAATTAGATCTTCCTTTTCTTTTTCGTGAATTTTTCTAAGATTTTGATTTTCAGCTAACGAACGAAGCAGCTTATCATTTAATTCTTCTATTTTTTTTTCAAGATTATTTTCTACATTAGCATCAGCTCCATTATTTTCTGGAGTATCAATTTTTTGT
>Ga0209087_1001486_pt1 | contig 13771 bp, 18 predicted proteins | sample S_130805_EF_Meta_FD_187321 | JGI IMG/M metagenome (GOLD analysis project Ga0209087, IMG submission 187321) | Freshwater microbial communities from Lake Simoncouche, Canada to study carbon cycling - S_130805_EF_MetaG (SPAdes) (version 2) | ecosystem: Environmental > Aquatic > Freshwater > Lake ...
TTATAGGCTTGTGACCCACAATCTCCACATTGAACACTAGCCGTCTCATAATCAGTTAGTTTTTCAATGCGCTGTCCGCATAAGCAGACAAATTCATACATTCTTTTCATTCAATTCCTCATACGCTTGAGTGCTGACCTGTTTAAGGGTTTTTAGCCACGTTAGGATAGAAAGTTCGCCTTTTTTGAATTGTAGGCTTTTTTCGTCAGGGATTGTACTGATATTGTTCAACGATTCAATCATTGTGTCAATATCTTCCATTAAGTCTTTCCAACCCTCTTTTGACATCATGTCAAATCGGGCTTCGTAATACTTTTGTAGTTCAGGTGTCATCATTCATCCGCAGGTGTAGGCGTATTGCCTTCAGCCACCCACTTTAAATAGGCTTGGTAGTCTGTGTTAGCGGGGTCAAATGGGATAGCCCATAGTTGACTGCTTTCGTCTGTGCGAACAACGCCATGAGGTTTACTATCTTTATCTAATTGCAATTTATAAGTAACCATTATAACTCCATTGAGAAATATAAATTGGATGCTGTATTTGCGCCAATTCTGAAAATGTAATTACCTGCTGGATTCCAACTAATGTTCCATATTACATTTACATTTGACCCTGTTGCAGTAGTATCAGTAGAACTAACTGTTGGCGCACTATCAAAATTAGCAAAGTTGTAATCTGCCGCATAGTACGCACCAGCGGGGATGGATACGCTAGGCGTAGACCTTGGGGTTACTGGAAGAGTAAAGGTTGTGTAAAGTTTGCTAGTGGTGTATTTAGCGGCAATGTAAACAGTAGAAGAACCATAAATGGTTGCAAAATACCTCTGACACAAAGCCAACTCAGTACCATAAGGTCTGTAATCAAAACTCGTTGCGGTACTGCCTTTTTCTAGTTGTACGCCTGTGATGTAGAAGGTTGCGCCATTTGTTCCTACTACGGATGTTGCTCCTGTGGCTGAAAAATAGTTACCTGCCGCCCATGCACTAGCAGTAGTACTATAAGTAGAACCTATACCAAGACCAAAATTAAGTTGAATACCAATTCCGTTTGTAGCCCCTATCCAAGTTCCTGATGTATCGCCAGCAATTGTTACACTTATAGTTGTCCAAGTATTTGCAGTTGGAATTGAATAAGTAAAAGGATAACTTCTGTTTTGTGCAGAATTTTGCAACGAACCACCAAAAGTTCCAGTTAAAGATGAATACACTTGAAATGATAGTGTTACAGTTTTTGCATTAGCTGTTCCCCAAGCTAAATCAGAAGTGTTAAAACCTTCTATTCTTTGGACAAATGAAAATATATCTGAAGCTGTAATTGCATAAGCTGATTGTGAAGTAAACCCTAAATAATTAGAAAACCCTACTGGTGGTGTTATTGAGCCAGCATTTTGTTGTGCTGTTAATTTACTTGTTTGTGAAGCATAAGAAAAAAACCTATCTGTAATATATGGTGCGGCTGTTGTAATAGCTACACTAGCCCCCGCATTACGCTGGTCAATCACCATCGCACCATTGATGATGCGGTTCTTAAAGCCTACTGTGTCAGCAGAAACTGTTGTCCATGTAGGCGCAGAACCAGAACCAGCAGAAGTCAATAACTGACCGCTTGTGCCAGATGCGCCAGTTAAGGTCAATGCAGTTGTTATATTGGCAGATGCAAGTGTGGGACTTGTCAAAGTCTTGTTTGTAAGGGTATCCGTTGTTGCACGACCCACCAAAGTATCTGTCGATGTTGGTAGAGTCAAAGTACCAGTATTCGAGATTGTGCTAATTACAGGTGCAGTCAGCGTCTTGTTGGTCAAGGTATCTGTGGTTGCCTTGCCAACTAAGGTATCGGTTGCCGCAGGAAGGGTGATGGTAGTTGTACCAGCCACCGCAGTTGCTTGCAATGTGGTTGTCCCTGAAGTCGAGCCAGAGAGGTCAATCGCATTGGGTTTTAGGGTTACTGTCGTTGCCATATTTTTCCTTTATGGTGTTCCATTTGCAATAATGTTAGTTGCAGAGGTGATGATTCCTGTTGAATCCATTGAAGCAATTGTAGTTGCTCCGTACTTAAACAACAACTTTGTGCCACTTTGGACAATTGAGAAGTTGGTTGTAACCAAAGAACCTGCTGATCCTGTTGTATCTTGGTTTAAGGTAGGTACATCGCTTACCACCAATGCCCTAAATGTTGGTACTCCACCTGCTCCATTGGGTGCGGCTAGAACATACTTAGCCGTCTTGGACGCATAGGGGTTTAGGGTGTCGCCATAGCCAGATTCAAGAGAAATTGCAGGTGTTGCCCCACCACTAGAGGCTACTGGAGAAGTGGCTGTTACAGAAGTAACTGTTCCTGTCGTTGGGGTTGTCCAAGTTGGAGTTCCTGATCCAGCAGAAGTTAAAACCTGACCTGTTGTACCAACTGCGGTAACTGCTAATGCACTTGTACTTGATCCATAAACTATCCCACCTGCAACAAATGCAGAAGATTGACCAGTACCACCTCGGTTATATGCAACTGCATTTCCATTCCATGTTGCACTTGTTATTGAGCCAGGATAATCAAATGTATTGGTAGACCATGAAACATTTGATGGCGCATAGTTATGTACATCCCATGATCCTGCCGCTATTGAGTTAGACAATAGAACAATGCTGATATAACCACCTGATTGAATAGTTGCAATAGTGGTACTTGAATTGTTCTTAACAACTATTGTTCCACTACTTTGGTTATTGTTAAATGAAAACAATGCACCATTAACGAGCGTAGTTGCGTCTGGCAATTGAATGGTTTGCCCACCAGAACCTGTTACTACATAGTTTGGCGCAGAACTAGAAGTAAGAGTTGTTGTAGTTCCAGAAGCGGTTATTGATGCAAAACCACTTATATCTACATTATTTAGTATAACTGCACCAGTCTTACCTGCAACGCTTGTAACTTGATCTGTTGTATCAATCTTTTGCCAAACTGAGCCATTAAATAGCAACCAATCGCCAATTTGCCAATCAGTTATGCCGTTTAAGTTGGTGCTTCCTGCTGTTGCAACAACATAGTAGTAGTTTTTTGTACCCGTACTACTTGCCAATGTTGGCGTGTTTGTTGATGCGTTCCAAGTTCCTTGATAACTCAAAGAACCTGTAATGGTTGCCCAAGAAGTAGATGTGCCATTAGTAGTCAAATACTTGCCAGAATTACCTGTTTGAGAGGGAATTAAGGTATTTATTTGGCTTTGTAGGGAGGCTAAGGTATCAAGTACAGACTGAGAAGTGCCACCACCATTAGTAATAACTTTGATTCGTTCTGCAAGATCAGGAGCAACAACCTCACCAACATTGAGTTCAACACCACTAGAAAGCCCAATGATAAGGCTACCATCAAAATCGATACGAGCAGAGGTGACACTAATACCATCAATCCCATCCACTCCATCACGCCCATCTCGACCATTTTGCCCATTAGTGCCTTGTAAGCCTTGCTTTCCATCAAGTCCGTTTTTTCCATCTTTGCCATCACGACCATCCTTTCCATCTTGAAGGCTTGTAACCTTACTTTGAATAGTCGTGTTTAACTCGGAAAAACGAGTCTCAATGTCTGATTTGATTTTCTTTAAGCCTTGGATAACAAGTTCAGCACTTTTACCAATAGTTTCATCTCTTGCTTGTTTAGATTTTTCTTCGGCAGATTTTTGCAAGGCAATAACCATTGCCATCTGCTCATCAGCAGACATTCCATCAATGCCAAGTTTTTTCTCTAATTCAGAGATGTCCATTATTTGAGTTCCTTAGACAATCTGGCTAAAAAATCAGTTTCTGTTTTATGTTGTTTGTCTGCCATCTGCAATTCAACAATTTTGCTCTTATTCTTGATGTCAGCCTCTTTGAGCATTAGATCAGCAATCTTAACTCGTTTGTCGAACTCACGACTTGCGGCATCATCTTGAGTTGGCAAGTTAGTTGTAGCACTTGACAGGACTTTTGCTTGCATTTCCTGTGGTAACAACTGCGCTTCAACCATTGTTTTGGTTGCTTCAGCACGATTTTGCTCTGCCTGTGTAGTTTGTACAGCAATCTGAGCCTGTGCCGCTTGCATAGCCAATTGTTGCTGTGCTTGTTGCATTTGTTGCGCTTGTGGATCAGGAGCAGACATCTTTTCCAACGCTTCCATGAGTTCATAGCGGTTGGTAAACGAACTATTACCCACAATCCCCTTCAAGATCAATGGCATGACAGGGGTGTTTGGCCCTAAAGTCTGCAATAGACCAATGAACTGCTGTTGTTCGTACTCACGGGCAATGATGCCAAGCGTAGCCGTAGGAATGAAGTTCATGTCCACAGAAGGATAACGCTCTGGATCAAACTGCATATAGCGGAAGGCCGCCTTCTTAATGAACGGCATCAAGAAATCTTCTTGGAAGTTCACCAAAGTGCGCTTGTACTTCTTGATAATCGAGGCAATTGCCATCGACATACCGCCTTGACCACCATCACGGGCTACGGCAGAGACTAAACCTTGTGAGTCTAGCGTACCAGTAGCCTGTAATAGCATCGTTTGGAAAGCAGTAGCAGTCTGGATGTTGCCTTGGTCAGTTGTGCCAAACTTAAATGGCATCAAAATCTCAGAAGGTGCGCCATTAGTCAAGATTGCTTTGCCTGGCTTGACTTCAAACTTAGCACCCCGTGGTAGACGGGTAGCGTCCATAGCAATCATGGGGCTAGTCGTCAGGGCTAGAGAGTCTAAATGGCTACGGATTTGTGCATCCATCGCCTTTTGCATGTTGTAGGCTTTCTCTACTGTGCCACGACCAACAATCCTATTAGGAACTGTGTCTGCTTGGTAGGAAATGATTGGACGATCCTTCATCATGTAAGGCGATGGCTCTGCCTTTAACAACAATGAATCGTTAGCAATAACCACAATAGCCTCTACCAAATCGGTATAGGTATCTGCTTCGCTATTCTCAGGGAATAGGTCAACAATGTCTTTCTGTTCTTCAAGGTTGTTCAGGTATTCCCGTGGGACTAGACCATAGTAGGTCATTAGGCGAACCTTGTTGTCCTTGAACTGTGTAGATTCTTGAGTTGGCTCTAAATCAGCGTCATCAGGATCGGTGTTGATGTCTACTTTTCGGTAAACACCAGCCTCAATGCCTTGGACAATCTTGTGCATGGAGACAAACTTCTCCACAGCAATGCCTAAACAGTCATCTATGCTTGTGCCGTTAGGGTCAAACAGGAAGTTCTTAGGATTTACAGGATTGATCCGCACAGAAATGCGGTCTTTTTCCATCACGCCAATAGCGGCTTGATTCGTTTGGCCTGGGATCGGTTGAGTCGATGGATAGTATTCTTTTTCAGTCTTGACAATGATCTCGCCTATGCCAGAACCATAGATTTCAGCCATCAAAACGATTTGATCAATAGACTTGCGAACCTTGTCTTTGGAGAAGTCCTCCATTAACTGCGCTCTTAGTTTGCCAACATCAAGGGGATTGCCATCAAGGTCTTGGATATCGTCTTTGATGTCAAAGTATTCGCCTTGACCAAAGATTGCTTCAATAATTTCAGCGTGACGGGTTTCCACGGCTTGTTGAGTGCCAGGCGTTATCAGTCGGCTACGCTCAGATTCACGACTAGCGTCCTCTGCCGCCCACTCACCACGAAAGATGCGCTCATACTCTAACCATTGGTCAAGGTAATTGCTATCTCGGTAGTCACGCCACCGATCACAGTGGTCTATAACGAAAGAAACTAACTCTTTGTCACCCTCCGTAGGTTCAACAAAGTCGCTCTGTCCTAGTTCTTCATCCATTTAAAACCCCGCTATAACATCTAAAGGTTGCCAGTCTTCATCTTCATCTCCCTCAAAGTAGGAAGTGACCGCTAACTGGTCAAGATAACTGAGTGAGTCTGGCAAGTCATCGTGGACTCCTTGTGCAGGGAACATCAATAGTTGGTCAAGGAAAATATCCCAATCTTCGTCTTGATTCAAGATGATGCGCCCATGCTCAAAACGCCCTTGGAGACTCCAAATAATTCGGTCAGCCTTTTTCCTGTTGCCATGCGTCAAGTCAACTATATGCGAATATACATTATTTTTACGCATTAAGTCAGACAAATATGGCAAAACTGCGTTTTTTAGTGCGCCTCGCTCAATTCCAACAGCCAAAGGACGATAGTCTCGCATTGCCATTAGTATCTTTGCCGCAGTCTCACGGATGTCCCAACGCCCATGAATAATCTCTTTTACCCACCACTTACCATCCTCAGTCACTTTAACCACAGAGATAGCCGACTCATCTAGTCGCTTCTTGGAGTTAGCCGCTTGTTTGGCAACTTCTTCAAATCCTGCTAAGTCAATGGCTATGTAGTAACTGCCAACTTGGGGTTCTTCCCCATACTTAATCCACTCTTCCTTGAAGATGTCGCTACCAGCATTGGTAAAACTAGCCATGTACTCTTGCTTGAAGGCAAAGGTAGACAGGGTTTTCTTGGCAGATTCGATCTCTGTTGGGTCAATCAGGGGGTTATCTTTTGTGGTGAAGTGCCAAGACTTCCAGTCGTTGTCCTCTGCGCTCTCGCCCAATCTAAACAGATCGTAAAACCAGTTTCTTCCTTTGGGAGTTCCGATGAACATTGCTCTACCTTTTTTATCGGAGAGGGAGGCTCGGATAACTTGTTCCCACGCTTCGGGTTTGATGTCTGCGACTTCATCGAGGACTGCATAGGTGAGTGAAACTCCACGTAGCGTGTCTGGTCTGTCTGCTCCACGGACGTAGATGGTTGCTCCGTTGATTGTCGTGATGTCTTGGTTGTTGATGTGGGCATTTTGGATAACTTCCCTTCCTAAATCCATTAAAACTTGCCAAATAATCTGTCGAGCCTGACCATTGGTAGGCGCAACATAAAGCACCGCAGAACCCGCAGGGCAACGCAATGCCTCAATCAAAAGGGTGACTGCCGCCATCCTAGACTTACCGCATCGTCTACCAGCGGCAATGACTTTAAACCTAGTCTTATCCTTGAAGACCTCTTCTTGCCAAGGCAGTAGGCTAAAGTTCAGATCACTCATTCTTAACCTCTATGTCTTGGGCATCAACTGTTTCACCATGCGATATTTCGCCTATTCCAGTAATGTTGATAGTTACAGCACTACGGGTTTTGCCTTCCTTCTCAAACATAGAGATAGGCAACATTCTGTCCATGCACAACTTAATGGCGGCTAGTTGGGCAGGGTGTTCATCATTCATGGCTATCTCTACCGCTTTATGGACAACTCTAGAACCTGCGCTGTTTATCAGGAGATTCTTTAGTTCTTTGAGTTGGGCAGTCTCAGTCTTTGGTAGGGTGATGAGTTCAGGCTTATCAGCATAACTGGTAAGGGAGAACTGTTTGTTAGTAGAACCTTTTGGTCTACCACGGGGTTTAGTTTGATTCATGTACTTTTGTCCACAGAGGGGAAGTTTGCTAACACGGCTGGAGACTACAAGACTGGACGACAAGAGCCAGCATTAAAACGCTCAATCCCCATGCGTCTTGGCAACCATATTATGAACTAGATTTATTTGTTGAACAATAGGGTAATCCCTGATATAGTTATGACAACGGGGGCATGACCCACCCCTCTATGCGGTTGAGCCGACCAAGTAGGATAAACGTAGTGAACTGGGCGAGTTTCTAGTAACCCTCTGCTAATGTTGTGATAACACCGCAGACAAGGCGAACGGGGCAACGTTGCTTAGGCTTCCATCGTCTGACAAACATGGTTGTAACTTAGATAAACGAGAGGCTCTCTCTTCTTGAGATATACCTGTATATATACGGGTTACAGGCTATCGTACATACATAACTAGTCGTCTTACCTACTCTGCTACCAATTATCTAGTCTTATCTGAAAAAGGCTAATTTACCTTTTCTTGTGGGGAGGAGGCTCCCACAAATATTACACAGCACGACTACCCCCTCCCCCCCATACATAAGTAAGCACTAACTAACATAAGCAAGACGCGAATGAGAATCACTTGCATTAAGGTAAACACAAATGAGAATCATTATCAATACCAAGTTACCATGCACCAAGTAGGTGCAGTTGCAAATGAGAACGATTCGCATATGTAGGTGATGCACCATAATGATGCAACCTAGAAAACCTTTCGATATATTCCACCTATCACACAATGTAAACCGATAGAGTTAGTCTATGCACCAAGTTGGTTAATATATAGTAGGTAACGCACGAAGTTAGTGCATGATTTTATATAGTGATAATGATGGCACTATCTAGGTGCATACTTATTATGTTAAGTTATTGTAAGTTGTTGATTTTATTAGTGTTTTTATAAATGGCTAAACTGGCATGGCTTGTGCATAGTATTATTGTCCTTCGGGACAGTCTCTTTTAATAATCTTTTTTAATAGGTGTCAATCATGAAATATCAAGCCCCAATAAACATTTGGAATGTAGTTCCCGCATCACGCATTAAGGACATTCAGCCTGGTCAATGGGTTTATGCTGGTGACAAGGCCGACAAGGGCATTTTCTTGGGTGTTAAGCCCTCAGGCGTGATCGTTTGTGCATGGTATCGCAATGCAAAGAGTCACGGCTCTTTTCAGGGCTATGTTAAGGCTTTGCGCCAGTATGCACTTGGCCAGTAAGGGGAACACAATGAAAAACTATAAAACAACCCATGCTGAATATTTGAGTTTTTTCCATAACTGGTTGCACTATCAATTTGGCCGCCAGTCTGATCGCTTGCATAATGTTTTTGTTTTCTCTGAGGTCAAAAAGATCGTGGCCGATGATGATGACTTGCAACATTGGGCAAATCGTGATTGCTGGTCAATGTATTATCTGGCTGAGGAAAATCTCAAAGCCAGAGCAATAGTTGAGGTGACGGCATGAAACAACATTTATACAATGCGCTTTGTTGTTTAGCATTTTGCGCCGCTTGGGTGACTTTGCTACTTGCTTACTTTGATTGTCTGACTTACTGACAATGCAACTTTTAGCCCATGCGACAAGCGTGGGTTATTGGGTGCAATAGTGCATCATTTCAACTTTAAAAGGTGTCAATATGAAATTTACAATTCAACGCAAGCATATTCGTGCCATGCTTCACTTGTCAGCAAAAAAGGACATTCGATATTATCTCCAAGGTGTCAATGTTGTCAGAGATAATCGGGGAACTTATTTAGAAGCAACTGACGGCCATATATTGGGGCGTTTGTTGATTGACGGCATCAAGGCCGATACAAAATGCAATGTTGTTTTACCCTCTGAACACTTGGCCAAATTAAAAGGCACAAAAAAGCAAGGTGATGACTGGTTGCATTTCAGTGTTGACGGCTTGGCCGTTGAATGTATATGCGGCGAATCAACAATTCGCTTTTCAGCCCACGAAGCCCGCTTCCCTGATACTGATCGTGTTATCCCTTTGGTTTTCAAAGATGACGATATTAAGCCGTCAACTTTTAACCCTGATCTTTTAAGCCGCTTTGTTGACTTTTCTGATGAATTATATGGAAAACGTCAAATTCCAAATTTGTTGCAAAGGGGTTTAGATTCTGTAATTGTTTCATTTGGACTAGATGATAATTTTATCGGGGTGCTTATGCCTATTCGATCAGACTGCCAGGCGAGAGTGCCTCAATGGTGTTATCAGCCCTCAGCCAAACCAGTAGAAAATCAACCAGTAGAGGCTTAAGAGTTCAGACTGCAAGCCCTTTTATCGGGGCTTGTGGCCTGCGCTTTGCAGGGTTTTTTAAAAGGTGTGAATATGACTGAAAAAACTTACAATGGGTGGAGTAATTATGAAACATGGCGAGTCAATTTAGAAATATTTGACGGCATTGCTTGGCTAGATCAATTTGATGACGGCATGGAAATATACGAAGCCGCCGATTATCTTAAGTCTTATGCAACTGAGATTCTAGAAATGGAAGGCACGAAGGGGCTTGTATTTGATTATGCAATGGCTTTTCTAGATGCCGTTAACTGGCGAGAAATAGCACAATCCATGTATGACGCATACAAAATAGAAAACGATGCCGATATTGAGATTGACGCATGATATATGCCGCCATTGCTTTAATCTTACAAATCATTCTCAAACGTAAATAAACAGGAGTTAATATGAAAAAATTTATAGTCTATGCAGAGCGCACGACATTGGAATCAGTTGAAATTGAAGCCAACAATGAAGATGAAGCGCAAAAAATCGCATTTGAAACAGAAAACGATTTCTGGAAGCAAGATGAAGATACAGACTGGCAGATTTTTCGAGTAAAAGAAATTACAGAATAAGTTAGTAAGCACTCACTTAACACCGCCTTCGGGCGGTTTTCTTTTGCCTATTTTTAAGCCCTTCTAATCCCTTCCATGTAGGGTATCAAGGGCAATGCTAAATTATCGCCTTCTAGCCCGTTTTAATGCGTTCTTGGGCTATTCGTGTGGGTAATTGTCTGTGGTTGATACAGTCACCAAGCCGATGTGGTTTAAATCCATCTCAGTAGTTAGCCCTAAATTCCAACAATGTGCGCCCCACATTACGCAGATTCGTGCGCCCTCTGAAAGATTACCGCCTCCAATGGTTCGCATAATCTCTCGTTCTTTCTCTGAGAATCGAATTAAATTATGCTTTGGCTGTGGCTTTGTCATCTCTTAACCCTTTGACTTGTTGCCTCCAATATTCGCCAATAAGTAGGGCGTCTGCTAAGTTGTGATCCATCTTGCGCTTTAATGGTGCTTCAGGCCATAGCATACGGGCTACATCTAGGCTTTCATGCTTGCCTTGTGGCAAATGGAAAAAGGAACGCCACACTTGTGGTCTCACAAAATGGCAGGGCATGGTCGTTAGTTCACATATTGCCGTTATTGCACCGACTGCCCTTGCGAATGTCCACATGGCTGAGGCTGATTGACCTGGCCTGCTATACAGCATTTCAATGGCTATTTCACCGCCTTCATGTGCTGGCGCGAATTTGAGTAATGCGTTTTTGAACACCATTGCACGAATATGCTTGTCTTGATGCTCGATCATTTGGCAACTTATGTAATTACCCTCTGAATCAAGCACTCCTACTGCGCCTGTGGCTGACGCTGGATCCACACCGATGAACACAGTCATTCTCTATCCCTTATTTTCCATTTGCGTTTTGGTTTAGGCTCTGAAACCACAACCTCTTGGGTTCTGAATCTATGCAGATTAAAACACTCTCTTGTTCTTAACCCGTCCTTAGTGTGCTTTACATCGGTTGCGGCATTGCATAACGGGCATTTCATACTTTGTCTTTCAACTTATTCATTCTTAATCTAAGGTTATCCACAAATGCTTTCCCACGCTTCTTCTCCATTGATTCGACTATATCTCGCCACCAAGTCGATGCTTTGTGCTTCCCAATGAGGTTGATTTGTTTCATGTAACGGGTTTTCCACTCTTTCGCCAACAAATTCAAGCGTTCCTCGTAAATCTCCTGTGAGGAATAATGCTTTATCAATCTCTGAAGGTAAGCATGGCTCGCCTCGCCTTCTTCTCGTAAGTAGTTCATGGGCTTGTAGTCTAGTCATTTTTTTTCCTTAACAACAATGACCAAACAAACCCGCCACTGACTTTAGAAACAAATTGCAAAGCCACAATTTCAGGCATCAAACCACCAAAGGCAATCGTTGGGAAAGCAATTGAGTCCACGCCAGCCCCTACAAGATTTGAGCCGTTTGACCTGACAAACCATGATTTGTTCGCTAAATAGTGATATGCCAAAGAATCGGCAATCATTGACAGGGTAAAGGCTATAAAGGACGCAATGGCAATCATTCCTGTGGCAGGGTTAAGCAGGTATGAAACCACGCTTGCAACTAGGATTAAGCCACCCATCTTGATTGGCAAATGCTTGTTTTTCCAAGAATCATGTAGTTTGTCCCTGATTGACAAATCTAGTCCAATCAATAGAAAACTGTTCAGAATACTAAACCACGGGCCAAAAATAGCCACCAATAGGTTTGCGGAAACGAGTGCAGAAATGAAAATTGCAGAATAAATCATAGTAATGTTCCTTGTTCAACTTGATGAAATGCCCAAACTGGGGGTGCGTTAAATGCTTCTATGCGTGAGCGCATGACCTGCGCCCTTGCCTCTTTAGTGGGTGGCGGGTAACTTCCATGTTTCCACTTCCCATCTATTCCTACACTTCTTCCAATGTTGGTGCTATCAGCGGAAGCAAATGGTAGTTTGCTGAAAATGCCTGGGTCAAGCATCCGCAATCCATGAAGTTTACAAGATGGACGGCCTTTGTCATCACACAAAACCCTCATTGCCTTGCCAATTTGTGACCACCACTCATTTGTTCCAATGACAGCATATGCGCCAGAACTGCCTATACAAACCCGCACATAACTGTTTGCAAGGCGTTCTAGGCGGTCAAAACTTTCGTGCATATGCCAGACAGGTGCGCCAAACCATGTTGGGAATGGACAGTCTTTCAGCAAAGCATCATTGTCTTGCTCTGAGCCATCTATGACATCTGGAATAACGGCAAAGTCGCAATGAGGGATTTTCTTGTTTTCCAATGCCCAGTCGTAGAAACTTGTCCAGTCTTTTACTGCATTACCATTTTTCCATGCTGAAAATGCCCCGTTATCTAAGGCAAAAGATTGGGCAATGTCCACGGCAGTCCCTAGTTGGTCAGGGTGGGCGTAACTTATGAAGGCATGACCTGCTTGGATTGCATAGTTGGCTACTGTGGCAGGGGTGATTGGAAGGCCATGATAGTGAATCATTGCTTATTCCTTATCTTGATTGCCAACCAGTTTGATTGTGTAGGGGCTGTATAGTGGACAGCATTGATGCGCTCTTCTTCACAGAGTAAAGCACATTCTTCTCGTTCTGCTTTTGCAACCATCTCTGCATAAAGATAAGGTTCAAATTCAGAATCAAGCCACATTTTGGTTATTTGATCTTTCGTCATTTGCGTAACCTTTCTATTGCGGCTCTAATCTCAGGCGGCATAGGTACGGCTTCTTTTAGTTTTTGCTCAACAGCGATAAGTGCTGGATCACGCTCAAATCTGCTTGGCACAGTCGTAAACACTTGGTCTGCTTTGTTTACGGGCTTATCAACCCAATCAGCCTTAAACGATACCCAGTTGCGAACAACAACCTCATTCAAAGCCTCCTGAAGTGACCAACCCGCTAAATCTGCTTGCGTTTGTATACCATCAATGACAAGTTGAGTTATTTGGGCTTTCTTAGATTTCCTTTGTTTAACAAATGAATCCCAAACAATTTGTGAGACACCTTTAGGTGCTTCTATCTCTTTCTCTTTCTTTGTCTCTTCTCTTCTCTTCTCTGGCATATCATCTTGATATCCTTCTGATATCGCATTGATATCATCTTGTTCCAACCATGAAGATAGTCTTGTAACTACTTCTTTGGTTTCCTTTTCTGACATTCTTAGACGAAAAGCAAGAGTTTTTGTTTCAGGCAATATTCCAAGGTCTTCACTTGCTATGAGCCATATCATTACTAAGGCTTTTGCTGACTTTGGATCAAGTTCATGCCAATTCAGGTCATCAAGTAAATCCCTGTACAACTTAATCCAGATTGGTTTCCTATCTTTAAAATGCTGAAACCTGTCCCAATTTTTAATTCTCATAATTTGCCAATAAAAAAGGGGCTACAACTGAAGTCTCACCTTTCGGTGTTGACGGACTGGCGTAGTACCAGCAGACTTCATGTGTAACCCCACTACGAAACGCCGTCAAGCGCATGGAGTTCATTATAGATAAATTCGTGG
>Ga0209087_1001489_pt1 | contig 13753 bp, 14 predicted proteins | sample S_130805_EF_Meta_FD_187321 | JGI IMG/M metagenome (GOLD analysis project Ga0209087, IMG submission 187321) | Freshwater microbial communities from Lake Simoncouche, Canada to study carbon cycling - S_130805_EF_MetaG (SPAdes) (version 2) | ecosystem: Environmental > Aquatic > Freshwater > Lake ...
TGGCCCGCAGCCAGGAAGCGAATTCCGGCATGGTCTTCACCGGGTTGGTCGCGTTCACGACCAGCACGTTCGGCCCGCGGATGGTCCCGGCGATGTTGATCAGCTGGTCGGGCTTGTAGGGCAGGTTGCGGAACAGCGAGTAGGCGATCGCCTGCGGCCCGATATTGCCCTTGAAGAAGGTCAGCCCATCGGGCCTCGCGCGTACCACTTCCAGCGTGCCGATGGTGCCGCCGGCGCCGGTGCGGTTCTCGACCACGACGGGCACCGCCCACTTCGTCTGCAGGTACTGCGCGACGAGTCGGGCCATGACGTCGGTGGTGCCGCCGGCCGCGGACCCCACCACGATCCGCACCTGGCTGCGCGGCTGCCAGGCCTGCGCCCGCGCGACCATCGGTATCAGCGCGGGCAGCGCGAGTGCCGCGCGGCGGGAAACAAGCATCAGCCGACCTCCATCTGCAGGCCTTCCTTCTGGATGACCCGGCCCCACTTCGCGATCTCGTTGTTGACGAAGCCGGCGAACTGCTCGAGCGAGCCGTACAGCGAGGTGCCGCCCATCTCGCGCCAGCGCGCCTGCACCTCGTGCGTCTGGTGCCATTGCCGCATGGCGTCGTTCATCACCTCGGCGATGGCGGGCGAGGTGGCGGCCGGCATGAAGACGCCGAACCAGGTGTTGACCTCGAAATTCGCGAGCTCCGGCATCGTCTCGCGCGCTGCCGGCACGTCGGGCAGCTGCGGGTTGCGCTCGGCGCTGCTGACCGCCAGCGCGCGCACGCGGCCCGCGCGGATCTGCTGGATGCCGGAGGTCAGGTTGTCCCACATGTAGTTGATGTTCCCGGCGACCAGCTCGATCGCCGCCGGCCCGGCGCCGCGGAAGGGCACGTGGATCGCCTCGGTGCCGGTGGCCTGGTTGAACCAGACGCCCGTCAGGTGCGGCGACTGCCCGACGCCGGGCGAGCCGTAGCTCAGCTTGCCGGGATTGGCCTTCAGGTGCGCCACCAGCTCCGGCAGCGTATGCGCCGGCACCGAGGGATGCACGACGAGCACGTTCGGCCCCCGCACTGTGCCCGCGATCGGCAGCAGGTCGGCCGGCTTGTACGGCATGTTGCGGAACAGCGAATAGGCGATCGCCTGCGGCCCGATATTGCCGAGCAGCAGCGTGTGGCCATCGGCCGGCGCGCGCAGCATCTCCATGGTGCCGATCGTGCCGCCGCCGCCCGAGCGGTTCTCGACCACGCAGTTCAGCGCGAAATGGCTCTGCAGGAAGGGCGCCAGCAGCCGCGCGCTGATGTCGGCGGTGCCGCCCGGCGCCGCGGGCACCACGATGCGGATCGGCTGGGCCGGCTTCCAGGCCTGCGCACGGGGCAGGCCGGGCAGGGCGAGCGCTGGCAGGATCAGCGCGGAGCGGCGCGGCAGCATGGGCGGATCTCCCGGGACGGTTCTTCTGCCGCGCATTTAGCCGGCGGCTAAGGCTCCGTCACCAACCCCAGCCCGTTCAGCCCCGCCAGCGTCTCCGGCCAGCGCTCGGCCTCCGCCGACTGCACCAGGATCCGCGCCCAGCTCACCCAGCCCGACCAGGCAATCCGCTTGTCCCAGGCCACACCCCAATCCTGCAGCAAGGCGAGCCCTGCCGCGGCATTTTCGCGCGCCATTGGCCAGTCGGAAGCGATCAGCCCGAGCTGCGCCAGCATCAGCCGCGGCTCGCCGACATAGGGGTTGTGCGCGACGGCGGCCGTCAGCGCGGCGTGGATCGGCCCGAGCCCCGCGCTCGGCAGCCCGCGCGTCACCGCCTGCCAGTAGAGCGCGCAGGCCGCCATCTCGTCGGCCTGCTCCAGCACCGCGGTGCAGCGGGCAAACACCGGCGGCGCCGGCAGGCCGAACTCGTCCGGCATGTCGCCCAGCACCTGGGCGATCCGCGACAGCACCGAGAGCATGGTCGCGGTCGGCTTCAGCGGCCCCGGCCAGAGCGCGGCCGGCCAGTTCTCCCGGATCGGCCTGGCCTTGTGGAAGGGGAAGCCGGCGAAGATCTCGTCCTGCCAGGAATGCCACTGCTCGGCGATGTCGGCGATGGTGGCGATGGCGAACAGCGCGACCTCGCGCGGCGCGAGCGTGACGGCAGGCTTGCCGTCCTGCTCCAGCGTGAGCCCCTCGGCCGGCAACTCCTCCAGCGAAAGCAGCCGCTGCGTGAACAGCGTCCGCGGCATGGTACAGAACAGGTGCACCAGCCGCTCGGTCTCGGCGCCCAGCGCCTCGGCCAGCGCGCCGCGATTGCCGGCGGCGTCGAACAGCTTCAGGTCGACATACTCGTTCGAATAGACGCTGTGGAAGAGCCCGAGCAGCTTCACCTCGCGCGGCTGGTTCCACAGCGTCAGCACCCGGTAGACCCCCTGCAGGTGGTCCTTGAAGGTGCCGGCCTTGTGCCAGTCCTCGCCGGCGGAGCGCGCCAGGATCAGGTCGAGCTGGCCGGGCAGCTCGGGGTCGACCGCCTGCCAATCCTCGGCGAGCAGCGGCTTCAGCAGCGGGTGCAGGGCGACGGTCATGCGCTCACTCCTCGACCCGGTAGCGGAAGTCGCAATGGCTCGCCTCGCCCATGATGGTCTGGGTCCGGGTCAGCTTGAGCTTCGGGTCGTAGCCCTCGCAGAAGGCGCCATCGCGGTTGCAGGACAGCACCGCGCCGAGCTCGGCCAGCCCCATCTCCTGGTACATCTCGGCATAGCGGCAGCGCGTGACGTTGAAGGCGAAATTCGTGGCATCCCGCGCCACCGTCTCGATCCGCAGCGCATCGTCGCGGGTCCAGCGCTCCTGGATCGCCTCGAAATGGTCGAGGCTCGGGCCATCCGGCGCCTCGGCGGCCATCTGCGCCGCCGCCTGCTTCGCCAGCTTGACCACGGCGCGGCTGAGGATGGCCTTGGCCCGCTCGGGGCCGAGTTCGGCCGCCATCTCCTCGAAGATGCCCTTGGCGAAGGCCGCCTCGATGCGGCGCTGCTGCAGGATGCCGATATCCATGGCCATGCTCCCCCGATGCCGCCGGCAGCCTAGAGCGGGATGCGTTCAGGCGGAATCGCCGCAACCGCTGAATCCCGCGACCCGAGGACGCTGGAGCCTGGTGCATGAGCGAATGCGAACCCGCATGCGCCGGAGTTTCCTGCCACGCCGGCGACAGAAGCACCGGCAGGGCGGCCGATTCACCGCTTCGGCGTTTCCGCCGCCGCGGATCGGGGGCTATCTTTCCGCGGTTTCACTCGCCGTTTCCGAAATCCGCCCAAATATGTCGGCGGGAACCCTTGTGGCATGGACATGACCAGCACAACCGCACGCTTCCTCGCGCATTGCCAGACGAGCCTCGACGGCCTCCGGCGAGAGGGCCGCTACCGCGAGTTCACCCGGCTGGAAAAACTCGCCGGCCGCTTCCCGGTCTATCGTTGGCACGGCCCGCAGGGGGTGCGGGAGGTCACGGTCTGGTCGTCCAACGACTATCTCGGCATGGGCGCGCATCCGGCGGTCCTGGAAGCCGGCCAGCGCGCGGTCGCCGAGCATGGCGCCGGCGCGGGCGGCACCCGCAACATCTCCGGCACCTCGCCCTTCCATGCCGCGCTGGAAGCCGAACTCGCCAGCCTGCACGGCAAGTCCGGCGCCTTGCTGTTCGGCTCGGGCTACATCGCCAACCAGGCGGCGATCTCCGCCGTGCTCGAGGCACTGCCGGGCTTCCTCGTCTTCTCGGACGCCAAGAACCACGCCTCGATGATCGCCGGCATGCGCGGCGCCAAATCCGCCGGCCGCGTGATCTGGCAGCACAATGATCTCGCCGACCTCGAGGCGAAGCTCGCCGCCGCCCCGCCCGAGGCGCCCAAGCTGATCGCCTTCGAGAGCGTCTATTCCATGGATGGCGACATCGCCCCGATCGCCGCCATCTGCGACCTCGCCGACAAGTACGGCGCCATGACCTACCTCGATGAGGTGCATGCCGTCGGCCTCTATGGCCCGACCGGCGGCGGCATCAGCGAGCGTGACGGCGCCGCCCATCGCATCACCCTCATCGAGGGCACGCTGGCAAAAGGCTTCGGCGTCTTCGGCGGCTATGTCGCGGGCGATGCCGACATGGTCGACTACATCCGCTCGGTCGCCTCCGGGCTGATCTTCACCACCGCCCTGCCGCCCGCGGTCGCCGGCGCCGCGCTCGCCTCGGTGCGCGCGCTGAAGGCCGACCCGGCCCGGCGCGAGGCGCTGGCCGAGCGCGCTGCGGCCCTCAAGGCCGCCCTCGACATGGCCGGCCTGCCGCGGCTGCCGGGCCCGAGCCACATCGTCCCCGTCATGGTGGGCGAGGCCGAGGCCTGCCGCCAGGTCGCCCGCGCCCTGCTCGAGCGGCACGGCATCTACGCGACGCCGATCAACTACCCGACCGTGCCGCGCGGCACCGAGCGCCTGCGGCTCTGCGCCACGCCCTTCCACACCGATGCGATGATCGCGGCCCTGGTCGGCGCGCTGCGCCAGGTGCTGCCCGGCCAGCAGCACCGGCTGGCCGCGGAATAGACCGCTACCGGCGGTCGGCCGTGAAGGCGTAGTAGCAGAGCAGGCCGAAGATCTCGCCGGTCAGCCGGGTGCCCTCGGCCCTGCCGCGCAGCGTGCCGCCGGTCTGGTTGCTGATGCCGGTGATCGCACCATCAGCCAGGATCTGCGCGGTATAGCTGGTGCTTGCGGTGAGCTGCGGCTGCGCGGTCGTGATGCCGAAGGCCCCGTTGGTGACGGTGAACTCCAGCCGCGGATTGGTCTCGCATTGCTGCGGGTTCATGCTGGTGGAGGCCCCGGTCACCCGGATGCTGCCGGCATAGCGCCCGTCGAAGGCCGCCGTCGGCCCGGGGCCGGGCGGGGCGGGGGGCGGCGGCGCGCCCAGATCGGTGCAGGCGCCGAGCGCCAGCCCCGCGACCAGCGCGGCACCGAGGCGAAGGCCGGTCGCGAGGTGATCCTGCATCGAATGGCTCCTGGAGCGTGATCGCCATGAGCGTGACTCACGCGGGACAAGGAAGGTCTGGGGCCGGCGGTCAGTTCGCGGTGATGCCGGTCGCGGTGACGGTGAGGTTGCGCTTGGCGCAGACGTCGATGTTGCTGGCCTGCAGGAACCTCCCGTCGCTCCGGCGCCGCGCCCGGAAGTCATAGACCCCCGGTGGCGTCGCGGTGAAGGGCAGGCTCGCGTCGGGCAGAAGATACTGCCGCGTCGCCAGCAGCCGGTTGTCGCCCCAGGACGCTGCCCCGGCGGGCTTGAAGAAGAGCTGGTCGACGCCGAGCGTGCTGGCATTCGCGACCGTGATGTTGCCGTCGCAGACCGCGCCAGCGCCGCTCGCCGCGCTGGTCGCGGCCGAGCTCGGCGCGATGCCCGAGCCCGACGGCGGCGGGGCGGCGCAGGCCGAGATGGCGAGCAGGGCTATGGCGGAGAGGAGACGAAGGCGGGTCATCGAAGCTCCGTTGCCGGCGGCCGCGCTGGACTGCGAGGCACGATCTCGCAATGGTACGAACTCGGCTCGGCCAGGGCAATGCCTGTTTCGCCCTGGCCGGACCGCCGCCGGCTCAACTCGCGCTGAGGCCGCTGTTCGAGACGATGATGTTGCTGGCCGCGCAGATGTTCACCCCGCGCAGTTCCGCCGCGCGGCCATTGGCCCAGACCACCCGGAAGTCGTAGGCGCCGGGATTGGCGGCGCGGTAGCCCTGGCTGCGGCCGGGGGCGAGCACCGCCTGGCCGAGCTGGTCGTTGCCCCAGCCATTCTGGCTCGCATGGCTGAAGAAGAGCCGTTCGATGGTCGCCGAGGAATTGTTGATCACGCGGAAGGAGGTATCGCAGCTGCCGCTGCTGGTGGGCGCACCCTGCTGGTAGACCGCCTGGGGCTGCGGCTGGACGCAGGCCGAGAGCCCGAGCAGCGCGGCGACGGGAAGCAGGCGGCGGGTGAGCATGGCGACGATCCTTCCGGTTGGGCGGCCAGGGTTCGCCGGCACGCCAGTCACCGTCTTATGATGCCCGCGTGACATTGACAGCCCGTGATCTTGCGCCGGAATGAATGGCCCTGGCGCGACGGCGCCCGTCAGGTCGGGTCGATCGGCGCGGGCGGCGCACCGCCCGCCTCGATGGCCGCGCCGGCCGCCAGCAGGATGTCCTCGCGGTAACGGCTGCCGAGCAACTGCACCCCCACCGGCACGGCGCCTGCCATGCCCGTCGACACCGTCAGCCCGGGCAGCCCAAGCAGCGCCGGCGCGATCATCGGCAGGTTGGCCGCCATCATCCGCTCGAACCGCGCGAAGCCTGTCACGTCGTCATGGTCGGGGAAGGGCAGTTCTCCCGAGACCGGCAGCAGCAGCACCGGGTAGCGGTCGAGGAAGCCGAGCCACTCGCGCAGCAATCCGAGCCGGCGTTGCAGCGTATCCTGCAGCGAGCGCGCATCGACGGCTGGGCAGAGTTTCTCCATGAAGCCGAAGATGGCGATCGCATCCGGGTCGCCCTCGCGCTCGATCACGCCGGTGCCCGAATGCCGGGTCTCGCCGAGCCAGAGCATGGCCTGCAGGCGCGCGCATTCCTGCAGCGGCGGCGGCGCCACCTCCTCGACGACCCAGCCGGCGGCCTCCAGGCGCTTCGCGGCATCCCGCAGCGCGGCCGCGACCTCGGGGACCACCGGCATGCCCTCGGGCGCGATCGCCAGCGCGGCGCGCTTCTCGAACCCCGGGCCCTCGAGCGGCGCCGGCACCCACCAGGGATCCCGCGCATCGCGCGCCGCCATGGCGGCCAGGCCGAGCTTCAGGTCGGCGATGCTGCGGCCGATCGGGCCGGAGACCGCCATCAATTGCCGCCCGATATAGCCATCCGCCTGGGTCGCGTTCCAGGCCGGCACCCGCCCGAGCGTCGGCCGCAGCCCGTGGATGCCGCAGGCATAGGCCGGGTAGCGGATCGAGCCTGCGATGTCGGTGCCATGGGCGAAGGCGCCGATGCCGGCGGCAACCGCCGCCGCCGCCCCGCCCGAGGAGCCGCCCGGGGTGATGCCGGGGTTGCGCGGGTTCTTCGTCGCGCCGTGCAGCGAGTTGCGGGTGAACCAGCGCAGCGAGAAGGCCGGGGTATTGGTCTGGCCGAGGATGACGGCGCCGGCGCGGCGCAGGTTGCCGACGACCGGGTTGTCCTGCTTCGCCACCAGCTCCTTCTGCAATTGCAGCCCGTTGGTGGTCGGCCAGCCCGCCAGGTCGGTGTTGACCTTGACCGTCACGGGTACGCCGGCGAGCGGGCCCGGTGCCTCGCCGCGGGCGAGCGCGGCATCCACGGCATCGGCCGCGGCGAGCGCGGCCTTCGGGTCATGGGTGACGACGGCGTTGATCGCGGGGTTCACCGCCTCGAGCCGCGCCAGCGCCGCGGCGGTCGCCTCGCGGGCGGAGACCTGGCGTGCTGCGATGCGGGCTGCGAGGTCGGTGGCGGAGAGGCGCCAGAGGGCGTCTGTTCGGTCGGACATGGAACGGGGCTCCGCGGGGCAGGGGAGGCGGGATGGTCCCGCGCCGCCTGCCCGCGGTCAATCAATGTTGAGCCTTGGACATATTGATTTGAAGCAGCAACTAGCCTGTGCGATGCTGCTGCCGGCCGGCCACTACCGAATGCCCCGGGGGGAGATCGCATGGACACCGTCGCGACCGAAAGGCCGGCTGCCGAGATCAGCCCGGACAACGTCTTCCGCGTCGCGCTCTGCCTCTCCGGCGCGATCTCGGCCGGCGCCTATACCGCGGGGGTGATCGACTTCCTGGTCCAGGCGCTGACCGAACTCGAGCGCGCCAAGGCCGAGGGCTCGGTCCGGCTCGACCACGACGTGCGGATCGTGGCGATGACCGGCGCCTCGGCGGGCGGCATCACCGCCGCGATCGGCACGGTCGCCCTGGGCTATGCCGCCGCGCAGCCGGACTTCACGCCGCAGCCTGTGCCGACGGTCAGCGGCACCCCGATCCGCTGCATGCTGCCGAAGCTCTACGAGGCCTGGGTGGTCAGCCCGCGCATGGTCGCGGCGCGCGCGGGCGATCCGGCGCTGCTCTCGACCGAGGACCTCCGGCCCGAGAGGGACCCGGCCACCGGCACGCCGCGCCGCCGGGTGGTCTCCTTCCTGAACTGCCGGGTGCTCGACACGGTGCGCGAGATGGCGCTGTCGGCGCCGCCGGGGCTGGTGACGGCGACGCGGCCGCACGGCTTCCTCGCGGAACCGCTGCATGTCTATCTGACGGTGAGCAACCTCAACGGCGTGCCCTATTCAGTGCGCGGGGCGACCGATGGCGATGCCTATCGCATGGTCAACCACGCCGACCGGCTGCATTTCAGCGTGACCGGGCTGGGCGGCGATGCGCGGCTACGCAGCCGCTGGTCGGAGGCCGACGGCACGCCGATCTCGCTCAGCGCCGCCGAGCTCGTGTCGAGCCGCGGCCAGGAGGCGGGCTGGGCGCTGCTCGGCCGCGCGGCCCTCGCGACCGCCGCCTTCCCGGCCGGGCTCTCCGCCCGTGACCTGACCGTGCTGCGGTCGACCTACGACGAGCGCTGGTTCCCGGCGCCGGTGTTCAGGGATGTCAGCATCCGGCCGAACTGGTCCGATACCGCGGCGAAGCTCGAGCGGTTCAGCTTCGTCAACGTCGATGGCGGGATGATCAACAACGATCCCTTCGAATACGCCCGCTACGCGCTGCTCGACGACTGGGAGGTGCAGCGCGCCACCAATCAGCGCGACCCGGCGCTGGCCGATCGCGCGGTGATCATGATCTCGCCCTTCCCCGAGGGCGGCGAGCCGAAGGAGATGGCCGCCGCCGATATCGAGCTGCGCCAGGTGCTGCCCGCGCTGGTGCCGGCGCTGGTGCAGCAGGCGCGCTTCAAGGTCGAGGAGCTGATCGCGGCGGCCGATCCGAACATCGCCAGCCGCATGCTGATCGCGCCCCGCCGGACCTGGCCGGGCAAGGACGACGCCACGCAGGCCGCCTCCTCGCGCAACATCGCCTGCGGCGCGCTCGGCGGCTTCGGCGGCTTCCTCGAGCAGCGCTTCCGCGAGCATGATTTCCAGCTCGGCCGGCGGAACTGCCAGAAATTCCTCCGGCAATGGAGCCAGAGCAAGTTCACCCAGGCGATGGGGACGCCGATCGTGCCGCTCTGCGGCTCGGCCGATGTCGAGGTGCCGCAGCCGGACTGGCCGCAGATGTCGCGCGACGATTTCGAGGCCTTCATGACGCAGGCGGCCCTGCGCGCGGATGCGGTGGTCTGGGCGCTGCTCGGGCAGTTCTTCAGCCATGCCTGGTGGGTGCGCTTCGGCGGCTGGCTGGCCTGGCGGATGAACGTCCGTGGCCGGCTGCTCGACAATATCCGGCGCTCGGTCGAGGCGGACCTGACCGCGCGCCAGCAGCTGGCGCCGCGTCAGGCCTGAGCGCGCGCTTCCGCGAAGGCCACGGCCTGGCCTTCCGGCGTGCCGATCACCGCATCGTCGCGCATCGCCTGGCGGCCGCGGATGATCACGCCGACCGGCCAGCCGGTGCAGGCGTGCCCCGCAAAGGGCGTCCAGCCGCAGGGCGAGACGATCCAGCTCTCCTCGATCGTGCGGGTCTGCTTCATGTCGACCAGCGTGAAGTCGGCGTCGTACCCCGCCGCCAGCCGGCCCTTGCCGGTCACGCCATAGACCCGCGCCGGGCCGGCGCACATCAGGTCGACCAGGCGCGAGAGCGACAGCCGCCCGGCATTCACGTGGTCGAGCATCAGCGGCACGATGGTCTGCACGCCGGTCAGCCCCGCCGCGCAATCCGGCCAGGGCTTCTCCTTGTTGGCGCGCGAATGCGGCGCGTGGTCGGAGCCCACCACATCGACCGTGCCGTCGGCGACCGCGGCCCAGGCGGCATCGAGATGCCGTTGGTCGCGGATCGGCGGGTTCATCACCGCATAGCCGCCGAGCCGGTCATAGGCCTCGTCGGTCTGGGTCAGGTGGTTGAGCAGCACCTCGACCGTGCAGACGTCGCGGTAGTCCTTGAGGAAGTCGAGCTCCTCGGCGGTGGACACATGCAGGATATGCGCGGGCCGCCCGGTCTTGCGCGCCAGCGCCATCAGCCGCCGCGTGCCGAGCAGCGCGCATTCGACATCGCGCCAGACCATGTGGTTGCGGTGCGGCATGCCCGACGTGAACTGCGGCTTCCTCGCCTGCAGCCGGTACTCGTCCTCGGAGTGGTAGCAGATGCGCCGGCGGCCGCTGAGCATGACAGCTTCCAGCGAGGCATCATCCTCGACCAGCAGGTCGCCCGTGCTGGAGCCTGCGAAGACCTTCACCGCGCAGACATTCGGCTGCAGTTCCAGCGACGCGAGCTCGGCGATGTTCTTCTTCGACGCCCCGACATAGAGCCCGACATCGACCCAGGCGCGGCCCTTGAGGTAGTCGCGCTTCCAGTCGAGCCGCGCGCGGTCGGTGACCGAGGGCGCGGTGTTCGGCATGTCGAAGACCGCCGCCAGCCCGCCGAGCAGCGCGGCGCGGGTGCCATGCTCGAGATCCTCGACCGTGGCATCGCCCGGGTCGCGCAGATGCACATGCGCGTCGATCAGCCCGGGGAGCACGTGCAGGCCGCGGCAGTCGATCACCTCGGCGGCGTCGGCGGTGCGGAGGTCGCCGATCGTGGCGATCTTCCCACCGCGCACGCCGACATCGCCGTCGGCCTCGCCCCAGGGCAGCACCAGCCTGCCGTTGCGGAGAATCAGATCGTAGCGCGCCATCACAGCCATCCCTTGCGCTTGAAATAGATCACCGGCACGACCGCGGAGATCACCATCAACACCAGCGAGATCGGGTAGCCGGCCACCCATTTCAGCTCGGGCATGAACTCGAAATTCATGCCGTAGATGCTGGCGATCAAGGTCGGCGGCATCAGCGCGACCGAGACCACCGAGAAGGTCTTGATGATGCCGGTCTGCTCGACATTGATGATGCCGAGCACCGCGTCCAGCAGGAAGTTCGCCTTGCTGTTGAGGAAGTTCGCATGCTCGACCAGCGAGCGCACGTCGCGCACCAGCGACTTGATCAGCGCCTGGTTCTCCTTGCGCACCACCAGCGACTTCTCGGCGGTGAGGAAGGTGAGGATGCGCGACAGGCCGAGCAGCGTCTCGTTGGCCCGCGTCGTGACCTCGCCGACCTGGCCGAGGGTGATCAGTGCGCTCTTCAGGTCGGCATCCTTGCGCGTCGCCTTGACGTCGGCCCGGGCGGTGCGGAAGGCGGCCTGGCTGGCGCGGTCCATGTCGGCGCCGATGCGCTCGAGGATATCGGCCAGGCGATCGACGATCTGCTCGAACAGATGCAGCATCACCGCGTCCGAGCTCGCCAGCAGCGGCCCCGGCGTGCGCTGGCAGCGTGCGCTGAAGGAGGCGAAGGCCTTGGGCGTCGCGTAGCGCACGGTGATCAGGTTGGCCGCGCCGAGCACGAAGGTGATCGCGGTCGAGCCCAGCTCGCCGCCATCCACGCCGTAGAGGAAGGGCGCGGTCAGGAACAGCGTCTCCTCCTCCTTGTAGAGGCGCGACGAGCTCTCGATCTCCTGCATCTCCTCGCGGGTCGGGATCTCGAGCCCGAGCGCCACCTGCACGTCGTGCTCCTCGGCCGGCGTCGGCGAGAGCAGGTCGATCCAGATGGCGCGCCGCAGCGCCTCGGGCGGTTGCGCGCCCTCACGGACCGTGAGCTGGCCGGCCTCGAGGGTATAGGTGGTCAGCATGGCGGCACTCCCGGCCGATCGGGTCGGCGGCTTCTAGAGCGTGATCGCCGTAGGGGTTCGGCGCCTGCGCCGAACCGCCCGGAGGCGTGAATCACGCGACAAACAAAAGGCTGGACCATGATCCGCGCTTCAGTCGGCGCGGGTCATGGTCTAGCCGGGGATCGGCCCGGGCGGAACCATCCCCCTGGGCGGGGGTGGCGCGGCATTTGCAATACCCGCCTGGTGACAGGGGGAGAAGACCCGATGACGCGCATCATCCAGGCGTTCGCCGCGCTGCTGTGCCTCGGCCTCGTGCAGCCCGCCGCCGCGGCCGACCCCTGGCCGAGCAAGCCGATCCGCATCGTCGTCACCTTCCCGCCCGGCGGGGCGTCCGACATCGTCGCCCGCGTGCTGGGCGAGGCGATGTCGCCGAAGCTCGGCCAGCGCGTGGTGGTGGACAACCGCCCGGGCGCCGGCGGCACGCTCGCCGCCCTGCACGTCGCCCAGCAGCCGGCCGATGGCTATACGCTGATGCTGTCGAACACCGCGCCGATCGTCACCTCGCCGCCGCTCTACTCCAACCCCGGCTACGACCCGATCCGGTCCTTCACCCACATCGCCTATGTGGGGGCCACCTACATGCTGGTGGTGACCAACCTCTCGGTGCCGGCGACCGATTTGAAGTCGCTGATGGCCTGGATGAAGGCGCAGCCCAACCCGGTCAGCTTCGGCACCTCCGGTGTCGGCTCGGTCGGCCATGTGGTCGGCGCGATGTTCAGCGCGCAGACCGGCATTCCGCTGAACCACGCGCCCTATCGCGGCTCCTCGCCGATGCAGGCGGATATCCTGGGCGGGGCCATCCTGCTGTCCTTCGACACGCTTCCGGAGAATGTCGAGAACATCAGGGCGAACCGGCTGCGGGCCTATGCGATCACCGCGACCGAGCGCTCGCCCTCCGTGCCCGATGTCCCGACCGTGGCGGAGGCCGGGCTGCCCGACCTGCTCGCGCAGAACTGGATGGGCGTGAGCGGTCCCGCCGGCATCCCGCCCGAGATCGTCGCGCGCATCCATGCCGAGGTCGAGGCGGCCAAGCAGACCCAGATGGTCAAGGACCGGCTGGCGAGCGTCGGCATCACCGCCGGCAGCATGACCCAGCCGGGCTTCGCCACCTTCGTCGCCAAGGAGGTCTCCGGCATGGGCGGCGTGGTGCGGGCGATGGGGATCAAGAACGACTGATTCTATTCGCCGCGCGCAGCCGCGAGGATGGCCTTGATGGGCAACATGAGCGTCATGGGGTCGAGCCGCGAGGGCTGAAAACCGTGCCTGCGGTAGAACGCCTCGGCGCCGGCATCGATGGCGTGCACGAGCAGCGCCGCGCTGCCGACGATCTCGGCGGCCTGCAGCGTGCGCAGGATGGCGTCCCGCAGCAGGAAGCTGCCGAGCCTTTGCCGCTGCCAGTCGCGATGGACGGCCAGCCGCGCGAGGATCGTCACCGGCACCGGGTCGGGCATGTTGCGCCGCAGATCGCGCACCGCCTCGGCATGGGCGACGCTGCCGGCCGCGAGGGCATAGTAGCCGACGACCTCGGGCGAGCCCTCCGGCGTGACCACGAAGCTGCGACTGGCGCGCGTCACCTGGTTCGCCAGGGCCCGGCGCTGCAGCCAGGTGTCAAGCACGGGGCTGCCGCTGTCGAAACCAGCGGTCAGGTGCTGCGCGTCGAGCGGTGCGGGCCGGCCTACCGGTCCCAGGGCGCCTTCTCCGCGAGCAGCCGGCGCAGCGCCGGGTTGTCCGCGGGCGGGGCGTCGAGCGCGGCCACGAAGGCCTCCCAACGCTCGCCCTCGGCAAGGATCCGGGTCTGGTCGAGCAGCGCCTCGAGCGCGGCGCGGCGTGCGCTCTCCAGCATGAAGGCGGTGCGGGTCTTGCCCTGCGCCCGGGCGGCGCGGTCGATCAGCTCGGTCTCGTCGCGGCGGGCGCGGAGGTTGATCTTCACCTCCTGCGGGGCGTCGTCGGCGGGCCGACCCGCCATCGTGGTGGCTGCCATGACAGGCCTCCTGTA
>Ga0209087_1001490_pt1 | contig 13748 bp, 11 predicted proteins | sample S_130805_EF_Meta_FD_187321 | JGI IMG/M metagenome (GOLD analysis project Ga0209087, IMG submission 187321) | Freshwater microbial communities from Lake Simoncouche, Canada to study carbon cycling - S_130805_EF_MetaG (SPAdes) (version 2) | ecosystem: Environmental > Aquatic > Freshwater > Lake ...
TATCAACGATGTACAACGGTCTTGATTTGACTTGATTAAAAACTCGACCTAAATAAATACCAATTATTCCAAGAACAGTTAAAATACTTCCTCCGAGGAAAAATAATGATGTCATTATACTTGGCCAACCCATCACAGAAAAATTAAAATTTAAGGCTCCAATAATTAACCAGATTGACATTATTATTGAAGAAAGTGTAACTAGAAGCCCAAAAGTGACTGCTACTTTTAATGGGCGCTCAGAAAAAGACAGAATTATATCTGAAGCTAACTTAAATCTTTTTCTTATGGTGTAAGAGGGTTTCCCAGAATGTCTCACTCCATGATCTGCAAGGATAAAACTTCTCTTAAATCCTAACCATTTAATTGTGCTTCCATAAAATCTTGCATTTTCAGGAAATTTTTTAAAAGCATCTACGACTTTTTTGCTTATTATAGAAAAATTGGCTTGTCGCGAATCAAAATCTAGTCCTGAGAGCGATCTTAAAATCCAATAAAAAATCTTCTGCGCAATTCGGTAGTATAATTTTTCTGGTCTATTTTGTCTTGAGACAAAAACAACATCAAAACCTTCTTGTGCTTTTTTATATAAATCTGGAATAACTTCAGGTCTATCTTGCAAATCTCCATCCATTACAACTACCCATTCACCATTTGAACTATGCAAGCCTGCGGTGATTGCATAATGATGGCCAAAATTTCTTGAGAACTTTATTCCTTTAATTCTATTTTCTGATTTGGCTTCATTTTCAATTGAATTCCAAGTGTTATCCTGACTACCGTCATCTACAATTATTATTTCATAATCATCTGTAATTAAATTGGCATTTGATTTAACTCTTTTAACAAGTTCGTCAATTAGTGAGCTTTCGTTATATACAGGGATAACCACAGATAGTTGAACCATAAATTAACTAAATAACCCTTCCATCAAGTAAGACAGAATCAAGTAAGGTTTTCGCTTCCAGAATATTTCGGTACCACTGCACGGTGATTGTCTTTGGTCCAACATCTACTTTGCCAGATTTAAGAGCGAGATAAATTTCTTTAATTCCTTGAGTAACGCCTACCTCAGCCTTGAATCCAATTTTTTCTTGAGCTTTTTTGAAAACTACGTTGTAGTCACGTTTATCTGCGTCATCTGGGGCTAAATCTATTTCCACGGGGAAAGGTAATTCTTCTCTAACCAAATATGCAAGATTCTTGATTTGAAAGTTATCTAGTCCAATATTAAATACCTCTTTATTGACGATTTTTTCATCTGCTGAAATTACAGAAATAAACGCTTTAGAAACATCTGATAAGTGGACCAAAGGTCTCCATTGAAGTCCTCCGCCCATCACGATAATTCTGCTTTTTTGAAATGCTGTTAGTGTCATTAGATTTACAACAAGATCAAATCGCATACGAGTAGAAAGTCCAAAAACAGTCGCATTTCTAAGAGCTGTGACAGAAAAGTTATTGTCAGCAATTGAAAGATTTTGTTGCTCTGCTTCAAGTGTTGATTTGGCGTAGACACTTATGGGATTTGTATTAGAAGTTTCTGATAATTGCGGCTCTTCTCCCTTGCCATAAACAGAGCAGGAAGAAGAAATTATATATTTCTCAACCCCGGCTTGTTTGGCAGTTTTTGCCACATGAATTCGACCATCTCTATTTATTTGGTAAGTAAGTTGTGGATCAATTTCACCAGCAGGGTCGTTTGAAAGGCAAGCCAAATCACAAACAGCATCATGACCTTTGAAATCGTTCTGATCAAAATCTCTTATATCTTTTTGCTTAATCGTTACCTGTTTATTACCAATGAATTCACTTAATGGTTCTTTCCCAAAGAAAAAGCGATCAACAGCTGTTACTTCATGTCCAGCTTTTACTAAATCTCTAACTAATTGTGTACCGATGTAACCACCAGCACCAGTGACCATAACTTTGGACATTATTGATTTTCGCCAATCATTTTGTCTATTTTATTGATTAATACGTCAATAACATAATCTTGCTCATCATGTCTCATGCCTGGAAACAGGGGAATACTTAATGTTCCATTTCCCCACGAAGTGCTTACAGGATGCTCTTGTCCATTAAATCCATATTTCTTTGAGTAGAAGCCCATTGTCGGAACAGATCTGTAATTAACAGTTGCCCCTATGTTTGCCTCTCCTAAGGCAAGAAGGGCACTGTCTCGATTATTGGCTCCAACATGAATTGGGAAAAGGTGTCGGGAATGAACGATGTCAGATTTTATTACCGGAAATTCAATTTTGGTTTTTTCTAAAGCAGATTCGTATTTGCGAGCAAGCTTCTCTCTTTCGATGAGTCTTTGATCAACAGTCTTAATCTGATCAGGTAAGAAGCATGCAAGAAGGTCTGGAAGATTTGCTTTTGTTCCCAAGTGATCCATTCCCCAATGTCTATATTGACCTGCTTTAAAGCGATCGGCTGCTCCTGCTGACATTCCATGCAATATTGCCTGAATTATTCTTTCGAACAAATTTGAATCATTGGTGATGATCGCTCCACCTTCACCGCATGTGACATTCTTTGTGGCGTAGAAAGAAAAAATTGAAACATCTGAATACTTGCCGGGTCTATCCCCATTAAGTTTTGCTTCAAAAGTGTGAGCGCAATCTTCAATAATTGAAATCTTTTGGTCTTTTGGAAATATTTCCTTGATTGCCTTTATGTCGCACATTTGTCCATACATATGAACTGGAATAACTGCTTTAGTCTTTTTAGTAATTGCTGCTTTTATTAATTCTGGAGTAATTAACAAAGTATCTGGATCGCAATCAACAAATATTGGCTTTGCTCCAACTAGTTCAACAACATTTGCTGTAGCAATGAAAGTCATTGCTGGAACTATTACTTCATCTCCTGGACCAATATCTAAAGCAAGAAGTGTGGCAACTGCGCCATTAGTCCAGCTGTTTACCAACTTGGCATGTTTAACACCAAAATATTCAGAAAGTTGAGCTTCTACTTCTTTGCCAATTGGTCCTGAAGTAAGGAAAGGGGTTTCTAAGACTTTGGCGACAAATTTAGAGTTTTCAGGCGCTAATGAGTGTCTATAGAAAGGAACCTGCATATGAACCATCTTAACCCAGTCTTTTGCCTATAGTTGACTTGTGCTTAAAACGCTGAAAAACCGCAATATTGTCATCAGATTAAGTATTTGGTTAGTACTTTCATCAGCTCTATTCTTAACACCATTTTTAGATAATGGTTCTTTTGGTGATTCTGTAGTTTCTGCCAGCGCCGTGGTTTTTTTGATTTTGATACCTGGGGCTTTTGTTGGTTTGATGATTTTCAAGTTTCGTGACCTGACTAGTTCCATAATTATTGGGTCAGCAATCCTTATTTCTTTCATAATTCCCAGTCACGCACTTTTATCTAAACTAGGCTTTGCCTGGGTGCTAACAATTGGTCTTGCCGTTTTTTCTTTATATGCTCTTTTACATCTTAACAAATGTCTTAATATAGATGAATTAAAAACTAAAGTTGTAATTAATTTACAAAACATTGTACTTGTAGGTTTTTCTATAATTGTATTAATACTTTTATTTAGGCAATCTTTATATGTTCCTTCAAGTAATCTTGATCAGTTTTTAATTTGGCCAGATTCTTATAACGCGATTGCGCAAGCAGGTGAAATATCAAATCACGGTCCTACTATTTTCCCTTTTGTTGCAGAAGCTCAAGTTCCACTTAAATATCATTGGGGAGCGTTTTCACTAGGATCTTTTATTTCTTTTTTTGGCTTCGTTGAATTAGTTATTTCAATCTTTAAAATTCAATTTATGTTTTTAGGAATTCTTTATTTCGGACTTCTGTATCTGGCTGGAAAATCAATAGGTAAATCTTGGATTGCAGGAATCTTTGCCGTGACTTTAGGTGGACTAACTATTTATCCGACGTTCCCAGAATTTAATGACCAAATTGGATTAGCGCGTCCATTTATTTCCTCATCTTCTATGCCTCAATTTACTGCGAATGTTTTTGCAATTCTTGCAATTTACTTTGTTTACTCCTACAAACAAATCAAGATAAATGACAAAGTAAAATTTGTAATTCTATTTTTTGTAACACTGGCAGCTACTTTATCTAAGGGTCCGGTTGGTTTACTTGTAGTTATTTTAATTCTGTCAATTATAATTTTAAATTACCGAGAAGGGCTAAAATTTAACTCAATTCATTTGTTTGCACCGAGTGCATTTAGTTTTATTGTTGGATACACCCAAGTATCAAGTTTTAATTCGCCCGAAGGAAAAAGTGGAACATCTCTTTGGTTAAACCCACTTGGAACATTTAAGCTACTTGCTGAAGGTTATGGTCTAGCCTTAAATTCAAGAACTGTCTCTGTTTTTCTTATCCTTTTTCTTGTTTCTTTTTCTTCCCTTGTTTTTGTTTCGATACATATGTATTACCAAAAAACATTCAAATTATTTTTTCCGCTTGTTTTAACAATTCTCGCAGGGGTTGGTGGCACTCTTTTACTAGAAACATGGGGATATTCTCAACTCTTTCTGCTATATAGCGTTATCCCGTTTATTGGAGTTTTACTAGCAAGCAGTGCTTTTTATCAAGAGTCAGAAATCAAAACAGATAAATTGTTATTAATAGGTTTAGGTTTAACTGTACAACCTGGTTTGTTTAATTTATTTTCTTCATTTGTTTCAAAATCTCAAGTATTAAAGAATTTTGGACTTTGGGTACTTGCAACCATTGTGGTCTTACTTATCGCTGGACTTGCTGCCAAAGTCTTAAACAAGAGAATTTTTACCTATGTACTGATTACTTCGCTATCAATAGGAATGTTTTCTGGGTTAACTAAGTTTGATCCAAAGGCATATTCACTTCCAGAACATCCTTATTCCATAAGTGTTGGTACCGCAGAAATAGCTAAATATCTTCAAGACGAATCAAATAAGAATGATTTAATTGCAACAAATCGTCATTGTGCTGGACTTGAAGAAAATCAAACCTGCACCGCCAGACAATTTGCCTTATCTGCTCTTTCTGAAAGAAGAGTTTTATTGGAGGGCTGGTCTTATACAACTTGTCCTTTATCTGAGCCAATTTTGAATAAATACTGGAACGAAAACTTTTGGAAACTTAACCAAGATTTCTTAATTGATCCAAATGCTCAAAATTGGGAAATGTTTCAAAAAAGTGGCGTTGATTGGTTAGTAATTGATTCAACAAGACCAAGTGCAGAAAATTACAACGATTTTGCAGAATTAGTTAAAACTGAAGGATCTGTTTCCTTGTGGAAAATAAAGAATCCTTACCAAGATGAAATACTGAAACCAAGTAATCCTTGTGGACCTGATTCAATACCAAGTGAAAGCTAAATTTAATTGAAAACATTTTTTTCTCAACTTTCTGGTCAAGCAGAAAACCGTTTTTATGGACACATTCATGTTTTGGCTCAATACTGCGGATTTGAGGGACAACCTTGGCTTAATGGCTATTTGCAGCATGGTTGGAATGCAACAGATGGTTTTGGTAATTACTTAGGTGGAAAAAGAGTTTCCAACAAGTTTGTCTGGTCAAAAAGATGTGAAGGTCTAATAAAGAACAAAGGTAAGAACAATGTATTCACTATCGGAGCACCTTGGATCTATCTAGATGATGTTTATCCAAAACAACAAAAACAAAGTGGAGTAATTGCCTATCCTGCTCATTCATCTAGTTGGTCCAAAATGGGAGACACAAATAAAGAGTATGCCAACTTTTTGAAAGATAAATATGGTGAAGTCATGGTTGTGCTTCATCGATATGACTTTGCTAATGCCGAAACTAGAAGAAGTTATGAATCTGTTGGACATTCAGTTACCACTCATGGAGTGGGTACTCCTTGGGAGAAGGGATTTGATCCATTGTTTCTAAAAAACATTAGGGATTTAGTCTCTGGTTTTTCCACAGTTGTTTCAAATTCCATGAGCACAGCAATTCTTTATGCCACATCCCTTGGCTTAAAGCCTGAAATTGGTGGACCTATTTCTTACTCAATTACAAATATTGATGACAAAGCTTCCCAGGCTGGTGATGGCTCTATTAACTGGAATGCAGAAATCATGAAACCTGAAAACCAAATGAATCTGTGGAAAACAGAACTAGGCATTGATTCTAAAAAAACACCTCAAGAGTTAAGAAAAATTCTAGGATGGATTCCTCAACCAAAAAAATCAGCGAGCTTTATCGTTCGAAGATCTGTTGACCTTATTTCTGGGTCAAGTAAAGCGGTTTCTCTAAAAGTACTTAAATCGACAGTTTCCAAATGACAAAGATTAACCAATTTTCAAAAGTTTTTATGCCTTTTGGTAAATCTGGAAATATCTATCTTTTTGGTGCTCTGGGCCAAGGTTTAGGTCCAGTTGTTCTGACTCCAATCTTGACTCGAATTCTAGATGTCAAAAGTTATGGAGAAATAACTTTTATAACATCCTTTGCTGCAATTCTAGGAATTCTATTTTCATTTGGCTTACCAATTGTTATCAGTAGATCTTATGTTTTAGAAGAAGAGTCACGACCTTCAATTCTTAAATGGTTTAAGCAAATCGTAATTTCGTATATTTTACTGTCGATTATTTTGACTTTATTAGGTGGAAATAATCTAAGTATTTATATATTTGTGGTAGCTTTGCCTTTTGCAACGATGCAATTAATTCTTCCACTTGCCCGGGCCCAAGATAAGTCAGCACAATTTGCTTTTATTTCGGTTATTGGAACACTACTGCCAAGCATTAGTGTAGTTTTAAATTATTACTTAAATTCTCCAACAACAAGTGCTGTTGCATTAGGTTTAGGCGCAATTATTGGTGCTGTAATTTCATTTGCTTCAGTTTATGCAAAACCTGCTTCAACAAAAATTCTCTCAAAATACTCGTTACTAAATTCAATTAAAATCGGGTATTCGATCTTGCCCCACATGTTTGCAATGGTTGCACTATTAAATATAGATAAAGTTATTTTTGGTAATCAATTAGATAAAACTTTCTCTGGATACCTTCAAGTAATTATGTTGGTTGGTACTGCTCCGATTTTAATTTTAAGTGCTTTAAATCATGCTTGGTTAAATCAGATACTTTTGCAATTGAAAAGTAATTCAACAAAAGCTTTTGAGGACTTAAATAAGACTATATTTAGATTACTAATTCTGGTATTTATTTTAGTTGGCCTTATTGGTTTACTAAATCCCCAGATAATTGGTATTCTTAATCCAAATTTATTGATAAATTCTGAAGTAAACAAGACAGTCATTCTTACTTCAATGAGTTCATTTATCTATGTTGTTTACCTGGCTAACACTCATCTTTTAACTTGGCAAAAAAGGTTCTGGGTTTTAGGAATAACCACTCCAGCATCGGTAGTTTTGCAATCAATCATTATTTATATCACCCTTGATCCACTTGGTTATTTATCTGCAGCAATTGGATTTGGGGCTGCTTTAACGTTGCAGGTTCTTTTGTTAGAAATTTCTAGAAACAAAACTGAAACAAAAGGTGCTATAAATCGGTGGTATTTAGTAGGTTCAATTAGCTTGTTTTGGCTTTTTGCTTTGTGGTTTCTGCGCTAAACAATTTCAAAACTGCCATCCATAGAAGTGTGAACAAAAAGAAATTAAATACTCCTCTATCTGCAGTTCGATTCTCTAAAAATGGCAAATAGTGAAATAGGGGAACGTAGAAAATTGAGGACAATAAGAACGTCGAGGTAATCGCCATCGGTAAGCCTGATCCTTTTTGAAGCGCTTTTCCTGAATACCAAAAAGTAATCACGAAAAGTAGAACTAGCCCGAGGACTCCTATGATTCCTGATTCAACAAAGTTGAGCAAAAACATGTTTTCAGGATGTCTTAATTTAGAAAACCATTCGTCATCGGAACAAAATCCTTGTGGAAATGCCCCTTGAACTCCCACTCCAAATGGAACAAATTGTTCCCATTTCGAAGTTACGCAATTCCATAGGAAAGTTCTTCCATTAAGAGTTGCCATATCTTGATTTCCGTTTGAATTTCCAACCAGCACAGAAACTAAAGGAAAGGCAAGTAATAAGGCTGGCATCGAGATTGAAATTAGTTTCCAATATTTATTAGCAAATGAAGTATTTTGAATCAGAATCAGCAATACTGAAATAGCAATTAGCAAAAGAGGTGTTCGGGTAACTGAAAAAATGATTGAAATAAGGGAGAAAGCTGCTGCCGAAATATTTAATGCAACAAGTTTCTTTTCCTTAATAAAGAATGCAGAAATTGAGAAAGTTATCACGGCTCCATAGCCCATAGCAAAAGCATTAAACAATAATCCTGTTGGCCGATCTGTAACTATATTTAAGCCTTCGCGGATGTTTTCCTGCGCAACAGGAATATAATTTAGGACCTGCAAAAGAACAATTAAAAAATTAAAATAAGCTAACGCTATAGAGAATATATTTATAGAATTTGAAGAAATTTTATTTGAAAATATAATTAGACTTGATATAAGCATAAGTACTATTGTTGGACTATTGATTGCTTTTATATCGGTATGAATAATCATTGAGAAATAAAGAATAAAAATTTGTGCCGTAAAAATATATTTTAATGCGTCGTATCTAAATATTTTTTGTTTTTGAAAAAATGCGATTACTATACTTAGTACTAGTAAGACAATTGTTGAATACTTCACAACTTGTAGATAGCTATCGAACTTTATTGGATTACTTATTCGAGTAGCCAAAAATGTTAGAGTTGTAAGTATTTGAAAGAACATGAACGCCCAAATGAAATTAGAAAGGCTTATTGCCTTTAGGTTCATAATTTGTACATATCCTCTTCACTTACTTACCTGCTTTAGATTATCGTTACACGAAGGAAAGGTGGGACTTTAGATAATGAAGCCAAGGCCAAAAGATCTGGAAATCATGGCAGATCTTCTCCGCGAGATATCTGAGACTTCCCAAACTGCTGAGGTTCCCGTAGCAGCAGCAATTTTTGACATTCAAATGAATTTGGTTAGCAAATCACTTAATCAAAGAGAGATGACTAATGATCCATCTGCTCATGCCGAAATCTGTGTCTTAAGACAAGCTGGCATCAATAATCAAAATTGGAACTTAGAAGGATTTACTCTTTATGTAACTTTGGAGCCTTGTCTAATGTGTGCGGGTGCCATATTGCAATCAAGAATTTCTAGAGTTGTCTTTGGTGCATTTAATCCTGGGGACTCCTCAAAATCAACAATTACTCTTCTTCGAATAAGTAATCCCCAGTTAGAAGTAGTTGGAGGGGTGCTGGACAAAGAATGTTCGCAACTTATAAGCCAATGGTTTAGCCACCAAAGATTACTTAAGGGATAGTATTTAACAAATGAAAGCACAACCACTTAAAATTTCTGGTTCATGGAAAATTGAATTTCAAAAATTTGATGATAATCGTGGTTTCTTTTATGAATCATTTAAAGAAGAGGATTTCAAGAAACTAATCGGTAGAAACTTAAATATAAAGCAAACTAATACTTCTTCGAGTTCAAAAGGTTCTGTTAGAGGAATTCATTATGCACTTGTTCCTCCAAGTCAAGCTAAATTGGTTCAATGTCAAAGAGGTTCAATTAAGGATTATGTAATTGACATACGAGTTGGTTCTCCAACTTTTGGTCAATTTGAAGAAATTGAACTAAATGAAAATTCTGCAAGTGCTGTTTTTATTGAAGAAGGATTAGCTCATGCTTTTGTTGCATTAGAAAACCAAACAGTTGTTACCTACTTTGTAACTGAAAAATACAATCCAGAAAGAGAAAAAGGAATCAATCCCTTTGATAAGACTTTGAAAGTTAAATGGCCTGATCTTGAACTAATACTTTCCGAAAAAGACAAGCAAGCGATTTCACTTGAAGAAGCAAAGAATCAAGGATTATTACCTTCTTTTGATGAATGTAAAAAATTCATCAAATCCCTTAGTTAATAAGCGCCTTCGCCGCGCCATACTGCAGCTGCAGTTCTCATGATTATCAAAATATCCAAAGTCAAAGACCAATTTTCCACGTAGTAAAGATCAAGTCTTACTGCATCTTCCCAATCAAGTTCTGATCTTCCAGAAACTTGCCACAGCCCAGTTAAGCCTGGTTTAACTAACAATCTTCTAGTTTCTGACTTTTCGTATTGATTGACTTCTTCAGCTAATGGTGGTCTTGGTCCAACCAAACTCATTTCCCCTTTTAAAACGTTAATGATTTGTGGTATTTCATCAATGGACCATCTTCTTAAAAATAATCCTGGTTTGGTGACTCTTGGATCTTGAGGATCTTTAGCAAGTCTTGGATCTTTGTTAGTTTCAGCCATTACTTGCGCTCTTTGTTCATGACTTCCTTCATACATTGTTCGAAATTTATAAACCGTGAATTCTTTATTGTTTTGACCAATTCGTTTTTGAGAATACAAAACAGAACCTCGGTCATAAATCTTAATTACTAACGCAATAATAACTAGAAATGGTGAGATAACAATTAATCCAAAAATGGAAATAATCAAATCCAGTAGACGCTTAGTTGCCTTTGCTGCCCCACTAAAAACTGGCTGCTCAAGATGAAGAAGCGGTAAGCCTTCAACGTTACTCACCTTTAACCGCGGCCCTGCAATTTCAGTAACGGCGGGAGCTACAACTAAATCTATATTTGTTGCTTCTAAAGCCCAACCAAGTTTACGTAATTCGGCAGCAGAAATAATTGCCGATTGGCCAATCATTATTTGATCACATTTTTTAGCCAAGGCCTGAGCAACAATTTCTTTGAAGTCAAATTTAAATTTTTCTGCAGTAACAATTTTATGTACAATATTAAATCCCGCATGCTGAGCAATGGCTAAACGAGATTCAACTGGGTCTGAACTACCTGAATGAAATAAGAGCACTCTTGATAGGTATCTGCCATTCGCGCGTGCTTTTAATAACCGTCTTCTTAAGACTCTTCTAGTTATAAAGAGCATTGCTAAACCAAAAGGAAACACCAATAAGACAAACGCTCTGGAAATTTCTAATTTAAAAATGTAAGAAATAAAGGCAATAAAAGTGAAACTTAACAAAGTTGCATTGGTGAGTCTTTTATACTCATCTGCGCCAAAACCTAAAATATTTGTATCTCTTGATCCGTTAAACCATAAAAAGACTAACCAAGAAAAGAGAACAAGTATTCCAAGCAAAATGTTTCTTACTTCATAATCATTTAGATTCCCGTTCCAAGTATCTGGAAATCGAATAGTTAAAATAAATAATAAAGTTAAAACCAAAGATAGAAAATCAGATATCGCTATATTTTTTCTTAAATTTGTTTTCCATTCAAAGGAATTTCCCAAACCTCTTTTGCTACTCAATTTCAGCAACCCATCCTTGAATAATTCCTTTTACGCGCATAGCGGCTTCTCGAGGCTTAAATCTAGCAAGTAGTAATCCTGCTCCAAATAGATTTCTTTTTGTAACCGAAGATTTAAGAAGAATTGACCCTGTTCTGCGCGCAAGCATCACACTGTTCTTGCTTCGTAAGAATGGGTTTGGGCCTTTAGGTGTCTGAGACACCAAGGTGTCCACATGATTAATTCTGAATCCACTTTTTTTCGCTCTTAAACAAAAATCAACATCTTCAAAGTACATAAAGAATTCTTCGAATAATCCACCAACTTTTTGAAAAACTTCTTTACTAAAAACTAAACAAGATCCGTCTGCCCAGTCAGGATCAGATAGAGGCTTTGTATTAGATAATGTTATGCTTCCAAAAAATTTATTTACCACTCCGCCTTTCGAAAAAACTTTATTGGTGTTGCGGTTCATCATTGTTGGGAACATAATTCCTTTAGTAATTAATTGTTGATTAATAAGTTTTTCTGCTGAGTCATTTGAAAGTAAAACGTCTTGAGATAAAAGCATTAGGGATTCAAAGTCGTCTTTAATAGCATTTCTAATTGCCGTATTAGCTCCAGCTGCAAAACCCTTATTTTCAGTTAACTTTGTAATTGTTACCGGGAAGGAAAAATTTCCTAGTACCGGTGATTGGTTTGAGTTGTTATCGGCAATAAAAACAGCGGCTGGTTTTAAACTTTGAGATTGTAAGGAATCAAGTAGATTTCCTAAAGCTTCTTGGTCTTGGTAGTAAACAATGCAGGCAGCCCATTTTTTTTCTATTTCTGCCATCATTGGTGCTCACCTTTCTTAGTTATGAGCATTTCACCTACTAAGTTCTAAGTATGGCTAATCGTGTCTGGTTTGACGCTAGATCGCTTTCTAGACGCTACACAACGGGCTGGGAGCGCTATGTCCGCGAACTAGCCCTTCACTTACCAAAACTGGTTGACATCACCCTTTGGACACCCAAAACAGAAAATCGTCTTTCACTCGTACTTAGTGATTTCAAAGCACTAAGAAGTCAGGCGGGGCATCAGGTAGTTCATTATCCAACTTATCCACCCCGTGGTAAAAAAATTAATACTTCGCAAGTGATTACTTTGCATGATTTAACTTGGTGGAAATATCCAGAAACAAGTTCATTTCTAGGAAATAACTATTACAAACAAAATATGACTAAAGCAATATTTCAATCAGATGTAATAATTTGCCCCAGTGAATCAATTAAAAATGAAATAGTTAATCAATTCTCGATAATCTCCAACAAAGTTAAAGTAATTCCACATGGAAATTCATTGCCAATTGGAATAAAGCAAAAACCAAATAAACCTTATTTTCTATCCATTGGAACAGTTGAGCCTCGAAAGAATTTAGATTTCTATGCCCAGGCAATTAAAGAATCAGCTTTGATTTCCGGTTTTGAGTTTTTTCATGTTGGACGACTTGGTTGGGGAAAGTTGCCAGAAGTATTAAAGAGTGTAAAAACCAATAGTGATCAAGAATTAACAAATTTAATCACTAATGCGACAGCCGTTGTAATTCCATCTCTTTATGAAGGGTTTGGTTTGCCAGTACTAGAAGCTCATGCTCAAGGAATTCCAGTAGTTATGAGTAACACCGGCGCTTTAGTCGAGTTATCTAACTCAAGTGACAAAATATTCGAATTAGGAAATTTATCATCTTTAGTTGATTCTTTGAAGTATTTTGCTGATTCTGAAAAGAAATTGCAATCGACTGAAGTGGAATTAGCAAAGTCGTTTACTTGGCTAAAATCAGCAGAGCTACATGTCAAAACTTATCTAGGATTACTTAAATGACAAAGATAAATCTAGGTAGTTTTAAAGTTGATGCATTAAACCAAGATGAAGCAATTTCTGAGATAAAAAGAAATTTACTCAAATCTGTAGCGCCACATATTTTAGTAACTCCTAATGCAGGGCACCTAAAAGGTATTGATACGGAATTAGAAATAAGTGAGATTTACACTTCTGCAGATCTTTCACTAATTGATGGTTGGCCAATTGCTGTTGCTGCAAAAAGTGCATCTGGAATAAAGGTTCAAAGGGTTACTGGCAGTGATCTGTTACCAAGACTATTTGGTGAATTAAACAAAGATATTCGAATTGGGATTATCGGTGGATCAAATGAAACTAAAATTAGAGAAGTACTAGAAGCAAAATATCCCAATATTAATATTCAAATAATTGACACAAGCCAATGGTTAAATTCAATTTATGATGTTCGTCGATTAAGAGAGTTAGTTCAGCACAATGCTTTATCTATTGTTTTGTTGTGCTTAGGCCATCCTAAACAAGAATTACTCGCGAAAGAATTAAAAAATTATGACTGGGCGGGTTCTCGACCTGACTGGATTATG